>OCVV012882475.1_pt1 | contig 39097 bp, 32 predicted proteins | sample 1539721 | NCBI WGS metagenome assembly OCVV01 (sample SAMN02144230, study PRJEB22623) | gut metagenome | biome: sheep rumen | host: Ovis aries | place: New Zealand | reverse complement strand
ATTTGCAGGATGGGCAGAAAGTGCTGATGGTTCAGTTGTATATTCAAATAAAGCAAGCGTTAATAATTTAACTGAAACAAATGGTGCAACTGTTACTTTGTATGCTAAGTGGACAGCAAATAAATATACAGTAACATATAATGTAAACGGAGGAACTGCATGGACAAGTAGTACATGTGGAAGTGGATATACATTTAATTCAAGTTCAAAATCATGTACAAAGAGCGTAACATATGATTCTACATATGGAACTCTACCAACACCAACAAGAACAGGATATACATTTAAAGGTTGGTATAAAGAAACTGCATATACAAATAAGGTAGAATCAACAACGAAAGTAACAACAGCTTCTGATCATACATTGTATGCTTATTGGTGGGAAGACTGTCCAGATATAACAAATGGAAGTTGCATTGTTGATAATGGAGTACCTGAAATAACTTGTGATAGTGGTTACACATATAATGAAACAACTAAACAATGTGAAAGAGCTAATGTTTGTCCAGTAATAAACTGTGATACGGGTGGTGGAACAGGTTTTCGTTTTACTCCTGGTTGGTGTTATAATGGTAATAGATATGGGCTTTCAATATCTGGTGGTTCAGGGAATATAACGTGTAGAATTCATGAGGTTGATCCTACACATGGTGCAAATATAGATAGCGGTTATAGATCTATTTCTGATCATTGTAGAGTAACAGCATCAGGAGATTGGGAAGCAGAAATCTACGCAGGTGATACTTATTGCGGTACATGTCAATTTACAATTGGTTTTTATTATAAATGTGGCCTAGGAGATTTATGCGGTGGTGGTATATATCCAAAGGCTGGTGGAGGTTGTGGCTGTACTGGAGATAATTGTGGATGGGATTTTAATTAACAATATAAAAAATACTAATTTTAATAATTAGTATTTTTAATTTTATTGTAAAAAATCACTAAATGTGGTATCATATGAAGGATTTTTTGAAATATTTACCAAAAAAAGAAGTGTTTTTGAAAATTTCGTCGTATATATTTAATGGAGGCAAAAAATGAATACTATTCCTCAAGAGAAGATTAACGAGATAAAATCTAGTAATAATATAGTTGATGTTATTAGTGAATACATAAGTCTTGATGATAAATATAAAGCAGTTTGTCCGTTTCATGATGATCATTCACCATCATTTAGTGTTCATCCTGATAAACAAATATATAAATGCTTTTCTTGTGGAGAAAGTGGTAATGTTATTACCTTCGTTCAAAAATATAATGGTATTAGTTTTGTAGAAGCACTGAAATTGCTTGCTAATAGAGCAGGTATTAAGCTTGATGTAAAAGAACCTAAAAAAACAACTGCTTATGATAAATATTATGAAATAAATGATACTGTACTAAAGTATTATAAAAATAATTTATTATCTGCAGATGGTAAAGAAGCAATGAAATATTTAGAAGATAGAAAACTTACTAAAGAATTAATTAGTGAGTTTGATATTGGACTTGCTACTCAAAACAAATTAACAAATATTTTAAAAAAGAAATATTCTGAAAGTGATTTACTTGAAATTGATATTTGCAAAGAAAATGAGAATGGTTTATATGATACTTTTCAAAATAGAATCATATTTCCAATACTTGATGAGAATAGTAGAGTAATTGCTTTTTCAGGAAGAAAATATTTACCAGCAGATTTAAATGATGATACATCTAAATATGTTAATTCTAAAGAAACTAAGATTTTTAGAAAAAGTAATGTGATGTATAACATTAATAATGCATTACCGCATATAAAAAAATCAAAAGAAATAATTATATGTGAAGGATTCATGGATGCTATTAGAGTATCTAGTATTGGATATAAAAATGTAATAGCATTAATGGGAACAGCTTTTACTAAAGAAAATTTAGAAAAGATTATTAAATTAAAATGTAAAGTTATATTAAATCTAGACCAAGATAAAGCTGGTAAAATAGCAACTATATCAATTGGAGATGAATTAATCAAAAATAATATAGATGCTAGTGTAATCGTATTTGATGATTATAAAGATAGTGATGAATATATTTCTAATAAAGGAAAAGATGCATTTGATATATCTTATAAGAATAGGTTATCATTTATTGATTTTAAATTAAATTATTTAAAATCAAATAAAGATATGAGAGATTCTGTTAGTATTAGTGAATATATAAATGAAGCTATAGATTCATTAAATAAACTTGATGATGATATATTAAAAGAATTGAAAATTAAAGAATTAGCAGATGAATTTAATATAGATGAATCAGTTATAAAAAATAAATTAGTTACTAGTAATAATGTAGTAAAAAAAGAAGAAATTAAAGAAGAAAAGAAAGAGAAAAAATATAATAAATATGATATTAGTGAAATAAGAATATTATATTTAATGCTTCATTATGATGATGTAATACTTCATTTTGAAAATAGACTTGGTTATTTAATAAATGATGATAGAAGTTCTCTTGCATATAAGATATTAGAATTTAAAAATAATTATGGTTATTTTGATTATGGTGATTTTATTGATTATATAGCAGATGATGAAAAATTAAATAATACATTAAAAGAAGTAAATAAATATCATAATAATGATGAGTTTGATGAAAAAGAACTAGATGAGTATTTTGATACTATTAAAGAATATACAGTTAAATCTAGAATAGAAAGTTTAAAATTACAAATGGCTAATACATTAGATATTAATAAGAAAATAGAAATAGCTAAAAAGATTGAAAATATAAATAAGGAAGTGTTGAAATGGTAAACAATATTAAATCTTTTGATGAAAGAATAGAAGAATTAGTTAAAACAGGTAAAGAACAAGGATATTTAACTTATGAGCAAATTGCTAAAAAAACATTAGATTTAGATTTAGACAGTAATGCCTTAGATGAATTATATAATGTACTTACTGAAAATAAAATTGAAGTAAGAGCTGAAGATGAAGATGAGGGCGGAGGAGAAATAGATCTTAAAGATGATATTATTATTGATGATGTACCTGATGAAAGTAAAGATATGTCAGTTAATGATAATGTAAGAATGTATCTTAAAGAAATAGGTAAAATAAGTCTTCTTACTTTAGAAGAAGAACAAGAATTATCTAAAAGAGTAGCAGATGGTGATGAACATGCTAAAAATCTACTTGCTGAATCTAACTTACGTTTAGTTGTTTCTATTGCTAAAAGATATGTTGGTAGAGGATTATTATTCTTAGATTTAATTCAAGAAGGTAATATAGGATTAATGAAAGCAGTAGAAAAATTTGATTATGATAAAGGATATAAATTTTCTACATATGCTACATGGTGGATTAGACAAGCTATTACAAGAGCTTTAGCTGATCAAGCAAGAACAATTAGAGTTCCTGTTCATATGGTTGAAACTATTAATAAAATGGCTAGAATTGAAAGACAAATGACTCTAGAATTAAATAGAGAACCTACTGATCAAGAATTATCTAAGAAAATGGGATTATCAGTAGATAAGATTGCTGAAATTAGAAAAATTAGTCAAGATCCAGTATCTTTAGAAACTCCAATTGGAGAAGAAGATGATTCACATTTAGGTGATTTCTTAGCAGATGAAAGAACAATGTCACCTGAAGATTTTGCAACATATGAAATATTAAAAGATGAATTAAGAGAAGTATTAGATACTTTAACTGTAAGAGAAAAAGAAGTATTAGAACTTAGATTTGGTTTATTTGATGGTTCTTCTCATACTTTAGAAGAAGTTGGTAAACAATTTAAAGTAACAAGAGAAAGAATTAGACAAATTGAAGCAAAAGCTCTTAGAAAATTAAGACACCCATCTAGAGCTAAGAAATTAAAAGATTTCTTAATTGAATAGAATAGAAGCTATATATTCATTTATATCTGAAACTGATAAAGTTGTTGATGTGGGGTGTGATCAAGCTAAATTAGCCTTGTTATTGGCTAAAAGAAATCAACCGTCAATTGCATCGGATGTAAGTGAAAATGTCATAAAAAGGGCTAAAAATGACATTAAAAGTGATTTAATAGACTTAAGAGTTTCAAATGGTTTAGAAAATATACAAGGGTGTGAAGCAGATACATTAGTACTTGCTGGTATGGGTACTCATACAATATTAGAAATTCTAAGTAATACAAAGTTAAAATTTAATAAAATAATAACTATTTCAAATAATTATCATGATATTTTAAGAACTAAAATGAATGAATTAAATTATATGGTTGATAGTGAATTAATAATAAAAGAAAATAATAAATATTATGATTTAATATTATTTATACCTGGAAATAGAGAATATAGTGATTATGAAATTAATTTTGGTTTAAATCACAAAGATGATAAATTATATAAAGAATATTTAGAATTTTTAAAGAATAAATATATTAATATTAAAAAATCATCTAAAAATAAAAATGATAAAATAACTTATTTACTAAGTTTATTAAAGGGCAAAAATTGACTTTTTGCCTTTTTTATGGTATAATATGCCCAGTTTTGAAAAGGAGTTTTGGAAATGAGTGATATATCAGTAGATGCTTTAGTTAATAAAGAAAATAGATTAAGATATAATTATGTTCCTAGTTATTTAATTTCAGTTGATAATAATGAACAAAATTTTCATGAATATGCAAATCCACATATGAAACCATTAATTAGTGCTACTATATATGTTCCATTTATTGATTTAGAATTTGCTTCAATGAAAGATGGATTACATATTACTGTAGATAGTGGATATAGAAGTTTTAGTGAACAAGCAGGAATGTTTATTAATCAATATGCTAAAAATACATTACATATGTTATCATCTGGGGTTAATTTAAAAGATATTAATAGATTAGCATATGAAGAAACTATAAGTAAAATAGCATTACCTGGATGTTCTGAACATCAAACAGGTTATGCATTTGATATAGCTTGTTATAGAAATGGTGAATATCAATTAGAAACTACAGAAGAAGAAAGAGCTTGGATGAGAGAAAATGCTTATAAATATGGTTTTATCTTAAGATATCCTGAAGGAAAAGAAGAAATAACAGGTATTATGTATGAGCCTTGGCATTATAGATATGTAGGTAAAGATTTAGCTCAAGATTTATATAATCATGGTGATTGGGTTACTTTAGAAGAATATCATGAAGAAAAAGGATTAACTAGAAAGCTTACAATAGACTAATAAAAAAGAGATTATATTGATAATCTCTTTTATTTATGGTACAATATTTTAACTTTTAGGGGGTAAATAATGCAACCAATTAGTTTTGAAAGGTATAAGGAATTAGTACCTGATACTACATATTCATTTGTATATCAATTATTAAAATATTTATATTATAACAGTACAGTTAGAACTCAAGGATATAACATTGTTTCTACAACTGATAAAGTTTTATTTAGATGTTTAAAAGCTTATCAAAAGACTTCTGATGGAAAAAGTTTATTAAGCAAAGTAGGTTTTAATAATACATATGATATTGATGAAGGAAGCGCCTTATCTGATACTTTTAATACATATAATTATTATCTATCACCTTTTAAAGATGAAGAAGATTATTTAGCTTTAACACCTGAAGATATAATTGAAAATGTTATTAGAATAGATAATGATTGTGAAAGTTTAAAATTAATAGATTATGACATTAGTGATTTTTTAAAAGAATTAAGAGCTGTTTCTAAGAGTAAAAAAGAAGATATTATAAATAAAATGGAATCTTCTTATTTCCCAAAACTAAGAATTTCATTAATTAATTATTTTAATAAAGTTAGTCAAATATATAAATATTTAGAAAAAAATAGTGACAAAATTAAATATATTAAACCAACACCTGATAATCTAGCAGCAATAGCTTATACATTAGGTTTATTCTATTATGATAATGTTGCTTATAATAAAGATTTATTTGATGAAAAAACTGAAATTGAAAAACTACTAGAAAAAAAGGGTTTAACTGCTAGTAGATTAGAGAGTGAATTAGGAATAGATTTATCAAAAATGAATACAAAACCATCTATTCTTACGTTAAAAAATGATCTAAATATTGGTATTGTTCATAGATATGATTTTAATTCAGTATTTGAGTTATATGAAAAATTAGTAGAACAATCAATGTCTAATAATACAAGTTATAAATATGTTTTAGGATTATGTGGGGTAACTTGTAATGATATTCAAGAATGTTATGAAATTGTTAAATCAATGTCTTCAAGTAATAATGGAGAAATATCATGGATGTATGAAGGAGTATTTCCTGAAGTAAGTAAATTATTAGATAGATTTAATAAAATATATACTTTTTTAATTAATTATGGAAATATTGATAAAACATATGTTAATAAACCAGAAGATTATATAGCATTGTCTTTATTAATATCTAGTTATATGGATAATCAAAGAATATCTATCTATTTATCAGAGCATAATTTGACTTTTGATAAAATGTTAGAATTATTAAATCTACCTAAAAAAGAAGAATTAATAAAATTAATTGAAAATCAACAAACAAATCCATTAACAATAGTAAAATTTAAAAGTATTATCTATAGTGGATATATGTATGGTGAACAAAAAAGTAAATTAACACCATTTAATATATATGATAATTTATATAAAAAAGATTATTCTAAATCAGATATTATTAATAAATTATTTTTTAGTGCTAGTGGTAAAAAATTACCTGATAATTTTATTGAATTAAGTAATAATTATTTTGATAAAAAGGAAAGTAATAGATTATTAGAAATTAAAGAAAGATTATTTAAAGATGTATCTATAGAAGTATATAATTATTTATTAATAGTTTATTCATATTATTGTATTTTTTCTGAAAAAAATTTAGATATAGAAGATGCTAAACAATTAGCTATTATATGTGCAGCTATAAGATATGATAAAAGAATTGGTGAATATCTTGAAAGCGTTGGTTTAACATATGATGCTATTGTAAAAAACTTTAATTTTGATTGGTCTTATTCAGAGAAAAAATTTGATGTTGAAAAATTAGAGAGTGAATTAGGAAAATATATATTTGATAGAAAACCTGAAGAAATAACAGTTCAATCAATTTTTGAAAATGCATTTGAACCTAAATTAACTAATTCAGTTAAATTAAGACAATTATTATATAATTTAGGAAAAGAACCAGAAGACTTTTTAAATATAAATGATAAACTTGAAGAATATGATCGTGTAAAAGAACAAAAACGTAAGAAAGAAAAATTACTTGAAGAATATGGTAAGTTTACAACTAATGATGCAGAAATAATGAATAGATCAGTATTAGTTATGTATGATTATTTAAAAAATAATATCAAAGATAATGAATTATTAGTTAGCGATGAAGATTATAAAGAATTTTCACTTTTAATAGTTTGTTTAATGAAAGGAAGTAATTATTGTAAGTATTTTGAACAATTTGGTATTACATTAGATTATGTTTTATCATTAGTAGGTTTAACATTTAAAGATTTAAATAATATATTAAAAAATAAGTGTAAGAATGAATTAATATTTGAATTTAAAAAATATTATAATAATTATTCATATATTAGAAATGATACATTTACTTCTATAGTGTTTGAATGTACAAATATTATTAAAAAGATAACATCATTGTTAAATAAAGATTATACAGAAGTAAGAGAAACAGTTCTTGGAAAAAAAGAAAGAAAACTATCTCCAGAAGAAGGAATAAAACTTCTTGAAAGTGAAACAATAGAACCAATTAATGAAGATAGTATTACTGCTCTTACAACATATGGTGATGAATTAGAAAAACATTCAAAATATATTGGTGATTCATTACAAACACTTATATTTAATGATTCTATTGATCAATCAATAAAAAGTGTAAATAGTATATTAGGTAAAGTAGTAACAGAAACAAAAATAGAACCTAAAAAGAGTCAAAGTTTTTGGGATAGCTTGTTTGCTTTACCACAACCTGTTAAAGTTGAACAAGAGTTTCATCCTGAAAAAATAAGTGATTTACAAGATGAAATTGAAAAACAATTAGCTGCTTTAAATAAAGAAATGGCTGATTATGAAAGTATTAAAGATTATATTGAAGTCTTTTTAATAAAGTATGAAGAGCAAGTTAAACAATTAAGAGCTAGATATGAATCTATGAAGTCAGAACAATATGATTTATCTACAAAGAGAGGTTTAATTGATCAATTAAACGCAGAATCAAGAAGAAAATTAGCTGAAACTCAATTATCTAATGCTGAAACAACTAATTTCTTAATGACACAAGAATTATTAACTGTACATAGAGCTATTTTAAATCATATTATTACTATTAATGCATTAAAAGTATCAAAAAATGTTATACTTCCAATACTTGTTAGTGAAATTGCAATTAATAAAGGAAATATATCAGAAGGAAAAGCACTAGATTTTACTAATGATTTATTTGGATTATTACAAAGTGTTATTGATAAAAATGTTGCTTTAACACATGATAATTTAGAAAAATTAAAATCTTCTTCTATGTCAATCGCATCTATTGAAGCACTAAATAGAGAAGTAAGTAATTATTTACAAGATACAACTAGAAGACAAGAATTAATTTCAGGTACAGAGAAATCTTATGTAGAACAAATAGCTGAAGAAACAGGTTTGACATTAAAGAAAGATCCTAAAAGCAAAATATAGATAATTAAAAATAAAAAATGTGGTTTATACTGCATTTTTTTGTGCTATAATGGTTTGCAAAGGAGTTAAAAATGAAGAACATAATAATTGGACAAAGTGGTGGGCCTACAGCTGTAATTAATTCAAGCATAGCTGGTATTTATAAAAGAGCAAAAGAATTAGGTGTAGAAAATGTATACGGAATGGTTTATGGAATAGAAGGATTTCTAGATGAGAATTTTGTTAATTTAGATGATTATTTAAGTAATTCTAAAAACTATGAATTATTAAAAAATACACCAAGTGCATTTTTAGGATCATGTAGATATAAATTACCTAAAATAGAAGATGATAAAAAGACATATGAAAAGATATTTGAAATATTAGATAAGTATGAAATAGATGCATTCTTTTATGCTGGTGGTAATGATTCTATGGATACTATTAAGATGCTATCTGATTATGCAAAAGAAAATAATAAAAAAACTTTATTTATTGGAGTACCAAAAACAATAGATAATGATTTACCAATAATAGATCATTGTCCTGGATATGGAAGTGCATGTAAGTATATAGCAACCTCAATAAAAGAAATAATAAGAGATAATTCATCATTTCCTCAAAGTAGACTTACAGTTTGTATTGTTGAAATAATGGGTAGACATGCTGGATGGTTAACAGCTTCTGCATCTCTTGCTAAAGGAAAAGATTGTGAAGGAGTAGATGCTATTTATTTACCTGAAGAAGTATTTGATATAGATGAGTTTTTAAAAAGAATTGAACGTCTTAGAAAAACTAAATCAAGTATAGTAATTGCTGTATCAGAAGGTATTAAAACTAGTGATGGCAAATTTGTATGTGAACTATCAAATGCAGATAGAAAAGTAGATGCATTTGGTCATAAACAATTATCTGGAACTGCTAGTACATTAGCAGCAATAGTTGCTGAAAAAACAGGTTTAAAAACTAGAGCAATAGAATTTTCAACACTTCAAAGAGCAGCTTCTCATTTAGCATCTTTAACAGATGTTAATGAAACTGAAAGAATAGGTATGAAAGCAATGGATGCTGCGAGTGCTGGACAAACAGGAGTAATGGTAATAATTGATTCTAAATCAAATATTAGTACTTATGATATTCATGAAATAGCTAATGTTGAAAAGAAAGTACCATTAGAATGGTATGATAGTAAGAAAAAACAAATGAAAAAAGAATTTATTAACTATGCTAGACCTTTAATAAAAGGACAAGTGAAAGTTAAATATAAGAATGGATTACCAGTTCATTTAGTTAGATAATTTTACATAATCAATCATTTCTAGTATAATATGAACTTGCGGAGGCAATAATATGAGTATTAAAGAAAAATATATCCAATTAAGGGAAGAAGTTAGAAACTTTTTAAAAGATCAATCTGCAGTATTAGAAAATCATGAAGTGGTAGATTCAAATATTTATAGATTACATTATATTTCTTTTGATAAAGATTCTAAAGGAGTTAGATCAACACAATATATTGGAAAACCATTTGCAATGAGATATAAAATGAGTAGAGAAGAATTGTTTGATATAGTTTCATACTTATTTGCTTTCGTAAAAAATATGACTGGAATTAGATCAACTTCATTTACAGGTACTAGATTAGTAAATGATGTTATTAAAAATTATCCACAATATGGTCTTGAAAGACTAGAAGAAGCAGATGAAGATAGAATAGTAGATTTATATGTAATAGATGGAAATGCTAAAACATTTAAAAAGACTAGATATTATGAAAGGTTTATAAATTGGTATAATCCTGATGTTAGTTTTGATAATGTATCTCAAATAATTAAAAAATATGAAAGAACTTTAACAAAATAAAACTCGATTTCTCGAGTTTTTTAAATGCTTAATTTATTAAATTCTTTAACACTTTTATTAGTTAAATATAAGTATAATAAAACATAAAAAAAGACTAATTTTTATTAGTCTTATTTTTTTATTGGTGCAAGAGATGGGAATCGAACCCACAAGGTATTACTACCGGCAGATTTTGAGTCTGCTGCGTCTACCAATTCCGCCACACTTGCATACGAAGATTATAACATATTTTTATATTGATTTTCAATTATTATGATATAATATTTTCGGAGGAAAAGTATGATTGAATTAGTTGATATTTCATATGAAATAGATAATAAAAAGATACTAGATAATGTTAGTATAAAATTTGATAGTAACTTTACTGTGATTACTGGTCCTAATGGTAGCGGTAAATCTACACTTGCTAAAATAATCATGGGTATTATTAAACCAACAAGTGGTAAGATTTTATATAATGGAGAAGATATTACTTCTTGGTCAATAGACAAAAGAGCTAGAGAAGGAATATCATTCTCATTTCAACAACCTGTTAAGTTTAAAGGATTAACAGTTCATGATTTAATTAATATTTCAGCAGGAGAAAATCTTGAAGCATGTGAAGCATGCAATGTGTTATCTCAAGTTGGATTATGTGCTAAAGAGTATATTAATCGTGAAGTCGATAATTCTTTATCAGGTGGAGAATTAAAACGTATAGAGATTGCTTCAGTATCAGTAAGAAACTCAAAAGTAACTATTTTTGATGAACCAGAAGCTGGTATAGATTTATGGAGTTTTAATAATCTTATTAAGATATTTAAAGATCTTAGAGAAAAAAATAATAGTAAAACTATTATAATATCTCATCAAGAAAGAATTATTAATATAGCAGATAAAATTATATTATTAGATTCTGGTAAAGTAAAAGAAATAAAATCTAAGGATGAACTTGGTGATGTTATTGAAACTGCTCTTTGCTGTAAAATAGGGGGTGGAAAATAATGAATGATTTAGATAAACATATTCTTAAAATAATAAATGAAGAATTAGGTAAAAAAGATAGTGCTTTTAATATTAGAAAAGATGGTAAAAGTATAGATAGAGCATCTACAGATAATATTAAGATTGATTCTAAGACTGATAAAGATGGTATAGATATTCATGTAAAAGAAGGTACTATTAACGGATATGTTCATATACCAGTTATTCTTACTAAGAGTGGATTTAGTGATAAAGTATATAATGATTTCTATATTGGAAAAAATGCTATTGTAACAATAAATGCTGGATGTGGAATACATAATGATGCTCATAAAGATAGTTCCCATAATGGTATTCATAGATTCTTTGTAGAAGATGGAGCATATGTTAAATATATAGAAAAACATTATGGAGAAGGTGATGGAGATGGTAAAAGAATACTTGATCCAGTAACTGAAATACATCTTGGAAAGAATGCTACTTTAGAAATGGATACTGCTCAAATAAAAGGAGTTAGTTCCGCTATTAGAACAACTAGTGCAGAGCTAGGTGAAGGTTCTAAATTAGTTATAAATGAAAAAATATTTACTCATGAAACACAAAGTGCTAAAACAATATTTAATGTTGAATTAAATGGAGAAAAATCCAGTGCTAAAGTAACATCAAGAAGTGTTGCTAGTGAAAACTCTCATCAAGAATTTGTATCTAATGTAATAGGTAATAATGATTGTTTTGCTCATGTAGAATGTGATGCTATTATTTCAGATAAAGCTAGTGTTACTAGTGATCCTAAAATAACAGCTAATCATATTGATGCTAGACTTGTACATGAAGCTACTATTGGTAAAATAGCAGGTGAACAATTAATTAAATTAATGACTCTTGGTTTATCTAAGAAAAAAGCAGAAGAAACAATAATAAATGGTTTCTTAAAATAATAAATGTAAACTAGTTGTATTTTATATATGATTAGTTTTTTTATTATGTTAAAATTATAAAGTAGGAGAGTGATTTATGAGAGACGTAGGTACTATCGTAAGAGGTATTAGAACACCTATCATTAAAGAGGGTGATGATCTTGCTAAGATTGTTGTAAATTCAGTTTTAAAAGCAGCTAAAAGTGAGCATTTTGAAATTGAAGATAGAGATGTAATTGCTATTACAGAAGCAGTAGTTGGTATTAGTGAAGGTAACTTTGCAACTTTAGATCAAATTGCTAAAGATATTAAAAATAAACTTCATAATGCTGAACATATTGGTCTAGTATTTCCAATACTAAGTCGTAATAGATTTGCAGTTTTATTATCAGCAATGGCAAGAAGTACTAAAAAAATCACTTTAATGAGTAGCTTCCCAGCTGATGAAGTTGGAAATGATATTCTATATAAAGATGATTTAGTTAAGTACAATGTTAATCTTGATGATTTAATTACTGAAGAAGAGTATAAAGAAAAATTTATACATTTCAAACATTTATTCACTGGAGTAAATATGTATGAAGTATATAAGGAATTAGTTGAAAAAGAAGGATGCGAATTTGAAATGATTTGGTCTAATAAAGCAACTGATATTCTTAAATATACTAAAGACATTATTTGTTGTGATATTCATAGTAGAGAAGAAACTAAAGCAAAAATATTAAAGGCTGATCCAAAAGCAAATGTTATTCTTATGAGTGATATTTTAACTCAAAGTGTAGATGGAAGTGGATATTCTCCATATGGACTTTTAGGAAGTAATAGATCAACTGAAGAAAGAGTTAAACTATTCCCAAGAACAGGAAGTGCACTTGTAAATAGAGTTCAACAATTAATGAAGAATGAAACTGGAAAAACAGTTGAAGTTATGGTTTATGGAGATGGAGCTTTTAGAGATCCAGTTGGAAAAATTTGGGAACTTGCAGACCCAGTAGTAAGCCCAGCTTATACTAAAGGTTTAGAAGGAAGTCCAAATGAAATTAAATTAAAATATTTTAGTGAAAATCAATTTAAAGATCTTCATGGTGAAGAACTTCAAAAAGCGATGAAAGAAGCTATTCGTGAAAAAGATAAAGAATTAAAAGGAACTATGGCTACTCAAGGTACTACACCAAGACGTTATACAGATTTACTTGGAAGTTTATGTGATTTAACTAGTGGTAGTGGAGATAAGGGTACACCAGTAGTTTTAATTCAAAGATATTTCACAAACTATAGTAATGATTAGGAGTAAAATTACTCCTTTTTTATTGAATTAAAAAGTTATATTTTGTATAATGTACCTGTAATAGGTGATAATATGGATAAAAAAGGTTTGACATTTATGAGTTTTGCAATTTCAGTTATTTGCTTAGGAATAGTATTAATTATATTATGGCCAAGAATAGAAAAAATAATTGATGATTCACATGAGAATATATTTACTAATAAAGTTAAAGATATTATTAAAAGTGTTGGTAAAACATATGTTAATGACCAAAGTAGAGAATATTCAAATGTATTAACAGGTACTAAACATTTAAAAGATGTATCTGATAAATATCAATATATTATTAATATGAATGGTGAAGGTCATGTTTCAGAGTTTAAAGTAACAGATGGTAAATATAGAGTTGAAGGTGAAAATATAGATGGTGTTAATGTTGATGAAATCGGTAACACATATAAAGTAATTCATGCTACTAATGGGTTCTCATTAAACTCAAAAGGTGAATTTGTAGGAGATTAGGCTTGTTAAAGTCTTTTTCTTTAGGGAGGTTAAATGAAAATCCAAAAATTTAAAAAAGTTGGTAGAAATAAATATAAAGTATTATTTGATAATGAAGAACTAACATTATATGAAGATATTATTCTTAAATATGACTTATTAATTACTAAAGAAATTAGTATAGATATGTTAGATGAAGTTATTAAAGATAATAATGATTATGAAGCATATAATTCTGCTTTAAATTATATTGAAGTAAAAATGAGAAACAAAAAAGAATTATATGATTATTTATATAAAAAAGGTTATGAAGAAGAATTAATAAATAATACTATTAATAAAATTGATAAACTCGGTTTATTAAATGATAAAGCATATATAAAAGCATATATTAATGATAAAGTTAATTTAACATTAGATGGCCCATATAAAATAAGAAAAGCTTTATTAGATTTAGATTTTAATGAAAGTGATATTAATGATTATTTAAATACATTTAGTTATAAGATATGGAAATCTAAATTAGAAAAATTAATCAATAAAAAGAAAAACTTAATGAAAACAAAAAGTTATTATATGTTTATGCAAAAAATGAAAAATGATTTATATAATATGGGTTATGAATCAGATATGATAGATGATTTATTACAAAAAGTAGATTATAAATCTGATGCTTTAGAAAAAGATTATCAAAAAGCATCTAAAAAATATAAAGATGATAATACTAAAATAATTAATTATTTACTTAGAAAAGGTTATAATTATGAAGAAATAAAAACACTTACTAATATGTAAGTGTTTTATTATTAATAATTTTCATTTAATTTGTCATAAGCTTTTTTAAGAGCACTATCATTAATATTCATTTCATTTTTTTCTCTTAAAGCTTTCATTGCTATGTATTTGTAATTTTGTGTATTCTTAGCAGTTTCTTCAGCAACTGTAGTAGTGATTGTTTCTTTTAATTCATCTGTTAATTCAGGTTTTTCATCTTGACTAGTTCTAAATAGAATATAATATCCAGTAGTATCTTCAACTGGTGTTTTACTATATTCACCATCTTTTAATGCAACTAATGCATTAATAACATTTTCACTAACATCGTCTTTATTAACTTTTCCTAAAGAACCACCATTTTTAGCAGTTAATGCATCATCAGAATATTTTTGAGCAAGAGTAGCAAAATCTTCACCATCTTTTAATTTTTTAATTACTTCTTCAGCTTCTTTTTTAGCTTTTTCAGTAGCAGATGTTTTTTCTTCATCAGTAGCACTAGTACTAGTATCTACAGAAATAAGAATTTGACTTGCTTCAATATCTCCAAAAACTTCTTTTTCATAATATTCATTGATTTCAGTTTCAGTTACATTTTCTTTAGCATATTCAGTAGCATATACACCACGTCTATAATCAAGAACTAATTGTTTTTCATATGCATCTTTACTTGTTACACCATAATAATATGTTAAATATAAATCAAGATTAACTCCCATAGATTTAGCAGCTTCTTCAGCACTTTTAACTTGTTGTTTAACATATTGTTTTTCTTCATTAGTTGAATCATATTTTTCTTCTAATAAGAATGTATCAACCATATTAGTTATTGTTTCAGCTCCATATTGATTTTTTAATTCTTCATATAAAGCATTAGTACTAATAGCATCTAAATCTTTAAATGTAACTAAATCATTTTCTCCATCTTTTAATTTTGCATTCTTACAACCACTAAGTAATAAAATACCACAAAGTGTTATCAATAATTTTTTCTTCATGTCTTCCTCCAATACTTAATATAATAGCACCCAAATCAAGAAAATACAATAAAAACACTTAGAAATAATAAAAATTGATTTGTTCTTTTTAATAAATATGTTATTATATTAATGAGGTGTTGAAGATGATAGATATTAACTTAATTAGAGAAAATAAAGATCTAGTAAAAGAAAATATTAAGAAAAAATTTCAAGATGAAAAATTACCTTTAGTAGATGAAGTCTTTAACTTGGATAAAGAATATAGAGAATGTAAACTAAAAGGCGATACTTTAAGAGGAGAAAAAAATAAATTATCTGCATCCATTGGTGAATTAATGAGAAATGGTAAAAAAGATGAAGCAGATAAAGTTAAAAAAGAAGTATCATCCATGGCTAATGAAATAGAAGAATTAAGTTCAAAAGAAGTTGAACTTGAAGCTAAAATTAAAGAAATAATGATGGTAATTCCAAATATTATAGATGAAAGTGTTCCAATTGGAAAAGATGATAGTGAAAATGTTGAAGTTGAAAGATTTGGAGATCCAGTAGTACCAAAATATGAAGTACCATATCATGCTGATATTATTTTAGGGTTAAATGGTATGGATAAAGATGCAGCGGGTAGAACTAGCGGTGAAGGTTTCTATTATTTGTTAGGTGATATTGCAAGATTACATGAGGCAATGATTGCTTATGCTAGAGATTTTATGATTGATAAAGGATTTACTTATGCAATTCCACCATTTATGATTCATAGTAATGTAGTTACTGGTGTTATGTCTTTCCCTGAAATGGAAGCTATGATGTATAAAATCGAAGGTGAAGATTTATATTTAATCGGAACTAGTGAACACTCAATGATTGGTAAATTTAAAGATCAATTACTTAATAAAAATGATTTACCAATTAGAATGACTTCTTATAGTCCTTGCTTTAGAAAAGAAGGTGGAAGCCATGGTTTAGAAGAAAGAGGTTTATATAGAGTACATCAATTTGAAAAACAAGAAATGATTGTTCTTTGTGAACCTGAAGAATCTATGAAATATTATGAAGATATGTGGAAATATACTGTTGAAGTATTTAGAAACATGGATATTCCAGTTAGACAACTTGAATGTTGTAGTGGAGATTTAGCTGATTTAAAAGTTAAATCATGTGATATAGAAGCATGGAGTCCAAGACAACAAAAGTATTTTGAAGTTGGATCTTGTTCTAACTTAGGAGATGCTCAAGCAAGACGTCTTGGCATTAGAGTTAAAGGTGAAAATGGAAATTATTTCTTACATACTCTTAATAATACAGTTCTTGCTAGCCCTCGTGGTTTAATAGCATTACTTGAAAATAATTATAATGAAGATGGTAGTGTTAATATTCCTAAAGTTTTATGGCCTTATATGGGTGGTAAAAAGAAAATTGAAAAAGTTAAATAATGCTTATTTTATAAGCATTTTTAATTTGATTTTTTATAAATAATTGATATAATTGAATTATATTAGGGTGGTATTATGGGTGAAACGATTAAGAAAATTTTTAGTAATATAGGAAAGTGTTTAAAAGCAACTCACAAAACAATAAATGTTGTTCAAAGAAAAAAATTTAATCTTAGAACAATTATTTTGTTTGATTTAATTTGGTGTAGATTAAGATATAGAATTAAATTAAAAGAATATGTTATTTATGAATTTTATAATATACCTGGTATTCTTAGAAAAACATATGTCAGTATAAAAACATATGAATCTTATAAGCGTTATTTATATAGTCCTAGTATCTTACATATTCTAAATAATAAGAAATTATTATTTGAAAGATTAAAAAAATATTTAGGTAGGGAAGTTATAGATGCTGATGATGCTAGCTTTAAAGAATTTGAAACTTTTGCATTAAAACATAAAGATTTTTTAGCAAGAAAAGCTAATAAAAGTTTCTTAACTTCACAAAAAATATATCATTTAAAAGACTTTAGAAGTCAAGCATTTATGCTTGATAAAATGAAAGCAGATAAAAATGTTATAGTTGAAGCTTTATTTAAACAAGATCCATTATTAGATAAGATATCTAATAATTTAGTAACTATTATAATTATTACTATATGTAATCCTAGTTCTAGAAGAATTAGTATAGTAAGTGCATGTATTAAGTTTAGAGAAAATGAAACTACTATTAATGGATATATTGATGTTAAGTCTTTAAGTGTTAAAGGACATTTAAGAGATAACAATAATAGAATATATCCAAAAGATGTTAATGGATATGAAATACCATCTCTTAAGAAAGCATTTGATTTGGTTAAAGTATTAGCTAGTGAATTAGATGAGATAAGAGAAATTGAATGGAGCATTTGTCTTACTGATAAAGGTGAAGCTTATTTAGTAGATGCTAATGCTAGTGAAGATTTAGTATTTGAACAAACACCTGAATATTTAAAAAATAGAGTAGGATTAAAACCATTTTATAAAAGACAATTAATTGGTTTAACAAAATATAAAAAAGAGAAGAATTAAATAATATTTTTAAAACTTTCTCTTTTTTTTATTGTTGAATGTTTTTCTAAAGAAGATGCTCTTAGTATAGCAGTTCTACCATATTTATCATTTATTTTGTCTATTAAATCATAATATTCATTTGTATTATAATTTTCTTCTTTATCAAATAATGATATTTGAGTAGCTGTTTTTTTAGTTAATCTTCCATATCCAATAGCGACTTTTCTAATAGGTAAATCCTCAATATTTTTATAATATATGTATTTAAAATTATCCAATAAATAATCTTTATTATCTGTATAATCTATTAGCGATATTGTTTCGTGAAATGATTTAGCAAATTCTTTAGAGTAAGTAATTCCTAAATAAACTAATTTAGTATTTAATTTTTTTCTTCTTAGTCGTCTATTTAACATATCATTCATTTCTTCAATTAATAATATTGCTTCTTCATAAGAATAATTTCTTACTAATACTTGACTTAAACTCATAGATTTATCATGCACTTGATTATTTAAATCTTTAATAGTTGTATTATAAATACCATTTGCTTTATTGATTATGTCATTTCCCATAACATTACCAAATCTTTTTATATAAAACTCTCTTGTATAATTATTTATATCACCAATTTTATATATTTTTAAATTATTTAGTTTTCTTTCTAATCTACTTCCAAAACCCCATACTTTAGAAATAGGTGATAGATTCCATAATTTAGTTTGCACATCTTCATAAGTCCATTTAGATATATTATTTTTATTATGTTTTGCTTCAAGATCCATTGCTATTTTAGCAAGTAATATATTTGGACCAATACCAGCTGTTGTAGTAAGACCAAGTCTATCTTTAACAGTTTTCATTATTTTTAATGCAAGATCTATATCAGACATTTTATAATATTTTAAATAGTCAGTAGCATCAATAAAAGCTTCATCAATAGAGTAAACATGAATATCTTCAGGAGAAAAAAACTCTGCATATATATTCATAACTTTTTTACTAGTTTCTTCATATAATTTCATTCTTGGTTTTGCATACATAATTTTAATATCTTTAGGAAGTTCATATATTCTACATCTTGATTTAACACCTAAGTTTCTTAAATAGGGTGCAACAGCAAGAGTAATAGCACCTTGCCCTCTAGTATAATCTGATACTACTAAAGGAGTTTTATATGGATCTAGATGTCTATTAACGCATTCAGCAGAGGCAAAAAAACTCTTTAAATCAATACTTATAATAGTTCTTTCTTTCATACGAACACCCTTTCGCTATTAATTTATCACTATTTAAAAAATATAACAAGCGAACATTTATAAAATTGTCATTTTTTTTATTTTATGATATTATAAGTATATGATAGGAAAGTGCATATGAAGGGTAGTATTAAATATATATTATTGATTATTGTATTTATTGTATTTGTATGTAGTATTACTATAACTAATTTGTTTATTAAATATGATGAAACAGGTTCTTTTGATTTGAAAAAAGAATATTATGAAATAAGATTTAATGATACAAGAATTAATTATGATGTGGATGCTAAAATAAAAATAAATAATGATAGTAATAGTTTGCATTTTGAACTATCTGATTTAAATGATTATATCGAAGAAAAAACGTTTTATGTTTATGTAACAAATTTAGGTAATCAAGATGCTTACGTCACTAATATGTATTTATCTAATATAGATACTAATGAAGATGCTGATAAAGTAGATGTTTATACAAGTATAAATAATGGAGATAAAATACTTGGTGGTGAACAAAAGAAATTGGTTATAAAGATTAAATATAATTCTAAAGAATCTAAAGATAAAAAGTATTATAATTTTAATATTAATTATGATTATGATAAAGTAAGTCTTTGATTATTATAATGAAGTTTGATATAATTAAATATGATTGATAAGGAGGATATATGAAAGAAATAATATCAAGTTTAGATATTGGTTCATCTACTGTTAAATTAGTAGTTGGTGAAATGTATAAAGATGAATTGAATGTTCTTTCTGCCTCTGAAGTTAAATCAAAAGGAATTAAAAGAGGAATAATAGTTAGTCCTGAAGAAGCTTTAATTTCAATAAAAGAAGCTTTTAATAGAGCTGAAGATATGCTTGGTATTAAGATTAATAAAGTTATATTAACAGTTCCATCTTATTATGCTGAATATTTAGTAGTAGATGGTGAAGTTGAAGTTAAAAGTGAAGATGGAGTTATTAGTAGTAAAGATGTAATATCAGTATTACAATCTTGTGTATATAACAAAGTACCAAGTAATAAAGAATTTGTATCAATAACACCAATTGAGTTTAAATTAGATAATGATAAAAAAACTGTTAATCCTAAAGGATCAAAAAGTAAAATATTAGGTTGTAAAGCAGTACTTAGTTTATCACCTAAAAAGAATATATATTCAGCAATATCTTTACTTGAAAACATAGGAATTGAAGTAGTTGATATTAATTATGGTAGTGTTGCTGATTATTATGAATTTAGAAATAAAGAGATAGATAAAAAGAATAGTGCAGTTATAAATATAGGAGATGAAAAAACTGAAGTTTCTATATTTAAAAAAGGTATTTTAGTAGAATCAGAAGTAATAGATATTGGTGGAAAAAATATAGATAGAGATATATGTTATATTTATGATATTAGTAGGAAAGATGCCAAGAATTTAAAGGAAAAATTTGCACTTGCAACTAAGAGAAATGCTAGCACTTCCTGGAGTGAGGACGTGTTGACAAACAAAGAAGAAAATATTAAAATAAATCAATATGAAATTAGTGAGATAATAGGTTCTAGAATAAGAGAGATTCTAGATTTATCTAAAAAGCAAATTAATATCTTAACAAAATTAGAAATAAGTAATATAATAATTACAGGAGGAACTACTGAATTAAATGATTTTAATTTAGTAGCTGAAGAAGTTTTTGGAAGAGAATTACCTATATTTAAAGCAAAAGAAATAGGTTGTAGACATAACAAATATTCAAGTGCTTTAGGACTTATAAAATATTATCATAGTAAGTTATCTTTTAGAGATAAGATTGCTTATACAGTAGATGAAGAAGCACAAGATGAACTTATTAACAATAAAAAATCTAATAATAGTAGTATACTAGGAAAAATATATGGCTATTTTTTCAATAATTAAGGAGAAAGTGTATGGATAATAAATTAGAAATGGATCAAATTGCTGATATCAAAGTTATCGGACTTGGTGGCGGTGGATGTAATGCAGTTAACAGAATGATTGATTCTGGTTTACGTGGCGTAGATTTCATAGTTGCTAATACAGACCAACAAGTTTTAAACGTTAGTCATGCCGAAACTAAGATTCAACTTGGTAAGACTATTACTAAGGGACGTGGAGCAGGTACAAGACCAGAAGTTGGTAGAGAAGCTGCTTTAGAAGCAAAAGAAGAAATTGAAGATGCATTAAGAGGCGCTGATATGGTTTTCATAACATGCGGTCTTGGTGGTGGTACTGGTACAGGTGCTGCTCCAGTTGTAGCTGAAATAGCTCAAGGACTTGGATGTTTAACAGTAGCAATTGTTACAAAACCATTTAAGTTTGAAGGAAAGAAAAGAATGGATTATGCACTAGTTGGTCTAGATGAACTTAGAAAACATGTAGATACAATAGTTGTAATTCCAAATGATAGATTAAGAGATTTAATTGATAGATCTACACCACTTAATGCAGCATTCCAAGAAGTTGATAATGTACTAAGATTAGGAGTTCAATCAATTAGTGATTTAATTAGTGTTCCTGGTCTTGTTAACTTAGACTTTGCAGATGTTAGAACAATAATGGAAGATAGAGGAGATGCTCTAATTGGTATTGGAGTTGGATTTGGTGATAATAGAGCAGTAGAAGCTGCTAAACAAGCTGTTAACAGTCCACTTCTTGAAACAACTATTAATGGAGCAACAGATTGTATTGTTAATATAACTGGTGGAAACTCTATGACATTATTTGAAGCAGAAGATGCTGTTGAAGTTGTAAGAGCTGTAGCTAATACAGATGTTAACATTATCTTCGGTGCTGTTATTAACGAGGCATTAACAGATGAAATAGTAGTAACAGTAATCGCAACAGGATTTGAAGATTCAACTGAACCTCTATATAGATCAATCGAAGGAGAGAAGAAAGTATCAACTCCTACATTAGATGATCCTACAGAAGAAGATGATGATGAAGAACTTGAGATGCCAGCTTTCTTAAGAAATAGAGATTATTAATAAATATAAAAACACTTTTAAAAAGTGTTTTTTATATGTATAATTACAATAGAGGTATTTGTATATGAAAAATATTGATATTTTAAAATAATAGTGATAAAATACATATATCTTTTGGAAAGAAATAGTAGTGATAAAATATTTGTTTTTAGGGAGCTAGTATAAAGTGAAAATCTAGTAAATAAATAATCATGAATTCACCTTTCGTTAAGAAGAACGTATATCTGCGTTAAAGATTAGAGATGATTAAAGTCATAAATTAAGGTGGTACCACGATAGAGTTCGTCCTTAAGTTATGGCTTTTTATTTTATAGGAGGAAAAAATGATAGAGAAATTAAAAGAAATTAAAAATGAAGCTCTAGAAGAAATTAAGGGGTGTACTGATGAAGCATCTGTTAATAATACAAAGAGTAAGTATTTAGGTAAGAAAAGTGCTTTTTCAGAAGTAATGTCTAATATGAGTAGTTTATCACCTGAAGAAAAGAAAGAAATTGGTATGGTTTCTAACAAAGTTAGAGAAGATATACAAACAGCTTTAGATGAAAAATTAAAAAGTATTAAACTTGAAGAATTAAATAAGAGACTTGAAAATGATAAAATTGATATTACTCTTCCAAGTAATAAGAAAATACCTGGTACTAAGCATCCATTAACAATGGTTAGAGAAGAAATAGAAGATTTATTTATTTCTATGGGATATGATGTTGTAGATGGACCTGAAGTTGATAGTGATGAAAATTGTTTTGAAAAACTAAACTTACCAAAATCACATCCAGCTAGGGATGCTCAAGATAGTTTTTATATTACTGATGATATGTTACTTAGACCACATACTAGTTCAATGCAAGTTAGATATATGACTAGTATGGAAGAAAAACATCCATTTAAGATGATTTGTCCAGGTAAAACATATAGAAGAGATGATGATGATGCAACTCACTCACATCAATTTAGTCAAGTTGAAGGACTTGTTGTTGGAGAAAATATATCTCTATCAGATTTAAAAGGTACTCTTGAAACATTTGCTAAAAGAATGTTTGGTAGAGATAGAGAAATAAGATTTAGAGCTAGTTATTTCCCATTTACTGAACCATCATATGAAGTAGATGTATCTTGCTTTAATTGTGGTATGAAAGGCTGCAATATTTGTAAGGGTACTGGATGGATTGAAATATTAGGTTGTGGAATGGTTCATCCAAATGTATTAGAATTTTGTGGATTTGATCATACTAAATACCAAGGATTTGCATTTGGTGTAGGTATTGAAAGAGTAGCATCTCTAAAATATGGTGTTACTAATATGAGAGATTATTTTACAAATGATTATAGATTCTTACATAATTTTAATAGAAAGGAGATGTAATAATGAGATTAAGTAAAAAGTTTATTAGTGAATATACTTCACTTGAAAATATTGATTTTCATGAATATGCAGATAAAATGTTAAAACTTGGAAATGAATATGAAAGCATTACTAAATTAGTTAAAGCAACAAAATTAATTACTGGTGAAGTAATATCTTGTGAAAAACATCCTGAAAGTGATCATTTAAATGTATGTAAGGTTGATATTGGAAGTGAAGTTTTAAATATTATTTGTGGTGCTCCTAATGTACGTGAAGGATTAAAAGTAATAGTTGCTTTAGATGGAGCAGAACTTCCAGGTGGAACAATTAAGAAAACAGTTATTTTAGGATATGAATCTAATGGAATGATTTGTTCATTAGCAGAATTAGGTTTAGAAAATAAATATTTAAGTCCTGAAGATATAAATGGTATTCATGAACTTCCAGAAGAAGCTATTGTTGGAGATGATCCAATTAAATTCTTAGAACTTGATGATGAAGTTATTGATTTTGAATTAACTGCTAATAGAGCAGATGAACTTAGTATGTTAGGACTTGCATATGAAAGTGCTATTATTACTGGAGAAGAAGTTAAATTACCTGATTTAACATATAAAGAAATAAAAGATAATATTAATGATAAATTATCATTAAAAGTAGATACACCAAATGTATATACATTCTTATTAAAAAGAGTTAATGATATTAAAATAGAACCAAGCCCACTATATATTAAAAATAGATTAATGGCTTGTGGTATTAGAAGTATTAATAATGTAGTTGATATTTCTAACTATGTAATGTTAGAAACAGGACAACCATTACACTTTTATGATGCTGATAAATTAGGAACTAAAATTGGTGTAAGAGAAGCTGAAAATGGTGAGGTATTAAAAACACTTGATGGTCAAGAAAGAGTATTATCAGAAGAAGATATAGTTATTACTAATGGAAAAGATGCTATTGGATTAGCAGGAGTTATGGGTGGATATGATACTGAAATAGATGAAAATACTAAAAATGTAGTTATTGAATGCGCTATATTTAATCCTGCTTCTATTAGAAAAACTAGTAAAAATATTCTTAGAAGTGAAGCTAGTATTAGATTTGAAAAAGGTCTTGATGTAAATAGATGTTATATGGCTATTGAAAGAGCATGTAATATGTTAGAAGACCTAGCAGGTGGAAAAGTATTATCTGGTATGATAGATTATAATACTTTATCTAGAGAAGACAAAGAAATTAAAATCAGTTTAGATAAAATTAATAGTGTTTTAGGATATAATTTAGTATCTGAAGATGTTAAAGGAGTATTTAATAAACTTGGATTCAAGATTAAAGAAACTAAAGGATTATTTACTGTAACAGTTCCAACAAGAAGAATAGATATTTCTATTCCTGAAGATTTAATTGAAGAAGTATCTCGTGTATATGGAGTAGATAATATTGAAAGTACATTACCAATGTTTGAAAGTAAATTTGGTAGATTTGATAAAAAACAAAGAGTTATTAGAGATAAGATGATTAGTGAAGGACTATCTGAAGTTATTACTTATTCTTTAATAAATGAAAAAGATATATTTAAATTTACTCAAGATGAGTTTGGTCTTATTAAAGTAAAAGATCCACTAACTGAAGAAAGAAGTGTTCTTCGTCATAGTATTATTTCATCTTTAATAGATGTTTATAATTATAATGAAGCTAGAAATATGAAAGATATATCTATATTTGAAATATCTAAATGTTTTAGTTCTATAAATGGAGAATATGTTGAAGAAAATAAACTTGCTGCTTTAGTAACAGGTAATTATACTAGTGGATTAAATCCATTAAAACATGATTTCTATTCTATAAAAGGTATTATTGAAAACTTACTTGATTATTTAGGATATGAAAATAGATATTCATTTGTAGTAAAAGATTTACCTGAAGAAATGCATCCAACTAAGAGTGCATATATAAATGTTTCTGGAAAAACTGTTGGTTTATTTGGACAAGTTCATCCTAATATTAATAAGAATGAAATATATGTTATGGAAATTAATTTAGATGCTTTATTTGAAAATAAAACAGGTAAAATTAGATATAAAGAAATATGCAAATATCCTGGAATATCTAAAGATGTAGCATTTGTATTACCAAAAGAAGTTAGTAATGAAGCTGTTATTTCTTCAATAAAACAAGCTGGTGGTAAACTATTAAAAGAAATCAAATTATTTGATTATTATGAAGGAGATAAAATTGAAAGCAATAAGAAGTCTTTAGCATATAATCTATATTTTGAAAATAATGAAAAAACACTTAGTGATGAAGAAGTATTACCACTATTTAATAAAGTAATTGAAATGGTTGTTAAAAAACATAATGCAATATTAAGAGACAAATAGTCTCTTTTTATTTTATTGAAAAAAGCAGTGTTTTATGATAAATTATTAATAGAGGTAGATAGATATGGAATTAATGGCGCCAGATGCGTATAAGAAAAAATTCGCTGATGCAGATATAAATGTAATAATAGAAGAAAGAAAAAGAATAGATACTATTCTTGCTGAGATGGAAGCTAAAGATACTTTTGGTACTTCAACAAATGTATTACAAAAGAATGCTGAAGCTTTATCTTTTGAAAACCAATTGGCTCAAAAAGAAGAAGTTGGTAGAACTGAAATAAATGAAGAAGATATGGTTAAAGTAACTAGTTCAGGTGAAAATAGTGAACGTAGTATTTATATGACATATCAAAGAATTCTAAATGAATTAATTAAACAAAAAAATGAGTTTATGAATGATATAGAATTCAAACAAAGATTAAGAAATATGAATGCTGATGAATTAATGATTGAAAGAAATAAATTAGTTGCTGATATTAATGCATATTATAAAGAAATAAATGCAATGAGAACAAAGAGTATGCTTTTATCTCTTCCTTTTACTAAATGGTTAGTTAAAGATAAAAATGTTAATGAAAATAAAGATAATTTAGAAGTAGTTATGAAAAAAGAAGAATATGTTAAATATATAGAAGAGTTACAAGCAGATCCTAAGCATTTTGAAGATGTTGCTGAAAAACAATTTAATGAACAACAAGCTGCTGCTTCAGAACCAGTTCAAAATAATGAACAAAATGTTCAACAATAATTGATTTTAACTATAGTTTTATTTATAATATTTTTTGTAAGTGAGGTGTTTTTATGATAGATGAAGTAGAAATTAAAAATAAGATGGAGAAAGTAATAGATACTTTAGAAAGTAGATATACAACAATAAGAGCAGGAAGAGCAAATCCTAATATTTTACATGGTGTAATGGTAGATTATTATGGAACACCAACTCCAATACAAAGTTTAGCTACTATATCTATTCCAGAAGCAAGAGTATTAGCTATTAAACCATTTGATAAATCATCATTAAAGAATATTGAAAAAGCTTTATACGAAGCAAATATTGGTATAGCACCTACTAATAACGGAGAAGTTATTATGCTTACAATACCAGAACTTACTGGTGAAACAAGACGTGAATATGTTAAACAAGCTAGTACTATGGCTGAGGAAGCAAGAATAGCTCTTAGAAATATTAGACAAGATGAAAATAATAAAATTAAAAAAGATGAAGAGCTAAGAGAAGATGAAAGAGATATGTGCTTAGAAATAGTACAAGAATTAATTGATAAATATAATAAAATTGTTGATGAAAAATTCAAAGAAAAAGAAAATGAACTTACTAGTATATAGTAAGTTTTATTTTTTATGTAAAAATAATATTAAAAAGAAAAATATTATGTTATAATTTTATTAGTATTTAGGAGGCAATATGAAACTAACTAGAACTGAAGCAAGAGAAAAAATAATGATAATTTTATATCAAATAGATTTTTATATTAAAGAAAAAATGGATTTTAATATTGATGATGTTATCAAAGAAAACATGGAAATTGATAATACATATGTAGATGAAATTGTTCATGGCGTATGTGATAATATGGAATCTATTGATAAAACAATTACTAAATATTTAGATGGTTGGGATCTTGATAGACTTGGTAAAACTGATAGAGCTATTTTAAGATTAGGAACTTATGAAATATTGTTTTATGATACTCCGAAAATAGTTGCAATTAATGAAGCAGTTGAATTATCTAAAAAATATAGTGATGATAAAGTAGTTAAATTAGTTAATGCTGTTTTAGATAAAATTAGAGATAATGAGGCAGTAGATGAACAATAAAGAGTATATAACAATTAGTGATATAAATAAGATCATTAAGTATACTATTGAAGGAAATGAAGAATTAAGAGATGTTTATATTAAGGGTGAAATAAGTAATATTAAATACCATAGTAGAGGACATCTTTATTTTTCTTTAAAGGACGAATCTAGTAAAATTAATGCTGTTATGTTTAGCTATGAAAAAGCAGGTCTTAATTTTGAACCTAAAGATGGTGATTCTGTTTTGGTTCATGGTAGAATTAGTGTTTATGAAGCAAGTGGTAGTTATCAAATATATGTTGATAATATGGAAATGGATGGTATTGGTAACTTATATATTTTATTTGAAAAATTAAAAAAGAAACTTGTTGAAGAAGGATTATTTAATCCTGAACATAAGAAAAAGATTAGAAGAGTACCTAGAAAAATAGCAGTTATTACAGCACCTACAGGTGCAGCTATTAGAGATATTATTTCTACAATTAATAAAAGATTTCCAATGACAGAAATATATGTATTTCCAACATTGGTTCAAGGAGAATCAGCAGCTCCTAATATTGTAAAAGCAATAGAACAAGCTAATGAATTTGATGATATAGATACAATTATTTTAGGACGTGGTGGAGGTTCTATAGAAGATTTATGGGCATTTAATGAAGAAATAGTTGCAAGAGCAATTTATAAAAGTAGAATACCTATAATAAGTGGTGTTGGACATGAAATAGATTTTACTATTAGTGACTTTGTGGCAGATTTAAGAGCACCAACTCCAACAGGAGCAGCAATGCTTGCAGTACCTGATATAAACGAAGTACAAATATATTTTAAAAATGCTTTAGAGAGAAGTAATAATGCAATTTTAAATCTATTAAATAGTTATACACAATTAATATTTAAATATAAAACAAATTATATATTAAATAATCCAAAAGCTCTATATGAAATGAAAGAACAAAAATTAGATAATTTATTTGATAGAGTTAATAATGCAATTTTAAATAAACTTGATAAATCTAATCATGTACTTGATAAATTTAAGAGTAATTATATTATTAATAATCCTAATGTATTATTAGAAGGATATAAAACTAAAATAGAACATTTAAAAGTAAAAGCTGAATTATTAAATCCACAGAATATTCTTGATAAAGGTTATTCAATAGTATATAAGGATGATAAGATAATTAAAGATTCTAGTAAATTAAAAGAAAATGATGAAATAAAAGTAGTAGTTAGAAAAGGAAAGATTACTGCTAGTGTAAAAGGAGTGGAATAATATGGCAGAAAAAAAAGAACAATCATTTGAAGAAGCTGTTAAAGATTTAGAAAAAATAGTAGGAGAACTTGAAAGTGGAAATCTTGATTTAGATAAATCAATTACTAAATATACTGAAGCAATGAAACTAATTGAATTGTGTGAGAAAAAGTTAAACTCTGCTACTAAAACAATTAATAAATTGGTTGAAGCTAATGGAAAAATTAGTGATTTCGAAGTAAAGGAATAATCAAAAAGTTGTCATAAATATGTAAAATATATTTACTTAATTTTTGAAAAATGTTATATTTAATATAGAAGTTAAAAAGGTAAAGGAGGACGTTATGTCAAATGTATTTTTAGCAGACCCTAACATACTAGATGCTGAGGGTAAAAAAATGGTTGAATCAGCAGCAGATTTTCGTAGAAATACTGAAAAAATCTACAATAATATAGCTGAAATGACTGAGAGATCATATATTTCTGATGGCGCAAGAGCTATCGCAGCAGATATTTTAACTTACAAAGATGAGTTAGAAAATATGGCAAAAGTTATCGAGGATTACGGAAATTTTTGTACTAGTTCAGGTGCAACAGTAGTACGTAACGAACAAAATATAGCTGATACTTATAAAGTAAATGCTAATTAGTAGGTAAGAGGAGGAGTTAATAATGGCTGATAATAATAGTACATATTTATCATATCCACAAACTAAAGCTCATGCTGAAGAAATCGTTGCTTGCAAAGATGCAATGAATGGAATTTTCGGTGATTTCGGTGCTGAAATGGCAAGAGTAGGTGGAGAAGATGCATTTGTAGGAGATGCAAGTGAATCTTTAAAACAAAGATATGATGGATTAAAACAAAAATTTGATGATTATTGTGCTTTAGTACAACAATTTGCTGATAATATAACAGGAGCTTCAGAAGAAACTGCTTATATGGAAAGACAAATGGCTGCTCAAGCAGAACAATTACAAAACTAATTTTAGAAAAAATATTAAGAAGTATGAAAATACTTCTTTTTATATTGAAAAAAATGTGATACAATTATATTAATAATGGAAAGATATAAGAGGTGCACTAGTGGAAGACGAAGAAAAAAAGGTGGCTGACAATAGGATTTATCTGAACAAACAAAAGATAAATAGTATTGATATTAGAATAGACAATAATAAAGAAAAGATGAAAACCTTAAACACATTAGAAGATGGGTTTGTTTCATTGTCTAAAAGTGTAGAAAAATGTGTTGAATTATTAGGTGCATCTATGAAAGGTAATCGAATAGAAAGAAAATTAGCAGATATTAGTGATAGTAACAAAATATATTTAAAAAATGTTATGAGTAATATTGATGATCAAAGATTAGATGCTAAAGAAGAATTAAAAGATTTATATAATCAAAGAGATGCTGCTGAAAGAGAACAAAAAGCATTATATAGAGAACAAGAAATGAAAGAACATGAATATAATGAAAATATAGCAGTAGAAAGAAATACTGAGGTAGAAACAGAAGTTAAAACAGAAATGTTATATTAATATATTAAAAGAAGAAGAGGGAGTTTATTAGATGCAAATAGTTGTTATTAAACATGACAAACTATATAAATATCCATTTCCAAGTGAGAATGTAGATTCATATTGGATTAAGGATACTGACGAAGGTGGAAACGAGAGGGAACTAATTTCAATTGAGAAAATAGAAGACTCTTGGTTTTTGTTGTCTAATAGTACTTGTTATCTTGAAATAGCAGGAGCTAAAGTTGAAAAGTTATCTTTATCATTAAATAGCTTCTATCCATTGAAGATTAGAGATAATAATGATAATTATTCTTCTGTATTATTATATATTTATAAAGAAAATGATGAATCTTATAGAACATATAAAGTCGTAAAACAAGGTGAATATACAATAGGTAAAAGCCCTGCATCTAATATTATTTTAAACAACGAATATATTAATGAAAATCATGCTGTTATTAAACGTGATGAACAAGGTTTTTCAGTAAAAGCAATTGATACAAAAAATGGTATTTATGTTAATGATTCTAGAACATTAGAAAGAAGACTTGAAAATGGAGATATAATCTTTATATTTGGATATACATTCATAGTTATTAATGATAGTATTATGATTAATAATTATAATAATAGAATGAGAATTAATTCTGATATGTTAGCAGAAAGTGTTTTACCAACATATTCACAAGATCCAAAGCCTACTGATGAAGATGATAGTGCTACATTATATGTAGAAAATGATTATTATTCTAGACAACCTAGATTTACTACTTCTGTAACAGAAGAAACTATGAAAATAGATAGTCCTCCTGGAAAGACAGAACCTGATGAAACACCATTATTTATGACATTAGGTCCTATGCTTACAATGACTATGTCTTCTGCAGTTAGTGTGTCAACATCAGTTATGAATTTAATGAATGGTAATTCTACTATAGATAAAGCTTGGCCTGCATTATTAATAGCTGTTGCTATGATAGCATCAGTTGTATTATGGCCATCATTATCAAGAAATTATCAAAAGAAAAAGCAACAAAAGAATGAAGCAGAAAGACAAAGAAAATATAGTGATTATTTAGCTGAAAAGAGAAATAAAATAGCTACTATTAAACATAATCAACATCAAATATTACTTGAGAATTTCCCAGAACCAAGATATTTAAAAAATATTATTTTAAATAAAACAAGAACTTTATGGCAAAGGAAAATTGATAGTGAAGACTTCTTAGAAGTAAGAGTTGGTTTAGGAACTATTCCACTAAAGCTTAACTTATCATATGCAGTTGAAGATTTTACAATGAGAGAAGATAATTTAAAAGATGCTCTTACTAATGTAACAGAAACTGCTAAAGAAATACCAAATGCACCAGTTACTATTAATTTAGCTCAAAAGAATAAATTAGTTATGATTGGTGAAACTCAATATAGAGAAGTAATGATTAAAAATATCATGCTTCAATTAGCAACATATCATTCTTATGACGATTTAAAACTAGTATATATGATTAGTGATAATACAAGTGATATGTGGGAAACATTTAAAATGTTACCTCATACATGGAGTGATGCTAGAGATATAAGATTCTTTGCTAATAATTATGATGATATGTCTAAGATTTCATATTATTTAGAACAAGTATATATGGCTAGACATAATGCTAATGAAGATGGTGGAATTAATTATAAAAGTGTTAAACCATATTACTTAATTATTGTTGATAATATTAAGAAAAATAAAAATGTAGAAATTATTAATAAAGTATTAAAAGAACCAGGTAATTTAGGATTTGGATTAATAATACTAAATGATGGAATATCTAATTTACCAAATGAATGTAATAATTTCTTAACAGCAGATGCTAAAACATGTGCTATTGTATCAAATGATTTAAATAAAGATAACCAAGTTTCATTTGTAATGGATAAGTTTGAAGATATAAATTTACCATTATTATGTGAAAAATTATCTAATATTCCAATTAAATCAGATTTAGTATTTGAAAATTTCTCTAAATCAATTGGTTTCTTAGAAATGTGCAAAGTTGGTAAAATAGAGCAATTAAATGTTCTTGATAGATGGGTTAAATCAGATCCTGTTAATAGTTTAAGTGTTCCAATTGGAATTCGTGGTGATGGAGAATTATTTACTCTAGACTTACATGAAAAGTTCCATGGACCACATGGCTTAATAGCAGGTATGACTGGTTCAGGTAAATCTGAATTTATTATCACATTCATACTATCAATGTGTTTAAACTTTAGTCCAGAAGAAGTATCATTTGTACTTATTGACTACAAAGGTGGTGGACTTACAGGTGCATTTGAAAATAAATTAACTGGAGTTAAATTACCACATTTAGCTGGAACAATCACAAACTTAGATAAAGCTGAAATTAATAGAGCACTTGCTAGTATTCAATCTGAGTTAAAGAGAAGACAAGAATTATTTAATCAAGCAAAAATTAAATTAAATGAAAGTACACTAGATATATATAAATATCAACAAATGTATAGAGATGGTAAGATTGATGAGCCTGTATCTCACTTATTCATTATTTCAGATGAGTTTGCTGAGTTAAAATCTCAACAATCATCATTTATGCAAGAGTTAATTAGTACTGCTCGTATTGGACGTTCTTTAGGAGTTCACTTAATTCTAGCAACACAAAAACCAAGTGGTATTGTAGATGATCAAATTTGGTCAAACTCTAAATTTAAAGTTTGTTTAAAAGTTCAAGAAAGAGCTGACTCTATGGATGTTATTAAATGTCCAGATGCAGTTACATTAAAGAACCCAGGACGTTTCTATTTACAAGTAGGTTATAATGATTATTTCGCAATGGGACAAGCTGCTTATGCAGGAACTAAATATATTCCTAAAGATAAAATAGCTAAAACTGTTGATAGAAATGTATCATTTATAAATAATATTGGTGATACATATAGAAATATAGAAACTGTTGAAAGAGTAGAAGGAATAAGTTTAGGAGAAGAACTTCCAAATATTTTAAAATATATTTGTGATGCTGCTGCTTCTAAAAACTTAGTTGCCAAGAAATTATGGTTAGATAAAATACCTGCTGAGATATTTGTAACTAACTTAATTAGAAAATATTCATTTATGCCTAAATTATGGGATTTAACAGCAGTAGTTGGTGAATATGATGACCCTAATAATCAAAGACAAGGATTACTTACAGTTAACTTTGGTGATACAGGTAATACACTTGTATATGGTGCTATTGGAAAAGAAATAATGCTATCAGCTATTGTATATAGTTTAATTATTAATCACTCTTCAGATGAAGTTAACATTTATATACTAGACTTTGGTAATGAAATGTTTGGATCATTTTTAGAGGCTCCTCAAGTAGGAGATGTAATCTTTGTAAATGAAGATGAAAAAGTAGTTAACTTATTTGCAACAATTGCTAAAGAATTAGAAAGAAGAAAAAAATTATTCTCTGAATATAATGGTAATTATAGTATTTATATTAAGAATAGTGGTAAAACTCTTCCAAGAATCATTGTTATGATTAGTAACTATGAAATGTTATCTGAAACATATGAAGATTTTGTTGGAATTATTTCTTCACTTACTCGTGAATGTGAAAAGTATGGTATTTATTTCGTAATAAGTGCTACTGGAGCAAATGGAGTAAGAGGAAAAACAACACAAAACTTCAGCAATACATTCTGCTTACAATTTAATGATGATGGAGATTATTCAAGTGTTCTAGGACCAGTACATGGATTAATACCTAGTGCTATTGATGGTAGAGGTTTAGTAAAACTTGATGGACAAATATTTGAATTCCAAACTGCTTATCCATATAAGTGGGATGAAATTAATGTATTTATTAAGAATATTTGTAAGCAATTAAGTGAAAAAGTTAAGAGACGTGCTGAAACAATCGCAGTTCTTCCAAATCATGTACGTATGGAAGATATATCTAATAAAATTACTGATCTTAAAAATACTCCAATTGGTATTTATAAGAGTACACTTGAAGTTAGTACATTTAACTTCCAAAAGAATCCAATTTCACTTATATCTTGTCAAGATATATCTGTACTTGATAGATTTATTCCATCACTTGCTAAAGTTATACAAAATATGTATAACGTAGATTTATATTTTGCAGATCCAGGTGAAACAGTAAAAGATATAGCGTCATTTAATCATTATTACAGTACAAATGCTAATGAAATTATACCTTTAATTGAAAATATGAAAGCTGATGCAACTAAGACTAGTGTAATATTAGTTCTTGGTATAGAAGCATTTATGAATTTATTCCCTAAGGAAGATTTAAAGAGTATAAAAGATACATTAGCAGACTTAAAGAATGTACCTAATGTTAGAATGATAATTGCTGATGCAGTTCCTAAGATTAAGATGTATGAATTTGAAGAATTCTATAGAAACTGTGTACAACCAATTAATGCTATATGGGTTGGTTCTGGAATTACAGATCAATTTACTATTAAATCATCAACATATAATAAACAAACAAGAAGTCAAATACCAGTTGACTTTGGATATAACGTAGATAGAGGTAATGCTAGATTTATCAAAGTATTAGACTTCTATACTAGAGAGTAGGAGGGTTATATGGATTTTAGAGTATATGTAATTGTAGAATTACCAATTTTGGATAAAAAATATGAATTATTAGTTCCAATAGATAGAAGAATACATGATTTAATTACTGTTCTTAAAAAAGCTATACCTGAACTAACTAGTGATTTTTATGAAAGAAGAGAACCAGTTTTAATTTGTAAAACAACAGGGGACTTATATGATATGAATGCAGTAATTAAAAATACTAATATTAAAAACGGAACTAGAGTAATATTAATATAAAAAACACTTTTGAAAAAAGTGTTTTTTTTATTTAGAAAATATAATATAATTATAATAGGTGAAAATATGAAAAAAGTGGTCTATTCAATTTTAATTACATTATTATTTATACCAGTATTGGTTTGTGCTAATACTTTTAATAATGCAGAAAAATTAACAAAAAAGTATATTAAAAACTTTTTATATCCAGAAAGATATATGAAAGTTGATAGTGGAGATTTTATTTCTCGTGAAGAAGTAGAAAAAACCATGGTAAGAAAAGATAGTGATAATAGATTACTAACTGTATCATCATATATGTATGATGGAACAAAATTCTGGGCAAAAAATAAATATGTTATATCTGAAAAAATAGAACAAAGACCACAAAATGAAAATTATAAAACTAAAATAACACAAATAGTAAACCACGATACAAAAGTTAAAGGAACAGGAAAGTTTACTGACCCATGGATATTTGTAGATGCATTTAAAGTAACAGTAAAAGTTGGTACTGGTGAAGGAACAGTAGATAGCGTAGAATCTGTTACTAAAAATGTAGATGCTTTTGGAAAAGTTTCATTTGTATTGGAACCTAAACAAGGTTATAAATATTTAAATAATACTTGTGGAGTATCAGTAACTGGTTCAACATTAGAAATAACAAATGTAGAAAAAGATATAGAATGTGAAGTTAATTTTGATGGTTCAAGATATTCAAACACTTTAGAAAGACCATATAAAGTAGTGCATTTAGATATATCAAATAATGATGTAACATACTGGTTTGATCCAGCTGTACCAAATTCATTCTCAGCAAGATATTTGCTTGGATATTATACAGATGGTAATTTAAAAACAAGAGTTGGAAAGTTAACAAATGTTCCTTATAGAAAAGGATGGAAATTTAATGGATATTATGTAAATGAAAAATCTCCATCACAACAAATAGTTAATAGTAAAGGATTCTTTGAAACAACATATAGTTTATTAAAAGATAATGAAAATACAGAAACTATATTATTTGATGTAGAACCTTTAAAATTCAAAATAACTTTCTTAAAACAAGATGGAGAAGGTGGAACAAGTGAAGTTGTAGATTGGCCATATGAACATGATATGCCAACAATATCACGACCAACTAGAGTAGCATATACTTTTGAAGGATATTACACTGGACCAAATGGTACTGGAGATAGATATTATAATGCTGATGGAACAGAATCAAGAATATTTAATCCAGATACACCAGGAAATTTAATACTATATGCAAACTGGAAAATTTGTCCTGTAGGAAGTTATTGCCCAGGTGATAATGTAGCATATGGATGTCCAAATGGATATACAACAGCAACAACAGGTTCAGTAAGATGTACACAATGTAGATTCTGGGATGCATGTAATTGGACTTCTCAAGACTGTGTGTATGGATGTGACACACGTTATGGTTCTTATCAAAGCTGTACGAGAAAATGTTGTGATAGACATGGTTCTCATATATGTGATGAATATGACTGCGGTAGTAGTTGTTCAACAGTATATTATTCATATTTATGTAATTGTAGTAGCTGTCACCATAGAGTTACAACATGTCATGGAGAATGGGTATATATTACAAATGAAAATGTATGTACAGGTGGAGGAAGTACTGAATATGCAGTTAATTTAGATAAAAAAGGTGGAACTGGTGGAACAGATTCATATGTATTAAAATACTATGGAAGTAGGGCAGTTTCAGTATTAAATGGTGATATAAATTCAGTATATTTAGACGTACCAACAAAAGAAGGATATATATTTGATGGATATTATACAAGAGAAAATGGTGGTGGAGAAAAAGTTATTGAAGTAGAAAATGTATATAAATCTACATTTAATAGTAACCAAGAATATACACAAAATGAGTTAAATAATCAAATTGAAAAATTTAGAGGATTTGTTATTCTAAATGATTTAATTGGAAAAGGTGCTAATAAAACTGGCTCAACAATTACTATATATGCTAATTGGATACCATGTCCAAAAGGTAATCGTTGTCCAGGAGACAATAAAAAATACTTATGTGGTTTAGGAAAATTCCAAGATGAAGAAGGAAAGACAACATGTAAGAATTGTGTTGCTGGATCATATTCAGCATATGAAGGAGCAGATAAGTGCTTTGGATGCGGTGATGGAGTAACAAATACTGGCGCGAATAGTATATGTCCGGATGATTGTCCAAATAAAACAGAATTTGTTAAAGAATGGGTACCTACAACATGGAATTCAAATAATACAGTAAGTAATTTATGTACAATTCTATCTTGTAAAGCAGGATATAGATTAGAAAATAATACATGTGTATTAGATAATGTAGATGTTGTTATATTAGCTTATCCAGGTGGCACTGTTCAAGTAGATGGTGGAACAACATATAATATTGGTAGTAATGCAAAAAGTGGCACAGTAAGTTTATCAATTGGATCACATACATTTAAAGATTCACATACTGGAGCAACTAAAACAATCAGTGTTAGTGCTGATACTACTAAAGTTGTTGTAGGTTATTATATTGGAAACGTATTTGGTGATTTACAATTAGGAACACTTAGAAATAACGGTGAAAGATATGATGAACCAAAAACATCATCAGAATATACTATTCCAAGTGGTAATTATACAAAGATGCAAATATATGCTAAAGCTTATATTCTACAATACTTATATGGAACTAGAACAAGTGGATATGATGTATATGCACCAAATGCATCTGCAAGTTTTGCAATTACTTCAACTTTAACATCAGGAAACTTAACAACATGTAGTGCAAGTTTGGGATGGGGAAATGCAAAATTAGGTCCATCTAATACAAATCTAAATAGAGTTTCAAGTGATTGTAGTTTAAATAAAACAGTTAATTTCAGTAGCACTGGTGGAAAAATTAAATTTACATTTAAATCATACGATCTTGCGCAAAGTGCTCAAACAGCATATGGAAATGATATAGCAAGAAGATTTAAAATATTAGCTAAATCTAGAAACTTATCTGTAGTATATATTTATTAAAAAAAACACTTTTATGCAAAGTGTTTTTTTGCTATAATTATATAGGTGATAATATGAAAAAGCTTTTCTATTTATTATTAACATTTCTATTATTTATACCTATATTAATTAGTGCTAGTAGTTATAGTAGTGCAACAAATATTTCAAAAGGATATATAAATAATTTTTTAAATCCAAGTAGATATATAAAAATAAATAGTGGAGATTTAATATCAAAAGAAGAAGTAGAAAAA
>OCVV012848994.1_pt1 | contig 39129 bp, 58 predicted proteins | sample 1539721 | NCBI WGS metagenome assembly OCVV01 (sample SAMN02144230, study PRJEB22623) | gut metagenome | biome: sheep rumen | host: Ovis aries | place: New Zealand | reverse complement strand
TCTACAATGGTTGAAGGGTCGACCACTTTAAAAGAGTATTTAATTGTTGGAGTGGTGCAACTAATAATATTCATTTGCTATGTTCTCCCTTCAGATGCAGATCCTCTATCTCTTCCTTCATCTTTGTGATCATTCCATTTCCGGCTAATGCGTGATATGCGTCATACATTTCGCCGAAGTTCTGGTATGCGTAACTTGGAATGGACCCCGCCGCAACATACTTGTCGTGGTACTCGATCAGCTGGACCCGTAACAGTAACATCGTGCCGCGTGCATTGGCGTCACGCTCTTTTTTCTGGTCTTTGAGTAGCTTGATAATGTACCCGATGAGGAGCGGAAGCAGGACAGAATAGATTGATAAAATGATCTCTCTTATCATCACTCCTCGTCCTCCTCATGTTCATAGCACTGGAACATCAGCGGCAACCCCTTAGAACTAAAAAGGATCGCCGAATGTTCTGGATGCTCCGACACCGCCGCATTTGCCAAAATCTCATGATATTTCGACTCGCCCTTAAGCCTTGCCTTTGTGTCGTCCTCGTCATAGAGCCAGAAGACATTATGTTCAAACTCGCCATTCGCTTTTTTGATGATTTCTACAACGTAGTACTGAAACATTACTCGCTCACCTCTTCCTGTGACTGATTATAAGCCTCAAGGTCGCTCTGATACTGCTGTCGCTCAAGCTGTTTGAGTTCAGCAAGGAATTTTTCAAACATGTCCGCAACGACAAAGGCTGGAAGATTAGAATCGTTAACAGCCTGTGTGATGGCCTGCCTGAGTTCTTCTCTGATTATTGTTACTGGCTTATCCATAAGATGCTCCCTTCTTAAACCACTGGAAACGTACAATTAAAATACAGTCGCCCTGTGGATGTCGTATCAGATATCAACATTACTTCAATTACGCCTGTCGTATATATCCTCATACAGCCAACGGCGCCACCGCTCATTTTGACGCATGGACAAAATACTGTGGATGTTGGCCTTGTTCCGACTTTTAAAGTCCCAATCTGCGTATTATTTGCATGTGCGACTGCTGGACCTCTGTAACTAAAAGAGCATATTCCAGCCGAAACAACGCAATGGTACTGTTCTGGCGTATGTCCGCTTGACCACTGGGGCGTGTAGGATGTAACCGCCCCCGCTTCAACTGTATCCATGGATTTGACTTGCTGCCCCGTACATCGCCCAGATCGCTCAACATAGAAAGCCGTACTTCTGGCAGACTCCGACGTTCCGTTTCCAACCGAAAACAGCCCCGCCTTCGACACGTCATTATATTGTCCAACAACAAATGCTCTGTTTGACGGAGCATTAACATAATATCCGAAAGCGTGGGAATCACTTCCATTGGCGACAGCACAATAACCGCAAGCTGTGGAGCGGTTTCCTTTTGCAACGCTTCCGACACCTCTTGCTAAGCTATGACTTGCATCCGCTTCGCAGAAAGAACCCACAGCTATAGAATAAGGCCCTCGGGCATTGGAGTAACTTCCGCCAACCAATGATGCAAACCCGCTCGCATTTCCGTTATACCCTATGGCAAGAGACATAGGACCAATGACAGAGTTATCCATGCGGCGGCCAAGCGTATAAGCCTTAGCAAGGTTGCTATTAGTGGTATATGTTATTGCCACGATTTCGCCGCCCGCAAGGGATGCCGTATCAGTCAGAGTTACGGTCCTGTCTCCGTCAAACGTATAAGACGTGGTTTCGACATCATCAATGGTTACCGACACTATTTCCGTTGCGAGAATGGCGAGTGTAATAGTGCCATTGCCGTCATATACTTCTATAGCAACAAGTGTTGCGCTCCCGCTTTTATCGCGCAGATCGCTTATGTGAAAATATGTGTAACCACTGAGGTCAACCGCCTGCATACTGCGATAGTCAAAGTCAAGATGCGCATCGGTCGTTTTACCAATGGTCGATTGTTCTGCCCCAAAAGTTGCCAACTCATCCAGTCCATCCCTAACCGCAATACCGTTGCTTCTCGCAAGCAGATTACCGCCCCCATTTTCAGGGTCAGCTAGAAACTCCTCTTGTGGAATCTCTGTAATGTGTGCGCCCGTGTCCGTTCCTTCTTGAACGTGCCAAAAATACTGATTGGTGTTGCCCGCAATCTTCGCCGCACCTTCCGCAATCTTCCTTACGGTCTGGACAACCTTATTGACTGCCTTGACGCCCTCGACCGCTTGAGTTGCCACCCTGTCATCTGTCGGCGGCGCTGTCGCATTGCCTACCATAAACGCACGACCGCCCGATACTCTGACCTGTACCGTATCGCCCGCCTTAGCATTAATGGTCAGCTTAACGGGGGTCTCATCAACGCCGCCTGGAATGTGCACCCATGCGATGCCGCCCTCGATGCGGCGGACCGTGGCAGATGTATCGTAAGCACTTGTCTTTCTTTCCGACTGCTTTAGCGCCGCCATTAAGCTCTCAAGGATCCTGTCCTGTCTCGCCATCTACATCACCTCGCTTACTTTCTCGGAAGTCCTTGCGGAATATCCAAGCGTTATGTTCTGCGACTCAATGCGGAAATCGCCCACAAGCTCCTGCTCCGGATAGTGAAGGGTCACCACGTCCCCCGGATAAACCTCCGGCACATACCGCCTATCATAGCTGACTTCTTTCTGAACTCTCTGGAGCTCCTTCAGCCGTCTCTTAGCATATGCTCCAATCGACTCACCGCTTGCAAGGTCGCAGTCCGTCTCAACGTTCCAGACCTCTCTGCCACGGTTCTCGATCGAGAGCGGAGATTCTGCGTCATCGTCTCGCACAACTGCGCTGAAGTCATCGCAGATACACATGAGGACGTTTGGACAGCTGTACCAGTCTTTAGTGACGGAGAGTTTTGTCTCCAGCACATCAAACTCAAGCGGGTCAAACGTGACTGCCGATTCTGTTGGTTTTGGCTCGACCGTAATCTCACCGTTACCATTAATGCGCAGTCTCCAGTTGATCGCCTCCAGAATCTTCCAGACCATGGAGAGGTTTGTCTCCCCGTCTTCTGCGATGAGCGGAGCGACAAGTGTTGGAGACTCGCCCTCAACCGATACAGGCGCAGGCGATACACTGAGCAACCTTCCAACAATCTGCGCTCCAGAGCCGCCCTGCGGTGCGTACCATCCACGAGGAAGAGCGATATCGTCACACGGTTTAAGCACTGAGTAACAAGCGACCGAATGGCTGACCGCTCTCCCGTCAATGTCTCTGTCTGGACTGGTTGCCAGACCTGTAAAGATTGGCACGTGAGCATGTGCGCCGCCTTGGTCAATGTCCATGTAGATACGCACATATCGCTCACGCGTCTGGTCGTATCGGTTGCATTCCACATCTGCGGACTGCATAAGCCCATCAGACGAGCGGCTGACCTTGCCGCCCGTGATCTTGATGGTTTCCGTGTCTCTCCATGAGGACGGGTCCACGATGGACATGTAGAACCTTGAGGAATAACCCTTGCTCCAATCCATGTTTAACCCTCCTCATGCAGTGCCTGCCACTCGGCAAGCGTCATGCCGTCATAGCCCTCAGAGTCAACTCGCGTTATTGACAGGCTGAATGATGGAATCTTATGACCGTTGGAAAGTGAGTAGCTCTCACTGACCTGCACGTCCGCAGGGTAAGAGCTGCCTTCCTTGGTTCTGACGTTGCAGATACCCGCATGTTCTGCGAGCCTCCGCAGTGATTCAATAGTATCTATGTCTTCCGTGGCGATAGCTACGGACTGCACGGTCCCCGTCCGCTTAACTGCGGGATTCCAATCACCCTGCACAGAGCCTCCCAGATATGCGGTCTGTTTAAAGTCCTTCGCCCACTTGTTGGAAAGGTCAAGATTGTATTCCAGGGCGACCCGTCCACCATCAAAGTCAATGATGCTGTAGTCGCTCTCGACTTCTGCGGGGATATCAACCCATGCAATCTCACCGTCTGTGGTGGTGTAATCGCCGTCCGCAGTTCTGGTGACGAGCCTGTAACCGCCCCATGTTCCAATGGTTGGATATGGGTCTACATAGGTCTGCCCGAACGTTGCACCGGAATAGATGAGCCTCGGCTTGTCTACGGAAAGTCTGTAGATATCGCATACATCCGTGGCAAGTGCACCATCTGGAGCGGTCGGCGTGATCATGGCGGCGATATAGTCCGCATCTGCGGTCACTGTCCCATCTGGAATGGATGCCTGATGCGACCAGTTGACATTGAAGTCTATGGAAGCCTCCGCACTCTGTCCGAGCTCGTCCGTAACGGTAGCTATGAGTGTGTACCCTGCCCCGTCATCCAGATAGCCGAGCAGGTCATCGGAAGTGATGGTCATCTGCCCATTCCCGCCCTGTGTGACCTGTGCGACCGTCTCACCCTCGAATCCGTTGAAGGTTGACTCATCTGGGCGGTCGATGTGGTAAGCGTCACGCCTCACGATGGAGATGGTCGTTGTGCCGCCCTCCGTGGCTCCTGTGGCTGTGACTGTGAGCGGGAGTTCGGTCAACACTGTTGTGGTCACCGTTTCGCCGTCAATCTCTTCGGATTCCGTGCCAAGCGATGTCTGTGTGATCTCGCACGCAATCGGCTCAGCAACGACCACGGATACAGCGTCGGACCAGTCTGTCACCTTTCCAGAGGCCGAAGTCACCCTCACCGCAAGAGCGTGCTCCTCGCCTACCGTCCAGTCGGATGTATTAAGGTCCACCTGCTGAGCGGATTTGACTGTCACAATCGGTACGTAGTTCCGCTCATAGTAACCACTCGCGCTTCTGTAGGTTCCGCTAAACTCGTAATAAGGTCTTGTATGCGGATTTCCTGACGGTCTTGCCACAATGCTGTATTTATATGGGCTAGCCACAGTCCCTGACCCAGAACGTGTGTAGTAAGTCTTTCTGCTATTTACTGACGTGTCGGCAGATAAACTATATACGCCAAGGTCGATATAATGATATTTATTATTCGTATCCTTAGTGTAATACCTCTTACCCGCTATCGCTGTTGAGTCAGTTGTCGAAATATACGTGGCGTCTGGCTGTGTCGGATCAATGCACTCTGCAACCTTCGCGCTTGCTTGGGGCGTGCCATCTGTTGATACATACACCCACGAAGCTGTCAGTTCCTCGCCCTGCGTGACCACACCAGAGGATAATGACAGTACTGGCGTAATCGGAGCAGACGCAAGGTCGATGCTCTCAATGTTGGAATATGTGCCATACGTGGCATCATCATCCGTGCCGACCATAAGTCTGACCCGCACATACCAAGTCTTGCCCATCTCCAACCCGCTGATATTCCACTGTGGACTGTGAGTATTTCGAATGATGTAAGTCTCAGGCTCCGCTGTGCTCTCCCATGCGTCCTCATGGTCTGCCCATGACAGCTCTGCGGCATCCGCTTTCTGCCATGCCCAGTCAAAGGCTACCCGGATCGTGCCTTCGATGTCCGTTGTGGAAAGGGTAACGTCACTCGGTGCCTGCGGAATGGATCCGCCATAGCTGACCCAATGAGCCGAGTGCATCTTAGCGTTGACCGTGTAAGTCGTGAGGTTTCCAGATGTTTTGGCTCTGTACGACCCAACGACCGCCCGCACCTTGAAGCCATAGGCAGACTGCCTCGACCAGTTCGGACACTGCACTGTGACCGACCCTGAAGCGCCCTGAGCGACTTGGATGATGCCTACCGCCGTTCCTGCCGTGTTCTTTGCGGTAATATATCGCACTTCCAGAAATCCATCTGGAATCTGCGACACATTTGTTGCCGTGACGGTCGCTCTAAAATTGGTGTCATCGATATCCGTAACGCTCAGCCCCGTTGGGTCTGCCATCTTTCCGACAACCGCAGTCTTAGCCGCTCCGTAGGTCACGTTTCTGTCATGTTCTGTATTCACTCGCACAAACAAGCACTGGTCCGTGCTGACTGTTGTGTCGATCGAAAATGCAAACCGTGCAGCGTTTACCGTATCCCTGACCGTCCCCGCATCCGTCCATGTGACGGAATCAGGGCACTCCATGTTGTAAGTTGGAATTGCCAGACAGTACTGAATCGTAACCTTGTCCACCGGATGAGCTGGCGGACTTCCGACATTAAACGAAACCGTGCAAAGATACCCGCCTGCGTCCGTCTGTTTGGTACTGACGTTGCTGATCTTGGCTTGATTTGGACGGGCGTAAACATGCTTGGCGTATTTCCAAGCGGACGCACCCGCCGCACCTCTGGCACGGACACGCACCCAACGCGTATAGGATGCGCCTGCAAGTCTTGAAGGCTCTTCAGTTATTGAGATAGAGCCTGTTGCCCCTGTCGTGTCTGTCCGCCATCCCGCATTGCTAGACTTCCAAGACAGTTTCGAGCCGTCTGTCTCCCCCGATTCCTTGACAAGAATGGTTTGATACTCGCAGTCGGCGAAATGGACATGGCTTTTGACGTCCACGGTCTCTGACCAGCTGAAGGTAGTGACGTTGGAGTAAGTGCCGGAGAGTGCCGCCGAAAGTTTCGGAGTCGCAGGCTTACGGATTTCAAATTCCTTGTAAACCCACTCTGACATGGTCGGATCAATGGTGACCTCCACGGTCTTGCCGTTGACCTTCTGATTTTCTTTGTATGATGTCCGATTGCCACGAAGAGCAAACTGGACGCGTGTCAGATATTTGGTCTTATGTGGGTAGTAGTTGTTATAATTGACCGTGCCTGTCTTGGATGTGGATTTAGGACCGATAGTCAAATCTTCAAACGGATCCAAGTTCGGTCTGAACCTGCACGTCTGACCGTCTCCGTAATCCTTGTCTCCGACCTTCCAAGACAGCACGAACGCATTTTTGTTTCGAGTGATAGCCAGCCCTGTTTGAGGCTTGGTCTTTACCGCATCCGCCATTAAGCTGTCCTCACTTTCAGTTGAAGTTCACGGACGAGACGGTCTGCGTATTCCTCTGGACCCTCTTCCGCTCCGTTTACAGTTGTGTAGAAGTTGTATGTAGTGCCGCCGCCGACCAGTTCCTTCAGTTTTTCGGTTCCGATCAGAAGCTCAGGCTGAGCTGCATCACCAACACCGATGATCTGCGGCGTGGAGAATAAAGCGCCGTATTCCGCTGCCTTTGCGTACCAGCTGACGGATACGCTTGGCGTGCTTCCTGTCTGGGCGTTGAACGAACCGCTCATGCTGAAGTGCGGGACGCTGATATGCTGTTTGATGCTAAGATTCGTTCTGCTGAATAACCGTGACAAACTGCTCAGACTGCTTGATGCCGTGCTGTAAGCCGAACTGAGCGCCGACTTCAGACCGCCCGCAAGATTGGCACCTCTCATGGATGCCGCCGCACTGGACATCGTGCTCTTAACGTTTGAGCCAAATTTAGTCAGCGTCTGTGCCGATGCGTTGGAAGCCTTGCTAAGCTCTCCAAGTGCAGTTGTCATTGATTTAAGTTGAGTCGCCGCTGTGCCTGCTCCGGATGCCGCATTGGTCACCTTACCGATGTTAGTGGCGACCGTAGCAAGCGTAGCGCCGAGATCGAAGACATTCGTTCCGGTGGTCAGACTTTTGATCGCTCCGGTGAGCTTTTCGAAGCCCGTGCCCGCATTCAATGCCGCGCCGCCAATGGAATCAACGACACCGCTGAGGGAGTCAAGTACTCCCGATATCGCACTGCCGATTGTTCCCGTAACATTCGAGATGCCATCGGAAACCGTTGTGATCGTGCCGTTGACCGTATCGCCCGTATTAGTGACGATGCTATTGATGCCCTCTGCATTACTGGAAACGGTCTCAACCAGTCCGCTGACTGCTTCTGTAACCTTAGCAATCCCAGTACACGCAAGGTCGATGCCGCCGCCGATTGCAAGAAGGGAAGCGCCAAAAACGCCGATGCCGACCGCCCCTGCTGTGAGTCCCGGCCCCACCGCCGAAGCAACTGCCATGAGCGCACCGATACCGATCGCCATGCCCGCGAGGGTTGCGATTGCCGGAGCACCCGCCGATGATACACGGATTGCTGAGTCTGCCAGAACGGAAACCGCCTGCGCCGCAATGTACAGAGCCGCCGCCGCTGCTACCATCTTGAGAGCCTGTCCTGCCATCGTTCCGAGAGAGCCACCTGCGGATGCCACTGGAGCTGCCGCTGTGGATGCCGCACCACCGAGACCGCCGAGACCACCTGTCAGCATTCCGATGCCGCCTGTGATGGTGGAGATGCCGCCGATGACTTTACTTCCAATCATGAGCAGAGGACCCGCAACCGCCGCAATGCCTGCGATTTTGATAATCGCATCCTGCATCCCCGGGGAAAGTCCATTCCAAGCTTCGGAAAGCGTCTTGACTCCGCTTGAGAGACCGCCAACCACGTCAGAGATGAGCGGGCCCGCCGCTGTCACAAGGTCTGCACCGAGCAGTTTAAGCTCGTTCAGAGTGGTCGTGAACTCATCCATCGGATCGAGTGTGCCCTCAAATGCTGCGGAAACATTTCCAGATGCATCGAGGGCATTTTCGCCGAGGACTGTGAAATCGAGCGAGCCATTTTTAACGGCATTGTAGACTTGGTCACCAGACTTTCCAAACAGGTCGTAAGCCTCTGTCAGACCATCCACGCCGTCCTTGCCGTTGACAATGGTGTCTTGGAGCTGTGCAAGTGCATCATTGAGCGGGATGCCGTCCTCTGCGGCGTTCTTGAGCGCTTTCCGCAGACCCGCCATAACGGTTGCTGAATCTGCACCAGACATCTCCATCTGACCCATGAACGCCGTAGCCTGGTCGATGTTGAGTCCTAAATCCTGGAAGGCTTGACCGTTCTGCACCAGTCCCGCCGCCAGTGTGTCTACGGATGCACCCGTTGCCTGCCCTGTCGCGTTGAGGGTGTCAAGCAGACTGCCCGCATCTTCCGCAGAGAGTCCGAACGCCGCAAGCGCTTTCTGGACGGAATCGACCGAACTGGATACGTCCGTGCCGTTGAGCTCTGAAAACTTAATGAACTGCGCCGATAACTGCTCTAGTGCATCGCCCGTCAGTCCGAATCTGGTGTTGACTTCACCGATTGTCGAACCGACCGTCTCGAAGTCTGTTGGAATGGTGCTCGACAGGTTGTTAAACACGTCTGTCATACCATCCAGAGCTTCACCGGAAGCGCCCGTCTTCTGCACGATGATGTCAAGCCCGGCATCGACTTCCTTCCACGATGCGACCGCCGCAACACCGACAGCCGCGAGTGGAGCCGTGACGCCTTTGGTCAGTGCGCCGCCCGCTTTGCCCATGCCATCACCGATAGCTTGGGACATGCTCTTGCCTGCCTTCTGACCGGCTTTCTGCGCCGCAGGATCAGCCGCCTGTTCCATCTGCTCTGTCAGACTCTGTTGAGCTCCTTGGAGCACTGGTGTGACCGTTATGGTGGCCTGTGCTACCTCTGGCATGCTTCGCCCTCCTTTCTTCTATCCATTGATGCAACTGGTCAACTGGAAGCGCACCACGTCCGAAGTGTTTCTCATCCTTATTCGGCTGTTTGCCCGGTCTGGGATAAGGTTTCGGACGCTTGGCGGGCTTCCCGGAGCCAATCGCCATTATATTCGCATTCAAAGCATTTAGAATATCAACGACTTCCGCAAGGATAGCATTGGTCTTCAGTGTGCTAGACCATGCCGCATATTCCGGGTACATCTGCCGTAACGTTGCGGAATCTAATTCTAAATTATCCAGAAAAGAATCGAGCGCCTCCCACGAGAGAGTGCGCCCGATGTCATCAACTGTGTAGCCTGTCTGTGTTATCAGGTCATATTCTATCGCCTTGCGGTTCTCTTTGACGGTCTTCGCAAGGCTTAGGATTCCCCCGTGGTGTTGTATCCGCTTTCAGCCTTCCACGCTTCCACGATGGAGTTGTACTGCCCGATGGTCAGCGTATCGAGCACCTTCTTCGGAATATACTTCTGCATAAAAATACGTGTGCCTTCGGCGGTCTCGAGCCCAACTGCTTCCTTGAACGTTAACTCGCTCACGAGCGGAACGTTGAACGTCTGGTCTCCAATAACCACTTCAAGCACCTTTGTCGGGGCTTCCTGCTGTACTACAAACTTTGCCATGGTTCCCACCTCCTCCTAATGTCTTACTCGCCTTCGTCAATGATCATCTTGAAGCCATCACCCAGAGCGGTGATAGTCGGTGTCCAAGTAATGCCTGCGTTCGGTGCAAACGCCACGTTGTCGACAGCTGTAACCTGTCCGTTGGTGCATCCGATAGCGATAAGAGCATCGCCGTCCTTCATGAGCCAGAGGAACGCTTCAGCGGGCGGAAGATTACCGTCAGACAGATTGACAGTAATGATCTTGCCATGTCCCGTTGCCGCTGCAGTTGTGGTCACATTGTCTTCGCCAACGACCGCCTTAAGTGCTTCCTCAGTTGTGTCCATGATCGGGGACTGAATCGTCTCGGCGTGGTCAGTAAGGATAACCCTTTTGATCACATTCGCCCAGTTTTTGAGATTCGTTGAAGACTTATCGAGTGCAAGCGTGATGCCTGCGTCGGTGACATCGCCGACTTCTGCCCACCCCTGTGCAAGCGTTTCACTTGGATAAGTCGGCAGAGCTGTGCCAGCCGGTGCGTGGTAGAACATGCCTGTTGCGTTACCAAGACCTAATTTAACATCCATGTCTTATACCTCCATAGATTTCTGATGTGCTACGATGCTGAGCCGTGCTGAGCACATAGCCAAGTCGGGCCTTACGGGGTCAGCACCCCATGAACCCGAAGAATTAACTGAAACATATCTGATATCGGTCGTCTGCTGTCTTGCGACCGTTTTCAAAATTGCGACTGCTGTATTTAAACAGCCAAGTGCATCCGCTTCCAATTCCGCACGGGCATCCAGTACCACCTCAAACGTGTCAATGGTGTTGGAGTCCGTACCGCCCACCTGCGTAATGAGGATATGCGGTAAGTCGTACTGGGCGGGGAGCGGTCTGCAATATGCGGTCACGTAGGGAGCGAGCGCCTTTCTGACCTCGTCCTCGATATCAATAGATTTGCTGATAATCATCCCGTCACCGCCTTACTGAGTATCTTATTCTCCGCTTCCTCTTTGGAAGTTTCATCGTCATTTGCGACAACCCTTCCAATGGGTCTGGTCACGCCGTAAGCGGAATCTTGGAACCGTGGTTCGTTGGACATCTCCACATGAAAGCCAGAGCCTTTGGTCGTATAGCCTGTTGCCCTCGATGCGATGGTCTGAGCCTCCGCCTCCACCTGTCCAGACAGACCAGACAAGCACTCGGCAAAACCTTCTGGGATAAATTTGATAGTCAACTTCGTAGCCATTAGCCTGCCCACCTTTCGATGCTCAGCTGAACATGGCTGACTCTGCCTGTCGCACTTACCCATGGCTTAGGCTCGCCGAGGATGGTGTAGATACCGCCCTCGAACTCGATGCGGTCACCTGCCTCAACGTCTGCGTTCGGCGGAAGATAGACCGTGTAGCCCTCGTTGATTCCGAGAACTCTGCCGTCCTGCGACAAGCCTGTTGTGGATGGCTGAACCGAACAGTTTCGGATAATTAGCCTGTCTGAATTGCTCCAATCAAAGATGGTCGAGCCTCGTGATTCCCTCTCGGTCGGGCGGATCCGCACGACGCTCTGCTGGCACCAACTTGGAATTGCCATTTAAAACACCCCTCTCAAGCGATATGGTGCAAGCACTTCCTTGTTGTCGTCTGCCAGCGCGGTCGCTCTCGCCGAGTTGGTCCATGTGGCGTTGTAGGTGATGGAAACGCCACCCGCCGTCTCTGACTGCACACCTGCGGATGATGCAAGCGCGTGCGTCACTCTGTGGGCAATGAGCTCCTGCACGCCTGTCAGCATCTCGAGCGGAACACCTGCAACGTATTCCACTTCAATCGGCGTGTACTGCCTTACGCCGTACCAGTCCATGGAATAGATGCGAAGTACGCCGTTAGATTCCAGAATAAAGCCTGTGACTTCCTCATCCCCAACCTTGACAGACAGGACCTCTGAAACGAATGTCGCAGGAAGCTGAATCAGCACGCCGCCGCCCACTGTTGCGACTCTCTTATCAAAGAATGTCATGATCAGCTTGCAAGGAAGTGCCGGAGCAACGTGCCACCCGCAGTAGTTACGAATAGCCGCCTCAGCCGCCCTGAGGTTGCCCTCGGTGCGCTCATCACCCGTATACTTTCCTGCCGTGAACTGGTCAAATGCCTCCGTGCCAAGCATATCCGGGAGCGTGTCTGCATCGGTGAGCGTATAGCCCCATGTTGTCATCAGGCTCATTTCTTCACCGTCTTTCTGCTTTTATTAGCGGGCTTGACCGCCTTGTTCAGCGATTCCGCCGCCTTTTTCGCCGGCTTGAGCTCGACAGCTTCTGCAGGCTGTTCGCCTTCCTCGAACTGCCACTCGATGCCTCTCCATAAATAGCTCTTAAGCATTGGATCACCGCCTTTCAAAAAAGGGAGGCACCGAAGTGCCCCCTGATCTATGCAACGTATTAGGACGCTGCCTTCGTGATCTTGCAGAAGCCTGCAGGGATGCGGGTCGCCAGAGCAAGACGCTCTTCTGCGCGGATCGTCATCTTGTTCTTGATGAAGTCATCCTGGTCGCTGTTGGTAGCTTCTACTCTCACGCCGCCCTTGCTGACGACAGAACCGCAGGACTTGAAGGAACCGACCCAGATGTCGCCCTTCGCGGAGCCGGAAACAGGAGCATCAACGAAGGAGCTGAGATAAACCGGCACGCCCCAGATCTGCCTGCCCTGACCGTCGGCGAAGTAGCCGCCGCCGATGTAGGCGTTCGTGGCGCTGAGTTTTCCAAGGCGGAGGGTCTGCCACACCGCCGGGTTCATGATGATCGCATCAGCCGCGAAGCCGGACTGCTCCTGCACGCTCATCATCTTCGCAAAAATAAGATCAGCGATTGCCTGCGCATCCGCCATGTCGCCGTTTGTCCAGCTAGTCGTGTCGGCCTGGATGCCGGAGGTGCCGGCGAGCTCAGAGAGCAGGAACGCTTCCTCTCTCAGTCTCAGATAGTTCAGCAGCCTGCCATTGATCGCGGAGGCAAGGAACGGTGCATCGTCGATGTATTCGTTTGTCTCTTTGATGAATGCGGCGATCTTGGTAAGCGCCACGGTGTGAGCAGTCGGATCCGCAAAGGAAACCTGCGGCTTCGCAGCGCCTTCTGCAGTGACGTCGAAGCCGTAAGGCTTGCCGGCTGCGTATTCAAGCGCGCCCTCTGTGTAGAACGTCAGTGCGTTGCCCTGGATCGTCTCAGCGCCGAACAGTCCGCGGAGATAGGTCTGCGGAAGGACTTCTGGGACGATGTTCCTGTCGATGTCAGTGACCAGTGCGCGGGGAACCTGCGGAGATGCGATGGTTCCGACCGCCATCGGATCGCTGTACGCCTTGATGAACTCAGGCGCGGAGATGCTGAACCTGGAGCCGTGAGACTCGGGCATGTTTTTAACAAAATGTTCGCCCAGTGTGCGGGCAGTCTTGACTTCGCTCATTGCGTCGTCCTCCTTTTCGTCTGTGGTGCCGATCATTCCGAGCAGTGCAGACTTCTTCTCCGCCTGCTGGACCTCGGCTGTCTTTGCTTCAATCTCTGCCTGGAGCTTCTCGCCTTCGGCGATGGCTTCGGCGTCATTTGCCTCGATGCGCGCTTTCAGCGCGACGAGGGCGTCCTGTTTGGACTTGAGCTCTTCTCTGAGAGTCATGGCTTTATACCTCCATGTTTTTGATGTATGTCAGCAGACTGTCTTTCTTCGGATTGCTCTGTGCAGGCTCCTCCGGTGCCCCGTTGGCCTTTGCTTTGTCCTCTCCGTCTTCCGGATCGTCTGCCTCATTAACCTCGTCATCCAGTAAGGAATTCGCGAGGGAAATGATCTGCCTGATAGTATCTTCGTCGGATTTGCGGTTCCGACGACCGGACTTGATGTCCGTCACCTCTGCCCTCGGATTTGCGGGGACAGGGACAATCGAGACCTCGAACAGTTCCAGCTTCCTTAGCTCGTTCGCTTTCGTGCCGTCTTCCAGTTCGACCGGACCGGCATCCAGAACGTCGTATGCGAAACTGAACTGATAGACCACGCCAGACTTGACGAGCTCACGCTTTTCCTGCGCCGTTGTGCTGTTGAAAAAGTGAGCGGTCATATGCGGGCCCTTTTCCGTATCCTCGATGTCATCCGGGTCGACTGAACCAATGATGATATTGAGGTCATGATTCCAACACAGCGGAAACGGATGCCCGGACTCTTTACGGGCCTTGATGGTTTCCGTAAATGCACCGGGTGCTATAACATCGCCGTAGCTGTCCGGGATTCTGTCGTATGTACTAAAAAAGCCGGAGATCGTTCCGGCTTCGTCTGCTTTTAATTCAAATGATTTGTAAAGGTGTTCCATGTTGCCCTCCTAATTCCATGTGATAATCACTTCTGTTGAACAGTTGCAATTACATGTGGTATCTGGGTCGCCGTTCTCATCGCCCGGCCAGTAACAGCCATTGGAAAACGCATCGTCAATAGGTACCGTTTCGCCGTTCATCATGGCGTGCTCCGGTCTCGGATTGAATCCCGTCACCCATCGCTTTTCGACCGTCTTCTCGATGCCCTGCGTTTCTGCCTGTTGCGGAGCCTCGTGGACCGCCGCCCACCCTGCTGTGGCGATGGCAAGCGACCGTCCGAAGGTTTCTGCGTCCTTGCTCTCGCGGACGTCAAAGACGTGCGCAGGGTCGTTCTCCTCGTCCTCATCGTCCTCCATAGCTTCGACAAGGCGTTTATAGGTTGACGCGTTAATAGCCGTTGCCCTGCCTTTTGCGAGCTCGTGGAGATAGTTCCGAGTGATACCTGCGTTATACTCAAAGCCGATCGCTTCGGCGGTTTCCTTGCCGTGAGCGTCTGCGATGCTGTTGATCAGCGGTTCAATGTCTTCGGTAAGCTCATCATTCCATCTGTCCTCGTCCCACCACTCAGCGGACTTGGCGCCGAGTTTTGGCAGGACGGATGCCCTCTGACGCTTCCAGAACTTCGACAGCACTTTCGCCATTTCTTTTTCTTCAGCTTCAGTCGACCGTGCTTTGACGCTGATGGTCTTGGGCGATGCTTTCCGCATCTTCGGCGGAGCGGATGCCTCGATGGTGGTCATCGGTTCCTGCTCTTCCATGTGCGTATCCTGCGGAGATGCCTGCCCACCTTCCAGAACATTCAGCGGAACAATGAGCTCGTCACCGCCCTCGAGCGGAGGCCGATTATCGTCTGCTCTTGCCTCGTTACGGGTTAGCCATGGACCACCAACAGCGGCCTGCATAATGCTTGCGCGTTCCTCAAACGAGCCTTTCAGTTTCTCAGTCAGATCAAATTCGACATAGGTGTCGGACGGTGCTCCAATCATTGGGAGTAAAAACGAGTTGATTCTCTGCTGAAGCATCTGGAGCACTGGGCCAAGACATTCGGCATACAGTGCGCGTGCGTTATCCTTGCTCGATGCGTAGGTCTGCGTATCAGAGTGCCACACCAGTGACGGGTTGATGCCATAAGCCGCCGCCACGGACTCTCTGGACAACTTAACGGATTCCGTCCACTGAGCCTCCTTGAAGCTCGTGCTGAACGGTTTGATTTCCATGCCATCCTCTAGCACTGGAATGGATCCGGCTTTACTTCCACCAGAGCCCCATGCCTCACGGAACGCTGTGACAAACCGCTTGCGGGCTTCGTCATCCCAAGGCTGTACGTCCTTCGGTCTGACAATCTGAGCGTTGAGCCTTCCAGAACTGTGCCAGAGCTGTTTGCGGAAGTTGCCTGCCTCGATCTGCTCTTGCAGAGTCTGTCTGAGTCCGCTGATCGGCGATATGTATCCGCCCGGGTTGCCCGGTGAGTATGTTTTAAACTGCACGAACTCGCTTCTTGGAATATCGAAGGTCTGCCCATCTCTCACAACCACTCTGATGGTCTCGTATGAGTATGCGTTGAGGGCTTTGGTGTCTGTTATCCACTCGCTCGGGATAATGCGGATCTGATAGCCGGAATCACTGTCTGCATCCGGGAGCACCCAGACATAGACCACACCGAAAACAAAATACTCAGCTGCCAACGCTCTGATGAACTCATAGCTTGTCTGGTCTTCGTTCGGCCTCCAAAGCAATTTAGCTGCTACGCTGTCCCGGTCTCGCTCCCTGTCCGTCTCACCATTCCGCCTGTAGACTTTCAGCGGTAGCTGTGCAATGGAATTGGTCAGGAAGTCAACCACCGCCTTTAGGTTGTCCTGACTCTGATAGAGCTTTTTAGCGGTGTAATTGAGCACCTGGGTCGGTGCGTCCCCGCCAATCTCATAGATATACACATTCGGGCGGAACATCATCCGCCATCTTTCTCTTATGCTCGGCATTATCCGCCTCCATTAGATTTTAAACAAATACGAGCGACGCCCCAGACCCATAAGCGGACTCGTAAGTTTTTGATTTTCCTTCTTGAATTTTTGTCGCCGCTGCGAACGCCACAAAGCACGCAAACAACGGCGCGATGTCGTCCGGGCTCTTGACTCGGTCGGGCAACTCAATGCCGCCGCCTATGTTCCGCATCTGCATCGTCTTGGCTGGAAGGTCAAGCACGGGCTGTTGCAGGTGGTAGACCCGGACGCCACCGCGAGACTCGTCTCCAGTCGCGATTATTGCATCAAAAAAGCGACCCCACCCGGCAGTGAGTTCGCCGCCTTCGATTGCTATTCGATTGATTCCATGTATTGTGCAGATTTGTTCTGCGAGACCGCTGACCGGTGCGCCGCGGCTCTGAAATGCAAGGTTCATTGGATGCTTAAAGGCTCTGGCTCTGAACCAGTCTTCGACCCACGCCGTGCCAACGCGCCTTGCGACCACCTCAATGTGGTAGTGACCATCCTCACGCATTCCACAGACCGCAATGGATGCCATGCGTCTGTCCTGCGACAGATCCACGCCGAAATAAAGCTCGGACTCCGGTGCAATCTGGCTCTGCATGTCGAGTCCTGCGTTCCATGCGCCGTCTGGGAACGGGCTCGGCAGTATCGTCTCGACCTGCTGACACATACATTCAGAGCGGAACTTATTCTCTGGAAACGTCTGGCGATTGGAGAGCAGCGCCCTCTCCGTGAGATAGCCGTACCCTAATGCGGGATTCGCCTGCGCCAATGCTTCCATGTCATCCGTCTCCGCACCATCTGGAGCTGACCACTCAAACAGACCGAGTGCGGTATCGTCCACACTTCCGCCGAAGTCATCCGCCTGCTTGTGCTCGATGACTGCGATAGCCTGTGAGCGGAGCTGTCTCAGGACGATGCTGTCAGGATCGCCCGCGTTGGAAAAACACATGATGATGCCATTCGGCTTTGCATTAGTTGAGGCGGCAGCTGCCGAAAGCACTTCAAAATCTCTTTGTTCACGAACCTCATCGAGAAGTACTAAATCATTAGAATCACCACGCCCCGCTCTTCGCGTTGGCGCTCCTACCTTATACGAGGAACCATTCTTTAAGATTAGCCTCTTGTTGCCATTTGTTCGTGACACACGCTCAATTTGTTTGGCGAGTTCTGGATTTTTCTCTTGTGCGGCAATTACTGCTTCCCACACTTCTTCAGCCTTATCGAGTGAAAGGCTTGTGCCAAAAATAGATGGAGCTTCCAAAATGTTCATAAAGAATGATGCGATAACGAAACTCAGTTTGGTTTTTCCATTCTGTCTCGCTATCATAATCAGAATCGTTCGGAATCTGAACGTCCATTTGACTTGCAAGTCACCGTTAATTTCCAGCACATGAATCAGTGCCCATTTTTGCCATGGATATAAATCTTCATCGAGGACTGTTTCCGCATATTCGATACACATGAAACCGAGACTCGTTTCCTCGGTCAGCTCGCGCAATGGCGGAGTGTACAGTCTCGGCTCTGCTTTACCGTACATTACACCACCTCCACTGCCGCATATCTCCACTTGTAACCGCCCGCAGTTTGACGCTCATTTCCCGCCTTTGTCTTTTTGTGATTCAAGACGTTACCGATATTTACACGGCAGATTCCTGTTGCACGAGATGCGGCACCAATGCCGTCATATCTCGCAACAACAACGCCATCAAGGCTTAACTGTTCCACTGCTTTCATTTGGAACGCGTGAGAATCCTGTGCTCGTTTCCGTGCAAACTCAGTGCCCTGTACACGCTTCTGTATTTCCCCAAAGCGTTCGCGGTATTCCTTTGTCCATCTGCTTTTATTCTCGCGCGATATACGCTCACGAGCTTCTGGATGGCTTACATAATAGCGCTTAAGCGTTGCGCTTTGCTTATTACGATTTCGAGGGTCTGCGAAATATGCCCGCTGTGCGTCCTGCATCGTTTGTATAAGCTCTGGATGCTCCTCAGCGACTTTCTTGCCACGGTCAGAGAATGTTTTTCGCATTGCTTCCGTAAACTTTGCCGCTCCGCAAATGCCGCCCGCCTCGATATTATAGCCACGTTCTGGGTTTGTGCTATCATACAGCCTTATATAATAGCGCTCCTTCTCGACCGCCTCTGCCTGCGTGAGTCCAGTTTCGATAATCTCATGTTCGAAACTATCCCACCCGTACTTGAGAATCGCGCGATAAAAATAGCGGTTCGATTCATAACCGTGACCGCTATTCCACCGCTTTTGTGGCTTCCTCTTTGTAATACCTATGTACACCTTGCCCGTTGGACTGACGTGCTTATAAACACAATACATGATGATACCTGCCTTTCGTATCGCCTTGAATAAATGGCTCAGAAACGGTCAAGGCATCACCGCTTTCAACCCGTCGGTCTATCCGAGCCATAATTTACATCATTTTGCCACCTTGAATTTAGAGCGGATAGCATCCAGACTGCTTTCCTCAGCTTCATCCGCATTGGATCCAGACAGTTCCGCATACATCCGAATGGCCTGCCCGTAATCCTTGACCAGCGCACGGAACTCGGAGACCTCTGGATTCTGCCTCAGCATCGTCTCACCTGCTCCCGTGGTGACGATCTGGGCGAGCGGCGCAGCCTTAAACACCTCTATCTCCATATCAATCTTTTCCCGCATCGCCTCGATTGCCATCTCAAGGCTCTGCATCTGCTGTTGCTTCTCCATACTTCCTCACCACCCAATTTTTTGTATTAAAAAAGCGCAACCCGTAGGTCACGCCTTATTAAGTATCTCCTCAGCTTCCGCTTTGCTCAGCTTATGTTTAATTGTTGCCCTGTAGTATACCCCGTAATCGCCGTCCCGCTTTTCCAGAACGACATACCATACATTCTGACCGACAAACGGCTCCAGCTCCTTGTACGCTTTGCTTCGCTTTCCAACCTCAAATATCAGTCGGTCCGTCTCGTACATCTGGATATTACCACCCGCACTCTGCAAGTAGCACGTCCCCTTGACCACTTCCTTGTCGCCTTCCACAGCAATTTTCACATTCTTCTCAGTAAGATTGACCTCTTGGAAGTAGCGATCCTTGAAGCGATCGTCCTCAACGACCGGAGTGTTATTGATCACTTCCACGCCCCGAGCTTCCCGCTTCTCTTTCTTTCCAAACAATCCATTAAACAGTTTCATTTTATCGCCCTCCTTATGGTTTTCATTCTACCATAGACGGCCTAAAAAATCACTGCACGTTTAGGGGAGGGAAAACACTGCGGTGCGGTGGTCTCGGATTTTTTGAGAATTTTCCAAGATTCCTTGGCCCCCTCCTACCCTGCCTCACCAGATCCTCGACTGCTGTCCGAGCGCGTTCTCTCCGTTCGTTCCATCACCTCTCGCACGGTTGCACGCTTTGTGCGATGCTTTGATATTATTTAAATCGAGTTCCAAGTCCGGGCGCTTGGCGACAGGCTGAACGTGGTCAGGTTCCCAAGACTGATCCGTGCTTGACGGCTTGACAGAGTAGTCGATGGGCTGACCGCATATCCAACAGACTGCCCTGACCTTCCTGTCCCGGTTCCAGGCTAGCTGTCTTACCTTCGGCCATGATCCTGCTCTGCTCATGTTAGTCAGTCCTTTCCGTGCGGTTGTGTGTGACTGCGTGGGAGTGCCCCGGGAGTGATACTAGGTAGGCTATACCCCCGGGGCTGTGAGGTTTCACCACGGCAGTACCCACTCCCCTGTTTGATATCCCCCGGGGTAGTCTGATAAAGAGACCCCCGGGGTACCTTAAGGAGAAGTATGGGGTATAGAAAAAGGCGGTACGCTTTCGCATCCGCCAATTTCCACGATATCATAATATCACATTTAACGTGCAATAATAGGCCATCTTTCAAAGTTCGCCAAGGTTGATTGCGATTGCACGGATGACCTTCTGGCATATCCTGTGCATCTGGCGTTCACTGTATCCCGATGCCTGCATGTAATCGTAAGGCAGTGCGGTGCGGACGCCCTTGCGGTGAGACCAGTAACGCATTCGGATGATCTCCACTTCAATCGGATCCAGTTCTGCAATGGCTGCGTCCACTGCCTTGACCTCTCGGCTGATGCGCTGATATCTTGGCGTGGACTCCATTTCCATTAATCGTATGGCTGAAGTTTGCGTGGGGTCTGCGTGTGCGGGCTTCGGACCAGAGCCTTTTGATTCCGGGTTACGAGTCGTAGCAATCTCAAGCAAACTGTCATATTCCTCTTTGGTTTCCGGATAACGTAGGAGCACGAAGCGAGCCTGTGTCCATGCGTCCTGTGGTATCCGGTGGTAACGTGGCAATGTGTATCACCTCTTTCCGTTTGGTTGAATGACTCCGTGCTTAACAAGATAGTCCGTCACATCAAAGCCCGTCTCTTCCTTGAGGATGCGGATGAACGCATCGAAGTCATAGCCCGCACGTGAGCGGTTGTCGAAGTCTTCAATGACACAGAAGTACTTGTCGCACACGTTGTCCATGAATCTGGTCAGCCGTTTCTTGCCGAAACCGAACGTGTCGTGCAGTGCTACAGACGGCAGGCACATCATGACAACGAAGGCTTTGTCGGTTTCACGCTGAAGCAGTTCGGCGAACTTGGTCTGCACGATCCTGTCCACGGATGCAGAGACCATCTTGTTGATTTCTTCTTGGGTTAGCGTGTAGACCTTCTGGGACTTGAGCTTGTCACGGTTTAATCTGCGGAGTTCTGCTCGGGTCATGTGTGATATAGTTGGAGTGTTCATTCGGTGCCACCTTCCCTCTGGTTCCATCGTTCTGCTATTCGCTTGTATACGCCTCCGAAGGTTTCGCCCTTCTGTATTGGCTTCACACGAGTGAACCTAATAATTGCTTTGCAATTCCTGCAGTACACTCCGTCAGGCTCCATCTCTATGTTTATGTTGTACTGAACCTCATTACCACAGAATGGGCAGGGTTTTAATTCTGTCATTCCTCATCACCCTTCCTTCATCCACTTTGCATACGCAGAACCGTTCCACCCGCAAGAACACCAATACTTGTATTGGCACGGATAAGATGTCAATACGACTGTGTTGTCCAAATAGATGTTCCTGCCACATCTGGGGCAAGGTATATCCGTCTGTACCTGACCATTGTAGCTACTTGATATGTCCGTATTAAGAAAGTCTTCCCATGTCATTCCTTATCACCTTCCTTCGGTTTATTCGCTTCATAGACCTTCTGCATGGATTCGAGCATCTCGCAAAGCACAACATACTTTGCTTTTGTTTCAACCAGTTCATCGTAAAGCCGTCTTTTGATTTTGACGTATTCAGACATAAACATCATTCACCTTCCTTCCCTAACCGCATATAAGAGCCATTCCTATCGCACAAACAATCTCCGCAATCCGTATGGAAGCAAGGGCATGATTTTTTAAGGCACGGCATGAAATATTCAGCATAGGTATACTCGCCATAAATTGTTGCTGATGCTCTTCGTTCGCCATACACTCTATACGGACAAGGTTTAAGTTCAGTCATGCTCTTCACCTTCCTTCAACATCATCGAACCGCAGTGTGGGCAGAAGATATATATATCCCTATATTCCTCTGGGTCAATACATCCGCTCCCATCAATCACAAACCCGCACTTATCGCACTCCCATTCGTCATAAGGTTCATCGCCAATTTCAACCCAGTTGCCTGTCCGTTCTTGCCGTCCATCCTTCTTGCCTTCCTCATATCCAAGCTCATACGCCTTTTCAATCTGTGCCTGTTCCAAGTCCTGCATCTTCTGAATTTCAGCATCGGTGTAGGTGGGCTGTGCTGGTGGCAAGTCCTTTAGTTTTTCTATTGTCTCATCTCGCAGAATATAGATATCACCGCTAAGCACCTCAAGATAGCCAACACGATTGTTTATCACATCAATCACATCCGCTCTACTGATGGTGTCTGAGTTGTTCGGAATTTCCGAACAGTTCGGTTCTGGCTGTGCGGACGGCAACTTCATCACTTCTCTCCCCACTTGCAATGCACTGCGAATAGTCCTTCTATCACATATCTCAAGCACTGCCTGTCTGCTTATCATATCGTTTGACTTACGTTCGATTTCGCACGTATTTTCGCACGCATGCGTTTCCGTGCGTTCTTCCGTGCGTTTCAGCTGTACGGATGGCAGACTTTTTAGCACCTCTTCCGCTCCATTAATGCAGTCAAGTGCATCAATCGCCGCCTGTCTGTCAATACAGTCTTGAACCAATCTTAAACTATCTTGAACCAATTCGCCTTGACCGCAAGCAATGATTTCCGGCTGTGCTGATGGCAAGTCTGCAAAATGCTTACGCCATTTTTCATACTGAAATCCAAATCCATCTGCCACTTCTGTCTCAATGTCATCTATGGCCTCAATCGCATCCTGACGATAAATGATATCCTTACCATTTTCGTGATCGCACGAAGATGCTGCCTTTTTGCTGTCGGCAATGTGGTCAACAGTCGGCTGATCCAGGACAACATCTATCGCTTTCATAATTCCATCGCAAACAAGCTGCGTATCTCTGTCAGCAGTTTCGTAGCTATCAAACCCGGCAGACTTAATTCTGTCTGCGAATACTATGTCGAGTGCATCGCATATCGCCTGTCTGCTGATATTATCGTTACAATTTGTAACTTTAATTTTATCGGCAGTGTCTTTTATAGTGACAGATGGCAACTTCTTGATATCTCCCATAATACACGCCCAGACGGATCCATAGCCGTTGTACTTCATGCAGGCATCTATTGCCTTTTTTCTGCTGATTAAATCATCCATTTTCATCCCCTCCGATCAGCATATCCGGATGCCGCTTCAAAAGTTCTGCAATCGCTATCTCATGCTTATTTATCTGAGAGATGATATACCCGTCCATGACGAGCAGAGCAATCAGTGCTATGGCTATATATATCATTCGTCTTCCTCCAATCTGTTCTTCGCATCCGCATACTCCTGGGCCCGTGCCTCATCATCAAATGTTCCAGCGATCTCCCTGTTTCCGCTGTGATCCACCTCATTAACGTCCCGCAGGCGATAGACCTGATAGAATCTCTCACCGCCGGCATATGTGCTTGAGACTTTCCATTTACTTTTCATCTTCCATCTCTCCTTCCCACCAAAGTGGCATTGAATCCGCCAGATTCCACATCGCACCGCCAATAATGTTCGCCACTCCAAACAGGACCGCAAGCAGTCCGATTCCTGCGAGTATCAGTTTAATCATTTACACTTCCACCCTTCTCTTCGTCTGCTTCCGTCCTTCCGTGTAAAAGCAGCATCATGGTTGAGCGTTTCGATAGCGCCCCTGATTGTCATTTCTTCTCGATGAAGCTTCTTCTCAGCTTCATGTTTTCTCTTGTACTCAAGATATTCATCGCAGTGACTATGACACAGATCGTGACGATGGTCACAGCCTTTGCATGGCGCTGTGTACACCTTACTTCGCCTCCTGCTCCCTCTCGAACTTGATATGGTTGTAGACTGTTGACATCGAAGTGCCAAGCTTATCGGCAATCTCAGCCACCTTCATGCCATCCGACCGCATCTTAATAATCTGCTGGTGCAGGTTCGATTCGGTCGATTTTGTTTCCGTCTGGTTTTCCGTCTGCGGTTCGGTCGTATAAATCGCATGCGGAATCTCGACCGGCTGATTGATCTGGATGACATCCGGCACTGCTTCCGCTACCTCCAGAGCCATCTCCACCTTAGCGGAGAGCCGGTCCGCATATCTGATCTGACATTCCAGTCCCGTTGCACTCTCGTAATCACTGAGGGCGTCACGGATGACTTTGACTACTGCGTCACTTAATATCATTTGACGATCTCCTCCAACATATCCATATACTGATACGCCCTATGACGCATCTCCTCGTTGCTCCCACATATCCTGCCCAGAGCATCAATAACTTTGCGCCAGTCATCGTTGGTGTTGGTCATGTGCTCAAGGCTGTTTAGATAGATACGAGCGAGCTGTATTTCGTTATTTCGGTCCATTGATATACTCCATTAAAACGTCCCTGGCTGCTTCCCATCCGTAGCAGACCGCTGTCTTATACCCGAATGTGTCCAGTGCTGCCAGCCACCGTTTCTGTTCCGGACTGAGTCTGCCTCCCTTTGTCTTCATTTCGATAAAAAGCCCATGATGTCCATTCATGGGGACTGGGTAGAACAGATCCGGCACTCCACTCTTTACGCCGAGTTGTCTGTTCCTGATCAGCCAGCCTTGACCGCCAATGGACTCGTTCGGAATGTGAAACAAAAACTGAAGTCTCGGGTCTGTCCTGCACCACTGAATCAACTGTCTCTGTTCATCACTTTCAGTCATTTTTCCTCCGCGCCATTTTGATTGGTTTCGCAGAGGCATACGCACGGGGAGAAGTAAACTCCCCAGTGCTATGGCTCATGCTAACCAATGGTTGTTTTTTAACTAGCGAATCACGTGTCACACCTATATAAGGGGTTTTGTGACTCGTGACTCGTAAATCCACTTACTCGTCCGACCGGTTTTTTGTCTCGTGTATTTGATGCCACCAAACACGATTGAGTCCTCCTCGCGTCTGTGTACGACCTTCTGATCGCCGACCGTTGCGACTTCATAATCGGTCGCCGGCGTAAATTTGTTCCTGGCGTTGCTCTCGGAAATGCCGACAGCCTCCAGTGTAATAGCCGTGTCACCCGGACTGATCATGAGCAGGTCTTCAACCGTCTGGAACCAATCTGTCTTTTCCTTCTGATCCGTGCCGGTTCCTCGACCGCTTGAGCTTGAATCTCCGTATGTCGCAATCGCCAGATAGTTGTTATCATCGGTTCTGTGAATGGGATAATCAAACCAGATGCGCTGCGGTTTTGGCGGCGCAAACTCCCTGAGTGTGCAGCTGATTTCCCACCCGGTCAGAACCTCACATGCGTCAGAGTGGTCCTTTCTGTACTTATCTACAATACCGGCAGTATTCAGCTCGCGCATGTCGATGATGGCATCCGGGTCCCTTGCGAATACTCCAGAGCCGGAAGACCTGTCTGCTGCGTTTGCGTACTTGCCGGCAGCGCCTTTGCTGTGATGATGGCAATAGATAACCGACGTTTCCAATTCTGTGGCTACCTGGTCGAAGTACGAACAAAACTGACTCATCTCGGTGGCGTTGTTCTCATCGCCTGTGATGACCTTGTATATCGGGTCGATGATGACCGCCGCATATCCTTTGCCTTTAAATCTGTGAATCAGGATCGGAGCGAGCCGGTCCATTGGCACTGACCGCCCTCTCAGGTTCCAGATTGTGAGATTGCCGGTGTTTTGCGGTGTCAACCCGCGCTTGTCGTAGATCTCTTTGAAACGCTTGAAACACGAAGCTTCGTCAAGCTCCAGGTTGATATACAGTGCTTTTCCCTGTCTGCATTCGCGTCCGATCCAGCTGACGCCCTCAGCTATGGAAATAGCCAGATTAATGAGCAGGAACGATTTCCCGGCTTTACTCGGACCGGCAACAAGCATCTTATGTCCGACTCGCAGAATGCCTGGGATCAGTTCATCTTTAAGTGGTGGCATCTTATCCCAGACCTCAGCCAGCGTTGTGTCTGAAGGGAGGTCGTCTACCTGGGCCTCACGCCACTGGATCCATTCGTCGTATGACTTTGCGCCGATGTTTCTCTCGACGATGTACTGCCATTTGTCTCCGCGTTTTACGCCCGGGAGCCGGCTGAATCGGCTTTCGTTCTTGTCCTGCTCATCCGGCGTCAGTCCGTTCTTTTTGCAAAACTCATACAGTTCACGGACGCGTGACTTGTACTGCTGGGCGTTCTCCGCATCGACCTTGATGATTGCGTGCAGGCTCTTACCGCCGGAATTGATAAGAAACAGGATCGGCAGGTTCATCTCCTTGAGGAGCGCATACTGCTTTTCGATGCTGTCCTTATCCGATTCAACAAGGCAGTATTTGCGGCGGGTTACATTGTCATTGTTTTCGCCTTTACCATCCAGTGGATTGAATCGGACGTAAACGCCTGCATTTGCGTTGACAGTTCCAATCGCATTTTCAATGGAACCACCGCGGAGTTTCTCGATGATATCGCCGGCTGTTCGTCTGTACTGGGTCTGTGATGGCTTCCACCGACCGTCCTTTTGATCGAAGTAGAAACTTGTGCAATAACCGACGAAGTCATTTTCATTAAACAGGGTGGTGAAATACTCGAGCATATCGCCCTTTGCGTCGTAGTTATCGGGGATGCCTGGAACCTTTGAGTAGCTGACAAACGACGGGTCGACGATAATCTCATCCAGAAGCAGATTATGTATGTCGTAGTCGTTGTCATTCGCCGGCGGCGTGTACCCGTAGCTCGTTGCGATGTGGAACAGAGTGCCGCCGGTCACTTCGTCGCGCCGGAACGTTCTCCACTTCCTCTCGCACTCACCCTGTTTGTACTTTGTTCCGCCTCGGCTCCAGTCATCCCACACGGACCAGTCGGCGCCCTCGCGTTTGAGGGCCATACCGACCTTTATCCATTCATCGTAATCGCAGTCAGGCGGAATGGAATTTAGTAAGTTGTAGTCAATCATTCAAAGTTTCACCCTTTGAGGTACGGTAGATAATCATTATTGAATCGCACTCAGAATATGCTCCATGCGGAGTGCAGTACGTTGCGTATTTGATGTCGATGACATCTATGGCATCTCTGTTTTTCGAGAGCCAATCATTCACCTTGGCGCTTATTTCGCTTGCGCTTGCAAGCCTGAAGTAAAACATTTTAATCTGTATCATTCTTTCAACCTCCATGGTTTCCAACCTACCGCCGCAAGTGCGGACATTTTCTTGCTTGCCTGCTCAAATGTCCAGTCAACAGGGTCATATCCAAAACGCTTCAGCGTCCTGACCTGTTTCACCGTGGCGAGCCTCTGCTTAGATCGTTTGATCAGCGCGTCCATGATGACGCAGGCGTATCCCTTCGTGATTCCATCGGCGTCAACGCCGAATTTTTCAAGGGCCGCTATCTGCTTCGCTGTTGCGTCCGCTTCTTCCCATTTGAATGTCGGTTCATAGTCTACAAGTCCGATGTCTTCAATGACTGAAAACAGTTCAAGCGGGTTGACCAGCTTCGACTTCTTGCGTGCCTGTTTGTGCAACTGTTCTGCCAGTGCGCGCCTTCTAGCCTCCTCTGCATCTGTCACAGCGCCGAACAGGTCTATTTCTTCGCCCTCGGCCTTCTTAACAACTGCTTCGATGTCTTCAGTGCTGTCAGATACAAGTGACGCCGGTCTGCACAGGTTGTGCTTTTGCGTCAGCCACAGGAAGTCGAGGATCAGCAGGTTTTCCTTGCCCGGTGACAGCCTTGTTCCGCGTCCAATCATCTGGCAGTATAAACTTCGGATCTTTGTCGGTCTGAGTACAACAACGCAGTCGCAGGAAGGGCAATCCCACCCCTCTGTAAGCAGCATTGCATTGCACAGCACTGATCCGCGCGGAGCCTTGTCGAACCATTCAAGCGTTTCTTTCCTGTCTGTGCTGTTGCCGTTGACTTCTCTGGCGCCTGGAATCATGCCCGCCAGTTCCTGCGCGATACTGATCAGTGGACAGAACACGACGGTTTTTCTTCCGCTTGCCTCCGTCCTGATCGCATCTGCAATCTGAGGCAGATACGGCTCAAGCGTTTCGGCAATCGAATCAACTTGGAAGTCTCCGAGCGATATCTTCACGTCTGACATATCAATTTCAAGCGGTATCGTCTTGGCGTATATCGGGGACAGGTATCCTTCGGCAACGGCTGTTTTCAGCTTGTACTCGTAGGCGATGCCGTCAAAGTAGCGTGCCAGGCTCTTCTTGTCTCCGCGGTCGGGCGTTGCCGTGACTCCGAGGACCTTCGCCTCCGGGAACTGTTTTAAGACGTTCTGGTACGACGGCGAGATCGAGTGGTGCGCTTCATCGATGATGACGGTGTCGAACATGCCTTCGTAGTTTCGCCGGCACATCGTCTGCACGGATCCGACTGTCACCGTCTTAATGTCATTTTCCGATGATTTGATTTTGCCGGGCACGTCTCCAAACATGGAACTGTATTTGTCCCTTGCCTGTTCAATCAATTCATCTCTGTGAGCCAGGATGAGCGTCCGCCCGGGCCTCTGATTTGCAATGGTATTGAATACAACCGTCTTACCGCAACCAGTCGGCAGGACGAGCAGTTCGCGCTGCCATTCCTGCCACTTGTCATTGATTGCTTTTACTGCCTCGGTCTGATAGGGCCTGAGTTTAATTGAATGGGAGGTCAAGACCGTCCACCCCCTTGAAGTCTCCGCGCTTCTTCCATGCTTCTTCGTTCGCAGTCACAGCCGGAACTTTTGACGGCGGATAGAACTGCTGGACGCGGTTGAACTCGTTGCCGTTCGAACTCTCGACGGTTGTGATGCTGCACACGCCGCACAGGCCGTCAATCTTATCAAGGTCGATGCTTGCCTTGCCCTTCTCCGGCACCATGCCGATGCACTCGACAAACTGCCTGATTGCGAAAAGTGCTTTCTTATATACATTCAGATTATTTCTGACTGTTGCCGTTTTGATCTCTCCATCTTCTTCAAACGGAATCTCAAGGTAGCACGTGATCTGCTGAGTGTTCGGCGGCATCTTGTCAGACGTTGCATACCCATTCTCATGAGACGCTACGATGAAATGGTAGTCTCCGTCCGGAAGGACCTCAAAAGTATTGTCATCGAGTTCGAGATTGTTAATGTTAAATGTGTCAGCCATTGTTTGACTCCTTTCTTGCGCACTCTACGCAGATGGCTTTGCCGTATTTTGTTTTAGTTGCCAGTGCGATCTCTCTCGCGGTCTTTCCTGCCGCCGGCAGTATCGGTCTGCCGCATGACTCGCACATAATGGTCTCGTCTGTCGGTCTGTCTTTTGAAACTCTGACAGCGTCTACGGTTTCACCGAATGCAGAAACCTTCTTAACCTTCAGCGTGATCTTTTTGCCGCTCCAGTCCTCAATGTATGGAGTTCCCCAGACCTTTGCAATCATGTCGCAGTTGGTCTTGTTCAGGATCAGCGGCTTGACGTCTTCAACGAAGTGAGCGACAGTGCAATCCTCTTTGCCGTTCTGGTTCTGAACGATCTCGCGCTTTACTTCCTTAATTGTGACTGTTTTCTCTTCTCCCGGCTGAAACGCATACGAACCGAGATAGTTCGGATTTGTCAATTTCTTCCAATGCGTCTTATTCATCTCCGATCAACTCCTTATCTTCATAGCCTGGCCATTTGCCGGACTCTTTGCACTTGTGATAGATGCCAATCAGTTCTCTGAACTGAGCCATGCCTTCCTCGATAAAACCATCGTCGCAAAAGTACACACGCACGGCGTATGGCGGTTTCTTTTCCTGGGCGACGAATGCAAACCTGTGTTTTTCGAAGGTCTGCGCAAATACGCCCTCGGAATACATTGCCGCCTGGAGTTTGTAACCATACGCTTTGCATGACCGTTCAAAGTGCCCGTCTTCGCAGCTTGTTGTCGTCTTGTAGTCAACGATGTACTTTTCGCCGTTGTATTCTGTAAGACAGTCGGGTCTGCACTTGCACAGTTCCCCTGTCGCCCAGTCCGTCCACTCGATCGGCTTTTCATGGATTCCCGTTTTTAAGAGTGCCGCAGCGGTTGGGTTCTTCAAAACTGCTTCATTCATGTCCTCAATGATGGTATAATCAGAGATAGAGATAGAGGACTTTTCGGTTTCAGCTAATTCGTCCAGGAACATGTTCCAGCGCGCTTTACCGTCTTTGGTCCGCCGGTCAACTTCTGGAGCAAGGACGTAGGCTTTCCAGAAGTCCTCTGTCTCCAAAATGTACTTGTGCGCTGCTGTTCCGAAAGCCAGCGCCTGCGTTGGCTCCTCCTGATGCGTCACCGCATAAATATAGTGCAGTGGGCTTTTGCGAATCTCCCACAGCTCCGACCTGCGAACGGCGGGAATGTCATCATAGTTCATTTACTCACCTCCCTTTAATCGTACTCATCAATCCATTCACGGTGCTCCTCGGCGCACTTATCGCAGATCCACTCTCCATCAATCCTCAGGGCGATGTCTTCCTGGATATGTTCACCACAGATGGAACAAACAGGCCGTGAGTTTAACCATGTTTCCGCCTGTCTGTCATGCTCAAGGAAATCCTTATCCGGGTCACTGCTGTACATGTTTCTTACCTCCGAAGCATTCCTCGAATGTCATGCCGGTGTCGTCCAGAATCAGAAGCAGTACGTCCCACCTTGGAGCGTTGACGCCGGTGATGATGTCTCTGATCGTTGTACGGTGGACACCAAGGTGACGAGCATAAGCAGAATAGTTTCCGTAATGGAGCTTGATGTATTTCTCCAGATTCGGAAAGACGGCATTGCGGTCGATGTCATAATGTATCTTCATGGGATGCCTCCTTAAACAGCCATTCTTCTGGCTTCCCCGCCGTTTCAGCAATGACTTCCTTGATGGTTTTGGAAGTCTCCCTGCGTCCGTATACCGTCGCAATCAGCGTAACGTGGCTGATGCACGCCGCATCGCAGAACGCCCGCATGCTTCCAAAGTCATCGTAAATGGTCTTGTAGAGGTTCGGATACTTGACGGGATCCGTGGTCTTCTTTGTATAGCCCCTCGGCATATTAATCAGCCTCCCACGGCGCCATGCCCAGAACCTGCCGAAGTACCTTCGTCTCGATGGATGCGCTGTAGCTCTTACCGCGATTCTCGTTGTCTTCGTCGTTGATCATGCGTCTGATGATGCCCAGACGAACTTCTGCCTCCACTAAATCCTCGAGTCTTCTTTCATCGATTTCCATACTGTTCTCCTTTCTTGATTTCAGTTTCCCCAAATTGCCAACTGGTTTCGCCAGTAGTCGAAACTTATCGGCGCATCCGTGATGTCCGCTCCGTCAATTCCAACTACGATGATCGGACCATATAAAACGTCCCCCGGGATTTTGATATTCGGCTCCATGCCGTTCAGCTTCCCCATGTCATTGCAGATGATTGCGAAGTTCGCTCGATACGGTCGCACAACCTCGATGCACCCATTGACCTTTGTCTGGAGATTATCGAGACGGTTTGTAATCCGTGCGATGTGCCCCACTGGTTCCAGCGGTCGTTTGATAATGACCTTGATACTGCCCTCTGCTGCCATCAGCTTGCCTCCTTTTCATACAGCTCATTGACTCTGTTCCGCTTTGCTTCCTTGTAGACCACCTTCGCCGCCTCTGCATCCCGTGCGATCAGCATCTGCCGTTCCGTCCAGACCTCTAAATTGGCAAACGCCAGAGCGAGTCCGATACAGATCAGCATGAGCCCTCCAGAGCGATACGGGCGATGAGATACGAACATCTGGATAAGGCAGAACACCGTACCGAATCCGAAACCGCAGAACATGACGTCTGCAAGCTGATTGATAAATTTCATTGTCTTCATGACAGCGTTACCTTCCTTCCAATTCTGTTGGAGAGTATGCGAGCGATTGCGCTTAAAACTAATTTCTTGTTCATGGCCCCCTCCATTATTTGCTTATAGTGAATTTTGACGGCAAAAAAATATCACTCAGTTCACAGCCGTAAACCGTGCAGATCTCCATTAACTGCTGAGCCGTTGGAAAGGTCTTATAAGCCTCCCAATTATGGAGCGTTCTGGGTGTTACGTTGAGCGCCGTTGCTGCCTCTTTCAGCGGCAGGTTCCTGTTGATCCTGAGTGCCTTTAATGAAATCTTCACCTGTTTGTCACCTCCTTATCTGTTCCAATTTACAAAGCCGGTAACCACTTCTTTTGTGTCCATATCTTCGACATGGTATTCGAATGGCTGACTCCCGTAATGCTCTTTTGCCGATTCGATCGCCGCCTCATTTGAAACATAGCGACCACCGTAATCGGCGTACTGCCACTTAACTCTGCGGTTCGTTCTGCAATGCAAAATCTTTGCTTTACCGTCTGTGACCACGATCATCGATCTCCCTCCCTTTCGCTTTAAGCTAAATTCATTATATTTGCTTTAAGTGAAAATGTCAAGCATAAAGTGAAATATTTTTCCGAAATGTTGAAAATGTTTTCGCTCTGTGATAATATTATCATAAGGAAAGAAAAGGGGGTTACAATGATGGCTGAAGACATCAGAAAGGTTTTCGTACAAAATCTAAGGCGTCACATGAACGCACAGGGCAAAACACAGGCGGACATCGCACGGGCTTTTGGAATCTCCACTGCGACCGCACACGATTGGTATCACGGGGTTAAGATTCCAAGAGCAGACAAGCTCCATGCACTTGCCGAGTGGCTCGGTGTTGGTCTTGGTGACCTGCTCATGGAAAGTGTCCCAGAAAATGGACAGCAAATGTATTATCTTGATGACGAGACTGCACAGGTCGCTAATGAGATACTGAACGACTCCAATATGCGCATACTGTTTGACGCTGCCAAGGGCTCGGATCCTGAGGCGCTTCAAATGGCTGCGGCGATGCTTAAAAAGATGAAAGGAAACAATGACTGAAGATATTTACATCTATTTGGTGGATTTCCCGAGGGGAATTAAAGAAGCGGTAACACCCTGCTTTGGCGGTTATACGATTTATATCGATGAGAAACTGGACAGGGCGAGCCAGATCAAGGCGCTCGACCATGCGTTGACGCATATCAATAACGGCGATTTTGACAAAGATGCGACCGCCGACGAGATTGAGGCGGCGGCACATAAAGGAATGTGATTATATGAGAGCAGCATTATACGTCCGTGTCTCATCGGACAAGCAGGTCCGTGAGGGCGATTCCATACCGGCTCAGCTTGACGCCCTCAGGAAGTACGCAAGTGATCGGAAATACCGAATAGTTGGAGAATTTGTCGATGACGGAATCAGTGGTACTAAGCCCGACCGTGATGAACTCCAGAACTTGCTTAAATTGGTCGAGTCTGACCAAGTAGACCTAATTATCTGTACCAAAATGGACAGGCTTCATCGGTCGCTCCGCAACTTCCTCAACATGCAAGACATCCTTGACAAGCATAACTGCCACTGGAAAGCCATATTTGAACCCACATACGACACCTCTACGCCCCAGGGACGCATGGTAGTGAACATGCTGATGAACCTTGCAGAGTTTGAAGCCGGTCAGACTTCCGACCGTATCCGCCAAGTCCAAGCCTACAAGGTCCAAAAGCGTGAGGTCATCAGCGGAAAATGTACCCCAGGTTATCGCATCGAGAACAAACACCTTGTCGTGGATCCGGTCAAGGCGGATGCTGTCCGGCTCTGCTTCGACACTTTTCTGCGCACCGGCTCCCTCACTGCGGCGGGCAAGGCAGTGGAGGGCATGGGACTGCCACGTTCCAACAATGGCATCAAGCAGATGCTGAAGCGGGAAGTCTATACAGGCAGGGCATACGGTATTGACGATTTCTGCGAGCCCATCATTGACAGAGCAACATACGAGGAAGTGCAACGCTTACTACCGCTCAATGTCAAATCCAACACGCGGAAGGTGTATTTATTCAGCGGTCTGCTGAGATGTAAAGAGTGTGGATGCGTCATGGCGGCGTGGACAAGGGTCAAAGGTAAACGCAGACCCACCGCCCTGTACCGATGCCCTCGCCACTATCAACGGGTAGGTCATTATTGCGAGAATCCAAAACAGGTGACCGAGGCGGTCCTTGAACGGAAACTGCTTGCCATGCTCCCCGATCTGGTGGTCAAACAGGTGGAAATCGAGGAAGACAGAAAGCGTATCAGTGTGGACGTGGAGAAGCAGAGAAAGACCATCGAACGGAAAATCGACCGCTTAAAAGACTTGTATATCAATGAGCTGATTGACTTGGAAGAGTATCGGGCAGACAAGGAACGCCTGCTTGCCGACCTTGACGCACTGGAAGACGTGCAGAGCCCCTCTGAGAGTTCGGAGAACGCCCTTCTGGGGCTTGTAGGTATGAATGTGGCAGAAATATACCAGACTTTTGACAAGTCCGAGAAACGGCTGTTCTGGCGATCACTCATCAAAACTATCTGGTTCGATAGGGATAGGAATTTTTATTTTGATTTTCTGGGCAGTGCTAAATGAATTATCAGTCCTGTCTTGTCATTTAGTACGGGTCGTGCTATAATATCATCAGAAGCAGTTATTCTTTTTCATTTTTGCATCGTAGATTCATTTTTGTACCCTCCTTTCTTTTAGGTTTGTTTGTTTGCAGGAGAACAGGTTACCCGAAAAGCCACATGGTTGAGCCCCCTTCCATGTGGTTTTTTGGTGCAAAAAAAAATAAAGGGCAGTCCGAAGACCGCCCAATATCATTACTTATTCAATTTCCGCAAGATTGCCAGATGCGTCTGAACGCCGCAATATCCATCAATATCGATGCCGGCGTCAGCCTGGAACTGTTTTACGATCCGCTCGGTCGCCGGTCCGAAGCTGCCATCGACTTCGATATCATAGCCAAGGTCTTTTAAGCAGCCCTGTAACCATGATACGTGAACGTTTACGATCGGCTTCTTCTTGATATACCAAAGATAATGAATATCGATAGCTCCCTTGGTCTTTGCCAGAACCTTACCATCAACTTTAAGATTCAGCCCATAAGCCGTGTTTAAAGCGATCTGTAACGCCTTGGCATAATCGACTTTGGGATCCTTCGGCGCTTCCTTGGTTGCTTTGCTCGCATAATCTGGAAGACAGAACCCACGAAGATACCGCCAATCAATCTCAAATGTGCGGGTTGCTACGGCGTCCTGCCTGTTCCCCTCGATCGCCGTTATGTATCCATGACTGACGGAAATGACAAGCCCGACGTGATCCGCTTCGCCTTTGCAATCCCCGCCGTTGAGTGCCTGCCAGTCATACATGACAAGGTCGCCCGGCTGTGGAACATAGCTGTCGTCTTCCATCCATCGCTTATGACTCTTGTAGAGGTTAATCATAGCATTACACGATGCAGACGGATAAAAGATATCGCCCAGTCCCGCACGGTAACCCCACACCGAAACGGTCGCAGCACACCATGGATAAGCCTGACGCATCCAGTCGCCCATGCCTGGAATCTTGTTAAAGTCTTTAATGATCGCCGCATGACGTGCCGAATACTGCTTGGCCCCTAAATCCTTCTTTGCAATGTCGATGACTTTCTGTCGAAGCTGCTTTTCTGTCATTCGGTCGCCACCTTCTCCCCGTTCATAGCATTAACAGCCGCTTCAATAAGCATGTCTATCTGAGTATCGGATAAGTAAATGTTGGCTTCCTTCATCGCCTTGTATATCATATGGCGGGCGATAGCCTTCTTTTCCTCGCCGTGCTCTTCGATGACAGTCTGTTCGACCGCACGGACAACCGAATCAATGATGTCCACCGCCCACGCCCATTTGGTCGCTTCGATGCGTTTGAGCGTCTCGGAATACTTTTCTTTCAAAAATGGGATTAATTCCCTTGCAATGATTCCAAAGATAGCCACCACTAAAGCCATGCAGACGTTGAATACTAAATCATTAATCATGCTTATTACCTCCCATGCTATGCTTTACTCTGTCACGTTCCTCGGCCTTTTTAGCGTCGTTGAACCTCTCTGTAGTTCCTACTAAATATCCGGTGATACGTCTGATACGCTCAAACTTCACGCCTTCTCCAACCATGCCATTATGAGGTTTTGGATCCACAGCCATTACTCTTCCTCCTGTGTCACGACATGCGTGTAGCATTCATGCTTAATCGGATAACAGTTTGACGCGAACAGAATTGCACCGTGTTCTGCGAAGGTGGAAGTTGCGGCCCTTGAGAGAACCTCGTGGAACTTTCCTTCGCCCTTCAATCTTGCGGTCTGTTCGTCCTCATCGTAAACCCAGTAGTTTTCATGCTCAAATTCGCCTGTAGAAGTCTTACGGACTTCGGTGATGTAATATTGATACATAGTATGCTCCTTTCGTTATTCGAAAATTGGTATGCCGCCTGCGGGGTCAAGCAAGTAGACTTCGACTTTGTAGGTGCCATCTATGGTGAGAGAGCTTGAACTGTTATATCTTTTGCGAACTCTTATCCTACCGTCTGAGTAGAGCGTATCAACGTATACCCCATTACCAGCAGCTGTTGATGCTGTTGAAGTGGCGGCATAAATTCCGCTTGAGTTACATCTTGTATAAAACCGAGTGCCCACCGTTGTTGATGCCGCAGTAGTGGTATAAACCATAAAAAAATTGTCACTCCCGTAAAAGTAACCTGCGCGTTTTCCTGCTGTGTCCCTAACGCGTACATACACCCACTTGCTGTTCGTCCATAATTCACTATGCCCTGTTGACCATGTATCATGAGTCTGCGCCGTTGTGCCTGTAAAGTTTTCAATGGTATAACTCGTTTCTGCAATCTTCGTCCATGCAGATGAACCACCGCTTGACGGCACATTAACCGTCACACTCGAATATCCGTCAGCATTGTCGCTTGAAGCGCTGTATGTCCCGTTTGCAGTAATAGACTTTGTTGTCAGCGTTTTTTCAACATAACCCCCAGTAAAGGCTTCCCCATCCGCTCCATGCCCCGTATATGGCGAGAGCGTTCTGGCGGAGTTTGTCGTGTCCTGTGTCAAGTCCATCTGGGTGACCCCATTTAATATGATTTTTGATATTGCCATAGAATCACCCCTTTTATGCTGTGCGGATTAGCGACATATAGTTGCTGTTCGGACCTGTGGACGAAATCCTAACAAAAGCTCCGCCTGTAATTTTACTGCCGCTCAACGTGCCAGTTGCAAGGTTGCTGTCATTGGGATCTGGCGTCCCGTCGTTGTATACATATATTGTGCGGACGACAGACTTGTTGGAATCGTAGATACCGATATACGTCCATATGCCTGCCTTGTAAGAGAATGTCATGTTCGGGTCAATCGCTGTGTAGCCTGACAGATAATACCACTGTTGCGGAGTCTCTTGACCCTGACTATCAACGGCTGTATCCGATACACACTGCGTATAATCAATCAACTGCGTATTAAGCGGAATATTTGCAGGCTCATACCATGCAACACCATCAAGCTGTGCCAATGTAACCGTTTTACCGCCGTATGTGGTCGGCTCTGTCGCTGTGATAGCATCACTGATAAAACTACTGTCATAGTATGCTGTGATGGTGACATCAGTGCCATCCGAAAACTCGAAGTAAATACTATGCTGAGTTGCAGATGGAGTGCTTCCACCGCTTGCCGTTCCTGCGGTCTTCGTTCCGTCAGCCGTATAGAAATACTTGCCCTGCGCAACGTCCGAAGCCACCGCTGTAGTATCCGAAATATCAATCGCTGTGATTGTTCGAACCGTTCCGCCGTGGGAGTCTGTCGTGTCAACTACGGAAATCGCACCAGTGCCACCGCCCTGCCCCGTACCAGTCACCTGTGAGCCGTCCGCAAGATGCCCAACGTAGCCTTGCATGATGTGGTCGGATGAGGTGACGGTATCATTTGATAAGTCGATTATCGTTGACCCGTCACCCCGTACCACCTTATTAACATATTGATTAGGCATAAGTCACCACCTAACCGATTGTAACCGTCTGTCCGCCTGCTGAGTTATCCGCATAAGTAATCGGAATGGCTGCCATTGTGACCGCTGACAGATAGTCATATCCAGTGTCTGGCTGAATGGTCTGCTGGCTCCATGACGGTGTGGCGGATTTGCTCTGAGCGGTGATAGCCTCGCCGCTGTACGTACCAGTAACGCCCAGGATCTCAACGCCCGCCTTGATGTTTCCGGCAATGATCTTTGCCTGTTCCGATGTCGCAATCTGAACACTACCAGAACCATCATGAAACCCCTGTGGCACGGTGTACTGCCCCGCCTTGGTGCTGATCGTGCCGGAGACTGAGCCGTTGTTGGTCATCGTACCTGTCAGCTGAGCCCCTCTTGCGTGTGCCGTCTTCCCTGCCAGAATCTCGCTGACCGCCGCCGTATCGTCCGATGTGTCAGAATCGTAGGTGCAGCTGCCCGTGATCGGAGCGCCGTCCTTGCCGTGTGCGGTCACACCGCTGAGCAGGTCGGATGCCGTGACTGTATCCCCAGTCAGGTCAATGAGGGTCGTGCCGTTGCTTAAGACAACTTTGGAAACATATTCATTTGCCATTAGATAATTCCTCCTATGTAGACGGTACGTCCGCCGTCTGGATTGGATACAGATTCTACCTGTATCGGGTTCACTTGGATATCAGTAACAACAACCTTTTGAGCAGTCTCAAGCGTGCGACCTACGAAATCAGGATCCACGACCGTATCACCCGTATAGAATGGATAATCGCTCTTGACCACTTCCGTAACAACGCCGCTTTCGCCGTCCTGTGCAAGGTCTAGCGATAAATCACCATCAAGCGCAAGTTCAAGCGACAGATCACCGTCTAAAACTACTGTGCGATAATCAGCAATCATTTAGATCACCTCATTCTTAAGATTCTCCGATATAATGATATGGGCCTTTTCACTCGCTCCACGTGTGCCGCTCTCCGTCAGCCAATTAAGCTGTGTTGTAATCGACTTATCAAGGCTGAGGGTCTCCGCCTGTGTGAGCGTCCATGAGATTGTAGACTCTCCAACAGTTGCCGTTGTCAAATCCCTCTCAATGACAACATTGCCCCGCTCTTTGATGGTCAGGTACGCTTCTACAATGGTTGAAGGGTCGACCACTTTAAAAGAGTATTTAATTGTTGGAGTGGTGCAACTAATAATATTCATTTGCTATGTTCTCCCTTCAGATGCAGATCCTCTATCTCTTCCTTCATCTTTGTGATCATTCCATTTCCGGCTAATGCGTGATATGCGTCATAC
>OCVV012832575.1_pt1 | contig 39159 bp, 32 predicted proteins | sample 1539721 | NCBI WGS metagenome assembly OCVV01 (sample SAMN02144230, study PRJEB22623) | gut metagenome | biome: sheep rumen | host: Ovis aries | place: New Zealand | reverse complement strand
TATTAATCTTATAACAGAACTTTTCACACACTAAAGCGTGACCATTCTAATCAACGCATACGCATGTTCGCCCAATATGGGTAGTGAGCCTGGAATGGGCTGGAACTGGGTTCTTGCAATTGCGAGACATTGCGAAGTGTATGTCATTACAGAAAGTGAATTCAAGGAGCGCATAGAGGCTGTACTGAAAACATCAGGACTAAAGGCAAGGATACATTTCTTCTATAATCCTGTTTCAGAAAAAGTGAGGCGTATGTGCTGGAATCAAGGCGACTGGCGTTTTTATTGGTATTATTGGAAATGGCAACGTAAGACTGCAAATATAGCAAGGGATATATGCCTGCAGCAGCATATAGACATAATACATCAACTAAACATGATAGGTTTTCGCGAACCAGGATGTTTGTATGATGTTGCCAAGGAATTTAACATCCCAATAGTCTGGGGACCAATAGGCGGATTAAAACAATTTCCGCTGAAATATGCAAATAATTGGAAGATGAAGACCTTCCAATATATAAAGAACAAATTAAACATACTACAGATAAAGTATTATCCACGAATAAAACATGCCCTAAATAATGCTGATGCATTAATCAGTTCCATTCCAGATAGTTACCATGCTATAAAACGATATGTAGGATTAGAATCTGTTATCATACCCGAAACGGGATGCAAGGATTACATCCATAATGAAAACAGAAGGTTTGACGAAGATATCCTGAACATCGTATGGGCTGGAAAATTCGATTATCGCAAGAGAATAGACATTGCTATAAAGGCCATAGCGAAGAGCGGAAACGAAAACATACACTTACATATATTTGGAACGGGTAACAACAACCAAGTAAACGAGGTGTCGTCTTTGATAAGTACATTGCACATAGACAGTCAGGTAACGCTTCATGGCAACACTTCCCATGATGATGTGGAGAGAGCCATGCAGTCTGCCCACCTCTTCTTCTTCACATCTGTCAGCGAAGATACATCTACCGTGGTGCTTGAGGCCATCAGCAACGGCTTGCCTGTATTGTGTTTCGATACCTGTGGCATGTCTGCCGTAATAGATGACAGCGTTGGTAAGAAAATCTCTTTGTCAAATCCTGAACAATCCATAAAAGAGTTTGCGCATAGCTTAAATTATTTCCATGAAAACAGAAATGAACTAAAGATATTCTCTGACAACTGTCGCAAAAAATCATCTGAATTATCTTGGGAGAACAAGGGGGATATTATAATGAATATATATAAACAACTGACAGAACAAAAAATATGAAATACGATTATCTTATAGTTGGTTCCGGTCTTTTCGGCGCCACTTTCGCATATAAAGCAAAAAAAGCCGGTAAGAAATGCCTCGTGATTGACAAACGTCAACATCTCGGCGGTAATATCTACTGCGAAGCCATTGAGGGTATAAACGTACATAAATATGGAGCACACATATTCCACACTTCAAACAAGGAGGTATGGGACTTCGTAAACTCCATCGTTGAGTTCAACCGATACACCAACTGTCCCGTGGCAAACTATAAAGGCGAACTGTATAATCTGCCTTTCAACATGAACACCTTTAACCGTATGTGGCCCGATGTACATACACCGGCGGAAGCTGAGGCAAGGATAAACGAGCAAAAGGCAGAAGCAATAGCTGCTTTGAAAGGTCAAGAACCACAGAATCTTGAGGAACAGGCACTGACACTCGTCGGTAAGGATATATTCAATAAACTCATTAAAGAATATACCGAGAAACAATGGGGACGAAAGTGTACCGAGCTACCAGCCTTCATCATCAAGCGTCTGCCTGTTCGCATGATATTTGACAATAATTATTTCAACGATAAATATCAAGGCATACCTATCGGTGGATATAACAAACTCATCAACGGACTTCTTGAGGGCGTAGATTGCAAGACAAGCACCGATTTCTTTAATTCAGAATACAAGGACTGGCGCAAATATGCCGACAAACTGGTATATACGGGCGCTCTCGATGAGTATTTCGATTACAAACTGGGGAAACTCGATTGGCGCACGGTATCGTTTAAGACTCGAATTGAGGACATGCCAAACTATCAGGGCAATGCCGTCATCAACTACACTTCGCATGATGAACCCTACACTCGCGTCATAGAACACAAGCATTTTGAGATGTTTGGCCAGGAAGTGTACCAGTGTCCGAAGACCGTCATAAGCGAAGAGTATTCTACAGAATACAAAGAGGGTATGGAGCAGTTCTATCCTGTCAATGACGAGCGCAACAATGCTTTGGCTGAGCAGTATCGCAAGCTTGCAGAGCAGGAGAAAGACGTCATCTTCGGCGGCAGACTCGGTCAATATCGATACTTTGACATGGCTCCAGTGATTGAACAAGTCTTGAGTTATGAGTTATGAATTATGAGTCATGAGTTTCTTCTTGAAGTTTAGTCTTATACCAGCTTATCTTTGGGATGCTCTGTGGGCACCTGTATGGAAGGCATGCATGAAACATTGCGGACGCAACGTATACCTGCGTCCAATGTCCTCAGACATCAAAGGTTTGCAAAACCTCTCCATTGGTGACGGCACGTCCATTCCCAAGGGCAGCACTTTCTATTGTACCAAAGCTCCGCTGACTATTGGAAGAAAGGTCATCTTCGGACCGCATCCCACTATTATCACTGGCGACCACCGTATAGACATTATAGGCAAATACATCATTGACGTCACTGACGATGAGAAACTGCCGGAGAATGATGCTGCTGTGGTAATCGAGGATGACGTGTGGATAGGTGCTAATGTGACAATATTGAAAGGTGTCACCATAGGTCGCGGTTCTGTCATTGCCGCCGGAGCAGTAGTAACGCAGTCTTTCCCCCCCTACTCCATCATCGGCGGTGTGCCAGCCCGACTGCTGAAGATGAGGTTTACGGAAGAAGAACAAAAAGAAAACGACATTTTATTATATTCCGAAGAAAACAAGTCTTTAGAGTAATCCGAGCAATCCGACTATTCTAAGTATTCTGACTATTCCGAAAACTCCGATTATTCTGAAAACTCCTATTTCACCAACGATATCATGAAGAAAGTATTAGTCGTAGGCAGTGCAAGAGAGTCGTTCGGCGGCGTCAGTTCCACTATCAAACTGATGGAACAAATGCCAGCATGGAAGGAATACTCCTGTTACTGGCTCGGCACACAGATACAGCGCAACTACCTGTGGAAGTTGTGGTATGCCATGAAGTCATGCTTCATGGCTTTTTTTATTATATGGCGATTTGATATTGTTCACTTCCATACGGTGCCCGACCGCATCTGCCTTATAATACAGATGCCCGTCTTCCTGCTCGCCATGCTTGGCAGGAAGAAAATCATCATGCACATACACATGGGCAACCAGCTGCGCAACCATACAGCCAACGAACTCTTTCTGTGGCACCTGCACCGTGCCGACCTTATCGTCTTGCTTGCCAGGAAATGGCAGAAGCTCTTCCTTGAGTCATACAGCAGCATAAAGACTCCTACCACGGTGCTCTACAACTCATGCGCCATGACTCCATACAGCGACTATGCCAATCGCAAGAATACCATCCTTATGATGGCTTATTTCAACGACAACAAAGCTCCCGACCTGTTGCTCAAGGCTTGGCAGACACTGCAAAGCCGTTACCCCGACTGGCATATCTATATGCTCGGCAACGGTGAGGTTGAGCGCTTCCATCAGATGAGTATCGACATGGGACTGCAGGATAGCGTAACCTTCACGGGCTACGTCACCGGCAGGCAGAAGGATGAGTATTTCCACAATGCCTCTATCCTCTGCATGTGCTCTTACGAGGAAGGTTTCCCCATGGTGGTGCTCGAGGCCTGGACTTACGGCATACCTGTCGTCACCACTCCAGTCGGCGGACTGCCAGACGTTATTGAGGAGGGCAGGAACTGTGTCACTTTCCCGTTTGGCGATGCCGACGCACTTGCCGACAGGCTCGCCATGCTGATTGACAACAAACAACAGCGCAGCGATATGTCTGCCTACAGTCAGGAGTTCGTGCGCAACCATTTCTCACCTGAGAAGGTAAACCAAGACCTGCGCAGCATCTATGCAAGATTTTGACCGTTTCGTCATACGCCTGCGCCAGTTTGGTGGCCTGCGCCTGCTGTGGCAATACCTGCGCATGGGAGTGTTGTGGACTGGCATCAGGGAATGCTTCCGCTGCATTGTCAACGGGCAAAGCCTCAAATATATCTATCCTGCCATAACACGGAGGATAGATAAAACGCTGACAGAAAGATATTCAAATGCACCGTTATATACGGAGCCAACAATGCCACACGCAAAGAATGTAAACGATAACGTAATATGGTTCTGCTGGCTGCAGGGCATGGAGAACGCTCCTGATCTGGTTCATGCCTGCCATAACTCCATATTAACAAATATGCCCGACAGTAAGGTGATAATAATTACCGCCGACAACTATCATGATTACGTCACGCTGCCAGACTATATCGAGCGCAAGTACCACGACGGCATCATACCTCATCCTTTGTTCAGCGACATACTGCGCCTCGCCCTGCTCATTCATCATGGCGGCACATGGATTGATGCATCAGTATTGTGCACTGGCAAGAGATATTGGCAAGAGATACAAAGCAGTGAGTTGTTCCTATTCAGATATTTCAAAGACAGCAAGGTAATAGGCACCTCAAACTGGTTCATACATGCAAAGCCAAACAACCCCGTGCTGCGCTCCACCCTCAGTATGCTATTAGCATATTGGCGCGATTACAACTGCACCGTGGAGTACTACATCTTCCACCTTTTCTTCAGCATCGCAGCACGCAAGCACCCAGAGCTGATAAAGCAGATGCCACGCGGAAACAGCTTTGCATTCATACAGTTAGGACAACGAATCACACAGAATTTCAACCTTGAATGGTGGAACAACCTTACCGACAAGGTAAGTTTCCACAAACTCAACTACCGACAAACTACCAAAGCGAGTAAGAACCCTAACAGTTATTACAACTACATTGTCAACAAATACGGAAATATACACTCTGTTCTTTGAACTATTACAAGTTGCCATAGGCATCCGCGAACGCCTGAGCAGGACACTCTCTCCTGACGAATGGGAGCAATTATACATCATCGCCAAGGAGCAGACCCTCGTTGGCATTACCTTTGCAGCCTTGGAACGTCTGCCACAAGAGCAACTGCCCCCACCGCGTCGCATACGCCAATGGGCTGTGAAGGCTGACAAAATACGTGAAAGAAATAAAACGGCATCATTGATGACAGCAAAGGTGTCTGATTACTTCAAGCAAAATAACTTTCACTGTGTAATACTAAAAGGACAAGGAAATACAGCCAACTATCCAAAGCATCTACAGGAACTACGCTCGCCCGGCGATATTGACGTATGGGCATGGCCTATTAAAAAGCAAAACTCATCAAGTAACAACCACGATGTACGCACGGTGATAGAGTTCTGCCAGTCAAGGAAGAAAGGCGAATACATATACTACCACAACCTCGACTTTCCTATACTCAAGGATATACCCGTAGAGGTACACTACCGTCCCACGTGGCTATATCATCCCCTACACAACCATCGCTTGCAGAGATGGCTCCGTCAATACAAAACAAACGGTGACTTTATTGAATATGAAGGATACAGCATACCTTCGCCACAATTCAATGTAATATTCCAACTGCTCCATCTTTATAAACACATCTTTGAGGAAGGCATAGGACTGAGGCAGTTATTAGACTACTATATATTACTTCTAAATGATGAGTCAAGAGCTTCTTCTCCATCTTCCCTCATAGACGACTTTGGCTTAACAAAATTCGCCAGTGCAGTGATGTATGTATTACGTAAGGTGTTTAACGCTGATGAAGCAATAATGATTTGTCAGCCAAATATAAACAGAGGTCGCCAGTTGCTCAGCGAGATAATGCTCAGTGGTAACTTCGGACAGTACGACGAGCGATACAAATGGGCAGAGGTGACCAACGGTTCTATGCGCTACCGCGGACTGCCCTACGCATGGGCACGACTGCGCCACAATATGCAATTCCTTCACAACTACCCTTCCGAGGTGATATTTGAACCACTCTTTCGCATCTATAATAAACTGTGGCTATGGCTACGACTATGGAAGCGTGAATAAGTCTGACGCTGAACAAAAAACTACAGAATAAGCCCTGTGTAACAACACGTTACATGGGGCTTTTTAATTAGTATCTGATTACAACATTAATAAGCAAAAAATTTGGTAATATAACAAAAAATATATAACTTTGTATGCGATTATGAAAAAAGAAAATACGACAACGGAGGCAGTCAAGGATACTGCTCCACAGAAAGAAAAGAAGACGACAGTAAGAAAGGCTACGACCAAAACAACTACGGCAAGGAAAACCACTACGAAGAAATTGTCAGAAAAGAAATCTGCCACCAAGACAAGCAAAAATGCTGAAGCAAGAAAACTCTCTCCGCGCAAGGTGATGAAAAAGGGTGAAAACATTCAGGCAGATAATGAGGAAGTGGTAACTATGACTGAAGCACAGATGCAGGATGTTGCGTTTGAGCAGACGGAGTCATCGGCAGGGACCGTAGTTGCGGAGCATACAGTCAGCCCTGAACCGACAGCCATCGAGTCTGAAAAACAAGAAACGGAAGTGATGACTACGGAGGTCGAAGCAACGGAAGTCAGCGGAACTGATATCAATCCCGAAACCATTTTGCCTACGGAGGCGAAGTCGTCGCCAGTCAATGACCGTCGGCAAAAGCCTGAGCGACAGGAGCAAAAGATACTTCCACTGCCGCAAATGGAAATTCACGATATTGTTGAGTTGAGTCAAGCTCCACAGCGTGCCATAGTGCTTACAGACCAGCAGATACAGCAGCTGACGCTCGAGGAAATCCAACAGCGTCACTCTTTCCTGCAACACACACTGGCCAACGTGCTTGACTACGACGTGGTTATCAGCGATACCAACATCTGGCTTGAACTGCTACTGGGGCACACCAGCAGCCATTCCGACCCACGCTATAACGCACGTCTGCAGTTTGAGCGCCAGTTGGAGTTCATTTCTAAACTGACGAAATACCGTGGCGGACGCTTCATGATGCTCTCTGAAACCTATGAAGAGATTGACCGCTTCGCCACTATGCAGGACCCAACCGACTATCGCGATGCAGACTTTACAGATAACCTCGTGTGTCTGAACGCTGCAGCGCGTCTGGCTAAGCGACTTATCCTGTCGCAACAGCGCGAAAACCGCCTGCGCATCGACAATATCGGTGCCGAATCCCACCATGCCTCTTTTGCCGACCCAGCTATTATAAGATGTGTAGCCGACTTGTTTGCCGCCGGAAAGAAAGTTCTCATACTGACCAACGATGCCTCGGTAGCAATTCGTTCCATAGGCATCTGCGACGACCTGCAGCGTCACAACAACATCAGCGATGAGGTGTGGAACGAGAAATACGTGCCTATCCGACCCATGGTATTCACATTCGACGACTTGAAACTGCTCGACTACTACACACGACAGTACCATTATATACAGATGGCATCAGGTCAACCATGGATGAACGAGATAAGCCGCAGCATGAATCGCATAAAGCCTGAATCGCTCTCACTATGGCTTGATGCCTTCCGACCAGGCGATAAGCACCGCACTGACAACTTATTCAGCGAACCAACAGAGCAAGACAAGCAACAAAATACGGTCGTAAGGCAAAACCGTCAGCAGAAGCAGAAACCACAGCAGCAGTCTAAGCAAAAGCAGGAGAAACAACAGCCACGACTAGAACAGCCACAGCAGCCAAGACAAGAAACACAAGTCCTGACTGCAGTTGAGGTTACACAAGAGGTCAAGGCTGAACCCACTGCAAGGCAAGAGGTGCAGAATGACCAGCATACCCTACCCACTCCCGTAGCAGAGGTCAACAACGCAGAACCGCAGCAGAAGCCAAAACGCCAACAGCGACGTAAGCCTGCTGTACGCCGAAAACCTGCTACAAAAACGGGTAAAAACACTGCCGATAATGCTGAATAATGATAAAAACGACATTTTTTGCAAAAAAAACTGTAAAAAATTTTGTCAATTCAAAAAATAGTATTACCTTTGCACTCGCTAAACAAAAACAGCAATCCTACAACAACGAGGTGCGTTAGTTCAGTTGGTTAGAATGCCAGCCTGTCACGCTGGAGGTCACGGGTCCGAGTCCCGTACGCACCGCCTCTGTAGATTGCCCATAAAATTAGCAATGAGGTGCGTTAGTTCAGTTGGTTAGAATGCCAGCCTGTCACGCTGGAGGTCACGGGTCCGAGTCCCGTACGCACCGCTGAACGCAAAGAAAATGCTTGACATCCGATGATGCCAAGCATTTTTCTTTTCTATTACTACACGCAACACTTTGACAATTCAGCTTTTTTTCGTAACTTTGCATCTATGGACAAGAACAGCAATTACATAGAGATAAAAAACGCACGCGTAAACAATCTTAAAAACATCTCGGTCAATATACCACGCGACAAGATGGTGGTCATAGCTGGTGTGAGTGGCTCGGGCAAGTCATCGCTTGCTTTCGACACGCTGTATGCAGAAGGACAGCGACGCTACGTGGAAAGCCTGTCGTCGTATGCCCGACAGTTTCTTGGTCGTATGCAAAAGCCTGAATGTGATTTCATCAAAGGTCTTCCGCCGGCAATAGCTATCGAACAAAAGGTCATAAGCCGCAATCCGCGTTCTACTGTGGGTACAAGCACCGAGATTTACGAATACATGAGATTGCTGTTTGCACGCATCGGCAAGACATTCTCGCCCATTTCCAATCAGGAAGTGAAGAAGCATACGCCGGAAGACGTGGTGAAGTGTATGTTGTCTTTTACACCAGGCACACGCTTTATGTTGCTCGCACCGCTCAATATAGTTAAAGGGCGCACAATAGCACAGCAGCTGGAAATGGAAATTCAACAGGGATATTCAAGGATAGCAATAGGCGATGAGGTCATCAGAATAGATGACTATCTTGAGGAGAAAAGACACGACGACAACATATTCATACTTATTGACCGCATGAGCGTTGACGATAGTCAGGAGACAATATCACGCCTTACTGACTCATGCGAAACAGCCTTCTACGAGGGTGGAGGCAGCTGCCGGTTGGTTTTCCTGCCGTCAGGACAAACTTTTGAATTCTCCATGCGCATGGAAGCTGACGGTATGTCGTTTGAAGAGCCCAGCGACGGACTGTTTGCTTTCAACTCTCCACTCGGTGTCTGTCCTACCTGCGAGGGTTTCGGCAAAGTAATGGGCATCGACGAGAGCCTTGTCATCCCCAACCAGTCACTGAGTGTATATGATGGATGCGTACAGTGCTGGCACGGAGAAAAGATGGGGGAATGGCTGAAGGAATTCATACGCAGGGCTGCTATCGATGATTTTCCTATCTTTACACCGTACAATGAACTGTCGAAAAAGCACAAGGAATGGCTGTGGCATGGTCTTCCAAGCGATCGAAAACGCTCAAAATACGAGCGTGTAAGTATCGACGATTTCTTCCAGATGGTAAAGGAAAACCAGTATAAGATACAATATCGCGTAATGATGAGCCGCTACCGTGGCAAGACTTTGTGTCCAGACTGCCACGGAACACGACTGAGGAAGGAGGCTTCTTACGTAAAAATCAATGGTAAATCCATAACGGAACTGGTAGAAATGCCTATCAGCGCACTTGCAAAATGGTTTCATGAGCTTCAGCTTGACGAGCATCGTGCACAGGTAGCAAGCCGATTACTGAAGGAAATTAACAGCAGACTACAGTTTCTTTTGGATGTAGGACTGGGGTATCTGACGCTCAACCGTCCGAGCAACACGCTTTCGGGAGGCGAAAGTCAGCGCATCAATCTAACCACGTCACTCGGCTCTTCTCTCGTTGGCTCGCTGTATATTCTCGACGAGCCGTCAATCGGTATGCACAGCCGAGACACTGAGCGTCTCATAAGCGTACTGCGAAAACTGCAGCAAATCGGCAATACTGTTATTATAGTGGAGCACGATGAGGAAATACTGCGTGCTGCCGACTACTTGATTGACGTTGGTCCCGATGCAGGAACCAACGGTGGACAGATTGTGTTTGAGGGAAATGCTGAGGACATAACGAAGGATAGTCTGAAGAAATATCCTCACAGCCACACGGTAGAATATCTCACTCATTCGGAAGAAATACCAGTACCAAAGCAGCGACGACCTTGGAATATGTCAATAACATTGAAGGGAGCACGCATGAATAACCTAAAGGGAGTTGATGCTACAATACCTCTTAATGTCATGACCGTGGTGACAGGAGTAAGCGGTTCGGGAAAATCATCGCTGATTAGAGGCACACTATACCCTGCATTGAAAAGGATTTTAAACGAAGCCTGCGATGCTCCAGGTTCATTCAGTGCTCTCGAAGGAGATGTCAACACCATCAAACACGTAGAGATGGTTGACCAAAATCCCATAGGGAAGAGCACTCGCAGTAACCCCGCCACTTACATAAAAGCATACGATGCCATACGCCAGTTGCTCAGCGAACAACCACTCGCTAAGCAGATGGGCATAACGCCACAGCATTTTTCGTTCAATGCCGAAGGAGGAAGATGCGAAGAATGTAAGGGTTCTGGTGTGGTAACGGTCGAAATGCAGTTCATGGCTGACTTGATGCTGACGTGCGAAGCCTGCCACGGACAGCGCTTTCAGCGTAACATATTGGAAGTAAGATACAACGGAAAGAATGTCAACGACATTCTGACTATGACCATAAGTGAGGCCATAGCGTTCTTCTCCGAAAACATGAAACGCGAGAAGGAAGAAAATGAAAAGAAGACTGATGCGCGTCATCGCACGCAAGGCAGAGTGATAATCAATCAGTTACAAACAATAATCGACCGTCTGCTACCGCTTGAAGAGGTCGGATTAGGTTATATACAGTTGGGACAGTCTTCCTCAACGCTATCAGGTGGCGAGAACCAACGTGTGAAGTTAGCATATTATATTGCACAAGAAAAGCAGGAACATACACTGTTTATCTTCGATGAACCTACCACAGGCTTGCATTTCCACGACATCAAGCGACTGCTTCATGCGTTTGACGAACTCATCAAACGCGGTCATTCTATACTGATAATCGAACACAATATGGACGTAATAAAGAGTGCTGACCACGTAATTGACATCGGTCCTGAGGGTGGAGAGGCTGGTGGCAACATCGTAGCAACTGGCACTCCCGAAGAGATAACAAGAGTCTGTGCAAGCATTACTGGGCAGTACCTGAAGCAATCACTAAACAAATGATAAGAATTCAGAAGTTAAAACCGACGTATAGATATAGCGATCCGAGCATATTGCGAGTCATCATCAGTCCATTACCGTACTGATAATAAAAGACATAGCCTTGCGTACCGAAAAACCACGGACCATTATTATAAAGTACGACCATACGCAGAGTACCATTAAAGGCAATGTTTTTCTTACCGAAATTCTCAAATTTCTTTATGAAATTGCTCTGCTCATCTTCCATATCTTCATCTTTCGTACCTGTTGCCGTATGCTGAAGGAGATAGCCCAGCGAACCAGTCAACTCAGCGCCTGCAAGCCAATTCTTCGCAAATACCCAGTTATAGCCATAACCTCCCGTAAAAGAAAACTCGTCATTTATCTGCTTTCCATACAAAGCATTCGTATCATAATCGGTGTTGTTTATCTCATTCACCATATTTGCGAGTTTCTTCCAATCCACACTCATTCGGTTATGAGCGTATGAAATGCCCAATATCGGAGAACCAGCAGAGCGTAATTGTCTGTTTGACTGGCTGTAAGCAGCCTGATGAGAGAAATGCTTGTAATTAGTAACGTAATAGAAACTGACACGTGTCATACCTACCTTTATGCCATCAAAAGGCTGATCCTGTAACAAGCCAGAATAATCTGTACCTTTGATTGTCAGATTACGAATATTATAGTTTCCGCCCACACGGCGATAAAACAAGTCAAGTCCAAATGCTGCAGAGTACACAGAAGCACTCAAATCCGTATCGTCACCGTTCATAAAAACCGACTTCAAGTCTATATTATAACCGAGAAATGCAAAACGCCAACCGAAAAAAGGTCCGATACGTGTACGCCATTTCGGTGTCACCCTAATATTAAAATCATTGCCTGCATCTAACTGAAACTGCTCAAAGCGCGCAGATAACTGCACCTCTGCACACCAATTATAATTGTCTTGAGTATCTACATAATTGGTATCACGCGGCGGTGAAAGCACTCTGTCAGCGAAGAGATAGGCACGTTTGAACCAACTGGGCTTTTTCTCTCTTTTTGAAAGAGACAAACTGTCACCCTCATTAGCCGTTCCAACGCTATCAAGCACATCAACAACAGCTTCTTCCTGTGCCATCAGTGCAGATGAAACTGCAAGCAAAATATTTAGTATCGTTATCCTCAATCTTATCAGAATTTCCCTAATATTCGGTCGAGTACCCAGTTAGTCGGTGTAGCGCTGAGTGCCGTACACTGACAATCTTTCTTTCCTTGCAACGTCTCGACAACCTCTTTTATCAATGGCAACTGCACATGAGGGGGATTGTCTATCTTTATCTCCTTCACTCCTTCAGATGTATAGAGTCGTATCGGGTCATAGTCAAAAACGGAAAAACAGAGTATTCCCTCTGTTCCTATTATTTCTATGCGGTCTTCCCTACTCGATTCATGCCCTGCAAAACACCAGGACCCACTACCAGGCAAACCGTTTTCAAACATGAAACTTGCACTTACCGTATCCTCTGCTTGGTATAATCCGCCACGGTTGGCAGAAAAACCCTCAGCATGTACTATGACACCAAACAACTGCTGAAGCAAATCAAGCTGATGCGGAGCAAGATCATAAAAATATCCTCCGCCAGCAATATCTGGCTGTATACGCCATGGTCTTTCCTCTGGAGCATTGTAATCAACCTGCCTCGGCGGACACGCAAATCGTATCTGAACATTAAGAACCGTACCAATCACGCCACTTTCGAGTATTTCACCTACTCGCTTAAAGTACGGAAGATAGCGCCGGTAGTAAGCTACAAAACAAGGAATGCCCGTTTCCTTCGACACCCTGTTGACCCTCGCACAGTCATAATATGATGCAGCAAGTGGTTTTTCTACATACACTGGCTTGCCTGCCCGCATAGCCATAATAGCATACGTGGCATGACTTGACGGTGGCGTTGCTATGTATATAGCATTGACTTCGGGATCATCCACAAGCGCCTGAGCATCAGTGTACCATCTGGGAATACCATGACGCTCCGAGTAAGAACGTGCCTTCTCGGCATTTCGGCTCATCACTGCCACAACACTTGACCCTTCTATGATACTGAAAGCAGGTCCGCTCTTCCTCTCAGTGACCTCGCCACAACCTATAAACCCCCAGCGTATGTCCATAGCTAATGTATAAAATGAAGAAAAAGCATAATTACATCTTACTGTCATATGACAAGCAAGATGTAATCACACTTTCACCGTTCCTGCTTACTTACTTCTTTCCCTTATTGGCATCGTCAGCCTTGGCAGCACCTTTCTTATATGCTTTGTTAAGACCAGCGATAATGTCTGCAGTGATATCTATACCCTTGTCTGCATACAGTATATTGTCTCCAGACTTCGATAATATCATGGTATATTTCTTATCCTTATTATATTTTTCTATATAATGCTGCAAGGAATCATGCAGGGCGGCATTAAACTTATTTGTTTCATCCTGAAACTCTGTTCCGAGACGCTGCTGCAGAGCCTCAAGATCGGCATTTTGCTTCTGCAGACCTGCCTGTATCTGCTCTGCCTGCTCACGTGTATAAGCATTCTGCTGCAGCTTCTGCTGGAAATTATTGGCTGCAGACTGCAGAGCCTGTCCTTTCTGCTGAAGCGTAGCCTGAATATTCTTGCTCTTCTTTTCAAGTATCAGAGAATATTCCTTGCAGAACTCATACTGTGTCATTAACGAATCAACCTCCACATAAGCGATTTTCAAATCTGCGGGAGCCTTGCTTTCTGCCGCAGGCTTTTCATCTGCCTTTGGTGATTTATCACACGAGTTTAATGATACGATGCTCACTGCTGCCACTGCTATCGTAGCAAAAAGATTTCTTTTCGTCATTTTTTTTGTTATTATAAAGTTTGTTCGTTTCTGTTTTTTTTATTAACTTTGCAAAGGTAATAATAAATTCCGAATAATGATATATAAAAAAAGTTAAGAGTTAAAGGATAAAAGTTAAAAAAAATATGAACACACAAGAATTGCAGCCAGAGAGGGTGTTTTATTATTTCTCAGAGATAAACAAGATTCCTCGCCCTTCCAAACACGAAGAGCGCATGATAGAATACCTGCAACAGTTTGGTAGTAAACACAATTTGGAGACTATCACTGACAAAGCTGGCAATGTATTGATTCGCAAGCCTGCAACCACTGGTATGGAGTCAAAGGCCACCATAATATTACAAAGCCACATGGATATGGTGTGTGACAAACTCGTAGATTGTAATATTGACTTCATGAAAGATCCTATCAGCACCTACGTAGATGGAGAATGGCTACGCGCCAAAGGTACCACGCTCGGTGCCGATGATGGTATCGGTTGCGCCATAGAACTGGCAATTCTTGCTTCAGACGACATAGAACACGGACCAATAGAATGCCTGTTTACCACTGATGAAGAGACAGGACTGACAGGTGCTAATAACCTCAGCAAGGATATGTTACGCGGAGAAATGCTGATAAACCTTGATTCAGAGGACGAGGGTTTGTTTTACGTATCATGCGCAGGTGGTAAGACTACCACTGCCACATGGAACATTACTGCCACCGAAAGCCCTGACAAGGGTCTTTTTTTTCTTCGTGCTACTATAAAGGGACTTACGGGTGGTCATTCTGGCGACGATATAAACAAGAAGCGTGCTAATGCCATAAAGATACTGACACGCTTCTTATATCTTGAGCAACAGAAGATGCCTTTGCTCCTTGCTCGTTTCAATAGCGGTAAACTTCACAACGCTATCCCACGCGATGGCGAGATTGTCTTTGCCGTACCATTCAGCGAAAAGGAAACCGTAAGAGCCGACTGGAACATATATTGCGCTGAGGTCGAGGAAGAATTCCACGTTACGGAGAAAAGCATTGCGTGGCACATGGAGAGCACTGACTCTTGCAAACTTATACCTCGCCACATTGGCGACAACGTCATCAAGGCTCTGCAGGCCGTACACAATGGTGTATTTGCGGTGGTTCAGGACAATATTCTTGGTGACATCACTGAGACATCAAGCAATACAGCGTCAGTAACGACTACTGATGAGGCTATAACCATCGTCTGCAGCCAGCGCTCAAGCGTGATGAGTAACCTTACGAACATGGTAAACACAGTAAGAGCCGTATTTGAACTTGCAGGTGCCGACAGCATTACCCACAGCGATGGCTACCCTGCCTGGAAGATGAGGAAAGACAGTCACCTGCGCAACGTGGCGCAACAGTGCTACCGTGAATTATTCAATGCTGAACCTAAGGTTATCGGCATACATGCAGGATTGGAGTGCGGACTGTTTGCCGAGCGCTATCCTGCGCTTGATATGCTGTCTATTGGCCCTACGATGAGAGGTGTGCACTCGCCAGATGAACGTCTGCACATACCATCGGTAAACAAAATTTGGATGCTTGTAACTGAGATATTAAAGAAAATATAACAACTGATAACTATACAAAAACAATGAAAAAATACTGTTCCGACCTCACGGTGAAAGCCGTTGACCACATAAACGAGAAATACATACTGTTGCGACTGACGCAGGATGAGCCTCTGCCAGAGATGCTGCCTGGCCAGTTTGTAGAGTTAAAAGTTGAGGACTCGCCTGCTACTTTTCTGCGTCGCCCAATCTCTATCAATAATGTTGACGTACAAAATAACGAACTTCATCTGCTCGTAGCTTTAGTAGGTGAAGGCACTCGCCATCTGGCTACACTGAAATCGGGCGACAAACTCAACGTGATGTATCCGCTCGGCAATGGCTTTACCCTTGCAACGGCATCAGAAAGCATTTCCAAACGATTGCTCATAGGTGGTGGCGTTGGCGTAGCCCCATTGCTGTATCTGGGCAAGAAGCTGCAAGAAGCGGGTCAGGAGCCAACATTCCTGCTCGGAGCACGGTCGAAGAAAGACTTGCTGATGATAGACAGTTTCAAACAGTATGGTCGCGTATTCGTTACTACAGAAGATGGAACAGAAGGCGAAAAGGGTTTTGTGACGAACCATAGCCTATTCAACACAGAACACTTCGATCTCATCTCCTGCTGCGGTCCTATGCCGATGATGAAAGCCGTGGCGCAACTGGCTGACAAACTCGGAACAGAATGTGAGATAAGCCTTGAAAACAAGATGGCCTGCGGCTTAGGGGCGTGTCTCTGTTGTGTAGAAAAAACAAAGGACAAAGGCAACGTTTGCGTATGCACCGAGGGACCAGTATTCAACTCTAAACGCCTCAACCTTTAGGGTGAATCTACTGATTAACATATCAATGATATGAAAGAACTGTATTTTTTTGATGAGACATTCTATTGGAGACGCTCTGGCAAGCTGGCCACGGTGATAGAGGCAGTCATGATTTCGATTCGTTTCCCTTGGGTAGCGTTCCCCGTAAAGGGTAAAATACAACACTATGACCCGCACTGCACTTTAGTTAAGCCTTCGGCTCGTTTCTCTTTGACTTAAGGTGGGTTCTGCATTGCATTTCCTTTAGTTTTGCAATAGCATTGCGATTACACAGTAAAAGCATTGCGATTACCACGTAATCTGTATGCTTTTACGAGGTAATCAGATAGCGATTGCGAGGCATGGGGATTGCATCAAGAAAAAACACCGTCTTTTACCTTGAAAATCTTATAGTCTGACTGCGATGAGGCAAGTATGCGATCAAGGTGGTCACGATTAGTATCTGTAATGAAAATCTGACCGAAATCGTCACTGCTCACTATATTTATTATATTCTCCACGCGTTGTGAATCCAACTTATCGAAGATGTCGTCGAGCAGCAACAGCGGTGTGGTGCGACTCTCTGTACTGCGCAGGAATCCGAACTGGGCGAGTTTCAGAGCTATGACATACGTCTTTGTCTGCCCCTGACTGCCTTCGCGACGCATGGGATAACCACCTATAAGCATCTCCAAGTCATCACGGTGTATGCCGTGAAGAGAGTAGCCCACAGCGCGGTCGCGCAATCGGTCACGCTGAATAACATCGAGCAACCGCCCACGTTGACAATGTGATATATACTTCAACGATACCTCCTCCTTCTCTCCACTGATACGCGTATATATATCATTAAACACTGGTATGAAGCGTTCTACGAAGTCATTGCGCCGCTTATAGACCTCTTCTCCGTTTACAGCCATTTCCTCCTCCCATAGCATAAGAAGCGTCTTGTCGGGTTCCTCATCCATCTTCAGCAGGGCATTACGCTGCTGAAGAGCCTTATTGTAACGCACAAGATAGTCAATATAAGTATTGTCATACTGAGAAATCACGATATCAAGCAGTTTGCGTCGTTCCTCACTGCCTCCGCCTACGAGCATCACATCATCGGGAGAAACTATAATCAGCGGCACCAGTCCTATATGTTCCGAGAGGCGTTTGTAGGCCTTATTGTTACGTTTGAATTGTTTTTTCACCCCTCGCTTCATGCCAGCATATACCTCTTCGCTCGTCTCGCCATCGTCATGCAGATACGAACCCTTAAGCATGAAGAAATCAGAGCCGTGGCGCATCATCTGCGAATCGATGTTAGAGAACATAGAATGGGTAAAACTGAGGAAATACACAGCATCGAGCAAGTTGGTCTTTCCCTCGCCATTGTCGCCTATGAAACAGTTGATATTGGGCGAAAACACGAGTTCTGCATCCGCTATGTTCTTATAATTCAGTATTGATATATTAGAAAGTATCATGTCTTATTTCAATTTTTTCTTGCTGGCAGAGTAAACTTGATTACCACCTGCGCTTGTTGCTGTGAGACACTGATGCCACATCCGTAACACATGGAGGCCTCACCCATCTCGCGCAATATCTGTCTCATAACCAAAAAATCAGTGTCTTGCGTCAGAGAAGAAAACATCTGAGGCAGGATTGTAATCGAATGGCTGAAGTCCGACATCAACACATGTATCTCATGGTAACCTGACTGATTCTCCACAATACTATATTCTGGCTCTGTCCCACTGTTATGGCGTTTCAACAACAGTTGCAGATAATCCATCATTTCGTGATTTGCTACTGTCATTGCATCCGAGTGCAGACAAGGAAACAGTTCACTGACTGTGTACTGTTTTATTGGAAAAAGCCTACACTGAGTACGATCGCTGGTCATCTGCTTTAGCAATAGCATATACAGTTCGCAATAATAATCAGCTATCGGTGTTATTTCCTCCGCTGGTGCAGAGGTCTTAACCATCTGGCTGATACGCGAGGGGTAGTACATTGTCTCGTGCTTCAACACAGACAAATGATTGTCGGTCACATTATTATAAATATGGAACATAGAATACTGTGCATCATACTCAGCTATGCTCTCTTGTAACTGTTGCTTTCTCTTAATCAAGTCCTTACGCTCACGATACACATGGCGCAGGTATATAAACCAGAAGGCAGGCACCATGGCCAGTAAAAGCAGTACGCAAATGGACATAGCGATATTCGCCATACGCTTATTGTGCTCAAGTTGTCCGCAGTATAGTGGAAGGTTTTTATCGGCGGTACACGTTTGATACAACGTAGTATAGCGATAATTATAAAGCAAATATTTGTCCCACTCATGCAATGAGAGCGCAGCCACTGCCGTTTCGTTGTAAATGCTCAGCAGCGTAGCACTGTCTATAGGTTCCTTTCGCCTCAAACATTCCTCGCAAGAATCTGCATACTGCATGGCTACGTCACTTCGTCCTTCTACATTGCAGTTGTATAGACTGTCGGCATATCTTCGTATTTCGCTGCCCTGCACACTCACCGCCATACACACAAACAGAGCTATCATCTTAACTACCAACGGCAGGCGGAAACCTATGATTGTTCCCCTACCCTTTTCTGACTTCGCCCATATAGAGCAGACTGAATACGAGGACGACAGTTTACGATAGCGGTCGATTATTCCCCGACAGTTCTGTAGTCCGAAGCCATGCGATTTCACTATTTGGGAACTATCATCTGATATCGGTTTACGGTCAAAGAGATGGTTCACCTGCGCCTGTTCCATGCCTTTTCCGTCATCACTTACGGTTATCTCGACATACCCCTCGGAAACAACAGTTTCAGCATTGATGCTGATATTATGCGGATTTGCCTTAACAGCATTATCTATCAGCGTATTGAGCATAAACAACGTAAGTATGCGGTCGGCTCTTACGCACACTGTTTCATCTGCCTGTGATAGCGACAACGATATGCCCTTGTTCGCTATGTTCCTCTCGTTCTTACGTATTACATCATATAATGACGTAACGTCAAAGACCTCTATACGTGGCGCCACACTACCCTGACGCAGTTTTATCCACTGCGTGAGACGCTCATTCTGATTCACTATTCCATCAGCCAATTCACCAGCATACGCCGTTTGCCCCTTACTCAAGGCTATACGCAGACGGTCAGCCAACGGTAACATACCGCTGAGATATGCCACGCGCGAACGCTGCTCTACAGCAATACGCAGAGCATCAGACCATCGCAAATGCAACATTGCCTCTTGTTCCTCCAACTGTTCCACTTCATCATTATAAGCCCTGCGTTTGCGTTCACGACGCTTACGTAATTCATTAAACAACAATGTCGTCCCTCCGAGTAGTACAAGGAGCAGCAGTGCAGCAACAACACTGTACCAAATGCGACGCGTTGACTCATTCAGTTCTACCATACGCGCCTCCAACTGTCGGTCTTGACGTATATAGTCTTGTATATCAAGATAATCATTGCGATATTTGTCGCTCAGATACTTGTCGTTCAATGCTGCATACGACATAGACATCTGCTGACAGATGGCACTCTTCAATGCGGGTATTGAGTCAACAGCGGGGTTTGCAAGTGCATTGTGGAGACATTCCACCGAACGTTCGGCATTGCCTATGGTGAAGAAACACAAGGCAAGGGAACGCCAAGAGTCTGCCGTCTGATATGGGTTATTAAGATACAGAAACTCACACAATGCTCTCTCGGCCAGGTTTCCTGCAAGCATTGTATCACTTACATTCTCCTCGTTCATATAGCGCAACGATGCTGGATCTTCCTGCTTCACAAGCGAGCAGATACTGTCGCTGAGCAGATATTTACTCAGCAACTTCATTGAAATTCCTTTATATAATGAATAGTTTCTGCGAGTAGAGATGATATAGCACTGCACAAGGCAGTCATATCCACTAAGTATGCTGTTTTTGTTTGTAGCTATATTATATGGGCGATATGCCACATCGCCTCGATGACAAAGATAGTCAAGCCACAACAACGTGTCTGTATTCAAACTCAGCATGACATTATTGGCCATACTGTCCATCAATTCACGAGCTTCCTTGCGGTTGCCTGTCTGTATGTAATAGTCCGTAAGCACCAGATAGTAGCGTCCTACTTCCTTGTCAAAAGAACTATCATGCAGTGCGTTTATGAGTTTCTCTGCCTTGTGTTTGTGTACATAAAAACCAAGATTGTCCGCCTTCAAACGACAACGATGCATCTGCTCGACTTCCGTCTGAAGCATATCGCCACTCTCCGTCTTTCCCCCATTAAGACAAGAAACACAGAGGAAAGCCAGAAAAAAAAGGCTCCACAAAGCCAATATATACTTTGTGGAGCCATTATTTTGCCTGTATTTATGCCTTAGCTGCTGCACAGTAGCCAAGAGCCTCCTTACATTTATCTGTAATATACTTCCAGTCACCTGCAGCAACCTTATCCTTCGGGAAGAGCTTAGAACCCATGCCCACACAGAATACGCCAGCCTTAAACCAGCCTTTGAGGTTCTCCTCTTCTGGAGCTACACCGCCTGTAACCATAATCTTCGACCATGGCATTGGTGCCATTAAGCCCTTGATGAGGTTTGGACCTACAACATCACCCGGGAACACCTTTGTAAAGTCGCAACCAACCTCCTGTGCCTTACCTATCTCTGATGGTGTAAGACATCCAGGGCAGTATGTCACGCAACGACGGTTGCAGACTACAGCAATGTCAGGGTTGAACAGAGGACCTACAACGAAGTTCGCGCCAAGCTGAATATAGAGTGAAGCCGTAGGAGCATCAACTACAGAACCGATACCGAGTGCAAGTTCTGGACATTCCTTTGCTACCCACTTTGAAAGTTCACCAAACACCTCATGAGCGAAATCGCCACGGTTAGTGAACTCGAAAGCACGCACGCCACCATCGTAACAAGCCTTGATAACATTCTTACATATCTCAACGTCCTTGTTGTAAAAAACAGGAACCATAGGTGCCTCGGCAATCTTTGCCATCACCTGAAACTTATCGAATTTTGCCATTATTCTCTATTTGTTTAACTTTATTTGTCGTTCAGCCGTTTAGGACAACTACAACCATATCATAGAATATCATCCAAACGACCAAACGACTATTTATCTAACATTCCCGTCTTAGCGCTGTACACGACCATTAGCATTACCACCGGCGAGAGACTCTACCTCTGAGATACCGACGAGGTTGTAGTCACCATTGATAGTGTGCTTCAGTGCTGATGCAGCAACAGCGAACTCAAGTGCCTCACCTTGTGTTTCCTTAGTCAACAAACCATGGATAAGACCACCAGAGAAAGAGTCGCCACCACCTACGCGGTCGATGATTGGATTGATTTCATAACGCTTTGACTGGTAGAATTCCTTACCGTCATAAATGAGAGCCTTCCAGCCATTGAATGTAGCAGAGAATGACTCACGCAGTGTAGAAACAACATACTTGAATCCGAACTTCTCCTTCATCTGCTTGAAGATACCTTCATAACCAGCAGCGTTTGTCTCACCGCCTTCTACATCTGCTTCTGGTTTGAAACCAAGACAGAGTTCTGCATCTTCCTCATTACCGATACATACGTCAACATACTCCATGAGAGGACGCATGATAGAGATGGCTTTCTCTGAAGTCCAGAGCTTCTTACGGAAGTTAAGGTCAACAGAAACCGTTACGCCATGGCGTTTTGCAGCCTGACAAGCAATCTTTGTCAGTTCCGCAGCCTTATCCGAAATAGCAGGTGTAATGCCAGACCAATGGAACCAGTCAGCACCTTCCATGATTGCATCAAAGTCGAAATCAGAAGGATCTGCCTCTGCAATAGCAGAATGAGCACGATCATAGATAACCTTTGAAGGACGCATCGAAGCGCCAGTCTCACAGTAGTACAGACCTACGCGGTCACCACCACGAGCAATATACTTAGTGTTAACACCATAACGACGCAGAGAGTTTACTGCAATCTGACCAATTTCATGTGCAGGGAGTTTAGTTACAAGGTAAGCGTCATGACCATAATTAGCACAACTTACAGCCACGTTAGCCTCACCGCCACCAGGGATGATACGAAATACATCAGTCTGGACAAAACGATCCTGACCATTCGGAGAAAGGCGAAGCATTATCTCGCCTAAAGTTACTACTTTTGCCATAGTTTCTTTTGAATGAGAATTATAAATTTGTTGTTATTGATAGTATTCGATTTAATTGATTATCCTTGAACCATGCAATCACACAAGATTACAAAATACTTTGCGAGTACAAAATTAAAAAATATTTTCGAATTAACAAAGAAAAATCAATAAAAAACTTACTTTTAATGTGTTTTTCACAAAAAATACCACTGTGTATTCGCACAAATCAGTTTTTTTTAGTATTTTTGCAAAACGTTTGGTGTGTAATCACACAAACTACTCGACAGCTTAGCAATTTAGGGTTTAAAAAGAACAAAATCTAAAAAAAATGCCAACGGAACGCATAACCATCAGAGACATCGCAGAAAAAGCGGGCGTATCAGCTGGAACGGTGGATCGCGTATTACATAATCGCCCCAACGTATCAAAGAAAGCATTAGACAAGGTAAACAAGGCATTGGAAGAAATGAAGTATGAACCCAATGCTTATGCCAGTGCATTGGCGAACAGTCGCAGATACGACTTCTTCTGTCTAATGCCGAAACATGAAAGCGAAGCCTACTGGGAAGAAGTAGAGCAGGGACAGAAGAAATGTTGTGACGTAAGACGCGATTTTCATGTTCACGTCACCTTTAAATATTATAAGCGCAATGACCTCGAATCCTTCAAGGAGCAATACGAGAAAATACTGGATGCCACACCAGATGGCGTCGTAATGGTTCCATCAAAACTAGACTACACTAAGCAGTTCACTGACCAGCTACACAGCAAAGGAATACCATTTATAATGCTTGATTCATACCTACCAGACCTTCGTCCACTTGCTTTCTATGGTCAGGATTCCTTTGCAAGCGGTTACTTCGCCGCCAAGATGCTTATGCTGATAGCACACGAAGAAAAGGAGATAATGCTCATGAAGCAAACACTTGACGGTATAAACGTTGCAAGCAAGCAACAGGACAACCGCGAGGTAGGCTTTCGACATTACATGACTGACCACTTCCCCGACGTAAAAATAAATGTGCTTGACCTACCATACCAAAGCACACGCAAGTTGCATACACAACTACTCGAGAATTATTTTGCGGAACACCCTGACACACACCACTGCATAACTCTGAACTCAAAGGCACATCTCGTAGGTGACTTTCTATTGCGCACAAACAGGCGCAACGTACAGATAATGGGCTATGATATGGTAGAGAAAAATGCCAAGTGCATACGCAACGGTAGTATCTCTTTCCTCATCGCACAGCATGGATACCAGCAAGGTTACTATAGTGTGGATGCACTCGTACGCGCTATAATTCTCAAAAAAGACGTAACACCCGTGAATTATATGCCAATTGAGATTTTGTCGAAAGAAAACGTGGATTTCTATCGCAGAACACAGATTTAATCCTGAGAGACGAAGGCTGAGAATTCTTTAACGCAGAAACATAAGATAATAAACGAATACAAAAACATTTAATCGTAAATCCAATAACTATGGAACAAGCATTCCTTAAAATCAATCCTGCAGACAGTGTAGTGGTTTGTCTGCGAGCCATGAATAAAGGTGAGATTATCGCCGTGGATGGCAAGGAAATCTCATTATTACAAGACACGCCAGCAGGTCACAAAGTGCTTCTCACCGACAAGGCCGAGGGCGAGGACATAATAAAATACGGATATCCTATCGGTCACGCTCGCACAGCACTCAAAGCAGGCGAATGGGTAAATGAAAACAACCTCAAGACCAACCTTGCCGGCACGTTGGAATACACTTACAATCCTATCAACGAGAAACTAACCATCGCCAAGGAAAACCGTACATTCAAAGGATATGTACGTAAGAATGGCGACGTAGGCATTCGTAATGAGATTTGGATTGTGCCTACCGTAGGTTGCGTAAACGGCATTGCCGAGGAAGTGGCAAAGCGCCTTGAGAAAGAAACAAACCTCGATGGCATTGATGCCGTACATGCCTGGCATCACAACTATGGCTGTTCACAGCTCTCAGAAGACCACGAGGCCACACGCAAGATACTGCGTGACATTGTGCTTCATCCTAACGCCGCAGGTGTATTGGTACTCTCTCTCGGTTGCGAAAACAACCAACCTGATGATTTCATGGCTATGCTGGGTGACTACGATAAGAACAGAATAAAACTCGTTGTAACACAGAAGGTAGAAGGCGATGAGACGGAAGAATGTATGAAAGTTTTGCGTGAGCTGTATGCACTTGCCAAGCAAGACAAGCGCGAAGACGTACCTGTCAGCAAACTACGCGTAGGACTGAAGTGCGGCGGTTCCGACGGTTTCTCTGGCATCACCGCCAATCCTCTTGAGGGTGAGTTCTCTGACTGGCTCGTTGCACAGGGCGGCACGTCTATTCTAACGGAAGTGCCTGAAATGTTTGGTGCTGAGACAATACTTATGAATCGCTGCGAAACTCGCGAACTCTTCGACCAGACAGTATCTTTGATAAACAACTTCAAGAACTATTTCCTCTCTCATGGCGAGCCTGTTGGTGAAAACCCATCACCAGGCAACAAAGCTGGCGGTATTTCTACGCTTGAAGACAAGGCTTTGGGATGCACACAGAAGTGCGGACGCGCTCCAGTGAGCGGTGTACTTGAGTATGGAGACCGCCTGCAAACCACTGGTCTCAATCTGCTTTCCGCCCCAGGCAACGACCTTGTAGCAGCTACGGCATTGGCTTCCGCAGGATGCCATATGGTATTGTTCTCCACTGGACGCGGAACGCCATTTGGCACTTTCGTACCTACGATGAAGATTTCAACGAACAGTGATCTTTATCGCCGCAAGACTAACTGGATAGACTTTAACGCAGGCCAACTCGTTGATGGAGGAAAAACAATGTCAGACCTTGTACCTGAGTTTATCAACAAAGTACTTGCCGTAGCATCAGGTGAGAAGGCGCGCAACGAAATCAACGGTTACAGCGAGATTTCCATATTCAAGAATGGTGTAACACTATAAAAAACGAGAAAACAAAGAAAAGAAAAGTATGATAACCGTTAGACCAGCTAATCAGTCAAACGATTATCATACTTTTTGATTTTATCGTAAAGATAGCAAAATATTTGGCTATTTCGTGGAAAAATAGTAACTTTGCACCTTGAAAATACGGAACACATCACGTAATTATCAGAAATCAAGTAAATACACAATGAATATCTTAGAACTATCAGAACAGGAAATAGGACGCAGGGAAAGCCTGCAGGAATTGCGCAACATGGGTATTGAACCATACCCCGCAGCAGAATACCCAACAGATGCTTTCTCTACGGAGATAATCAGCAGTTTCGTAGATTTGCCGACAGAAAAGGATGCAGAAGGAAACGACATCCCTGGCAAAGCCACACCAGAAAATAGTCGTATGGTATGCATTGCCGGTCGCATGATGAGCCGTCGAATTATGGGTAAAGCTGGTTTCATAGAACTACAAGACTCAAAAGGGCGCATACAGGTATATGTGCAGCGAGATGCAATATGCCCAGATGACGACAAGGATCTATATAATAAGGTATTCAAGAAATTGATGGACATCGGCGATTTCGTCGGGGTGAAGGGTTATGTATTCCGCACACAGACTGGAGAGATTTCCATCCATGCAATGGAGCTGGTAATGCTGTCGAAGTCTTTGAAGCCACTGCCAATAGTAAAGTACAAAGACGGCGTAGCATACGACAAATTTGATGACCCCGAACTTCGCTATCGTCAGCGATATGTTGACCTTGTTGTCAACGATGGTGTAAAGGACACGTTCCTCAAACGTGCAACAGTAATTCGCACACTGCGTCGTGTGCTTGACGAAGCAGGCTACACAGAAGTAGAAACCCCTACCCTTCAGAGTATCGCAGGAGGTGCGAGTGCACGTCCTTTTATCACGCATTTCAATGCACTCAACATACCTATGTATATGCGCATCGCTACGGAATTGTATCTTAAGCGTCTTATCGTGGGTGGCTTTGAGGGCGTATATGAAATAGGCAAGAACTTCCGTAACGAGGGTATGGATAAGAACCACAACCCAGAGTTCACTTGCATGGAACTATACGTCAGTTACAAGGACTATAACTGGATGATGTCATTCACTGAGAAGTTACTTGAGGAAATCTGCGTAGCTGTAAACGGAAAACCCGAGACCGAAGTTGACGGCAAGGTGATTTCATTCAAGGCACCATTCCGTCGTCTGCCTATCCTCGACGCTATCAAAGAAAAAACAGGTTTCGACTGCAATGGAAAGACGGAAGACGAGATACGCGCCTTCTGCAAAGAGAAAGGTATGGAGGTAGATGAAACCATGGGCAAGGGTAAACTCATCGACGAACTCTTCGGTGAGTTCTGCGAGGGTACGTTCATTCAGCCTACATTCATTACAGACTATCCAGTTGAGATGTCACCACTGACTAAGATGCATCGTTCTAAGCCAGGACTTACAGAGCGTTTCGAGTTGATGGTCAATGGCAAGGAGTTAGCTAATGCTTACTCTGAGCTCAACGACCCGATAGATCAGGAAGAACGCTTTATTGAGCAGATGAAACTTGCAGACAAGGGCGATGATGAGGCTATGATAATAGACCACGATTTCCTGCGTGCACTGCAGTATGGTATGCCTCCGACATCAGGCATTGGCATAGGTATTGATCGTCTGGTAATGCTCATGACTGGCAACGCCTTCATTCAGGAGGTATTGTTCTTCCCACAGATGAAACCAGAAGCCAAGGTACCACAGAGCAACGTGGCAGAGTGGGCAGAGATTGGAGTAGCAGAAGAATGGGTTCCTGTGCTTCGCAAGGCTGGCTTCAACATGGTACAGAACATCAAGGATGAGAAAGCACAGGGTTTACAGCAGAAGATTGGCGACATTGTGAAGAAATATAAACTTGACATGCAGAAACCATCTGTTGCTGACATACAAGGCTGGATTGACAAGGTAAACTCATAAAACTTGCAGGCATACAGACGTGTTTAACTGCGGAAAAATAGCAATCATCGGTGGTGGTAGCTGGGCTACTGCCATCGCTAAGATTGTGGTGAACAATACTCACCGCATCGGATGGTATATGCGGCGTGATGACCGTATTGAGGATTTCAAACGCATGGGACACAACCCTGCATACCTCACGAGCGTTCATTTCAAATTAGACGAGATTGACTTCACTTCTGACATCAATCACATAGTACGAGAATATGACACGCTTGTATTCGTCACTCCATCACCGTATCTTAAGAATCATCTTAAGAAACTGAAACTGAGCCTGCGTGATAAGTTTATCGTCACAGCCATAAAAGGCATAGTGCCTGATGAAAACCTTGTCTGCTCTGAGTATTTTCATGAGGTATTCGATGTGCCACACGACAATCTTGCTTGTATTGGCGGACCATCGCACGCGGAGGAGGTTGCCATGGAGAGATTATCATACCTGACCATTGGATGTTCTGACAAAGACAAAGCATCTGCCTTTGCTGATGTATTACGCGGGCGCTTTATCAAGACGAAGATATCAAGCGATGTAATCGGTATAGAGTATTCGTCTGTACTAAAAAATGTATATGCCATTGCCGCTGGTATTTGTTCTGGTTTGAAATACGGTGACAATTTCCAGGCCGTGCTTATGGCCAACGCATTGCAGGAGATGTCGCGTTTCCTCACGTGCGTACATCCTATCGAACGAAGGATAGAAGACTCCGTATATATCGGTGATTTACTCGTCACGGGCTATTCCAACTTTTCACGCAACCGCACGTTTGGCACTATGATTGGCAAGGGATATAGCGTGAAGTCAGCGCAGATAGAGATGGAGATGATAGCCGAAGGATATTTCGGCACAAAGTGTATGAAGGAGATTAACCGACATCTACATGTAAATATGCCTATACTCGATGCCGTATATAATATACTGTACGAGCGCATAACACCAGAGGTAGAAATAAAACTACTGACAGATTCTTTCAGATAAAAAAAGAAATTGAATTTACCAGAGTACACAAACATAAAGATGCGTAAGACGCATGACAACGAGTATGAGGTACTTGACGTCCTGCGCCAGCGATTTGTAGCCTTAACACCCGAAGAATGGGTAAGACAACATTTCATCAATTACCTTGTAACAGAGAAAGGCTACCCCAGCGCATTATTAGCCAACGAAGTAGAACTGTGCGTAGGAGAAAAGCGCTTACGTTGCGACACCGTATTATTTGACAGAATGCGGCAGCCGCAGATGATTATTGAATACAAGGCCGAGAGCATAACAATAACCGAAAAGGTAATCACACAAATAATGACGTATAACATGCTTCTGCATGTAGACTACCTAATCGTAAGCAATGGCAATACACATCTCTGTATGTATTACGACACAGAAAAGAAAAGTTGGGAATATCTATCAGACATTCCTTTATACAATCAGCTGAAAAGGAATATAGGCAAGTAATATGGGAAGAAATAAGTATTCACAGGGAGAAATTGGGCAAATTGCACGTCTGTTGCGCATGAAGTGTAAGGGCAACAGACTGAAGCAGAAAGAAATCCGCCATGTGCTCCGCACTGATTTTGAGTTTAACATTTCCGACTTCAACGAGCCAGGCAAGCCGTTTGGTCCTGACGAACTATACGCTGCCATAGACCGTCATGCAATCCAGATACTTGATGATGCTACCATCGAAGCGATGAAAGCCAAGCGTGAGCGCGACCGACAACGCGATGAAGAAGCAAGACTCAAAGCCGCAGAAGGTAATGATCAGCAGACAGAAACGACTGATTGGCAACAAGCCATGAAGGAGTGGAACGACTACTACAACAAAGAATAGTAGCAGCATTATCGTTTCCGAATTAACCACAGATTATATTCCCCACCCCTTACGTATCATATAAGCGAATAACGAGGATGAAAACATTCGTTTTTCATCCTCGTTATTTTGCTGTTACTATGTCCGAAAGGGATTACTTCTCTTCTGGAGCCTTGCCAATAAGTTCCATAAACTCATCAAGTTTCGGAGTGATGATAATCTGCGTGCGACGGTTCTTTGTCTTGCCTGCAGTAGTATTATTATCAGCTATTGGGTTGTACTCACCACGACCGCCAGCAGTCAGACGCTTAGGATCAACGCCAAACTTCGTCTGCAAAGCCTGTACGACGCTTGATGCACGAAGACAAGACAAATCCCAGTTATTACGAATGTTTGTCTTTGAGATTGGTACATTGTCTGTATTACCCTCAATGAGTACATCGTAATCCTTGTAGTCCTTGATAATCTTTGCTATCTTAGCAAGCGTAGCATTGGCAGCATCGCTGATTTCATAAGAACCACTCTTGTAGAGCATGTTATCAGACAGAGAGATATACACTACTCCCTTCATCACCTGAACGTCCACATCCTTCATGTCCTCCTTTGAAAGAGAGCGAGTGAGGTTGTTAGTCAGCACCATATTCAGCGAGTCACTCTTTGACTTCACCTCCACGAGATGACGGATGTACTGATTAGACTCGTTAATCTGGTCAACCAGCTTCGCTATGTTAACATTGTTAGAGTTAGCATTATTCAGGCTCTTTGCAAGATTATCCTGCAACTTGGCATTTGTACTCTCGCAAGAGTTCAGTTGCTGCTGCAAACTCGTGATTTTGGCATTAGCGGCAGCCAACTGCTCACGTGCATCCTGATACTGCGTGTTCAGACGGTTGTTCTGCGTCTGACAAGCCTCTAAATCCTTTTTACTTACGCAACTGCTGATGCTGTACATTCCAGCCATCAAAGCAGCAAAAAACAATACCTTTTTCATTCTATGTAACTGATTTATATTATTTGTTTTCGATAATTATACCTTCTAACCAATCATGACAGCCCTGTAATCTCTCCGTTTACCACGTCAATCTTCTGCGCTTGCGGCACCTTTGGCAAACCCGGCATACGCATGATGTCGCCAGCGATTGCCACTATCATCTCTGCACCTGCACTGATTACGAAATCGCGTATCGTAAACTCGAAGTTCTCTGGTACACCATATTTCGTAGCATCGTCAGAGAAAGAGTACTGCGTTTTTGCGATGCAGACGGGGAAGTCAGCATATCCGAGCGATTCTATCATTTTCAGTTTAGTCAATGCAGCCGACTGGAACACTACGTTGCCGGCACCGTATATCTGACGAGCGACCTTCTCTACCTTTGTCTTAACGTCATCGTCATCATTATACTGGAACTGCACCGGTTCTGACGGACTATTCGCTATCTGCTCTACCACCACGTTGGCAAGTTCCACTGCACCCGTGCCGCCTTCCATGAATGCGTTGTTTTCAGCGAATGCCACACCTATCTCCTTACAATGCTGACGCACGATTTCCATTTCTTCGTCAGTATCAAAGGCATAGCGATTGAAACATACCACTACAGTCTGACCGAATGATTGCATATTTCTGACGTGCTTGTCAAGGTTCTTAAATCCTTTACGTAGGCCATCTGCATTTGGTTTCTTTATATCATCAAGCGCCACGCCACCGTGCATCTTCAAGCCCTGCGTAGTAGCCACTACCACCGTGAGTTTCGGATTGAGGCCAGACATACGGCATTTAATGTCAAAAAACTTTTCTGCACCAAGGTCTGCACCAAATCCTGCCTCTGTTATGACATAGTCGCCAAATGTCATAGCCGTACGTGTAGCAATAACGGTGTTACATCCATGAGCTATATTTGCAAACGGACCACCATGCACGAAAGCAGGAGTATTCTCCGTTGTCTGTACCAAGTTAGGGTTCAGCGCCTCCATAAGCAAAGCGCATATACCGCCACTTACGCCCATATCCCTCACAGTAAAGGCCGTTCCGTCGTGGCGAATGCCAAGCAATATGTTATCAATGCGACGACGCAGGTCATCCATATCTTTTGCAAGACACAAAATAGCCATAATCTCCGACGCAGGTGTTATGTCGAAACCACTTTCCATCGTGACGCCATTGGTACGCGGACCTATACCTGTAACTATATTGCGCAGATTGCGATCATTCACATCCATGGTGCGTTTCCATAAAACAGTCTTCAGCGAGAACCCTTCTGACTGATGCTGATAGATATAGTTATCGAGCAAGGCCGAAATCATATTGTGTGCTGCTGTTATGGCATGGAAATCTCCCGTAAAATGCAGGTTTATCTTCTCCATAGGCAACACCTGTGCATATCCGCCCCCGGCAGCACCACCCTTCATACCGAAACACGGACCGAGCGAAGGCTCACGCAATGCGAGCACGGCTTTCTTTCCTATCTTTGCCAATCCCAATGCCAGTCCGATAGAGACCGTTGTCTTACCAATACCTGCCTTTGTTGGAGTGATAGCCGTTACGAGTATAAGGTTGCTTTTCTTTACTCTCTCCTCATCAATCGTAGTGTATGGTATCTTAGCGATATATTTACCATAAGGCTCCAGTGTATCCTCACTGATTCCTATCTGTGCCGCCACATCCTTGATGGGGAGCAGTTTTGCTTCATGCGCAATCTCTATGTCGGTTTTCATGATTATGGATTTTAGTTGTTTTCTGCAAAGTTAAGGATAAATAATGATATTACCAAATATTTTTATTATTTTTTAGAAGAATTCAATTTCTGTATTACACTATGCCTGAGCAAGCCACGAAAAGTATCTTTCCCACGTAAGTTGTCATATCCGTTTGCAAAAGCAATGCTTTTACCATGTAATCGCATTGCTTTTGCATGGTAAACGTTATGTGATTACAACATAAAAGCATAGCGATTACAATACTCTGAAAAAGAGAATGTTATCAAGCTTCTATCCTAAAGCAATATGACACTCGTAAATTACTTATATTACTTAACTATATAGTCTTGTGAACATTCTTTTTTTCTTTAATGACTATTATTTCAGATTTTTTATGTAAATTTGCAGTCGATATGTTTCACCTATTATAAAACAAGATACTAATCATGAAACAACTTATTGCATTTCTGCTGGCGGCGCTGACCGCCATGACCGTCACCGCAAACGATGGTACTTACTATACAAGTGGCAACCAACTTGTACCTTTGCAAGAGACACAAATCAGCATAAAAAAGGAAATATTGACTATTTCCCTGCGTGATAATGGATATGCTGATATCGATGTGTATTATGAATTTTACAATCCTGGTGCAGTTGCACGCGACGTAAGGATGGGGTTTGAAGCAGACCCTCCTTATAATGATTCATACGAATTCTACCCCAATGGGGTACATCCCTACATTGATAATTTCACCGTTGAAATGAACGGACAGAAGATACAATACCAAAACGCTGTAGCATCCGACAAGGAGGACAAGACCTGTTTACTCGACTTAAACGAATGGACATACGATGCAGATGAAGGTATGGGAATGTCGCTGAAAAACAAGAAAAACGGCGAGGTCGTGGACTACTCTTACGTGTACTACTTTGACGCTCACTTTAAGCCTGGCATTAACGTAGTACATCATACATACTCTTATTCTTTGTCCGTTATTGTTGGTATTTCATGGGAGTTGCAATACAAGCTGTCACCCGCCGCACGATGGGCTAACAAACAGATTGATGACTTCACTCTTATTGTAAAAGCAGAAAATACAGCAAAGCACTTCGTAATTCAAAAGAACACGTTTGGCTTCAACAATAAATTCCAGCGTAAAAGCGGCAATGTAAAGATGCGCACTCTGCCTAACAAGTATTCTACCGACATGGAGCAGTGGGAGATTGCAATGCGCAACGCTTCAATAGAAATGCACCTCAATAATTTCGTCCCCAATGCTGAGAAGGAGTTGAATATCACTTCTGCCGATTCTTATTATTGCTTCGGAGCTATCGACGACAAATGCCACTTCGGTGGGTTCTATGACCGCTCTACTGCGTCATTCGTCTATATGGCTGAGACTATTGACAATGATAATATAGTGCCTTCAGATAAGGCATTCCGCCAAAGGATATGCCGCAACCTGCCTTTCGCAAGTCGCGGACACGTGTTCAAAGACGCAAAACTTAAGAAATTCTTTGAAAGCCAGTTCTGGTATATGCCTGATCCTAACTACAAGGATGACACGAGTGATTTCACCAAGGCTGACAAGCAGGTCATGAAACATATCATAGGAAAATTCGACAACAATGACTGAAAAAAAGATAATATACGAAAACCTTGACGAAAAGGACATTCTGATACTTCGCACATTGCAGCAGAATGCCAAGTTAACCACGAAACAAGTGGCAGCGGAATGTCATCTGAGTATGACCCCTGTGTTTGAACGTATCAGGAGACTTGAAAACGAAGGTTATATAAAAAGGTATATCACTGTGCTTGACGCTGAAAAGCTACATCGAGGGTTTATCGTATTCTGCAGCGTAAAACTGGCACAGATGAACAAGGCGGTGGCCAAGGATTTCTGCGAACGAATCAAAGATATACCTGAGGTTACGGAGTGCTATAACATATCTGGCAAGTTTGACTATCTGCTTAAGGTACATTCACCCAACATGAAATATTACCAAGAGTTTATACTGAACGTACTCGGTGATATTCCAAGCCTTGGTTCATTAGAGAGCACTTTCGTGATGGAAGAAGTGAAACATCACTTCGGCGTTGCAATATAAAGGTATGAACAAAGACTAAAAAACAGATAATTTTAGGACTTGAAAGATGCACTTCAATTAGGTGTATATAAAAAAGGACTGAACTCTCTATGCTATGAGAGTTCAGTCCTTTTATTTATTTGTATGTTTTAACGCTCACCTTAGTCAAGCCACTTAATATAGCAGAAGTCCTGACGGTGTGGCAGTTGGTCGTTCTTCGGGTACATACGTACACATGTCTTGAAAGCACCTGCCTTGTCAACAGAAAGTTTACACTCGAAAGTATAGAGGTTTCCTTCCTGCTTTATCATCTTGAATGGAGTAACCTTGTTGATTTCACGATCGGTGCCACTCATATCATTTTTCAGGCTAACGAGTTCAAGACCTACTGCATCATTGAGTCCCTGCTCGTCAATGACATACTGTATAGTATATTCTTTACCAGTCTCTCCACCGCTGGTGAGTACAGACGTATCAGACGAAACGACATTGATTCCATCCCAACGCTCTGCTACGTTTTCCTTCCACTGCGCTATATCCTTGGCCATCTGATACTCGTTGGCGTTAATCTTTGCTGAACGTTCTGCCAGTTTACAGTAGAACTTAGAGTAGTAGTCATCGAGCTGACGCTTCATAGTATAGTGAGGAGCTATGGTTGCAATAGAGTTTTTGATTACCTGTATCCACTCCTTTGAGATGCCGTTCTTGTCCTTATTGTAATACATAGGAACAATTTCATTCTCCAGCATATTGTATATTGTAGCGGCATCGAGCTTGTCCTGATAACCCTGATTCTCGTAAGTACGCTCCTGTTTCAGTGCCCATCCTGCACCCTTGCGATAGCCTTCTACCCACCAGCCATCAAGCACTGACAGGTTAACAACGCCATTCATCTCTGCCTTCTCTCCTGATGTGCCAGATGCCTCAAGCGGACGTGTTGGAGTATTCATCCATATATCAACACCGGAAACGAGACGGCGTGCAAGTTGGAAGTCATAATCCTCAAGGAAAATAATCTTACCAAGGAACTCAGGACGCTGTGAAATCTCATAGATACGTTTGATAAGTCCCTGTCCGGCTCCATCGGCTGGATGTGCCTTACCTGAGAAGAAGAAGAGTACAGGACGCTCTGGGTCGTTCACAATCTTTGAGAGACGTTCCAAATCCGTAAACAACAAGTGTGCACGTTTGTATGTAGCGAAGCGACGGCAGAAACCTATCATCAGCGCATTAGGATTGATACGCTCAAGGAGTGATACCACACGAGCTGGGTCGCCCTGATTTTTCAGCCATGACTCGGTGAACTTCTCACGGATGTACTTCACGAGCTTGTTCTTCAACGCTGTGCGAGTATCCCATATCTCTGTATCTGGACAGTCGTAGATACCATGCCACAAGTCTTCATTTGACTGATCCTCATAGAAGCCTCCCTTGAGGTACTTGTCATACACCTTGCGCCATTCCGTAGCACACCATGAGGGGAAATGAACGCCATTGGTCACATAACCTACGTGGTTTTCCTCTGGATAATAACCATTCCAGATAGAAGAGAACATCTTCTGTGATACCCATCCATGCAACATTGATACGCCATTTACTTCCTGACAAGTGTTACAAGCGAATGTTGACATGCAGAAACGCTCGTTATCATCTTCAGGATTGATGCGACCCATACCGATAAAATCTTTCCACGAGATACCAAGTATTTGTGGGTATCCACCCATATATTTTCCAAAGAGGTCTTTGTCAAAGTAGTCGTGACCTGCAGGCACAGGTGTATGAACAGTATAGAGCGACGAAGCACGTACCACTTCCATAGCCTGATTGAATGTAAGACCATCCTCACTGATGTAGTCAACAAGACGCTGTAGGTTACAGAGTGCTGCGTGACCCTCATTACAATGGTAAATCTGCTTCTTAATACCAAGTTTCTTCAGAAGCAGCACGCCACCGATACCGAGCAGTATCTCCTGTTTCAGTCGGTTTTCCCAATCACCGCCATACAGAGCATGGGTAATCGGACGGTCATACTCTGAGTTCATCTCATTGTCAGTATCAAGCAGATACAAAGTAACACGACCTACGTTTGCCTGCCATACCAAGGCATGAACCATATAGTTCATGTAAGGAACATCTACTACTACCTGATTGCCTTCCGCATCAAGTGTCTTGGTGATAGGCAATGAATTGAAATTCTGGGCATCATAATTAGCAATCTGCTGTCCATCCATTGAGAGGCTCTGCTTGAAATAGCCAAAACGATAAAGGAAGCCAATGCCACACATATCTACATTAGAATCTGATGCTTCCTTGATGTAATCGCCTGCAAGCATACCAAGACCACCTGAGTATATCTTCAGTGAATTGTGAATACCAAACTCCATAGAGAAGTAAGCTACCGAAGGACGTTTAGCATCTGGCTTAACACTCATGTAGTCTTTGAAACGCTTATAAACAGCCTTCACATTGGCCATGATGGCTTTATCCTTTACTATCTCCTCCTTGCGCTCGTATGACAGCAATTCAAGAAGTTGTACGGGATTATGCCCTACTTGCTCATAGATTTCCTCGTCAAGACTGCGGAACATCTCACGTGCATCATAATTCCATACCCACCACATATTGTGGGCGAGTTCGTCAAGACACTCCAACTCTTTTGGCAGAGTTGACTTGACATTAAACTCCTTCCATACAGGAGTATTTGCGTAATCTGCTTTGATTTTCATTTGCTTATTCTGTTATATCTTGATTATTCTATTTGTTTTTCAATGCGAAGTCGTACGCTTGCCAATAATACTTTATAAATTCAGACCATAAGGCTTTCTTTGAAAGTTTGTCAGCCGCAGCACGTGCTTTCTTCACTTGTGATTCTGTCAGTGACGAAAATTCTGAAACTGTATCCTTTATAACATCCGCCACTTCTGAGTAATTATAGTCTGTGCGGTGTATGGTCTTCACTCCATCTGTAATCTCACTGTAACCACCTTTTACGCTATTAGCCCACAAGCCAAAGCCTGCAAGATCCGTAGTGATACACGGCACCTTGAATGCCACCGACTCCAGCGGCGTATATCCCCATGGTTCATAGTATGACGGATATACTGACAAGTCCTTACCAATTATGACGTCATAGTATGGTATATCAATTATACCATCGTTTCCGTTCAGATAGCATGGGATGAAGATCAGTTTCACTTTGTCCTCACGACGATTCCACATGTCGTTGTATTTCATCATACTAAGCACATTGTCGTGTGACATATTATGCAGCCAATGTGTTATCATCGGGCAGTCAAGCGGAGTATCATATTTCTTTCCGCTATCCACTCTTTCCTTCAGGTCTTTACGCGGCTCACCCACCCACGCAGGAACTTCCACAAATGCAAGAACTGGTTTCTTCAGGTTCTTATCGCGGTTCAGACGGTTCATCGCTTCAATAAACACATCTATTCCTTTATTACGGAACTCATATCTTCCGCTTGTACCAATAATAAGCGTATCTTCTGGATATTCGCAACCTGTAAGACAGTTTGCAACATGCAGTATCGCCTTACGTGCAGCTTTACGTTTTTTTGAGAAAGCAGCACCCTTAGGCACGAAATCATCCTCAAAGCCGTTTGGTAATACTACGTCAACTGGTTTATCAAGCAGTTCCTTACATTCCACTGCCGTTATATCGCTAACCGTAGTAAAGCAATCTGCGTATTTGGCAGTCTGTTTTTCTATTGAATGCTTCGACTGCATATTTAGTTCTCCTGCCATCTGGTCACCATTGTAAGCCCATAGATAATCATACAATGGTTTCTGATTACCTGCTATACTGCGACCTATAGACGTGGCATGGGTTGTAAACACTGTACCAACCTTTGGCAGGTGCTTCTTCACATACAGCATACCAAGTCCACACATCCACTCATTGGCATGATATATCACCTTTTTACTATCAAGACCACGGAATTTGTATATAGACTCTACAACTAACCCCGCAGCATAAGAAAACATGCTTGCCTCGTCATAGTCACCGTAGGCATGGAGAGAATCTACTTGAAAATCATTCCACAGTTCGGTATATATAACATCCTTACGTTCAAAATACTGTTTGAAGTCAACCAACACTGCTATTGGCATGCCTGGTACATTCCAACGCCCTATCTTAACGATAAGTCTGTCAGCCTTAGCCTGTACGCGCCAATCAGCCAGCACGGTGTCATCTTCTATAAAAAAGGGTGATTGCTTATCGCCCCAGCAATCGGGACCAATGAATATAAGGCGGTCGGGCATAGCATCCTGTAGAGTCTTTGCCCTGGTTGACAAAACGGTATAAATTCCACCCACCTTGTTGCAAACTTCCCAGCTTGATTCAAAAATATAGTCGGGTTTTTTCATGATATTAAAATTGTGTTTTTATAATTGTGCAACATAGTTATTATTGCAAAGTTACTGAAAAAAAGCAACATTCAATTCTTTATATTATATTTTTATTCGATTTTAGTTAAAAAATTGATTTATATTGAGTGAAGAGGGGAAAAGAATTGAATTAAATAGTTGAAAAATTGAATAATCATGGGACTGTAAGACGGTGAAATTGATAAATATAAAAGTCCCACCCGTATAAAAACAGGAAAGTGAAAAGTGAATAATGAATAATGAATAACGAAAAGTGAAGAGTGAAAAATACAAGTTACGTTTAGACTTATCATCAAGTCTGTGTCATTAGCGTATTTTTCACTCTTCATTTTTCACTTTTCACTCTGAGCGAAGCGAAGCAAAGTAAAGTCTTACTGTGCACCAAGGTACATATTCACTATGGCGTTGGCGTCTGCCATCGTGATGCCATCGTCGCCGTTTACGTTGGCTGCATCCACGT
>OCVV011353669.1_pt1 | contig 39167 bp, 27 predicted proteins | sample 1539721 | NCBI WGS metagenome assembly OCVV01 (sample SAMN02144230, study PRJEB22623) | gut metagenome | biome: sheep rumen | host: Ovis aries | place: New Zealand | reverse complement strand
AATATCATCTATCGTATAATAAAAATCATCATCGCTACTTGCTGTCGGCTTAGCCGCAGATACATTCGAATAACTATAATCCGCTGTCTGCACATCATCCACTTTCAAATCGTTATATGCCGATCCAGAGAATGATGGAGTTTTTTTATTTACCGTCAGAGTAATGGTATGTTTCTTAAATTTATATTTAGCAGTCGCTGCTTGTGTTATAGTGATTGTAACATTACCTAATGGCGATGACAGCTCGTCAGTATTCGGAATAACAATCTTGTTATTTACTATATCATAGTGCGCCAAATTCGAATTGCTGCTTGTCGTACTAATTGTTCCATTACTATTTTGACCAGAACGAACACCTATAATTTCATCATCCACATATTTGGTAAACGTTGTATCCAATACCGCTAAAGTGTTTGCTACACTATCTACCTTAATCGTCCATACAGAAGAAGTACCTTCATTAACCGTTGCAGAGGTATTTTGTGTAAAAGAAATGGTTGATGAACCTATTGCCTTCGCGGTAATGGTATTGTTTTCCATATCATAACCAATTACATCCTCATTTCCGATGTTTACAGTCATGTGCTCTTTATCCGCACGAACAAACTCAAAAGCATCTGTCAGATTCCAAGCTTCATTACTGATAGTAGTACTAACACCCCGAATATCTAAATCATACTTATCAACCCAGTTTGCTACTAACGTCACATTCGATGTCGGAGTATAAGTTGCTGTCTCTATCTTATTTGCCGGCGCAATAGATCCCACATACCACCCATCAAACTGATATCCATCTTTTGTCGGCGTCGGTAGAATTACTGCTGTCGTCCCGCTTCCCCATTGAGCATACATAGTAACTATTTGACCATTTGTAGCAGTTAAATTACTTACAGTTGCGCCATCTGCATAAGAGACTCCTGCATTTTCTTTTTTCCATCCCTCAAAAGGATAGCAAGCATAATCAACACTCGTTGCGCACGTTCCACCATTGGCGTTATATGTTACTGTATATTTTCTCTTATAAAAAGTATTCGTCCTCAGAGTCACCTCCTCATCATACTCTGCAGATGTATTATCCATACTCCCAGAACCACCATTGTTATTGTACGCTATCGTATATGAATTCGGAGTAAATTTAGCATAGCATGTCACATTTAAACCTTTCGTTACTTTATCTGTTGTATACGTCTGATCACTGCTGACTAAATTAGAACAGCCAACCTCTTTGTACCATCCAACCCAACTATAACCACTTTCTGGATTCGCATAAAATATTAAGTGACCTTGAGTTGTTGGTAAAGAAATTTCACATTTGGCAGTTTGTATTATCGAAGAATTTGCTGTTTCAGTTGTTGCTTTCAATCCGCCTCGACCACAGCATGCATCACTATAACACTCAGCATAAGCGCGTCCTTTTCCTTCTCCAATAGCAACATTTGCAACATAATCATATCCCCACACCTCACTATTCCATCCGCCTAAAATCATCATCGCCACCATAGCGAAAGCATAGCGCAACGGACTAATCCTAGACCTTTGTGCTACCTTTACCGTACTCTTCACGGGTACAGTACGGAGCGCCTCAGCCGCCGAACGCTTAAAAATCTGCATGGCGATATTGGCGATATTGACGATATCGCTAAAAATTTGCATGAGATTTTTGAGATTTTCAATCCCCTTATTCATCTCCGCACTCATTTTAATATTCATCATTTCTTTCATAATTTTGAATATATTTTTCATCATTTTCATGATTTTATGATTTCGATTTTTGATTATATATTTCGTTTAATTCGTTTAATTCGTGAACTTATAAATTAGTTTAATTCGCTCAATTCGCCGTTTTGTTTAATATGTGGACAATTGCCAACTCGACTTTACAAAATATACGATTTTTAAGATTTTGCTAAGCATTTGTGGCACTTTACAGCAAAAAAAGTGTGCAAAGTTAATATAATTCTTTGAATTATGCAAATTTTTCTCGCGTATATACGCGCGAATAATAATAAGGTGTAGCCGTTTCTTAATAATTGAACATTTCATGTTTTATAACACATCACAAAAAAAAGAGATGTGCCTTCCGACACACCTCTTTCCATATTGATGATAAGTAGTTTTACTTCACCAGAAGACCGGAAGGAGTATAGGTCTTGTCTCCACGGATGATGAAGAGTTGGCCGTCACGGATGATCTTAACCGCCTTTGCGCCTGCTTCTACGTTCTCGCAACCGGTAGTAGGATCTACCACTGTACGCGTGTCAACGATCACAAAGGTCTTCGAAGAAGCAACCGGCTGATAGGTCTCGTTTCCTGCCTGAACAGCTGTAATCACTACAGTGCCTGCTGACAGCGGAGATAAGTAGAACTCACCGTCTCCTGCATCATAAACAGAAGCCACCGTATTATCCGAGCTGACGAGGTTTACATTCATTTCGGTCCACTTGCCATTAGTATTTTGTGCCTCCACATAGATATAAATCGTCTGATCCCAGAAGTCTTTCATATCAATCACGTCGCCTTCCGTATAGTTTTCGCCAAATTCCCAATATATATGCTGTTTCAAGCGGGTGTCACCCGGCTCGACAGGATCGATATCGACTGCCGCCAAAATGGTCAGTTTCTGTTGAACAGGCTCAGCAGCTGCATAATTGGTTGTGCCTTCTTGTTTAGCGGTAATTGTCACCTCACCGGAAGCCAGGGCGTGCAGCTGATTCTCCTCGTCAATATAAGCGATCGTAGGATCGGAGCTCTCAATGGTCACCTCCAGACCGGAAGATGCGATCGGAGTTAACTGGAGAGGCGCACTGCCTGCTTTGATTTCCGTCAGTTCCTGCGACCAAACGATTGTCTGAGTTGTTTTAGCAATCATCACGCGGATCGGTTCGTCCACAATCAGATCGCTGTGGTTCTCATCGCCGATCACCTTATAATATACCGTGTACTCACCGGCGTCAACGCCTGTCGGCACATTGGTACTCCAGTTCTCGTTATCCAGCGAATATTGCATTTCTCCGTCATTCGTTTCGCCGGCTACCACCAACTCTTGCGCCGAACCGTCATAAGACATATTCTCTTTAGCCACAGGAGCTGTAGCGGTCACAGCGGCACCAATTACGGTCAGTTTGCCGGGTACAAAGACGATTTGATAATTATCGGAACTCAAACCACTCGGAACGATCTCATATTCGCCTACAGGCATGCCTGCCTCATAGTCGCACGCGAAGGTCAGTTCACCGCCGAGCATAGCTGCTGTTTCTTCCGGCACGAAGCCTTGATAAGCAACGGTGTACTCGGGAGCCGCTTCGCCGAAACGTCCTTCTTTGTTTTCAGCGGTAATGGTCAATGGTGTCTTGACTACCGTTACATTCACTTCGGTTTCTACAGTATTGTAGTTATCTGCATCCGTCGGAGTAAATACCACCGTTTGCGCGCTCTCGCCTACTGTCAGCACTTTCTCGCCTTCTTTCCATGCGAATGCACCTTCAACGCTTGCGGCACCGTTGCTCAATACGGAGACTTTGAGAGAGTTGCCATAAGTCAACTCGCCGGCTACAGGCTGAACGGTTATGGTCGGAGTTGCTTTGGCTACCGTCAAAGAAACGACTGTTTCTACCGGCGAATAGAGTTCCAAATCTTCCGGAGTGAATACCACGGAGTAATCATTCGTGCCGGCGAGAAGCGGAGTTGTGTTATCTTTCCATGCGAAAGAACCGGCTATGTTCGCGCTACCGCCTTGCAGCGTTACATCCTTCAGAGTCATGCCATAAACAGGATTTTCCACAACCGGTTCGGGTTTGTCAATTACGCGTGCCAGTACATTGATAACCGTCACGTTCACAGCGTTTTCCACGGTGTTGTAGTTAGCATCAGCCGGCGTAAAGACAACCGTACGCTCATATGTACCGGGCTTCAGACGGCTCTCAGACGGGTTCTTCCATGCGAATGTACCTTCCACGTTTGCTTCGCCGTTCTGCAATTCGGCATCGCCTACACTCTGGGCGATTGTAATCTCCGTAGCTGTCGGCCAAGCGGTTACCACCGGTGTTGCTTTCTCTACGCGCACACTGACAATCGTAGTGGATGTTGCATAAATGCCGTCCTGCTCAGGAACAAAGATCACATTATAGTTCGGTGTGCCTGCTGCCGGTTTGGTTTCCGGGGTCTCCCATTGGAACGAACCGGCTACGGTAGCTTCTCCGTCGGTCAGTGCCGATTCACTCAGCGTCTGTCCATAGACGATCGTTGCTGCAACAGGAGCGGTGGTGACAGAGGTAGATACTTTGTTGATAATGATAGTCTTTCCTACCGAAGGAGCCGCATTGTATTTCTCGTTTCCTTCCTGCACGGCGGTGATTGTCACCTCGCCTGCTTTGAGAATAACCAATTTACCTGCTTCTACATAAGCCACAGCACTGTCGGAGCTAAGGAAAGATACCTCCAAACCGCTGGAAGCGGTAGTTGCAACAGCTATCTCATCGGTAGCGAGAGCCTCAGCGGGCAGTTCGAAGTCGCTGATAGACTGATTCAGACCCTTGGTAACAAGGCGTACGGGTATCTCAATAGTAGTAGGCTGTGCCTTACCATCGGTAATAACAATCGTATCTTTGTATTCCTGATTTTTCGCCGAAGGCGTGAAGTTGACGGTGAACACATCGTCGCCGTAAGAGCCGCATCCTTCGCCCAGCGTTGCGCTGCTCAAGTTCAACAGACCTTGTTTGGTAGAGAGGGTCATCAGGTCGATATTGGAGTGACTGACGGTAATCGTCTTCTGCCAAACGGTATAGGTCTCAGCCTCTTGATCCACAGAAGCCACATCCGCACGCATGAATTTCTTGCGCGAAACCTGAATATTGCTGATCGTGTGATCGGTACCTGTTTCCAGTGTACGGAAACGCAGTTTGGTAGCCGCTTCGTTGATAGCGATGTTGCCGGACTGGGTATCGCCAGTGCCTACTACTTCGTTATATACCACGTACCATTCAAAAATACCATTTTCATAGAGGTATTGTTCTACAATGAGGGGTGAATATGAAGCACTTCCCCACGAACTGCTGTTCTTTGTACCATGTTTAGCGGTGAAAGTCAGTACGGCAGGAACACCGTTGAGATTATAGTCCTGTTGTTTCTTGCTACCATTGAGCGTCAAAGAGCCTTGCGATAGTGCTTTTTCGTTACATTGGGATGCAGGATTGCGAACAATGACATAGTTGTTCTGCGATACAGCAAGCCATTCTACACCTTCTTTATCCGTATATCCGCCTTGCGTAGCCGTAATAGTAGTTTCACCCTCGCCCACTACGGTCAGGATGTTACCCTCTATTTTCACTACATTCGTGTTAGCAGAAGTATAAGTGATCTCACCACCGCTGGTAGCAGTTGCATTCAATTCCACAGAACCACTGGTTGTCAACAGGCCATAGAGGTTTTGATTCCATGTAATCGATTGTTTACGGAGATCGGTTACCGTAAATTGCTTTATGCTGCTAACTTCCTCATATTCAGCATCACCAGCCTGATAAGCTGTGATATTCGCCGTACCGATGGATTTCGCTAACAGAGCCGTATCGGCAATCACCTCAATCACCTCGGAGTTATCCGAGACATAGGTAATACGCTCACCATTGGTTGCAGTAGCCACTACAGGTATAACGTCTTCGTTCGGATATTGTTCACCGATATTCATTGCAAAACCGGTTGCTGCCAAGTCTGCATTCCAATTAATAGCCTGCGGACGCTTGGTAGTGGTAGCTTTGACATGAATCGTCTTGGTCTGAGTGCCATTGGTGATAGTGATATCTCCCTCCTGTACACCATCCTCATTGGTATGAGTGTAGCTGATGGTCAGAATCTGTGTACCAGCCTGCTCAAAGTTACCAAACTGTGCAGGAGTAACCGTGAAACGAGAGTTGCTGCAGCTGGCAGTCATAGGCGCAATATTACACCAATTGATGATAGAGGTCTTGCTTACCTCGCCCGAGTTGATAACTGCTGATCCGAAATCAATGCTTTTCGGATCCGGATCTTCTACATACTTGAGTTCCGAGACATGAATATTGGTGTATGAGTTCGAGAAGTTACATGAGTGGTGGAAACGGATGTAGCGTGTGGTATTCTTCAATTGAATTTCACCCGACGAACGGGTATCTTTGTTGGTTGCGTCATCATCTGTCCAGATAGTTTCCCAGGTATTACCATCTGCACTCTGCTCTACATACAACATATGTATATTGTCGTGGCCTTTTTTTGATTCTTCAACAGATTGTAAAAAGAACTTCGCCACATCGCTTAAGCCATCAAAATTTAGCGTAGGATTACCAATATTAGATTCAGCAACATATAAATATGCATAGTTGAACGACAATTTATCCGGGATTCCCTCAAAGTGCATGGTCTCATATTTGTGTGTCCAATCCGTAGCACTACCACTACCTATCGTATATGCACGATCGGAGATAGTAAGGTGACCCGCATATGCTTCTACCTTCACCGTGAAATCTACAGACTTAGCCTGATAGGTATCCGTTTCTGCCAAAGTAGCACGATACTTAGCTGTACCAACACCACCGGTGGTCATAACACCATCTACATAAGAAACGAACTGAGCACCGCTAATATTAGTTACCACTACTTCTGCGTCCGACTCTTTCTCAAAACTGACATTTACTGTTTCACCTCTAAGAATGGTCAGATTTGTGGCAGGCTCATCGTTCATGATAACGGTAAGTGTTGGTGTTTTCTTGCTAACCGTAATGGTATATTGTGCGTCTTTTGCTGCAATGCTATTGGTCTGCGGCTGCGAGATGCTGAGTGTAGTTGTACCCTGAGCCATAGCCGTGATAAGACCGCTATTGGCATCGTATGACACAATGCCTTCCGGCTCAAACGTAATAGTTTGCCCATCTACATGGTTAAGAGAAAGAGTAGCAATCTGCCCCAACTCTAAATTGGTTGCTGTGAGCGAGAACTCCGGCTCATAGCGTGTAACATTGAACGTATAAGTTTGGGTAGCTGCAAAGAAATCTTCATTATCTGCTTGGCTAACAGTAATAGATGTACTACCCTCATGCAGAGCTGTAAAGACAAGCGCATTGCCGTCACGTGTGATACCTATTACATCATCCGTAGTGGCTACAGCCGTAAATTGGCCGTTCAATCCTTCGCTGACATTAGTCAGACTGAGTGTAACGATATCGTCCACTTTCAGTTCGTTGGTGCCTTCAGCGTTAAAGCCATTGGGTCTGAAATTAGGTGTCTCTTTGTTCAATACAGTAAACTTAGCCGTCATCGTAGCCGGATTGAAATACTGGTTACCATCAAAGTTAATAGTGATGTTTGCTTCGCCCGGAACGTTAGCAACCAGATATCCGCCGTCAATGCTAATGACAGCCTCATTATCAGACACGCAAGTATATGAAGTAATGCCGGAGTTGGTTACCGGCGCAATAGCCTGACGTGTGTTCTTAGCCATATAGAGCAACATCGTACCCCAATTAACCACTTGATCTTCGGGATGCAATGTCCAATGTGCATAGAGCGAGTGGTGCTCAGTAGCTGTCACCTTGGTTGCAGCAGTTACCTGCGTACCTCCTTCTGCCGCAGTAAACCACCCTGCAAAATCGTAAAAGCGGCGTGTAGGAGTTGGCAACTCGCCATATGTATATCCGTTTATGACTTGTTTGGTAGCAGGATTCACGTTGCCACCCTCGCCATTTACGTCAAAAGTGACTGTTTGTTTCCAATGGGCATACAAAGTCTGCGCCGTTGTAAGATTAAAAGTAGAAGAACTGGTTATTTCATTGCCACCCGTTGCAGTTGTGTACCAACCTGCGAACTCATAACCTTCGCGCGTAGGCGTAGGCAATTTACCATAAGTCTTGGTATAGGTAACCTCTTTGGTCCCGGTTTCTACACTACCACCATTGGCATTGAATGTCACAGTAAACTTAGCCAAAGAGAAGTAGGCATAGCGATTAATGGTAGTAGGAGAGCCTTCACTTTTGGAGGTAGCAGTCAGAGTCTCCGAATATTTTGCATTAGAAGACTTCAAACTACCGTTTGCCTGTTGGTCGTACCATCCGTCGAATTGATAGCCCGGCCATGCCTTGGCCTGCAAGTTGACTGAAAAATTCACACTACTATTCCATGCCGCAGTATATTGATTCTTTGATGAATTATCGCTGGCAATATAATTGTCATCATTGGAAGGCCAGTTTCCGTTGAGACTTACATATACACCTCCAGCTGTTCGGTTAATTCCATTATCAAATACCGCATAGGCGTTGCATTTGCCATAGTACGTGCCAGCCCAGACATTGCTGCTCAGCCCCAATAGAAGGCAGATGATGAATAAATGTTTGTAAAATTTAGTAGTCTTTTTCATATTCATATAATTTATATTTTCAATTTTATTATTTCTATCTTTTGGCTTTTGCGGACGGAGTGCGCATTGCAAAGTATATATAGCAAAATGCACGTTTTTTAAGGTTTTGAGCAATATTTGGTGCTCAGTAAGCCTGAAAAAGCGTGCAAAATTAATATTAATCTTTGAATTGTGCAAATTTTTGACCCCTATACGCGTGCGAATAATAATAAGGTGTAGTCGTTTCTTAATAATTGACCTGTTTTATGTTCTACAACATCTAAATAACTAAACTTTCCCGGTTGGTGCGCCTCTCCTCCTCTTTTCGTCCTCTGCGTCGCTTGCTAAAGCGACACCCCGTTCCTTTGCTTCTTCCTTTCCCCGGCATGCCATGCCGGTTCTATAAAAATTTGCATGACAATCTTGGCGATATTGGCGATATCGCCAAAAACGACAATATCGCCATGCAAAAAAAAAGTTCTGCCTGAAGTTTGCCAACTTGGTCAACTTTGCCATGTCATTTTTTTCGAACGCTATGTTCAAAAATTGAGCGTTAGCTGTTCTTATATATTCTTAGTCATTCGTTAACCATTTAAGTGGGTATTTCGAAACTCTGCCGGGAGTCTTTCGCGGATCTTTAGGTATCAAAATGATTTTTTAACGAAAAGCTTGCTTGTCGGGCAGACGATACATGGCTACGAAAAGGCGCATCGAGCGGCGAAATGCCCACGAGAGAGGCGCGAGCGGATTACTCTGCTACGTAACGGAAACAATTGGGACAGGGATCGGTTTCGTAAGTTATTTTGAAGATAGAAATGCAGTTAGATGTAGTGGAACTGGCGTTCACTATTTTGACGGCATAAGTGCCCGGTCCGGAAGAAAAAGTAGCCATAACCGAGTTAGGAGATTTCAGGAGTTCCTCCTCCGACAATTGTGTCCACGTTCGCGCATCGGAAGAGATAAAGATATTCATTCCTGCCTTTGATGCATCAGTCGTATAATAAAAGATCTGAAGTCCTTTTAGATTATCTACAGCAGGTGTAATTATCACAGAATCACCTTTTTGAGCAAGATTAAGGCTAATTACTGACCCGTACTTGCAATCAGATCCAAATTCTGCTTTAGCATAACAGTTATACACCAAAGGCAGCGTGCCGCTAACCGTTGCTGTTTTATTGTTATTGGAAAAAGCGATTGTTCGGGGCGGAGTATTGAGCACATGGAACTCATGATCATAACTAATCACTGCCGCGCGGCAAAGGAGTGCCGTTAAAATAAAAAGAAGAGATAATATACTGCGTTTCATAACGGGTGCAAAAGTACTGCTTTTTTTCCGAATAACCAAATAAATGAGCATTTTTTGACGTTTTTTGTTAAAAATCATATATTTTATGCGTAATTATTTGCATATATGCGAAAAAAGTATTATCTTTGCACTCGATTTGCAAAGTAAAGTTAGCAAAACGCTATACAACCAATCTTTTATTTAACTAAAAACACGAAAGACCATGAAAAAGATTTTCACATTAGCAATTGCCGTTCTGGCAAGTTTTAGTTTGTGGGCAGATGAAGAAACCTTCACTTTTGAATGGACTGCGGCCGGTACGAATGGCTTCTCTTATTCTCAGGCTGGTCCCGCTAATGGCGCTGTGCTCACGGGTAATGCTCTTTATTTTATCAGCAATGAAGGTCCAAAGGTTGAGGCTTCCAATTTGAACCCTTACCGTGTGGGCTTTATTTTTAGTCCTGCTGTAAACGTATCTCTAAAAATTAAAGGAGCTGCAGGTTCTTCTGACCGGACTCTCCAAAACGTCAAGATTGACAAAGATTTAGACGCTCGGTTCTTTAAACTTTGCAAAGATGCTGTCGGAAGCAATAAAACCGTCATGCAATATGCTTTGGACAATGCATTGGACGAAGACAAAACATACTATTCAACCGTTGGTATACTAAAAGAGAGCAAAGGTCAATATTCAGTAGCCAGCGACTCTAAATCCGCTTCCGGCCAAACGGGACAAGCCCTATTGTACGCAGAAAGGGTAGCTGCCAATAATATCAAGTTTCCTAAAAACGGCGAAGTAGAGGAAATGCTGACAACCGGAACCCCGGCAGAAGATTTCATTTTCGAGGCAGGGAAATACTATCGTATTTATACCGAAGTATCTTCTTCCACAGGAGCCAAACTGCTCAGTTTTACATTCGTCACCACTGCTCCTCTTTGCAACGCGCCGGAGAAGGAATTGGTACTGAAAGCAGACAAAGAGACAATCTACGTGGGCGATGAGGTTACATTCACTACCGAAGGCGGTAACGGAAACCCGGTTACCATCGTGGGCGCTAACGGCAATGTGATCACGGACAAGTGGACTGCAGTGGAAGGCAAACATAAATTCCTGGCATCGCAGGAGGCAGCAGGTGACGTTTGCGCACAAGAGTCATTCTTAGAATTGACCGTTCTGACCAAGAACCCGGTCAGTGCGGTTACTATCGATGGCCCGAAAGAGGCTTATGTTGGAGCTGAACTGGTTTATACCGCTACAGCAGCTAATGCAACCCAATTCGCTTGGTCAGTAGATGGCAAAGATGCCAACACCAATGCCGCTGAGTTCAAATACACCGCAGTAGAAGGCGAACACAGCATCGTCTGCAAGGCGCGAAACGACTTCAACGCCACGGATGAATGGATTGCTTCCGCAGAACTTAAACTGGTGGTAACAGCCATATGCGGAGAGTTGATTAAAGCCGAACTGAAAGGCGGAAATTCCGCCAATGTAACCGGAATTATAGGCGGAACATTCGACTCCAATTTGTCAAACGGTAAATACAAACTGGATAAAAATGTGTATATCGGTGTCGTTTTGAAAGACGGGGCTACTTTTGCAGAAGGAGATATTTTCAATATAAACACCTCCGCTGCTGCCGGTCAAGGTACTATGGCTATCTATGGAGACAAAGCAGGTACAGACCTTGTTTACCAAGCCGAAGAAGGAAACTGGGGTGTTGCAGGAAATAATGAAATAGAGTTACCCGCAGCAGCTAACGGCAAAACGGCGTTATATCTCTATCGTCCGGACGACGCGGCTGCATGGAACCCGACTGTGGCATACATCTCTGTAACGCGCGAATGCAGCAAAGAACCGAAGTTGTCTGTCAGCCCTGCTTCCGTCAAATTGACAGTAACGGATGCACAAGCTCAGCCTAACGAAAAGGTGGTATTCTCCGGAAAATACCTAACTCCCGGCACGTATGATCTGGACATGCAACCGATAGCAGGATTAAGCGTAAGCCCGACATCCGTAACCGTTGACGCTGACGGCAAATTGAATGCTGAAGTAATATTGACATACGAAAACGAAGCAGATGCAGAAGTTGCCACTGCCCTGTTGACTTTGACAATTGGAGAAAAGAGTGCGCAAGTACAGGTTACCTGCTCCGCGAAACACGGAAAGCAATACATGAAATCCGTTAACATTGAACAATGGATATTGGATAACGGAAAGAATAACGCAGCATTCAACGACGTACTGGCTAATGCCAACATCGAATATTTGAATATTAATAGTTTGGATTCGCTCGATGACAGCAAGGGAGCAGGTCGTAACGAGCCGTATCTGGGACTCAAACTCAAGAAGAAAGGTGCTAAAATTGCCGGTTACCTCAAGAAAGGCGAAGATGCCCTGAAGGTTAAATTCGGTCATGTATCCGACTCGCTCACGCTCGGTATTAACGGTGAATACAGAACCTTACGCAAAGAAGAGGCCGCAGAAATTCTGTCGTTAGGTATTAATCCGGTCATTGACCGTTATGTAGAGATCATCACCACCACCGATGCGACCGTTGTCATCAAGCAGATCATGGTCAACGAGGAGATTGCGGACGTTGTTCTGCCGGAAGGTGCTACCGCTATTGAAAACACCGAGGCGGCAACAAAGGCTACCAAAGTGATCCGTGACGGACAACTCTATATCCTGCACAACGGCAAAATGTACAACGTACAAGGAGCCGTAGTGAAATAACAAAGTGCACTAAATTGACGGAAAAAGGGTAAAAATGCAAGTTTTTGCCCTTTTTTCTTGCATATATGCAAAATTTGTTGTATCTTTGTACCCGATTTGTAAAATTCATTTAGCAAAATAGTTCACACAACTATTATATAAAACCAATTTTTTCATTTAACAAATTAAAAACACAAAAAAACATGAAAAAAATCTTTACATTAGCAGCTGCAATGCTTTTCACAGCAAGCATGTTCGCAGCAACAGAAACAAGCGCCAACACAGGAACAGCTGATGCTGCCGTCGTTGGTACCAGTTACACTATTCCGGGTGCTTATATTGCAGGAAAGGGAGGAGTACAAGTAACTCCGATGCCGAACAAAGGTATCAAAGTACGTCTTAATTCAGGAAGCAAAGGTGGTAAAAATGACACTTTGGTCATCAATGTAAACAAAGGTTACAAGATCACTGCGCTGACTTTTACCGGTGTTACAAACTCTGATGATAAAGCCGCAACTATCGGTTCTATTGCTATTGACGGAACAGATTGGAATGGTGTATTTGTCACTACTCTTCCTGCTAAAAACGCAAGTGCAGCTGCAAACATTGCTATTACCGGCATTAGTGCAGAGTCTTCTATTGTCTTTGCATTCTCAGATCTCGGCGGCGCAACTCAAGCTAACATCTGCCTTGAGGTAACTTATGAGGTTACAGCAACTACTTACGTAGCTACTTACAAAGCTAACTATGGTGAAGTAGAAGATGTAGTGGACAATGCTGCTCTGCTCGTTAAAGAGAATATGTTTGATGGTCCGGAGAACTCCTATTTCGTAGAATGGAATACCGCTGCTGATGGTAGCGGTACAACAGTAGCAGCAGGTACCGAACTGACCGCCAACATCACTCTCTATGCGCAATGGAACAGCTTCGAAGCAAGCGCTATACTAGATCTTTCAGGCGCAGAACAAACTCCTGCAAAGAACGCAGAAGTACTGCTGACTGAGGCAAGCAATGGCGGCAAGATCTACTTCGCCGGAGCAAAGGAAGACAAATATGCTGAATCATTCGTGATAAAAGAGGGTCAAGGCATCCAATTGTGCAAAGGTGCAGCTGACTCGTTGCGCGTTGAGTTGAAAAACAAATTAGTTGCCGGTTCTATCATACGGGTTGACTTGATTGCGGTTAACGATGGTACGTCTGGTATCAACGTCGTTTCTTCTACAAAAAACATCGCTCTTTCAGCTGAAGTAGCCAAGGGAAGCAACAAGAGCATTTATTATGTAGTTACCGAAGAGGATGGTTTAGCCGATACCAATATCTTCTGGCTCCAACGCAGTGGTAGCGTTGTGCTTGACGCTGTAGCATTTGCAGGTTTGAGCAAGGAAGCTACCGGCTTTGAGAATGTTGGTATCAACGGCAAGGCTGTGAAGGTGATCCGTGACGGTCAAGTGCTGATCATCCGCGATGGCAAGATGTTCAACGCACTCGGTGCAGAGGTAAAATAAGACACCTTATACATACTGCGCGCCGCGCACGATACATTACAGCTCCGCAACAATGCGGGGCTGTTTTTTTCTTTAAGTCCAAATAACCCAAAATATTCCAAAAAAATTTATTGTTCACTAATTAAACGAATTAAACGAATTTTTCTTTTCGGACCATAGTGACTAAGAAATCCTATGTATTGCACGAGGGAAAGTGGTGTAAATTGACGGAAAAAGTAGAAAATTTAAAGTTTTTCCCAAAAATACTTGCATATGTGCGCGAAAAGTTGTACCTTTGCAGTCGATTTGCAAAGTGGAGATAGCAAATAGTTCATAAAACTATTATAAAAAACCAATTTTTTCGTTTAACAAATTTAAAACACAAAAAACACATGAAAAAGATTTTTACATTAGCCGCTGCCGTTTTGGCTTCACTGACCATGATGGCACAGACAGAAATTTTCTCGTTTACTGCAACGAGTTCGACCACGGCTATTGGTACGTACCCCGCTACTAATGGTTCGGCAGTATTGTCCGGTGGTGCACATGCTACTGGAGGAAATAATGAAATCACTGTTGACGATCAGACCTATTACAAATTTAACTCAAGTACAAAATGGACATTTACGCTAACTGAGGGCACATTTGCAGTTGATGATGTAATCTCACTTAAAGGAGCTTGTGCTACTAGCGACAAGTCCGGCAAAGGCTTCAAATTAGCTGGTTCCATCGTTGTAACTGGTAATTTTCCAAAAAACGCAGCGAATACATTGACATATACTATTAAGGAGAATGATGGTATCGCTGGTAAATCAAGTTTCACATTAGAGCGTAATGACTCGGATATCAAATTTGGCACAATTACCATAACCCGTCCGGCAGCAGAGACGAACCCAGTAGCTAAGGTTACTATCACAGGTTCGGCAATGGGAGTTGTTAACACAAAAGCCTCTTTCTCTGCTACTACTGATGTAAAGGCGGACGAATATGAATGGTTTGTAAACGGCAACACTCTGCCGGGAGGATCAAACAGCAAGACTATGGAATTCACTCCGATGGCGGCTGGTACTTACAGCGTAGTTTGCAAAGCTCGCAACGCGAACAACGCTACCGATCAGTGGGCTGCTGACACCGTAGCTTTCAAAGTTTATTCTACTATTTGCGGTGAGATAATCAAGGCTACTCTAACAAGCGGTAGTGCTGCTACCGTTACCGGTATTGTTGGTGGTACGGCAGATGTAAGTCTTTCTTCCAGCAAGAAAATGGACAAAGGAAAATACTGCGGTATTACGCTCGCAAATGGAACTTTCCAAGAGGGCGACACCGTTATTATCGCTATGACAACAGCCGGTAGTAACTATCCTTGCTTGTTCGGAGACAAAGCAAAAACCAAACTGCTCTACTTGGCTACCGAGACATCTTCGGCTCTTGAATACAAAATCGTGTTGCCTGCTGAAGCTAACGGCTTAACTTCTCTCTATTTGGTTCGCGACGGAGACGATGCTACTTATAAATGGAATCCGGTATTATCTTCCATCTCTGTTATCCGTCCTGTACCGGTTGATCACGCAGACGTTGCTCTCGTAGGTGTAGCTATTGATGGTGAGTCATTGCCTTCCGACTTTGTAACTCACCTGATTAACGAAGGTACCTTTACAATCCTCACCTCTTATGTTAACGCTCCGGTAGTTGCTTTCGTTAAGCACACCGACACATACTATGAGGGCGAGACCGAGCCGGTAAGCACCAACGATAGCATCAAGGTTACTGCTACTGATGTTGAAGGCAAATGGCAAGCACAAGCTACTATTGGCGAGAACACCTATACCATCACTTTGGCGAAGGCTTCTTCCTTCACCGTACACTACATGGACGGCACGACTGAGTTAGGTACCGAGAATGTAGCAGTTAACGGCACTGTAGCTGAATATGCAAAATATCAGTCGAAGAGTCTTTATTCCTTCGTAGGCTGGTATACAGAAGAAGATCTCACTAATCCGGCTAATCTGGAAGCACAGATCACCGCTGAGACTTATCTCTATGCTAAGTTCGAGGAGAAGTACGCAACATCTATCAATATCGAAAAAGCAGTGATGGAGAACGGCAAGGGTTACGCTATTATCAACCAACTCGGCGCACTCGGCTATGCTTCCAACATCACCGGTTCGTTGGATTCATTGGACAATAGTAAAGATCAACGTAACTATGCTTACCTCGGTCTGAAGGTTAAACAAAACGGTGCTCTGCTCAACTTCCGTCTGGAGGCAGGCAAGACCGTAACTATCAAATTCGGTGAGATCAAAAAGACTCCGAACGTTTCTATCAATGGTGGCGAATACGCAGGCATGACCATCACCGATAAAGTTTATACCCACACCGCAGAGGCAAACGAACTCATCAGCATCAAGATGATGGACGGTAATGCTGTTGTATTCCAGCAGATTATGATCGGTGAGGATCTCCAAGCTCCTGCTTTGTTCGCTATCAACTGTGCAGAGGCACAGAACGGTTCCGTAGATGCTCCGTTCACACTTGGTATCCCGGGTGAGAAGATTACCCTGACCGTTACTCCGGCAGAGGGATATAAGATTGAAAACGTTACACTGAACGGCGAGACCGTTGAGGCAGTTGAGGGCGCTTACTCGTTCACGATGCCTGATGCCGCTGCTGCTGTTTCCGCTACCTTCGTTAAGGACACCGCTTCCGCTCTGGGTAACACCGAGGCAGAGGCTAAGGCTATGAAGGTTGTTCGCGACGGTCAACTCCTCATCTTGAAGAACGGTGTTCTCTATAACGCACAGGGTGCTATCGTAAAATAATCACCGTTCTTGACGCTTCGGCGTAAATACAGAAATGGCATTCACTTCGGTGGGTGCCATTTTTGTATGCCCCGCGGTCTGTGAGGGTACAGGTAGTTTGTAGCTATTAGTATACGACTAACCCGATAATAACCTAATAATAACCTAATAATAACATAATAATAACCCAATAATATCCTAATAAAGATCCAATCATACACAAGAAGAAAAGGGGAAAAAAAGACAGAAGAAAGGGATTAGTCCAAAATGTTCCAATAGTAATTCACGAATTAAGCGAATTAAACGAATTTTTTCTTGTGGTCAACAATTATCAACAATTAAAGACAATTTTTTTCTTCTATATTGTTCACAAATTAAACGAATTAAATAAAAATGAAAGAAATATTTGCATATATGCAAAAAAAGTTGTAAATTTGCAGACTTTTTAATTTGCGTAAGTATGCGTATTTTTCAACATATAGGAGAATATACCCTGCTGATGGGTCGAGTACTTCGTCTTCCCGACCGGCAACGGATGTTTTGGAGGCAGTTCAGCAGAGAGTTGGAGAAACAGGGACTTCAGTCTCTGCCGATCGTTTTGCTGATCTCAGTTTTTATCGGAGCGATCCTCACTATTCAAGCCAAGATCAACACGGAAAACCCGTTGTTGCCGACGTATATCACGGGTCTGTTGACGCGTGACACGTTGCTGTTGGAGTTCTCGAGCACGATATTGTGTCTGATCTTAGCCGGCAAAGTGGGCTCTAACATTGCCTCGGAGATAGGGACGATGCGTATCACGGAACAGATAGACGCGATGGAGATCATGGGCGTGAACAGCGCTAACTACCTCATTTTGCCAAAGATATTGGCGTTTATGACGATGATGCCTATGTTGGTGATCATCTCCACGGCGGCAGGTCTGATAGGCGGTTACGGCGTCGGTGCACTGACGGACATCATCACGATACACGACTATTTGGTGGGCGTGCAGTACGCGTTTAACCCCTATTTCGTGACGTACGCGATTATCAAAGCGCTGGTTTTTGCGTTTGTGATCACGAGTATGAGCAGTTACTACGGCTATTATGCACGCGGAGGTGCATTGGAAGTGGGAAAAGCGAGCACGAACGCCGTGGTGAACTCGAATATCATGATTTTGTTTCTCGACCTGATTTTGAGTAAGTTGCTGCTATAGACACCAAGACCCCCTCAATCCCCCTAAAGGGGGAAGAGAGGCCCCCCCGCCCCCTCTCAGAGGGGGGAGGAAAAAAAACAAAAAGAGAATGATTGAAGTAAAAGATATAGTAAAGAGTTTTGATGGGAATGTGGTGTTAAACCATGTGACCACGGAAATGCGGGACGGAGAGGTGAACATGATCATCGGTCAGTCCGGCTCGGGTAAGACCGTGCTGATGAAGAGTCTGATCGGCTTGCACAGCATCGATTCGGGGCAAATCTTATACGATGGCACGAATATTGCTGAGATGCAAAGTAACGACATCCGGATGTTACACCGCCAAGTGGGCATGCTGTTCCAAGGCTCGGCGCTGTTTGACAGCATGAGCGTGATGGAGAACGTGCTGTTTCCGATGGAGATGTTCTCTCACAAGAGCCGCGAGGAGATGCGCGAGCGGGCGGAGTTCTGTCTGCGGCGCGTGGAGATGCCGGAACGGGTGTGGCACCTCATGCCGAGCGAGATCAGCGGCGGACAGCAGAAACGCGTAGCCATTGCGCGAGCGATCGTGTTAGAGCCGAAATACCTGTTCTGCGACGAACCGAACTCGGGTCTTGACCCGCGGACGAGTCTGGTCATCGACGCGCTGATCCAGGACATCACCAAAGAGTACAACATCTGCACGGTGATCAACAGCCACGACATGAACTCGATCATGGAGATAGGCGACAACATCGTCTTCCTAAAAGGCGGCAAAAAGGAATGGCAAGGGTCGCGGCATGAGATCATGACCAGCGACAACGAGGCACTCAACGACTTCGTCTTCGCCAGCGAGTTGTTTAAGAAGATTAAACAAATTAAAAATTAAAAATTAAGAATTAAAAATATATATGAAGAAGAGTATTTTACTGATTGCCTTGATGGCGACAGTAGCTTTGGGGATAAGCGTGAAAGCGCAGAAGGCGGCGAAAGTGCCGGCTTATCCGGGGATCATAGAACGCATACAACCGAACGGAGATACACTGCGAACCTATCTGCGCGGAGACGAACGGTCACATTTCATGATGACTGAGGACGGGTGGCAAATCAAAGAGACCAAAAACGGGTGGTACAAATACGCCAAGAAAAACAAAAAGGGCGAGATTGTAGCCAGCTGCCGGAAAGCAAAGAACGCTGACAAACGCGGGAAATGCGAAACAAAATGGTTAGAAAAAAGAGGAGTGAAGAGGGGGTGACAATGAACAATGCACAATTCACAATGCACAATGCACAATGCACAATTATGAAAAAGATTTTGAGTATATTGATGGGATGCGCGATGACAGTGGGCGTCATGGCAGTACCGGCACGACGTGACGGTTTCGTGCGGACACAAAGTGACGGAACAGAGATCACCGTGTACCAGCACGGCGATGAGTTATACCATTATTTTACGAACGGAGCCGGCGAATGGATCGAGCCGGACGAAAAGGGTGATTTCCGGGTAGTGGCCTCCAAGAGCGAGGAAGAGATAGCTGTTCGTCGTGCACAGAGCCGCTATGCGGAGCATGCCGCTCGCCGGGCGCAGAAAGCAACGCAGGCAGGGCCTATCTTGTCTCCGAAAGGGGCGATTATATTGGTTAGTTTCGACGATGTTGAGTTCTCTACCAGCAAAGAGTATATGATCAATTGGGCCATGGGCGAGAACTTCACGGAGAACGGCGGCACGGGTTCGATCAACCGCTATTTCAAAGATGTGTCCTGGGGTCAGTACGATCTCCAGTTGGATGTATTCGGTCCCGTGACGCTGAGCCGCAAAGCCTCCTATTACGGCCAGAACAAAACCAACGGCGACGATATGCATGCAGATGAGATGATTGTCGAAGCATGCCAATTGGCGGCGGAAACAGAAGGTGCGGATTTTAGCCAATACGACTATGACAACGACGGAAAGGTGGACTGGGTTGTAGTGATCTATGCCGGAAAAGGCGAGGCGGACGGCGGTGCTTCTTATACCGTCTGGCCACACCAGTACGACCTGAGTTATACCGGCAAACAGTTCGAATTACAGGGGAAGACGATAGACCATTATTGCTGTCTGAACGAGATAGACGGACAAACCAACGCGTCCGCCGGTATTGGTACGTTCTGTCATGAGTTCAGCCATATAATGGGCTTGCCGGATATCTATTCGACCAATACCAGTGCGACCCATAAGACCTTAGGCAGATGGGACGTGATGGACTACGGTCCCTATAACAACGACGGCAATACGCCTCCGGCTTATTCAGCATACGAGCGTTGGTTCATGGGCTGGTTTGAACCCAAACTGTTCAAAGATACAGCTACCTATGTTTTGCCGGACCTGAGCGAGGGTAAGACCGCAGGTTATATCAACAGTACCGGCAAAGAGATAGCAGACGTAACAAGCCCGAACCCCTCTGTTTTCTATATGTTGGAGAACCGCCAGCGGTACAATTGGGATGCGTATCTGCCCGGTGAAGGACTCCTCATTACGAAAATCAATTATAACTCGTATAACTGGAGACAAAACCGGGTGAATTACAGTTCCTCGAATATGGGCATTGACCTGATGGAAGCGGACGGAAATGCACCGGCTTACAATCAAAGCAAGCCTCAAAACGGCTATTTCGGCAAAGCAAAAGATGCCTTCCCCGCCGGTGCCGAATCGTTCTCCGAAGTGGGCAATTACAAGATTTCGAATATCGTGTTGGAGAACGAGTTGATCAGTTTGGATCTGAACGGAAAAGAACAGACACTCGCTACATCCTTTGTGTTGCCTGCTGTGGACGGCTATCAGAAGATAATCATCGGCGGACAACTCTATATCATGTACAAAGGAGCCATGTACAATATACAAGGGGCGAAGGTGAATTGGTAATTGAGAATTTATGAAGATAATAAGTTATAATTTGAACGGGATACGGTCTGCCATCAACAAGGGCTTGTTAGATTGGTTGAAAAGCGAAGATCCCGATGTGTTCTGCATTCAGGAGAGCAAAGCTCAGCCGGAACAGATCGACGTGATGGCGATGCAGGAGTTAGGCTACCACAGTTACATCCATTCGGCGGAGAAGAAAGGCTATTCGGGCGTATGTATCTTCACCAAACAGGAGCCGGACAAGGTCGTTGCGGGTATGAATAACCCCAAATACGACCGTGAGGGACGTGTGCTGCGTGTTGATTTCGGCGACCTGACCATCGTGGATGCGTACATCCCCAGCGGCACGACCGGCGATGTAAGGCAGGATTTCAAGATGGAGTTCCTCGAAGACTTCTTAGTTTGGGTGAACGAATTGCGCAAAGAGCGTCCGAATATCGTGATCTGCGGCGACTATAACATCTGCCATAAGCCCATCGACATCAATCACCCCGAACGGCAGATCGGCGTATCGGGCTTCCTGCCCGAAGAACGGGAGTGGATGGACCGTTGGGAGGCCAGCGGTTTAGTGGATTCCTTCCGCGTGTTCGACCAAAGCGCCGAGCGATACAGTTGGTGGTCCTGGCGCGCCGGTGCACGAGCAAGAAACGTAGGCTGGAGGATTGATTATCTGTGGGTTAGCGAAAGCCTAAAAGACCGTCTTATTGACGGTAAAATTCTCACCGAAGCCGTTCATTCCGATCACTGCCCTGTGGAACTGATAATTAATTGACGATTGGACGATTGACGAGGTACGATTGATTGACGATTGAAGTTAATTGACGATTGACGAGGTCGATTAATTGACAATTGGACGATTGACGAGGTACGATTGATTGACGATTGAAGTTAATTGACGATTGACGAGGTCGATTAATTGACGATTGGACGATTGACGAGGTACGATTGATTGACGATTGAAGTTAATTGACGATTGACGAGGTCGATTAATTGACGATTGAATTATAACAAAATTATTAAATATGACTACAGACGAATTAAAAGAAAGATTTCGAAAATTCTCAATCCAAATTATTAAGCTTGTTAACACCATGCCTAATAATATAGCCGGGAATGCCATTGCTAAGCAAATAGTCCGTTCCGGTACTTCTCCTGCCGCTAACTATAGAGCAGCCTGTTTAGCTAAATCTAATAAGGATTTCTTAAATAAGCTAAAGATGGTAGAAGAGGAGATTGATGAAACTTCTCATTGGCTTAGCGTCATTATGGACGCAGAAATACTTCCTCGTACCAATGTTGAAGATTTATATGAAGAAAGTATCGAATTAAGAAGAATTGTCGTTCGTTCCATCACTACAGTAAAACAAACCATTTCAGCTAATGAGCGTCAATCGTAAATTAACCGCGAAGCGGAAAATCGTAAATAAATCGTAAAATCGTAAATCGTAAAATCGTCAATCACAAGATGGATAAGTTACGGACGGAACATTTGGTAAAGAAATACGGGAAACGGACCGTAGTGGACGATGTGTCCATTGAGCTGGAACAAGGGGAGATTGTGGGTTTGTTGGGACCGAACGGTGCCGGTAAGACCACAACTTTCTATATGACCACGGGTTTGGTAACCGCCAATAACGGTAAGATCTATCTGAACGATCAGGACATCACCTCTTACCCGATGTACAAACGTGCGCAGATGGGTATCGGCTATCTGCCACAGGAGGCGAGTGTGTTCCGCAAAATGACCGTGGAAGACAATATCCGATCGGTGTTGGAGCTGACCAAATTCAGCAAGGAATACCAGGAGGAGAAGTTGGAGAGCCTGATCAAAGAGTTCAACTTGGCGCATGTGCGCAAAAACCTTGGCGACCGTTTGAGCGGAGGTGAGAGACGGCGTACGGAGATCGCACGGTGTTTGGCAATCGAGCCTAAGTTCGTGATGTTGGACGAGCCTTTTGCCGGTGTCGATCCGATCGCCGTGCAGGAGATACAGGATGTTGTATGGCGGCTCAAAGACAAGAATATCGGTATTCTCATCACCGACCATAATGTGGACGAGACGCTGATGATCACCGACCGCGCGTACCTGCTGTTTGAAGGTAAGATCCTTTTCCACGGAACGCCCGAAGAGTTAGCCGCAAACCCGGTAGTACGACAGAACTATTTGGGACGGGATTTTGAGCTCAAAAAGAAAACGAAAGTAGGGGGATGAAGGGTTCGCAAAAATGCACTATAAAAACTGACGATTGAAAAGGAAATTACACATATTATTTTTGTTAGCGGCGGTGGTGTGCGCATGTACGAACGTGGAGAAACGGGATGTAACTGTGCATGAATGTGCGGCTATGCCAAGCGGCAGGGCGAGTGCTTGCGCGTGTGTGTGTGAAGGGAAAGCGTATATATTCGGCGGCAGAGACCAAAAGGGTGCTTATCTCAATGATTTATGGGAGTACGACCCGGTGACGGACACGTGGAAAGACTTAGGTGCAAGCCCCATGAAAGCGCGGGTCAATGCCACCATGACTTCTTGTAATGGCAAGATCTATGCCGGTTTAGGCTATTCGGCTCTACGTGCATACAATGATAGTGCATACCAGAAAGATTGGTGGGAATATACGCCTCAGACGGGTACTTGGAAGCGTTTGGCGGATTATCCGAACCTATACACAATTGCCTGCACGTCGTTTCATTTAGGCGACAAGATCTACGCGCTGTATGGTTTTAGTCACGGTTTTTCACAGTACGTCTGCTGTTATGATATTCCTTCGGACCGCTGGACAGTTTTGCCGGATAATCATTCCCGGGCATACTCACACACAGGGGGAAGAGGTGCGCTACTTGACGGTATATTCTACTACGGAGGCGGATATAGAACAACGAACATGAACGACTGGTTCGCAATAGAGATCACGAATGACCAATGGACACGGCGTTGTTCTTTTCCCGGCAAAGGACGCGAGTTCGGAGCTTGTGCGGCTTCGAAAGAACACATATACTATTTCGGTGGCAGACATTTTGGCGGAGATATGACCGGAGGAGAGATTTTTGATACGTTTATGCGCTATTCGCCGGATCAAGACCGATGGGAATGGTGTGGTACGATGCCTTGCGGAAGGGCAGAAAATCTAATTGCTTTCACCATCGGGGGAAAGCCCTATTTCGGCTTAGGCGAAAACGAGAAAGGAGAAATAATCAATCAGTTATACCGCATTGAGGAGTAGATTCGTACATATTATTTTGTTGCTGATAGCCTCTATTCCGATGTACGCATGGAACTGGTGGCCATTACCAATGGCAGAGCAGGACACCTGTCGGGACAGTTTGCTCTATGTAGGGGCTGTTCGCGCGGTCAGTTCAAGCGGCACAATGTCACCGAGTCTGATGTGGCATAACACGAACGGCGAGATCTCGCAAATGCCTCATAGTGCCACCATCAGCGCCGGGATCATCAAGCCCGCCACACGGCATAGCCGGTGGTTCGACTATGACTTCGGCGTAGTGCTGAGCGGTCGGTTCGGCGGCGCTTACGGGATGCCGAACGATATAACGGGTTTCTTCAATGAACTATACGCGCATACGCGATTATACATAGTAGATATCACCGCCGGTATCAAGCCGCAGTACTGGGGTGCGGGGGATGCAGAGTTGAGCAGCGGGAGTCTGCTTTTCTCCAACAACGCGCATCCTCTTCCGCGGATCAGTATCGGTCTGGACCGCTGGACGCCTATACCGGGTCTGTTCGGGTACGCGGAAGTAAAAGGCGGTTTGACACATGCATGGGCGGGAGACAAATCCGAAGTGGTGTCGGGTACGCTCATTCATCATAAACATATAGGCGGAAGGCTTGGAGGCAAGTTGCCGGTGAATATCAGTTATGAGTTCCATCACGCGGCGCAATGGGGCGGTTATTCCACCATTTATGGCGATTTAGGGAATGATCTGCATGCTTTCAAGACGGCTTTTCTTGCCCGCTCGGGCGGTACGATGGCCAATGACCAGATAAACGCGCAAGGCAACCATATTGCATTCCAACAATTGGCATTGGATGTAAAAGGCGAAGGATGGAAAGTGAGTGCGTATTGGCAGGTCATTCAGGAAGACGGACCGATACGGATAATAGGTGCCACAATGAATAACAAAGACGGTTTATGGGGTGTCAGTGCGACCCAGAGCCGGTGGCCGTTTATTGAGGGTGTGACGTATGAGTTTCTGAACACCACGGACCAAAGCGGCCCCTTCCACGACAAGGACGGAATAGTATATGGCGGCGCAGATAATTATTACCATAACGGTATATACCGGCAGGGCTGGAGTTATTTCGGAAGGATTTTAGGTTCGCCGCTGCTGAGTACCGGAAATAGCCGCGTAATGGCGCACCATGCCGGAATTCGGGGAGACATATACGGATTCAAGTACCGCGTCATGGTAACTCATGCCGAGAACTACGGACGCTATAATGCGCCCCTGAGAAGCAATAACACGGCGGTGCTGCTGGAAGTAAGAAGACACGTCAAGGAAGCTTTGGGACTGGATTTCGGGTTTGGCATAGCCGGCGATTTCGGAAGCCAATACGGCAATGTGTTCGGAGCCATGATAACCATTAGTAAGAGAGGAATTATTTGTGATTGGTGATACAGTACATATTATCATGCCTGTGAAGGACTCGATCGTCACCGCAGAGGAGTCGATCCGGGCAGTCGTTGAGTCGGGTTATACGCTGACTGTCTATGATGATTATTCGTCGGCTGAGAATGCTGCGCGGCTGGATGCTCTGTCGGACGAATTAGGGATTGAAGTGATCCATCTGAGCGAACGGGTCAGCCATCCATCGCCGAACTACCGGTGGGTACTCATTGATGCACAGCGCGAATGTATCGAAAAAGGGACACATCTGCTTATTATCGAAAGCGATGTGATCATTAACGCCGCCACCATTGACACTTTATTACGCGGCATCAAGCCCAAAACAGGCATGATTGCCTCGGTAACAACCGATGAACAGGGCACCATCAATTTCCCGTACGAGTATGCGAGGTGGATACATACGGACGGTGTGTGTCATAAAAGACTGTCATTTTGCTGCACGTTGCTGACGAATGAATTCCTGCGGGCATATGATTTCGAGCAGTTAGACCCCGAGAAAAACTGGTATGATGTGCATATCAGCCACATGGCGGTGAAAATGGGTTTCACGAATATCCTGCTGATTTCGAACCCCGTACTTCATCGTCCACATTCCAGCCGACCGTGGAAACAACTCAAATACACCAATCCCCTGCTCTATTATTGGCGCAAATTGACACAACGCAAAGACAAGATATGAAACCCATCGTGTCCGTCATAATACCGATGTATAACTCCGCTCCGTATATCCGCGAAGCGTTGGAGAGCGTTATGGCTTCCACATACCGCCCAATTGAGGTGGTTGTAGTCGATGACGGCAGTACGGATACAAGTTTGGCAGAGAGCAAGGCTTTTGCTGCAACTCATGCCGAAGTGCGGGTTATTCATCAGAAGAACGCCGGCGTCTCTGTGGCACGAAACCATGCGATCCGGGAGGCGAAAGGCGAATATATTCTGCCGGTGGATGCAGATGACAAAATCAGTCCGGACTATATCGAGAAAGCCGTTGAAGCGATGCAAGAGGATGTACGGATTGTAGGTTGTCGTGCGCGGTTCTTCGGAGCGAAAGAGGGCGAATGGAAACTGCCGGAATACAGTCCTGAGTTGTTAGCGCGGAAGAATATGATCCCGATCACTTCGCTTTTCCGCAAGGCGGATTGGAAACGCGCCGGGGGCTTTTGTGAAGAAGAGATCTACCGCGAGGATTGGTCATTTTGGATCAGTCTGATGGAATTAGGCGGACGGTATGTGCGTTTGGAGGAAGTGGGTCTGTACTATCGTGTGCTGCCTCATTCGCGGCGAAAGAACGCCAAAGACCAGAAACGCGTCATTGTAGATGCCATCAACCGCCTTCATCCGGCGTATTTGGAGCGGTACTTAGGCGGTCCGTTACATTACCACCGGTCGTGGAGTAAGTTCCTGAACCGCTTTCGGAGTGTGCACCAAGTGGGCGATTTCAACCGATGGACGGAAGGGAAAGTGATGGACGCACGGCGGAATATCCTGCGTATGACAGAAGGCGTGGTCGTGAAACAATTCGCGACACCGGGTATATGGAAAGGGATCTGGTATGGTTGGTTTGGAAAGAGCAAAGCGCGTCGCAGTTACGAGAACGCCCTGCGATTAGGCACTCTGACACCGAAACCGATCGCCTATCGCGAAGTGCGATATTTCGGGATTCTAAGGGAGAGTTGGTATGCCTGTGAAGAAGCAAAAGGAATGCACACATTCAACGAACTGATCGGTGCGCCGAACTATCCGAACCGGCAGAAGATATTAGAAGCCATCGGTCGTTTTACCGCCACGTTGCATCAACGCGGCATACTGCATGCCGATTATTCCGGGGGAAACATCCTATTTACAGCAGACGGCAGTGAGGTAAAAGTCATTGATTTGAATCGTATCCGTTTCTGCCGTTCGCTCAGCCGCACAGAGCGTCTTAATAATTTCGAGCGGCTCAATATCGACCGTGAGGCACTGCGCATGATGGCAAACGCCTATGCTAACACGATGGGAGAAGACCCGGAGCCGGATGCAGAATACATCATCTCGCACCGGTGGTACAAACATATACGGCAAGGAATAACAAACCTATGAAAGCAACACTCATTATCTCCATATATAAGAATACACTCGCGCTGAAGGCGGTGTTAGATAGCCTTAAACGGCAGACAGAGCAGGATATCGAAGTGATTCTATCCGAGGACGGCGATGATGCGCAGATGGCTGCATTCATCAGCGAATACGTATTCCCTTGGCCTATGCAACATCTGACACAAGCAGACGAGGGATGGCGTAAAGAGCGTGCTTTGAACCGCGCCGTAGCGGCAGCAAAGAACGATTGGTTGATCTTCATCGACGGAGACTGTGTCTTACATCCACGGTTTATCGAATACCATTGCCGCTATAAGCAACGCGGCATACTATTAGCCGGCAAACGGGTCAAACTGAACCCTGACCTGAGCGAACAGATGATGCAGGGCGAGCCGATCAACCTGTTCCCGTATCTCTTTGCCCGCAGGGGATGCCGGTATGTGGAAGAAGCGTTTTTCTGCTCATGGGCACAATGGGCAAGACGCAAAGTAAAGCATTTAGTGGGCAGTAACATGTCCATGAGCCGCGAAGACCTGATCGCCGTTAACGGTTTTGACGAGCACTACACCTTGCCCGCCACCGGGGAAGATTTTGACATTGAGTGGCGAATGATCGCCAATGGTTGCCGCATCGTTTCGTTACGCAATTTAGCGGTTCAATACCATCTGTATCACAAAGAAAACTGGAATAAAGAAGCACAAGCCGTTAACATGCGTTACTGCCTTGAGCAACAAGCGAAGAACGCCATCATCTGCCGCAAAGGAATAAACCAATACATATGCCGAAACTGAGTCTGATTATATCATTTTACAACAAGACGGAGATTCTTGAGAAAGTGCTGGAAAGCATAGCCTTGCAGGGGATGCAGGACTTTGAGGTCATCATTGCCGATGACGGCAGTGGTCCGGAGGCGGTACGTTTCATTGAGCAAGCGGCAAACCGATACCCTTTCCCTATCCGGCATGTGTGGCACGAAGACAAGGGGTGGAGGAAGAATGCGATCCTGAACAAAGCCGTTGTGGCAGCGCAGGGCGAGTACCTGGTGTTCATCGACGGCGATTGTCTGTTAGAACCGCATTTCTTAGAAGAACACTATGCTGCACGCAAGAGAGGCGAAGTAGTGACCGGCCGACGCGTACTGCTGACACAGAAGACGACCGAACGGCTCTTGGCTACCACACTCAATGCCCATAGTTTTGGTTTCAGACTCTTCTTTCAACTACTCGTCGAGACGCTTTGGGGGCATCAAAAAACGCAGATGGAGCAGATGATCCGCCTGCCCTATTGGATGAGACGACTCTTCATCCGCGAGCGCAAACGGTATATCTTAGGTTGCAATTTCTCGCTATACAAAGAGGATCTGCTCGCCGTGAATGGTTTTGACGAGCGATTCCAATACCCCGGATACGGAGAAGACATCGATTTGGAGTTTCGTTTGGCACGAAACGGTGTGCCGGCTATGTCGCGCAAATGTCAGTTAGTACAGTTCCACTGCTATCACACCCATTTCGACACCAACTACGCCCCGAATAAACAGTTACTGCAAGAAAACACCGATAAAAAAATCACTTTCACCCCGTACGGAATACAACAATGATTGAACGAGAGAACATATATGCCGTGGTGGTATGGTATCACCCCACTGCCGCAATGCGGGCAAATATAGATTCGTACATCGGGCATGTTCGGCACGTGGTGATCGTGGATAATTCGGAGGAGAACAACGAGGCATTGACGCACGACCTGCCGGCGAATTGTACATACCTGCCGATGGGCATGAACAAAGGCATAGCTTCAGCGCTCAACAAAGGATGTCGTGCGGCTTTTCAACAAGGCGCGCAATGGGTTCTGACCATGGACCAGGATAGTTGCTGGGAAGAGGAACAACTGAAGACCTATTTCCGTCTGGCAAATGCGTATCCCGCTATCGGACAGACCGGTGTTTTCTCGCCCAGACAAGATTATATCAGTCATTTCCGCGAATACGAACAGGTTTATGAAGAGAAGATCGCCGTCATGACATCCGGATGCCTGTTATCCCGAGAAGGATTTGCAGCCACCGGCGGTTTTCGCGACGAGTTATTCATTGACGAAGTCGATAACGAGTACTGCATGCATATCCGGCGGAAAGGAATGAAAGTGGTGGTCATCAACCATGCGTTCTTAGCGCACGAATTAGGCGAGTTGCGCACGATTCGCTTTATGGGTATATGGAAAAAAGAGTATATCGACCATGCGCCGTTTCGGTTCTATTACATGACGCGGAACATCCTATATCTGAATTATCTCTATCCCGAATATCGTCGATTTAACACCAAACGGCTGCATAAGATGCTGAAACGGATCGTGCTCTACGACCGTCAGCATAAGTTCGCTGCGTTACGCGCCTGTTGGCGCGGACGGTGCGATGCACGAAAAATGATCGTAGAAGAAAAGAAGCACCATCGAAGCGAGGAAAAGGGGTTGCAAGTCGGAGCCTAAGGACTCGAACATCGCCTGTATCAAGAACGCCAAAGTGCAGAGCACAAGATAAACCCGATACCGACCGATGCGCAGGAAGAACGGTCCTGTCAGGCAGCACAAACAGAGGATTAGACCGATAATACCGAACCGGCTCCATGTCTCAAGAAACGCATTATGCGGATGAATTAAATCATAGCGGGTAGTCCCGTTCATCCGATATGACTCATCCTGCTCTATCTCCGCCACATACGTATTCCGCAAAGACTCATTGTTCATCACACGACGCACAAACTTCTCCCGCGCCGAACAAACGCCATAACCGATTACCGGGCGCTCGGCAATCATACTCCAACACTCCTGCCATAAACCTATCCGGGGATTGGTCGTCTCCACAGCTTCCCGCATACGCGGATTATGTACCATAAAAAGGCTCATTCCTATACCGATTACCGCAGCAATGGTCAAAAGACTCCAACGACGTGTACGGAAAATATAATAGAGCGAGAGCACCATCAATACCACCACGAGCGAGATCATTCCTGCCCTTCCTCCTGAGACGAGGATAACCGGCAGAGTCATTATCATCATCGCTATCGTCACTCCCTTGGCGAACCTGCCGTGCGAGGTATCGAAAACAACCAGTGCCCCTAATATCAATGCCATATTACAATAGAGATTAACGACCATATGGGTGTTGATTTTCACCAGACGATACCAATTGTAGGTAGCAATCCATTCGTACCCTTGCGTCATACCGAGTGTAGCCTGATAGATCAGATATACGCTTATTGCGGTGCAGACACTTAACATCGTCCATGCCACATACTCCATACGTATCTTGTCGGTCATTCCTAAAAATCCGGCGATACCGACGAAGAAGAAGGGCGAGAAGACCTCCATCGTTGTTTGGTATAGCGGTGTCCGGACAGGATCGAAAAGTTGCCATATAGGTGTCAGCGCAGAGAACAGAGCGAATGCAATAAAAATCAGTTTGGTATTATTCCACCGCCATTGACGCCAGCGGGTGTTTACGCAATAATCCAAAACATATGTAACCGCCAAACTATACATCGCAAAACGTTGCAATGCGCTATAATGGAACGGTAGTAACGACATAATGAGCAGAATACTCAGTAATGGCAGATACGAGATTATGTGTTTGAGTTTATCCATTTACATTCTATCTTTTATACTAAAAATCAAAGACTACTACTCTTCTCCAATCCCACAGAGAGCGTAAGCATCAGGCCTCTCGGTGTACAGAGACTAAGGGGGTAACGCTTCGTAAAATCGGTACCGGTAGCACCGTCATAGTACATACAATACTCGTTGAGTTCCGTAGCGAAATCCCAGATATTATAGCAAATAGCCTGTACGGAGAAGGGCACGCCTTGAATAAGACCGCGGTATTTGAGACGCAGGTCAAAATTGAAGAACGAGTCCGTGCGTTGACCGAAATTACCATCGACTACATTGATACCCCGGCTGTAACCGTTATAGAGAATTGCCTGCGAATGTCCGGCATTGTTGTCTATGTACATCCGGTAATTGGTAAACGGAATACCGTCACGGAACTTGCCGGAGAGGGAGAGTTGCCAATTCTCGGTGATGTTCACCCCTAACTGCAAGCGGGCGATATATGCCCGGTCCTGGTTCAATCGTCCGAGCGAACGGATACCGTCGTTTTTCTGTCCTTCGTTGGTAGCCACGAGCAATCGGTTTGGATCCGCCAGAGACTCATCCAGCATGTTGATATCCTCCGTTTGCACGCTGTTTCCCAAAGCCGAAGGACCGGAGAGGCATTCACTTTGCCAACTGAAAGAGACAAAAACCTTGCGACCGTTATAGGTATATTTGACCACGTTGGACACGAATACCGGCGAATCCCAAATACCCGTTCCTGTTTTCGGGGCGGCTACCACTTCGTAATAGCGCTCCTGCGGTTTCATCCGATAGACGCCGTTAACGGCTTCATAACTATCCGCCGACTCGGGTGCCAAGGCAACCGACCAAGTGTTGTAATATTTCTTGAAGGAAGAAAGAATGCTGATCTCATGCCGCCCGATGGTAAAGACAATCGGTACATCCACCGCCACGTATTGAGGCTGACGCAGATTTTTCGAGAGCCGGTGGTACTTGCCGCCGGTGGTGGTCAGCAAGGTGTTGGTGCCTGCAAAAAAGACCTCGCCGGAGAGATAGTCATCGCTCAGGAAACGCACTTGGTCATACGTATAAGGGATGCGGTAATTCGCGGCGATAAGATCCATACGAAACCACTTGACGGGCTCAATATGTATATCCGCTTTCGCTTCCCACGAAGGCGTAACGACAGACTTGCTTCGAAGAAGCATACCGTCCAAGGTAGCCGAGATCGAACCGCTGAGTTGCAACCAAGGCAGCACCGGATAGGAAGCTTCGACGGAAACGGTGTTCTCTAACATGCCGACGGAGAAAGCCTGCGTATTCCAGCGATAATCATAGAGAGGCATAGGTGACATATTAGCGCCGTGAAGATAGACCTCGTTGTTCCAAGAGCGTTGCATAGGCGCAAAAGAGAGGAAGGAGTTATACGCATCCACATGGAGCTTCAGCCACGGAAGGATCGGATAGCGATAATCCACTGCCCAATTGAGTTCGTGTGTATGGCCGTCCGGATACCAGGGAGCCAAGGACTCGCCGTCTATATCCAATATATTGCGGCTGAAATCCAAACGGCGGTGCCGGTCGCGTTTGAGGGCATAGGTCAGACCGGTGGTCAGGTCGCCTTGCTCCGACCAATGTTTGTTGCCGTAAAAGGAAAAGGAGTGATTCAGTTGACGCGCGGCTTCGTTTTCATTATAGCCGAACTCACTATAGCCGTCCGCGCGGTAACCGGCACGAAGAATATATGACAACCGGTCAAACGCCGCATTAGGAGCCACAGGCAGTTGTCCGTCCAACTGCACATGGTAATAATCGGCGTCGTAGGTACCCGCTATGCCGGTGTGGTCGTAACGCAACTGGCGTCGCACGCCGTAAGCGGCTGAGAGATGCTGGGTATAAGTACGTCCGTTCACAGGGATCGAATAGACCACATCGGCGTTTCCGGCTCCCACAGTGTGCCGGCGGTTTTGCAGAGGACGGTTGTCTTCCAGACGCTTGATCGCCGAATTACCCTCCTGTATCTCTTGAAGCCATTTGGCGGAATAACTATATCCGCCCACATTGCCGCCCTGCCCCGATAGGCGGACATGCGAAGCACGCACCGTGTCCGGGGTCCAGTACATCGCACCGCGGTTGTAGTCAATCGCCATCGAATGAGCGTACATATCCGGAGTATAAAAAGCATCGCCGGCAGTAACACGGCTGTCCAAACGGAAATGGTTGAGATAATACCTGTTCCAGCGATAGGAGTTGCCGTTCAGAGAGACAATCAGCGGTTCGGGGGCTGTCCAATCGCCCGTGGTCTCGGATTGATAGACCGACACATCGCTGTTATTATCCAGATAATGCTTCAAGTCGCCCCATTGGTACCATTCCCTGAACCACTCGCTGCTCACGGTGTCTATACCGTTATTCACCGCCGCGAAAGAGAAGAGGCAATGAAAAACGAAGACGGAAAGGACGATACCTCCTCTCCACCAATGAGTCCTATGTATTCGTTTATACGGCAATTCTTAATTCATAATTTTTAATTTTTACTTTTTAATATCTCTATTTGGTACGCCAGACCGACACGGACTTGGTGGAAAGGATAATCCATGATACCGTATTGGTATTGCACAAAAGGCTCGAAGCCTTTGATACGTCCGGCGGCGCGGAACTTAATGACCATCGGTGCATCGCCGTACTTTTCCCAGCCGACATAGCCCCCCCACTCCGCCAGGAAGGAACAATAAGGATGATTCATTTTCGCTTGCAAGCCGTACATCACCGCATCGTTCTGGCGCGCGTTAGCCGTCTGCCAGCAAAGGAATCCGACCGATCCCGCAAAACGCAGTTCAAAATCCTTGACAGAAACAGACTTGCCGATCGAGGCATCGAAGAAATAGCCCGGACTATCATAGTGCCGCAAACGGGAGAACTGTTCGCCGCTGGCTGTTTTGACACCAACGCGGATAGTCATTTGCGGGATATATTTTGCTTTATGAGGAGCGAACCACGAATGATGCAGCACCTGTATATCCGTGGAGAGATAGACATCTCCTGCTCCACTGCCGGTACCGTCTGCCTGACTATACCATTCATAGACCGGCATCCAGACAGAGAGATTTGCCCAGCGCGTGAACAAAGGGACGTGCACGCGCGCGAATAAATCCGCCGTACGGCTCTTGTTATAGCCGAAATAGCCGTCTGCCGCCAGCTCCAAACGTAATTGCGAACAGGTCAGACCATCCGACATCTCCGGTACGGGAAAAGCGTTCGGACCAAAGAACGCCGGAGCTACACCGGTTGGCGTGAAAGCAGAGAGGGCCGTGGAACATGCCAACAATAAGGCGGACAAACTATATTTAAGCGCGGAAGGTAAAGACATAATTCATTGTAAAATTCCAAATAGTAACCACACCGATGGCGATGAGTTTACTGAGATAAAAATTCCATTTCAGCCTGCCGTGCAGAAGATAGATCACGAGGTTATTGATCCCTAATCCCACTACGGCGATGAGGAAGAACGACAGGTACTCACGAGCGACTGCTTCGCTTTGGCTTTGAAAAGTCCAAAGCCGGTTCCAGATATAATTGTTGGTAGCGGCAGTAACGAAACCAAGGGAGTTGCTGATATATTTGTTCCACCGCAGTTTTTCCTTGCAAAACCACGTAATTCCGAAGTCCACCACCATTCCGCTTGCGCCGACGATACCAAAGCGGATGAAACGCAGCACTATGGTCCAAAAGGCATTATTCATACAAGTCCTCCTCGGTCAGATGGTCGGTCAGATAGACTTGTCCCTTGCGTCGCACACAAGCCGGTTTCCCGATCAGCGCACGCTCCAGGTGCAGCAAGTCGAATTGGGTATAGCGGTCATTCGCCGAACGGACTAACACCGCCTCGTCGTCATAATAAAAGCGGTACAACGAGGCATGTTGGAACGATCCGTCAAAGACGACCGGTCTGCCTTGTGCCTCTTCGTGCAGGTGCGCATAAAAGGGCTGTTTGTTAGCCAAACCGGTTCGCGCAGGAAGGATATTGAGCATCAACACAAGCCGTGCGACCAGCACCAAGCCGACACAGACACCCAAAGCAATCCGGAGTCCTTTGCGATCCACGATCGGTTCGTCCATGAGCAGAAGGATTGCAGGAATAGAAGTGACCATCGTCCAATGCGGCTCTACATGCCCTCGGAAAGCGGAGAGGAAGAAAAAGAGTTGGAAACCCAAGATCGTTATGGCCAGCGACCGGCGGTAAGGGTCTTCATTCCGCCACAGGCGCACGCTGACCCAGATCATCAGACCCCAGACAACCGGATTAAAGACCGCCCACTGGTTCGGGAAAAACTCTAACGAATAGAGCGGCTCATAAGCCGTGGAGCGGGAAACGAGATGATAGGTGATGGACGGAAAATGATTAGCGTACTGCCACCATAGATGCGGGATCATCAGCACAGCCGCCAGCCCCACCGCCGTCCACGCCTTGCCGTCACGCAAGAGCCGCCAGTTACCTAACACTGCAAAAGCGATGACCAGCACCGCCATGTATTTGCTATACATCATGCCTGCCATACTAAGCCCCAACAAAACCGTCATGGACCAGCTATGCTCATCGGTGAAACGGCGGTAAGCATAGTAGAAAAGGGCAGCAAAGAAAAGCAGAGGTGCATCGGGCGTCGTCATAAACCCGTACGCACAGAACATAGGCAGAGAGGCGGAGAGGAGTATAAATTTGAGATTGGAGATTGGAGATTTGAGATTGATTGTTTTCCAAACGACATAGACCGTAGCCATATGCAATAAAACGGTGACAAGCCTGACACTCAGATTCTTGAGTATCAAGCTTGTAGCCGGTATGAGAGAGGCGCTGAGTGCTGTCATCAATCCCACCATAGGCGGATGATCGAAATATCCCCAGGAAAGGAACTGACCATAGAGGCGGTAATAGGCTTCGTCCGCATGGATCTCGCAGCACATGGCGCATAGCAAATCCAACACCCCCCAGATCAGGAGTAGCACCCAAAATGGCTTACTATATGTCCTCTCAGCAATCAAAATCCGAACAGGTTTCTGAAGAAATTCTTCTTGTCCGCCGAGCCGGGAACGACGTTCGGGCTGTCTTGCAGTTGTTCGATCAGTTTACGCTCGTCCTTGCTCAGTTTCTCCGGGATATAAACGCCCACGTTAATGAGCAGATCGCCTGTGCCGTAGTTCCTGCCGTATTGGTCAATACGCGGCAGACCTTTTCCTCGCATACGCAGCACTTTGCCCGGTTGCGTACCCGGAGTGATCGTGATCTTCACATCGCCCGTGAGAGTCGGGATCTGCACTTGTCCGCCCAGAACGGCGGTCGGCATATCCAACAGGAGGTTGTAGATCAGGTCGCTGTCCTGACGGACAAAATCCTTGTGCTCTTCCTCTTCGATGAGCACGAGCAGGTCGCCCGGCACACCGCCTCGCGGCGCAGCATTTCCTTTGCCTTGAACGGTCAACTGCATACCTCCTGCTACGCCGGCAGGGATAGTGATGGTGATGATCTCCTCATCGCGCACTACACCTTGACCGCCGCATTTCGGACATTTGTTCTTGATGATCGTTCCTTCGCCGTTACAGGTTTCGCATTCGGCTTGCACTTGCATCATGCCGAATATACCACGTTGCTGACGGATGACGCGTCCCGAGCCTTTACAGGTAGGACAAGTCTCCGTGCGCCCGTCGGCAGAGCCCGAACCGTTACAGTCCTTACACTGCACGAGCTTGCGCACTTTGATCTTTTTCTCGCAACCCGTTGCTATCTCCTCGAGGGTCAGATGCACTTTGACGCGCATGTCCGAACCCCGGCGGACACGCTGGCCGCCACGGCCACCGCGACCGCCCATGAACATCTCTCCTAAGTCGCCTAAGTCGAAACCTGCGCCTTGGAAAATATCACCGAAATGGGAGAATATATCTTCCATGGACATACCGCCTCCGCTAAAGCCGCCTGCTCCGCCCATACCGGCAAAGCCGTATTGGTCATAACGCTGACGTTTTTGCGGATCCGAAAGCACTTCATAGGCCTCAGCAGCCTCTTTGAATTTCTCCTCGGCTTCCTTATCGCCCGGGTTCTTATCCGGGTGATACTGTATCGCTTTTTTGCGGTACGCCTTCTTTATTTCCTCAGCGGTAGCGGTCTTTGGGACCTCTAACACTTCATAATAATCTCTTTTATCTGCCATAAACCTAACGATTTAACAGTTTAACGATTTAACAGTTTAACGCTTCTTTATTCGCCCACTACCACTTTAGCGAAACGGATCACTTTTTCGCCTAACTTGTAGCCTTTTTGCGTGCAATCAATCACTTTGCCTTTCTTGTCCTCGCCGGCGGCAAAAGTCGTCACTGCCTCGTGCTCGTCCGTGTTAAAATCCACGCCTTCGGTCTCGATGGCATGTACGTCCTGCTTGTCAAGGAAAGCAATGAACTTCTGCTGAATGAGGTGAATACCCTCACGCACAGCGTCGATGTCATTCGTTTTGTCCATCACCGCTACTGCGCGCTCAAAATCATCAACGAGCGGCAACATCTCTTTGAAGATGCGTTCGCCGGCTGTAGCCATCAGTTCCAGCTTCTCTTTGTTGGTACGACGGCGGTAGTTGTCGAACTCTGCCATCATACGCAAGTTCTTGTCCTCCAGCTCCGCAATGCGTTCCTCCGCCTTTGCCAACTGATCTTCCGCTGTCGGCGCTTGACTTGCCTGCTCTTCCGTTGCCTCGTTGGACTCATCGGACTCATTCACTTCATTCTGAGCCTCTTCGTTTTGCAGCTCTGCTGCCTCATTTTCTATCTTATCTTCTTTCATAGTGCATAATTTTACAATTTGCGTATGTCAAAACCTATGCCATAGCGGGCAATTCTGCCATTTTGTCATACATTTGGGTGCAAAGGTACAACAAAAATTGCATATATGCAAACATTCCGGCATTTTTTTTGATAAAAAAAACGATTTAGTGCGATTATTAGGATATAGGACGATTGTTGGAAGATGATTTTGCAGTAAAATATTAAAAAAGTTTTCAAATACTTGCATATATCAGAAATTTTATGTAATTTTGCACCGCAATTCCGAAATTGCATAAAAATCGTTGCAGCGTTTACCGGAATGGACGAGTACGCCTATCAAACGTCGTGCTGTGATTTATGGCGGAGACTTCGAGAACACAGCCGGCGATATATGGCTACTGAGGTATGATCATATAGAACAGTTATTTAAATAACACACGGGCGGCTCATTTATCGAGCCGCCCGTGTGATTTGTACTTGGTACTTAGTCACTTGGTCATTTTACCAGGCCGTTACGGCTTATAACTTATTCATGCTCAAGAAATGACGCAAATGGATGTGTTTTATTCCTTCTACATCAGAAATAGAATTGAGCGGATTCATTGAAATGACCATCTTCGGATGGTTGTTTTTGATAGCTTGCAGATTTCCAAACTCTCTCTTCTCGGTCTCTTCGTCAGTTATCAAATAGGTTACTTGTATATAAAGGGTCTGCTCTCCTTTCTCTGCCACAAAATCAATCTCCGCATTTCGTAATTGCCCGACATGCACAGTATAACCAAGCCTCAGCAGATGCAGATACACGGCATTCTCAATCCGCTTCTCAATATCATTCGTTTGGCGCGTACGGACAAGTTTATTGCGTATTCCCAAGTCCTCGAAATAGTACTTGTCATTGCTCTCTAACAGTTGTTTGCCATGAATGTCATACCGCTGAACCCGATAAGTCAGATACGCATTGCAAAGGTATTTGAGATAATTCTGAATAATGACCAAAGAAAGATTCTCTCCCTGCGAACGAAGGTATTTCATGATCGAGTTTGGAGAAACCAACTTGCCGATAGTATCGCTCACAAAACGGTTGAGATTGATAAACGAGGTGACATTCCGTATCTGTTCGCGTTGCACAATATCTTTCAACACGACGGTATCATAAACGCTTTGGATATAGTTCTTTATCTGCTCCGTATGTTCCAGACCGATAAGCCGCAAGTACGGCAGACCACCCCACAGGAGGTATTTCTCCAAGGCTTCATCGCTGTCCTGCAACTGATGAAAATAGAGGAACTCGGTATAACTGAGCGCGTGAATAGGTATCTCAATATACCGTGCAGCCAGCAGTG
>OCVV011287829.1_pt1 | contig 39173 bp, 35 predicted proteins | sample 1539721 | NCBI WGS metagenome assembly OCVV01 (sample SAMN02144230, study PRJEB22623) | gut metagenome | biome: sheep rumen | host: Ovis aries | place: New Zealand | reverse complement strand
TAAGCCCTCGCGCTGCTGATTCTTTTCGCTCCAACCGTAGAGTGTGCCGTCCTCCTCCTTGACACAGAAGTCATCGCTATGAAGCTCCTGAACCTGGTCAAGATGACAAGCAAGTGTTGGATAACCGGCCCCCTCCGACCTCCCCCCGAAGGGGAGGCTTTTCTTTATGTAGAGGTTGCCCCAGCTGTCCATCTGCACCTCAGCCTCGGGCACATGCTGGCGGATATACTCGCAGACGAAGCATATCATCGGCCACTCCCTGTAAAAAGGGGAATGAATACAGTAGAGTTGTTTAAGCAAGTCCATATCCGAATCCTGTCTCTTTGAAGTCTTTTACATCGTCGGGTTGTATGCCTCGTCCTCCGTCTAACTGCTGGCTGATGACCGAAGCCATGCGATAGGCAATGGCCAACTTGCGGTCGTTGAAGTTCACTAGCTCTGATGACGGACGGAGTACGAAGACGTTAGCATTGGCTATGTCCTTGCGGATGGCATAGCCCAGGTTCTTCTTCAACAACGGATAGCGTGGTGAAGCAATGACGCTATCTAAGCCGAAGTCAGTCTTCATGGCAGCATCGAACTGCTCGAAGAGTTGCTGATAGGTTTCCATATCATTGATGGTAGTATTCGCTCCAATCTTCTGGGAATAGGCGAAATGGAAGTCGGTCTGGTTCTCCTTCGTCTTCAGATGCTCCGTAATGATGATAACCCAAGAAGCCTCCTCCTGACCTCCCCCCGAAGGGGAGGAAATAGCGCTTCGCAGATCGGCAAAAAAGTCATCGCGGCGCGCCTGCTTCTCTTTCAATATCTCGACAGCCTCCTTGTCTTTCTTCTCATCATAGGCCGAGAGTGGCTTCTTGTCGTAGAGCGGGTTTTCAGAGAGGTTGTAGAACGAATCCAGTTCGTCCGTATCGACTTCCAACTCCTTGCTGAGATAGTTGAAACCACCCATCTTAGCCAGATAGTAGGTGAACCAGCCCATGCCCACCTCATCGAAACTGCCGGTGCTGACTATCGTCACCTTCGAGCCTCGGTTAACAAAGCAACCATAACTGCGATTCAGTGGGAAATGCTCGATGACAAAGCGGTCCTCGGCATCATCTTCGTCGCTATGGGCATCAGCAAGGTTCTTCAGCCGGAACTCGTCAAACTTGTTGCAGGTATCGATGATGTCATTCATATCCATCCCCTGACGGGTCTGCATCTTGGCCACCTTGATGCGTTGCGGCACGATGTTCAGCGCCTTCATGGCCTCGCCGCCACCGTCAGGCAATGCGTTCAGATACTCGCGCAATCCTTTGTTGGCCGAGCGGCGGAAGGCCTTCTGCATACGGCGTCGGAAACCATTCAGCTCGTCTTCGCGCTTCTCCTCGTCCATCGCATCCGTCAGTCCAGAGCCGATAAGACCGGCAGGAACGGCGAAGATAGCCACTCCCATGATACCGACAAGTGTACCGATAAACTTGCCAATGGGAGACATCAAGGGGTCGTCAACCACCTTACCTGGGTCCCCAAGATATTTCTCGTAAGGCCAGATAAAGGCATCCCAAAAGCTGAAGTTAGGATCCACCCGGCTTTCTGCCAGATACAGGATGACCGTTAGTACACACGTTATTGCAACCAGAAAAATGCCAGACACGAAAATCTGACGTCGCGTGTTCTTAAACGCTGTTTTAAAAAGATGTATTCCGCTGTACATGTTTGTTCCTTATTTAGTGACTAAGACAATTCTTTATCCCAATGAACATTACCCGTTTCAGAATCAATCATAATCTGATAGTTCATATCATCGGCAAGACAGTTAAAGAAGTACTCCAGACCTTCTTCATACTCAAACTCTATGACATCCAGCCTTCTGGAGGGAAATAGTTTTTTAAACTGTTTTTCCAATGCATTTATTACCTTCTTTTCTTCCCATGTTTCTCCCTCAATAGTAAAAATCTTTGAATCGTTATCTTTCAAAGGTGTGCCATTTTCCACTTCTGAGGACAGTTCAGGTTCCCTAATATCACCATCCTTTGTCAGAAGACAATAATAGCCTGGATAATACTCGTCATAGGCCCATTGCTTTTTGAATTTAGCAGGTGCTAGTGTAGTGAAGTAATCTGTCTCAAGATTAGGATACAACTTGATGATTTCAGAGTCGTCTTGATTATCAACCACTTTCAGATACTTTTGATATACAGCAACGACACGATAAAGATCGTCTGTAAAGTATCGGTATCTGGAAATATAGGCATCTCTATCCAAATAGATTTCTCCTCTTGCAAACACATCGCCAATGCTGACCGTAAATTGCCCGCCCTTAGTCTTGTAGACACGAGTGGAAACTGCCACCTCGCTTCCCTCTTTTCGAGAGGGCTGAGAGGTCTCAACTATCTTGTCCCAGAGTTCTTCGTCAAGTCTGTCTTTATAGAAGTCGGTTTTGCCATCAGGAACAACAATTGTCTTTAGATGATTGCATTGGTCGAACACATCCTCTCCTATGTTCTTCACTGTTCCTTTGAAGATTACGGTTTCAAGCGAGGTGCATTCCTGAAACGCTTCCTCTCCGATTGTTTGAACGCTTTCTGGAATCTCTATTGACACCAGGTCTGTATGGTTGTAAAAAACCTGAGAGGCAATCGACGTAACAGAGTCAGGGATTATCTTAGTTCCAGCACAGGCTATGAATAATTCGTTCTTCTGTTTATTTATAATGGCATTACAGTTGTCGCGTGAGTCATAGAATTTGTTCCTTTTCGACACAGCAATAGAAGTGAGATTCTCACATCCAACGAATGCATCCTTGTCTATCCTCGTTACCGATGCTGGAATATCTATATGGGATATCTTGGCGCATCCATAAACCACATAACCGCCAATTGATTTCACTGAGTTGGGGAGAATTAGTTCGGACAGGTTGCTGCAATCAGAAAAGGCACGGTGGCCAATTTCTTCTACAGATTTTGGAATGGAAATTTTAGCTAAAGCCGAGCAGTCACAAAAAATGTTATTCAAGGTTTTTAGCGACTTAGGTACGGCTATTTGGGTAAGAGAAGAACAGCCACAGAAAGCCCAATCCTCAATTTCTGTCACAGAATTAGGTATGACAATTTCTGAAAGGTTCGTACAACCATAGAAAGCCTTCTCTCTAATCTTGGTCACCGTCTTTGGAAGGACAACACGTGTTAGATTTGTGCAATCTTCGAATAAGTTGCGGTCAATTATTGTCACCGATGGCGGAATGACAATTTCGGACAGATTTTTGCAACCCTCGAAGGCACAGCATCCGATTTCCGTCACAGAGTCGGGGATGGTGATGCTCGTCAGACCTGAGCAACCATCGAATGCACTTCCTCCGATATACGTCACCGAGTCGGGGATGACGATGCTCGTCAGACCTGAGCAACCATCGAATGCACTTCCTCCGATATACGTCACCGAGTTGGAGATGACGATGCTCGTCAATTCCGTGCAGTTATTGAATGCATAATTTTCAATCACAGTTGTTCCTTCTGGAATGATTCCCACACCATCCTTAATTTCAAAGTCGGCCATAACATATATATATTTATTTCATAATGCTTCACTTCCTCGTGATTTGCCATGCAATACCCCTCGCAATGCAATTTAGGTTACAAAGATATTCATTTCTTTCCACATCATTGCCATTTTTCTTTCGTTTAACAATCTTTAAGGGGGCAACGAATTTTAGCAGAAAAGTTGCTATATTTGCATATCAAACTTAATGGAAGACTGAAAACAATCACCTTTTGAACCTTGCGATGTATAGGTAATCGTTAATGTTATATGAAGAAATTAACAGTTTATTTGTATTCTATTAAAGAGGCAGAACCTCAGGATGCCACTTTGGTGAGATTGTACGATTGTGGGAATAGTGGAGAACGCTATGAGCAAGTCATGAAAATCATTGATAATGGAGATCCGAAAGCCAAAGCATAATGCCCACCGAACTTTCAATTGCTCGGCGGACATTTCTATTTACGGATGTAAATTCTTATATTTATTGTATTCTTCAAAACAGAATTTTCCGTATTCCTGCATTTTATCGTATGCATTGGGAAGTGCTTTGTTGGGGAATGTATGAGCAATGACGGCGTGTATAGATGTCATTGCTACTCCCTTATTATATGTAATTGTAATGGGAGTACAATATGCTTTTCTGTTTTTCTGAAAAAGCGGCCATTCCTCTTTTTTGCCAAAAACAATACTTCCTGTATATCCCGTATCATCACTATACATCCTAAACAATGTTTCGAAAAAGTCAGAACAGAAAATCACATAGTTGCGTTCGTATGAGAAAATCTCATAGAATAGTGTTTCAACGTACGGAAACAAAAAATGCATTTTGCTTGGTTTTACATTTTTGAATTCGCGTGAAGCATATGGGATTAATTCAAGTTGCAATTTTTGCATCAGAACGTTCTGCTTTACTTTCCTAAGACCATCCCTGTCGTCTTTTGATGGAAAAGGGTCTTGGATTTCAATACCACTATTTTTTCCCCAAGCCTTTAAAAAAGCCGCCTGTTTAATATCAAAATTATCTATTCTTATATTACCTTCATCATCTTTGTCTATATCGCCATATTTATTACTACCTTCGACAAACAAATTGAAGAAATCAGCTGAAGAACTTGGATTGGTTCTTCCCAGTTCTTTCATTGTTCTTTCAAGTGCTTTTTCTGTAACGAACGGATTATTTTGCGAAATCACATCAGATCCAGGGTTCAGCATAACCATCACCGTTTTTGCATCACGCTTGCCTGTATAATAGCCCGGCAATCCATGAGATGATAATTCGTCGGAAGTACCAAACAAATCCATAGACAACTGTTCTGCCGCTTTTATCTTGCAGTTTTTAAACTGCTGAATAAATGTAAGAATACCGCTGTTATACAGATCTTCTGTGTCCTTTTTGATTCTATCGTCTAATTTCATAAGCCTGTTAACGATTTCCTATATATCGCGAGGTGTTATAATGCTATACTTCCTCCCACCCCTTCTTCACGTTGTCGGCAATTTCAGCGGCGAGCAGGTCGCGGATCTGTTGCTCGTCGTTCGAATAGAGCATGTCACGTTTGATCATCTCCTTGCGGCCACTGCTGAAGTCTGTATGATAGATGATGTAAGCAGGATAGCGGCCACTCTGTTCCTTATTGGTCTTCCAAAGCAGGAACTTATGGAGCATGACTTTTGCGCCCGATACCTTTTTATAGACATGACGCTCTAAAAGTTGAGAGTTGAGGGTTGAGAGTATAGAGTTCTCAACTTCCTCAAAAGGGCAGATATCGGTGAGCTGAGAAATGCGCACATCCGTCTCATTTGGCTGTTTGTCGGTACGCTCACGCTCAAGGGTGATGCCGAGCGCGGTTACGCCGGGTGTTGTCCCTTCCATCAGCCAACCGGCCTCACCCCCTGGCCCCTCTCCAACAGGCGAGGGGAGATAGCGAAGCAATGGGTTCATCTTGATCTTATCGTCGTTGCCACGAGCCACCAGTTCCAGCACACTGATTTCGAACACCAGTTCGGGCTTCACCATCTGGTAGGCAATGCCGCGTGAGTCTGAGAGCACATACTGCGACTCCACATGCTTCGTGCTCAGTCGCTGGGCAATGTCGGCACGCTGCTCATCGGTCAGACCGGTAGAACCCAGGACAAACATCTGGAAAAGTCCGTCTGGGCGGCGCACGGCAAACATCAAGTCGCGGATGCCCCGGTCTGCTGTGGTATAGCCGATGACGGCAGCATCGATGGTGTGGCGCTCCTTCACCTTCCATACGATGTGCGACTCCGAATGCACAACGAGTCCTTCGGCACCTTCGCCTCCTACCCATTCATCGAAGATTTCCTGCACCTCATCCTTGGAAGAGGCATTACGCATCTGAACAGGCTTCACCTGTTCATTCTGAAAGATGGTGCAGAGCTTGTTATGCGTGTCTGCATAATGTTCTGCCTGCCACTTCTCTCCGTCGAGTTCCACGATGTCGAACGGAGCCAAGGCGAGTTGGTCGCGTTTAGCATCATCAGCCAATGCAGCCTGCACATCGCCACAACGAGGTCTACCCTCGGGACGCGGCAGATAGAGTTCTGCGGCGATGACAGCCTGCTTCAGTCCTGCTGCCTTCACCGCCTCGGCAAAAGCATCGAGGCATTTCAATCCCTCGCTTGCCTTTTCTTTGCCATTGGCATTGAGCATAAACACTTGTGTTCCGTCATAGAACACCACTTGCATGTGACCGTCAATCTTGCGGGTCACGGCGAAGCGTTCACCGTCGATGCGTTGCTTTAACTTTGCACCCTCTACGAGCACGAACTTGCCTGCCACATTCTTCTTGTAGTCAATGGCTGCCTGAATATACTTCTGATCCATATAGTTTCTGTTTCCAAGTCATTTTTTGGGGGGGAGGAATTCGCGACCAAAAATCTCAAATCCTTCGTCACTCCTCCACGGGGAATATCTGTTCCTGCAAATCTTTGGTCATAAGTTTTCCATCCTTCATGACATACGATGGGTTATCTGGATCCACTGTGATGTTTTTCAACGATGTGCAGCCTTTGAACGCCTTATATCCCAGATTCGTCAAACTGGCAGGGATGTTGATTGTTTCCAGAGCCTCACAGCCTTCGAAGATATTAAATTCGTCGAATAATTCAATACCTTCTGGAAGAACGACTGTTTTGAGGTTTTTGCATCCGTAAAACGCCCGCGATCCGAGTTTCTTAACTCCATTGGGAATAGTCAACGTCTCAACAAGGGCATGTCCAAAAGCCCCATCGCCGATTTCCGTCAGCTTGCCACCTTCTGCAAACTCTATGGTCTGTAGCTGGCAACCAGCAAAAGCAAAACTGCCGATAGACTTTAGCTTGGCGGGGAAGGAAATAGTAGTTAACCCCTCACAACAAAGGAAAGCCTCGTCCTCTATCTTTGTCAAGGTGTCAGGCAGATTAACACTTTCCAAATTTTCACATTTACCGAAAGCATGAATGCCAATGGTCTTCAAACCTTCTGGTAGGACCACCTTCTTCATTATACTGCCACCGTAGCAATACATTTTCCGGAAAGCCATTTTGGCTATCTTCTGTACGCCATCGGGAATAATCATTTCCTCGGAATATTCATTCACATATTTCAGAGTTTTCCCGTCGGGACTCAATTCATATTTTGCCATAGGTCAGTTTACGATTACCTATACATCGCGAGGTTTTAATACATTTACTATTTGACAATTTACTATTTACTTTTTTTTCTCAAAGCAAGCGAAGGACATCCACTGGCAACAGGGAGTTACCTTGGTCTTCCTCTGAAGAATCAGCCTTCAACAGTTGTTGAAGACGCGCCATCTCTTTTTCTCTGTCAACGAATCTCATCTTTCAATAATAATTATGTTTAACAAACATAATGTTTTATAGACATAATGCACCTCTAAGATTATATTGCACTTTATTTTTTCGTTTTCTTCTCTGCTGGCAGTTCCACAATAATGCTGTGCAACTTTTCGGGCAGGAGGCTTTTGTAGAAGTTGGCTTTCTTGGCAGGCACGTTAATGATTTTCAAAGGACAGAAGGAGAATGCCATATCTCCTATTTCCTTAATAGATTCCGGGATATCAATACTGGTTAGACTTTCGCAACCAAAAAAAGCCTGTGATTCAATGCATGTGACAGAGTTAGGAATGATAACGCTTTTCAAACTCTTACAGTTGGAGAAAGTTGAATCCTTAATAGTCGTCACAGAATTAGGAATTATAATGCTTGTCAGATTCCTACAGTTGTTAAAACATTCCCTTTCTATCTCTTTTATAGAATCAGGGAGAGTAATGTCCTTTAATTCTTCACAGAAGGCAAAAGCGTTGCTTGCTATTTTCGTAACTGAGTTGGGGATGACTGTCATAGAGCAACCTAAAATAAGTGTATTACTCATAGTCTCAATAATAGCATTACAATTGTTGCGAGAATCATATACAGGATTCCCATCTGACACGATAATCTTATTGCGTCCCTTACAATGTTCAAAGGCACTTTTTACCTTTTTTGCTGATTTCGGAATAACAATACTTGTCAGACTATCAATGACAAAACTGTCAAACTCTGTCACAGAGTCTGGAAAAGAAATTTCTGTCAGGCATGGACACCCAGCAAAAGCTAAGGCTCCTATTTCAGTCACAGAATCAGGAATAGTAATGTTTGTCAAGTTTTTGCAGTTCTGAAAGACACCTTTTTCTATCTTAGTCATAGAATCAGGAATAGTAATGTTTTTTAGGCTTTCGCACTCTGAGAAGGCATACTCTCCAATCTCTGTCACTGAATTAGGAATAATAACGCTACTTAGATTCTTGCAACCAGAAAATGCATGAGGTCCAATTTTTGTCACAGAATCGGGTACGATGACACTTTTCAAAAGCTCATTTCCCTCGTAAGCAAAATCTTGAATTTCCGTTATACCATTAGAGAAAGATTTCAATATATCAATCTTATAGTATTGAGCACCAGATTCTACTTCGAGATATCCCTTGCCTGCTGGTATTTCTTTTTTGGGTATAGGGTAGAATACAAATCCCAAATTAGAATCGGTAAGGGAATATTTTCCTGTGATATCTTTTATATTCTTTGTTGCAGCTTTTAGCAAATTGCCATCAAGCGCATCAACTTTATTTATAGACTGTGGTACGGAATAAGAGCCACTATATTCACTTCCGATGACTACTGCTGCACCTGCAGGGACTTTAAAGACATCTTTCAATTCAACACTACTCTCACCTATCTTTGTAACTATATAGGCATCTACATCGGTATCTGAAAAGTCAACGTCAAACGGAGCTACGAATGTTGAAAAGTATTTACATTCAAAGCGCATGTTTATGACGCCCGGGGTACTAAAGTCAATAGTCACATTTTCTTTTTTCTTCATAATTTGTAATTTTATATATTTGTTAATAACTATACAATATCTTAGAATTCTTCATTCTCATAAACCAATGTAGGTCCGTCCATGAGGGAATATGATTTCAATTCACCCCCAATTAAGTCATCATTGATAAGATTACCTAATGCCCAGCAAATCCCTTCCTTCTCGTCAGCATTTTTCATGCTCTTACCTTCACAATCGGCTAGAGCTGTCAGAATCTGCTCATCAGAAAATCTATTTCGAAGAATAAAACTATCAGTATAAAAACTATCCTCTTCTTCTGGATCCCATTGTTCATATATCACTTCCAAATTCTTTAGTTCTGAAAGTATTTTCTCACTCCATTCCATATTTTCTATAATATTTTTTTTGCCATATTAAATTATTAATATTAACCTCCTATTGATTTCAGTTCCATATTCGTCAGGCGCAGGATGAGGGCGTACTTGTCACCATCGACGCGGCCTTCGAGGAAGGCACGATAGGGTGTGCCGCCGTTAGCCATCACCAGAGGACCTTTCGCCATCTATGCGTTGCTTCAGTTTGGCGCCTTCCACCAGCACAAACTTTCCTGCCACATTCTTCTTATAATCTATGGCGGTCTGGATATATTTCTGTTCTATCATAATCTCTATTTTTTCTTTTCTGCCGGCAGCTCCACGATGAATCCATGCAACTCTTCAGGTAGGCGTTTCTTGTAGTAATCAACTTTCTTGGCAGGCACGTTAATGACCTTTATAGCTGTGCATCCCTTGAAAGTGCCAGTAAATTTACCAATATCAACCTTTTTGGCACCAGGGCCAAGCGTGACGGTCTCCAAGGCAGCACATCCACCAAACAATGCCGACTCTAATGCCTTTACAGAACCAAGAATAGAGGCCGTTTTCAAAGAGGTACAGTTGAGAAACACTCTATGCTCTAAATCTACTACTGATGCAGGGACTTCGATGCTGGTAAGCTTTTCGCAACCTTGAAAAGCACCTGCTTGAATCTTTGTCACAGAACTTGGTATGATGACAGATGAGAGGTTGACACAATTAACGAAAGCCCATGGTCCAATATCCGTTACAGATTCGGGGATGACGACACTTGTAAGTTCCTCACAATTCTTGAATGCCTGAGCCTCTATAGCAGTCGTTCCTTCAGGAATGACGCAGATACCATTTGTAATTTCGAAATTAGCCATAATCTTTGTAATTTATTTAATCTTTTTCAGTCGTTTATATACCTTTTCATTATAGTTGTTATAATCTTCAAGCATGAATTCATTCTGCTCATTGGCTTCTATCTTCCTGTCTCCATACATGATGAATTCTGACATGAATTGTCTGTCCATAAACTGGAAGTCTGGCTCATCAACGCGAATGAAATGTAACTTTGAAGCATCAAACGCTTCATCATCACTCAACTCTATGGTATAATGCCACTCAATGTTGTATCTGTCTGGTGTAAAATCCCAACGGGCCACAAGCGGCGTCGGATGATCCGAGCCAAGTCCAAGCAACTTTCTGTATGCAAATGGCTCCAGAACATGAGTATTCACCATGTGCTGCTTCAACGAAGTTTCACCTATAGAGATTTCCTCACCGTTAACTTTCGCCCCCTTCGATGCCCAAATGGGAAGACAGGTCACATATTCTGAATTCCAATCATCTACAAGTTCCTGATTGCAGAACTCACAAAGGATGCAGGAACCAATAATTGTTATTTCAACAGTTTTCATACCTAATACTATATTAAATTGTTTTCAATTCCATGTTTGTGAGGCGCAGGATGAGGGCGTACTTGTCACCATCCACGCGGCCTTCGAGGAAAGCGCGATAGGGTGTGCCGCCGTTAGCCATCACCAGAGGTTCGATGCCTTTCTGACCGCCACCCACCAGCATCATGGCATCGGCATCGGCCAGTTTCTTCGCCATGTCGAAGAGGAAGTCGTAGGTCAGGCCGTTAACATGCTGTACCTGATAGCTCTTCTTGAACATGAACATCCGCATGGCCTTCTGACGGGGGATAAGCTTGCCTGTCCAGCGCAGGGGCAGGCCGTCAAGGGCGATATTGGCAGTGGTGGTCTGCTCGGGGCGCACTTCTTTCTCTGTACCGTCGGCAAGGAAGACATGCTCTGAGAGCGTCACACCGTATGCCACTTTCTGCTGAGGCGTCACAAACACCTTCTTCAGCCCCTCGACCTTCAGGCCGAACTGCTCCATATCCACTTCGGGATCGCCGGCAATGAGGGCATCGGCAAGCCCTTCGCCATACTGGGCAAGCAGCGCCGCATCAGTGGTCTTCATTGTGGCGCGTACTCGCCGTTCGTTCACACTCTTCTTGCCGTCGGCCGTCTTATAGACAGGCGTCGGGCGATGAAACGTAGTGCCGAAAGCTACCTCGGCATCACGCTTCGTATCATTGGATAAGTTTATCTTTCGCATAATGAGGATTAGGTTATGAGGTTGTGAGGTTAAAACATACTGAAATCCAATTCATCGATTTCTTCCTCCACAGGTTCCTCGGTGTCGTCGATAGTAGTCTCCTCGGCTAATGACACAAGGGGGAACTCCTGTCTGTCGCCGGCGAAGAGGAACAGGCCGGCGGGAGTGGCCATCAGGTAAGCATCGTTGTGATTGGTGCCAACGCGATAACAGAAATCGAATTTGTAGATGTCATCGCCTACGGCAGCTGCCAGATCGGGGTTGACAAGTTGATAGACAGACTCCCAGTCGTTGTCGAGGAATTCTTCTGTAGTAGCCTTCTCCTTCAGTTCGATAGGAGCATCGAAGGACGACGGCCGTATGGGAAGCACTTTGCTTCCGTCCTCGCTATAGGCGACCAGTGCGCTCTTTTCCACCCATCGTCCGCCGTCATCGACAACAGCCTGTTTCAGCCCGCCGGAGGGGATGACAAGGGCGTCATCAGGTGAAAGATAAGCTGAATTGCAGACATCACCGTTGCGGTCGGTAGCCACGGTATCGGTCCAACCATAAATCTTCTTTCTCTCTAACTTCACAGGTGCAGCGCCATACTCTGTTCCTGCGAGTTTAAAAATCAGTTCTTTTGCCATATATAATCGTTTAGGTTTTTCTGAGTTATGATTTTTCAGAGATTTCTTCCTTTTGACTATTCATCGATCATTGCAACACATAAATAATTGCACGAAAAAAATGTTCGGTTCTTAATTGATATAGGTTTCCGCATACAAAGATAGAGAAAAATAACGAAAGCACCAAAATAATAAAGTATTTTTTAATGGGTGCCTTCCCTGTTTGGTGTGAATGGTTGTTCTGTTCATATTACATATGTTTGAAATTAATTGCATCTATAATATAGGGCATCATCTGAAAAAATTCAAAGAATAGGGTTACTTTTTTCAAAAAAAAACTCCTATGCCGCGATGGCATAGGAGGATAGGAGCAGTGTGAATGTAAGAACGGGTAATGAACTGCGGGTAGAGGCCCAATCTTTCTAGCGAGCCTTCTGTCTGATTAAAACGGGAGGTCATCGAATTCGTCTCCTGGCTTCACAACCCGAGACTGTCCGTCATGGGGCTGAGCATCTTCATGAGCCTCGTCCTTGATGCTTTGGGGTATTTGATCACTATGGAAAAGAATCTCCTCGTATGACGCGATACCTTTTACATTCCTACATCCGAAGAAAAGTAATAGCTCTTTAATCTCTTGGCTAAATTCGTTTGTCCATTGAAATTCTCCGTTTCGGACGGTAGCGACGGCAACCGAAGACCCTAAATTTCCGTATTGCTCTCCTGTGATATCGTATTTAAAGCATTTGATGGTCATATCTGGGAAATGTTCGCTAAGCTGTTGCAGCCGCTTGTCGTTCAGCGCCTCCTCAGTCAGATGATCATATTCCCATCCTAGCGACAAGGGGCTGTGTCTATACAGCGAGCGTACCACATCTATCTCAGGATCAGTCTGAAGATAGGCCAGAACACGCTGATAGTCATCCGTGTTCTCCAAGTGCAGCACCGTTTGCCATAGTTCAATCTCCACCAACTTGCCGTCTCTCGAGACACAGGTTTCCACCAATGGTCCTTCGCTCGTCACATAATAGCGCAATTTCATCTCCGGAAACGTTGCAACGACACCTTTTATGACCTTGTCGGCAAACTCTAACTTCTCGTTGATACAGCTGGCAAACCCGATGCCTCTCTCGCGTTTGTCAGGGGTTAGGAACTGATCAAAATGCACACCCCGCTGGTCATCTGGGTCCAGCTCTTTCAACAACTCAGAGGCACGTGAGGCCAGTTTCTCAGCATCTTCTTGCCGTTTAGCCATCAAACTTAATCCAATATAATTGCTCATATTCTTTTTTTGGTATTTGAAGTTACTAATAATTATCACGCAATCAGCCAACAAACAAGTCGTACTCTTTGATTTCCTCATAGAGGGCAGGGTCCTTTTCTTGCAAGTAGTCTATCAGGACGTGCGCCATCTCGTCGGTTGTATGCTCGCCCATGTAGTAGTCGCCAATCACATGGTCGACGGCAGAAAAGTCGTAGCCGTAAATCTTACAGCGCGACACAATCTGCATCTCACCTGTCACGTCACAAAACTCAGTGTTCAGGTTCAGCCCGTTGGGGCAACGCTTCAGCACGGAGGTAGCATAGAACTTGAAGTCCTGCTTCAGGAACAACTTGTCGAATGCTGTGTCGTACTTCACTTTCAGTTTCCACTGCTCATCGGTATAGCTTCTGTTTCTCATTATAAAATGTTTTTTGTGGGTTACATTTATATAATAGAGAGAAATCTGAAAAATTTAACCGAAATGAGAACTTTTTTTGTTTGCCATACTCATTTATTTATTTGCTTACAAAGATAATGATTTTTCCATAAAATGGAAATCATAAAATGGAAAAAGATGACGTTGTTGGCATTTTTTGCTTAATCTGTTGTGTCTTCCACCAGGAAATGCGGTAAAGCACTTACAAATATAGTCATTTTTTTTCGAAAAAGCAATCGTTTAACATCATTTAAGGGGAGGGCAGCGAATTTTAGCAGAAAAGTTGCTATATTTGTGCATCAAACTTAACGGAATACCGAAAACAAACTTTTAGAACCTCGCGATGTAGAGGTGAATCGCTAATATGAATATGGATATTAAAGATCTTCAAAATGCTTTAGTGTATTTCTCCTTTACTAGTAGGGACGGTGGTGATTATGCTTATATCTACATGATTTACAATCACAAATTCTATTGGATTGATGAGAATTACAACGTAGTAGAACCGCAATCACAAGATTTTATAGATTCGTGCATCCAATCAATTGAAAATGGTGAATATGACGAACAATATGACCTTGACTCCTATGATTCTATCGATGATTTCTTGGAAGATTTTGGCAATGAGAAGAAAGAATACGTGGAAGAAGAAGGCAACGAATGCCCCGAGTATCTGCCAGAAAATGGTGAATATGTAATTACCGTTTTTGTAGGTGAAGATAAGGTGTGCGAAAAGGTTATCTAACAGTACGCCTCTCGCATCGATATTTCTATAGTTCCCCGCCGCACGCTCCATATCTATTCGGAATTTACTGCAAATTTACAATAAATTCCGAATAAGACCAAGCATTTAGTCGGATTTTTCTGTAACTTTACAGTAAAATTCGATTTACTGCGATTTAATAAAGCTACAATTCGCACCGTTCAACATTATCTAGGGAGGCAACGAATTTTAGGAGAAAAGTTAATATATTCGCAGGCAGAATGAGACAAAGACTGCGATTGAGCAAACGAATTGTAAACATTCGGTATTTGTCATGACTAAAACTGCATGATATAGATATCATAAATAGGTACAAGACAAAGACAAAGGCAAAGGCAAAAACAACAGCAGCTACAACATATGAAGTTATAACTGCTGTTGTTATAATATATACGCTCGGATTTGTTACTTCGCATCGAAGAACTACCTGTAGTTTATCGAATGCTTACGATTATTGCAAATATCCCCAACCAATTTTGCTAAATCAGGTTAGGGTATATTAGATTTAGACTACTTCAATCTAACGCCACCACTCTTTAAGCGTACATAGTTATGCCGGTCTGTTTGAATATCCACATCTTCGCCTTTTGCATTAATGTCTAAAATTCGTTCGCCATTAGGTGCAGACCAAATATGACTATAACTTGAACTTCCCAGTGAAGCTCTTTGCAATTCCCTTTGGTTGTCACTAATACGGAACAACCAATTACCAGCCTTACATTCTCTTGCCATAATTAAAGAATAATTGAAATGATGCCTACTCTTTAAAGGATTTTCGGATTCTTCCTTATGATAATTTTTCTAATACTATTATTCTATTGTCTAAAGTCATCCTTATCCATTATAATTGTTTCTTCAAGTTTTGTACTTCAGAATTGTCAGGATCTAGTTCAAGTATATTATCCAACAAACTTTCTGCGTTTTGTTTCATTTCAGCGCCTAAATATGCTTTAGCTAAAAGCAACTTGACTTTGACCATGACGCTGGAAGGGGCATTCATCTCGTCTAACCCAAGACTGAGGTGACAAATTGCATCATTATAGTTTTTCATTTCAAGAGCTATGGTTCCAATTCCTATTTCCATGGCTTGCCAATCAACTGGTGCTTCAAAACGCAATGTGTTTAAATAATCATAGTTTCGTTGAAAAAGGCTTAAACTTTCTTTGTCATCATTCATTAATCTATAGGCATTAAAAGTCTGGGTACGGAAAGCACTCATATACGATTGAAGAACCTCTTTTCGCTGCTCATCATTTATACTCCACTCTAGAGCTTCTTTATAGACAACTAATGCTGTATCAAGAATAGTTATTGCACGTTTCCTTTGCTTGTTCTCTACCGCCAGTTTAGCAGCATTAAAAAGATGGTTTGCCTTTCCTAGAATAGAATTTCTCGAAACAGATTCGTTCTGCTTCGTATTACTAGTTGTACTTTTTTCTAACTCTGCTTGGCTACCAAATAAATTCCATAAAGAATAGACAAGATAGCATTTTTCATTATCACTGAGATAATTATACAACTCTCCTTTGTCAGTAACGATGCCGGACACACCATTTTCTATGAGTTGATATATTAAATCCCTTTTGGTAATTCCTAAACTTTTGGCAATTTGATTTAGGTTGTAAGTAACGGTTTGATTATGGGAAAACTGCCAAGGTGCATAGTAATTGATGCTCCGTCCTTCTCTAACTTTACCTTTATGGTAGCCATAGGTCGTTGCACCAATATACTGCATGTGTTTTTTATTGTGAGTGCAGCTCCTGATAATTTTCGTTCTTAAATTGTCCCCATTGTCGAATATTATCTTTCCATCAATAGTTTCAGGTGTACCTGGCTTACATTGCAGGAATTCCGAAAAGGGATCTACTGGTGCTTTTTCTGTACCATTATCATCGAAGTCGCAGACCAACTGTACACGATCGTATATTTTAATTACAATTTTGTCAGTAGACACTTCGTAAGTAATTCTGTTTACAGGCCCTCCATGATCTAATCCTTCGTGAGGATCACTATAAGCCAAATTTAAGTATCTTGTTGGAATATGTTTAATATAGCCTTCCTCAGGACCTCTATTATAAGGACACTTATAAACCGAACTGAAAATAAATATCCCGTTTTCTTTTTTTACTGACATACTTCCAGACATTAGCTTTTTATATGTCATAACTTTATGCAATGCCTCGTTTGACAAATTCTGACCATATGCATGCATCGTAAAAGAAGCTATCAATAAATAAAAAGTTCCTTTTACATAAAAGTAATGAAAGAATTCAATAATTGCATTCATGATGTGTTTTCTTATTTGAACAACTTTAGATTATCTTGATACATTTTTTTTATACCATTCAAATAGTCTATTCCTATACCGCACTTGTTCGCTTTTTCATTATTTCCACTACAGGTAAAAAGATCACGTGCATCTTCTAAAAGGAAGATGCCTTCATTACATTTTTCAATTATTTTATTGCAATAACGTCGTTTGACCGCATTGCTCATCTTTTTAATGCCACGATTAGAGCGATCTATAGCATTTGACATATTTGATTCTATAAGTCCTAATTCTTCTATAATTTCTTTTCTGTACTTATTATATTTATCTTCTCCTTTTATATTACATTCCGCTTTTTCCCTTAGTTGGTTTAAAGCCATAATACGTTCTTCTTTGCCTTGATTCCATCTGTATATTTTATTATAGATATTCCAAAATATATGATTATATTGAAAATTAAAGCCTTCAAGCACCTGCATCTGTTGCCCAAAACTTATCTCATTAAGTTTTTTTATCTCTATCTTGTTGGCATTGACAAATTCTTCTCTAGTAAATGGAATTTCAATTTCCTGTTCCCCTATTTTGTACGGACAATTATATAGCCACGCAGTTTCCTTATCATAATAAAACATGGGTTTCATATTTAATCCATTTATGTCTACCAGCCGAGTTGACACATTAGTAACAACGACATAATCTGGGAAAAAATAATTGTACCTTATTCCAAATGGATATGGGCTATTGAGGTCACCTAATGCTTGAAGTGCTTCATATATAATAATGTATTTATTCTCAGCTCCATCTTTGTTCAGTCGTAAGGCAATAGTATGGTATTTTAATTCCCTCTCTGTTAAAGTTAATCTATATTTTAATTCCCCCTCTGTTAAAGCTAATCTACTAAATAAACAATTTGTAAGATGAGATAGAGCGCTTGCTCCTAAATTTCTAGTAAAAGAAATAATTCCTCGAACAGGCGGTTCGTCAGTTCTTTGTAATTCTAGATTAGCATCAATACAATATGGCATAATTGAATTGAAAAGATTGAAATAAAAACTAGCACATTTCACGGTATTTGCATCTTTTAATATGTATTTTTCTTTATATGTCGTTTCTTTAAAAATAACATCTTGACTGTTTTTGTGCGGCAAGTCTATTACTGCCTCAACAGCGACATAGATTGTATCTTTGTAGTTCATGGCAAAAAACACCTCATACTCTTTTATAGTTCCGCTTTTCCCTGAATACGGGATTGGATCTTCCACCAATTGTTTCAATGCTTGTTCAATGGCATTTTCATAGTTCTCTATTGAATTTTTAGCATTATAGCCCTTAGCAAATTCAATCAATTTGACATGACTATCCTTTGAATCTGTCACATTATAGCCATGTTCGTGTACAGCAAGTTCTAACCTGTCTTTAATTTTTATACCCTTTTTCTTCTCAAGTTTCTTTAACTTTTCATATGCAGAATAAGAACCCATATCAGCAGCCATTGTATATTGTACAACTGCTTTATCTACATTTTTTTCCTTTCCCTTATTCCCTTTTAAATAACTGTCTCCACATTCTAAACAATCATATTCGTCCCAATAAGTCTGTGAGAATAACGATAAACACCATAAAAAAGTGCTGATAATGATAAGAAATCTTTTATTCATAATAAACATTTTTTTTATTTTCACTATTGATATTCAAATCACCAAAAAGAGTGTGCACCATGATCTTAGTTATTCTTGAAGGCTCTTTTATCGTGTACATTACTAAATGCCACATTCATCATTATACGCCAGAATATCTGTAAAAGTATCAAAGGTTAATCACTCTTCTCGCTTGCATCACTCCTTTCTGAGTGACGGAGCAAAGTTAAGCATTTTTTCCGAAAAACGCAACATTGTGAGCTGTTTTTTTTCAAGTGGGAAAGTAATTGTATATACTATCTTGGTTGTTGTATTGATATGATGCATGTATAGGTGGCACAATTATTCTGATAATAAAGTTGTCTTACCTCTACAACGGAAAGCATAGCGTACGATTCTGAAAGCATAGCTCCTAGAGGTTAAAAGTATAGCTCTCGGAGTTAGAAAGCAATGCTCCGCGAGGCTAAAAGCATTGCTCTTGAGCTTACAGAGCATTGCTCCAGAACGTGCAGAGCATTGCTTTGGAGCATCAAGAGCATAGCTCTGGAACATGCAGAGCTATGCTTTCGCCGTCGAAAGAGGATGATGACTACTATTGTGGCGAGGTATTGTTGACGGTTCCTGATTTAGGTTGACTGTTGTTGTGACGCCATTGAACTTTTGAACCGCGCGAAGCTGGATCGTTTCCGCCCGACACCTCCCGTTTTATTCCTAAGCCATTGTGTACCAGCGACTTAGACAAGCATTATCCTCCCCTCTGACCTCCCATAAAACCTCCCTTCCAACCTCACGTCCGACCTCATGTCTGACCTCATGTCCAACAAAAAATATAATGAAAGAAATGGAACATAATCTCGCGGGAAATTTGGTAAAATGAAAGTATTTTTGTATCTTTGCATCGACATTGAAACTGTGAGAAACACTTATGAGATTCATCATTGTCAGAACCATTAAAAAGATTAGAATTATGGAAAAAAAATTACCAAGACACAAAGGCTGAAATGGCCTCGCAGACGGGAATGCTCATCGTTGAGTCGTTCCTTCAGGAGAACTACCTGTTCCGGCGCAATGTGCTGAACGGAAAGGTGGAGTTTGTTAAGAAGTCGGCAGCAGACGAAGTCGTTGCCGATCATGATCTTGTCTGGCGTCCACTGACGGAGCCTGCCCTGAAAAGCATCATCATCCGTACCAAGCGCGAGGATGTGTGCGAAGGAGGAAATCCGAAATCGGACATCATGGATCTGGTGCAGTCGGAAGAGGTGCGCAGGTACGACCCCATTCGCGATTATCTGGAACGCCTTCCCCAGTGGGACGGTCAGAACCATGTGGCACATCTCTTTGGCAGGCTGCCGGGACTGAGCTCCGAGCAGCTGGGATTTCTTGCCGTCTGGCTGCGCTCAGCAGTGGCCCATTGGCTGCAGATGGACACGCTTCACGGCAACGAGTGCGTACCGACGCTCATCGGCGCGCAGGGATGCGGCAAGACCACCTTCCTGCAGCGCCTGCTCCCTCAGGGGGGGCACTGGCCTGACAAGCATCCTCATCTCCGACTCGGTGACGGAAAATGATGCACTTAAACAAAAGAAACGGACAAGTAACAGTGAGTACTTGTCCGTTTTATTAATTAATGAAACACTTCTTACTTCACGCCGAGAGCTTCGAGAGCGGTCTTGGCAGCCTCATCGTCGGGAGCGATCTCGAGGATCTTCTTGAAGTTGGCGATGGAGGTGGGAGTATCGTTATTCAGGTAGTAGTAAGAACCGAGATAACGATAGGCCTCGATGAGACGCTGGTTGTCGCCGGCATCGCGTGTGGCAGCATTGCCGAGATGGTCGACGATGGCCTGATAGAAGGGCTTAGCCAGACCCTTTTCGCTGTCGGGGTCCATAGCACCTGCGAGACGGGCACGCATGAAGTTAGCATAGTCAATCTGCTCGGGATAGGTCTCGCCCAGCTTAGCATAGGTGGCGTCGGCCTTCATGAAGGCATCGATCTGAGCCTGACCGGTGAGGTCGGCACCCATCTTCTGGTAGATAGAAGCCAGACCGGCGATGTCGTAGGCAGAAGGCTTGTCCTTACCCTGGAGATAGAGGTCGTAGTACTTGGTACCGTTCTCAAAGTCGTCCTTGGCGATATAGGTGTCGGAAAGGTTCTTGTGGGTCATGTTGACCTGATCCTTATTGTCCTTGTTGGCCTCGAGAGCCTTGTGGAACATCTCAACGGCGCGGTCGTACTGCTTGGCATCCTTCAGAGCGGTGCCATAGTAGGTGTAGTCGAAGCCAGAGATCTTGGCACTGTCGGAACGATTGAAGAGGGCGTCGGCATACTGCAGAGCCTCGTCGGTGCGCTCCATATCGGTGAGATTGTAGAAAGCCAGACGGTTCCAGGCAGCCTTGCGGGCATCGCGAGTCAGACCGTACTTAGCGAGTTCGAGACTCTTCTCACGATCCTGATGCATCCAGGAAGCCATGGCGTAGTTGGTGATATCGACATCCTCCATCTTGGTCTTGTCTACCTTTCCATAGTACTCAATGGCCTTGTCGAGCATGTTGGAGTTGTAGTAGATGCGACCGGCAAGAGCATCGACAGCAATGTCAGGACGCTGCGAGCGGAGGTCGTTGAGGTTGTTGACGGCTTCCTGAGGACTACGTCCGCGCAGGATGTTGGCATACTTGAAGTAACCTTCGGGGTCTTTGGGATCCCAATACTTAGCCTGCTGGTACATCTCGGCAGCCTTACCACCATCGTCCTGAGTGACGGCGATGTCGCCCATGAGGATGTAAGCCTTGGCAAACTTCTTGTCGCGAGCAGCAGCCATCTCGGCATACTTCGTTGCGTTGACGGGATCCTTGGCATCAAGGAAGGCCTGGCCGATGGCAACGAGCATCTCGGGATTCTTCTTGAAATCCTTTACGATGCCCTTCATCTGCTTATCGACATCAACCTTCGATGCGATGATGTTCTTCACCTGGCCGAGGACGGCCTTGTCAACTTGTGCCATTACGGGAGCGCTGAAGCTGAGCATCAGGGCTCCAATTGCGAAATATTTGAACTTTTTCATACCTTCTTCTTTTTTAAAGGGTTATACATTTTTATTTTAGGAGTTAAAGGAGTCCAAGGAGTTCAAGGAGTTCAAGACAATAGCCTTTCCTCTTTCATCCTTCTGCTTTCCTCTTTCATCCTTCATCTTTCGTCCATGTTTTGATTGTATGACGAGAGGGAACTCCAAAAGTTAACTGCATTCAAATAAATTAACTAAAGAATAGCCTTCTACTTTCTGTGACGGAAGTAACTGGACGTTTTCAGTCTACTCCTCGTTGACATGGATGCTCTTCAGACGAATGTCACCCCGATAGGGCAGCATGTAGCCCGTCTGGAAGATAATCATCTGGCCACGCGGACTCTCAAGGAAATGGGCAAATCCCCAAGGCAATCCGCGTCGCGGGTCAGTGACGAGGGCATAGATGGTGCGTATGAGCGGATACTCCTGACTATAGATGTAGTACTGGTCGGGCTTACGGCTGTTACTAGGCGTGGCCTTGTCGAGCTTGGTGACCGACATGGTACGGATGTTTCTGTTTCGGGCAACACTGCCGTCGCCTCGCTTGTCATCGAGCCAGTTGCTGCCGATGATGCCAATGGCGCCGGGCGTTTTTTCTACGTAGTTGATGACCTCGGCACTGGTCTGCACGGCTGCCACGTTAGGATTGGCTATGGGCTTACCGCCGAGAATAGAGTCTTCAACATAGTGTACGGCACTCGACTTCTTATTGTCGAATACCACGGTGATCTCTCCCTTCTTGGATCCGGGATAGATGTCGCTCCACTTTGTTACTTCACCGTTGAGGATACGCTTGATGTCGGCAACGGTGATGCAGGAGTCGGTGTTCTCCTTGTTTTGGATGAGCGACAGTCCGTCGAAGGCCAGTATCATGGCCAAAGGTGTCAAGCCTCTGTCGACGAGGCTCTGGCGCTCCTCCTCCTTAAAGTTGCGCGCCGAGATCATGAGGTAGACCTCGCTTTTCAGCAACTTGGTAATGCCCTCAGACTCACTGGTATAGATGGGTTTGAGTTCGGCATTGCCTTTACACTGTATTTTCTCGAAGACTTCACGTTCCTCTTCGATAATGGGACTAAAACTTTCGTCAGAGGCGAAACTAATCACCCCTGACGAAGCTGTGTCTGTTCGCCCGCTTTTGGGCTTCTTGTCTGAGCAGGATGCCCAAAGCGCGGCGACCAGTGTTAATCCTACGAATGTGTAAGATAAGTTCTTGTTCATTTCTTGTTGTTTGCTTGCTATTACTGCAGTCTGAATGATACAGGCACGTTGTACTTCACGCGCACGGCCGAACCATTCTGCTTACCAGGAATCCAGTGCGGCATCGACTTCACGACGCGAGCTGCTTCCTTGTCGAGCGACGGGTCAACAGACTTGACGACCTTGACATCGGTGATAGAACCGTCCTTCTCGACGACGAACGATACGACCACACGACCCTGCACACCGTTCTCCTGTGCTACAACCGGGTACTTCACATTGTTGCTCAGATAGTCCATCAGGGCAGCCTGTCCACCGGGGAACGAAGGCATCTGTTCAACGACGTCGAAGACCTTGTTTTCGACTTCAGGTTTGGGCTCGGGCTGTGCCACGGCCTCTTTCAGTTTCAGCACCTCACCGGCTGCATCGTCATTACCCTTCACATCGAGGGCACCGATGGCGGTTTTGGTATTCATCAGCTCGTCCTGAGTCTTCAGCTCGTCCTCGGGCTTCACTTCATCGTCCTTCTTGATGACAGGAGCAGTGAATTTCACCGAGCTCTTTACGCGCTCAACGACCTTTTCGGGCTGCTGAATCTCGACTTTCTTCTGCTTCACCTCAGCCTTCTCTTTCGGTTTCTCGAGAGCAGAGAGTTCCTGGACGGTAGTCACAGCAACCTTCTTGTTGGCCTCCGTGATAACATTATTCACCTTAACGGCGATGAATGCAAGAGCAGCTATAGCGAGCATGATGAGAATAGACTTCACGTTTCTGGCAGAAGTGCCCTTACGCAGCTTGTAAGCTCCGTAATCCTGGTTTCTACCTTCAAACACGAGGTCGACCCACTCATTGTTTACTAGATCAATTTTTGCCATTTTCTTAAGCTATTAAAAGTTAGTACTAGATTTCGACTTCCTTCACGCCAGCTTCCTTGAGGAGTTTCAAGTCGTCGGGAGTGATATCGTCAATCACATACTTACCAATGCTGCAAATCTGCATTTCATCGAGAGCACGCACCACGTTGACATAAGCTGCCTTATCGGTAGGTTTGATAATGACCGTCATGGTCTGAATCTTCTGACCAGAGCCCGTGATGTCACCAGCCTTGATTTTGGCCAGCTCAATGTTGTAGATTGAGTCATTCCACTGTGAGGGATGAGCCAGACGCTTCTCGTCGAGTTTGGCCTTAGCCATCATCACGTCGCGCACAGGCTGGGTGTTGTCCTCAGTAACGTGGGTGATCAGAGCCTTTCGGATACCTTCCTTACCCCAGTCAACCTTCTGCAGGCAAGTGGGATCGTCGTACTTAGGAAGACCTGCGACATAGTAGAGGTGGTCCTTGTCGGCGGTGACATACATCGTGATAGTGTATGAAGCCTTGGTCACGGACTTGTCCTCATCGGTCATGTTCTTATCCTTACTCGGCATCGTCAACTCCATAGTCTGCGGCTTAGCCAAAGTCGAGCAGAGCATGAAGAAGGTAATAAGAAGCATCATCATATCCACCATCGGCGTGAAGTCGACGCGGGTCTGCATCTTCTTTTGTTTACTTGCTTTCTGTTTTGCCATACTTTAGTCCTCCTGATTAGCCTTATATGAAGTGATGAGATAGTAACGGTTCTCGTTCATATCGCGCAGCTCACCCATGATTTTCTTGATGACACTGTAGGGAGTGTTCTGGTCAGCCTTGATGGCCACCTTGATGTCTTCGTTGGCATTGTGTGCCTCCGTTACCCACATCTGGAACTCACTCTTGTCACCATCAATACTATCAAGAGGGATACCTCCCTGCTGCTTCATGGCGAGATTTCGTGCATCGGGGTCGAGGTTGAGATAGGCTTCGAGCTTATCCATCGGCATACCCCACATACCATCCTCAAGGAATGCTGTGCGCTGGAGCGGATTGATGGACACGCCATACTGTCCGGCCATGCTCAGCAGTGCTTCCACTGAGTGATGCTCATTATCCATGCCCATATATATGCGGCCGATGGAATCGACCAAGATATTGAGCACGTTAGTCTCCGGAACCTTGATCTCCGATACAGACATAGGTGTGGTGACGGTTGTCGGCTCCTTCTTCATGAACGTAGAGCTCATCATGAAGAAAGTAAGCAGCAGCACCATGACGTCTGACATAGGAGTCATATCGATCCAGATGTCCGCTTTCTTAATTTTTACTTTACCCATAATGATAAATGTTTTAAAGGGTTAGCAAAAATTAAGCCTCTTCTGTGTGGTTTGCTTCGTAGGTCTGAGCGATTGAATAACCAACCTCGTCGAGGGCGTATGTCAACTTGTCGATCTTGTTCGTGAAGTAGTTGTAAGCAACAACGGCTACCCACGAAGTCAAGATACCCGAAGCCGTGTTAACCAGAGCCTCAGAAATACCTACTGACAGAGCAGCAGAGTCACCACCACCGGTAGCAGCCAGAGCTGCGAACGAACGGATCATACCTACCACAGTACCGAACAGAGCGGTCAGCGTACCGAGAGTAACGATGGTACCCAGGATCGGCATGTTCATCTGCAGGGTGGGCATCTCGAGCTGAGTAGCCTCCTCGTGAGCCTGCTGGATCTTAGCGACCTTCTGAGCCTTCTTCATACCGGGAGTAGCTTCCATCTCCTTGTAAGCCTTCAGCGAAGCGCCAACAACGTTAGCAACAGTACCACGCTGGTCGTCGCACAGCTTCTGAGCCTTTGCGAAGTCACCTTCCTTCAGAGCCTGCTTGATGTTAGCCACGAACTTGGGGAGCTTACCCTTACCGAAAGCGGTGCGGAGAGCGAGAGCGCGCTCGACGCTGAGAGAGAGAGCGGTGAACAGCAGCGTGATGATCACAGGCACGACGATACCACCCTTGTAGATAGTACCGAGCATGTTGGTGGGCTCGTTAGCAGTGTCACCCTCTTTGAAGTTAGCGGGGTTACCGAGCACGTACATGTAGAAGAGAACTGCTGCGATGAAACAGAAAACGATAATCCAGATTGCGGCCTGGACACCCTGGAAGCCCTGAGATTTCTTCGGGGCTGCGGCTTTAGCTTGTGTAGTTGCCATAATTTAAAATTTTAATTTTTTTGGTTATTAAAAGAGTTTAAGTTGATAATTATCTAAATTTGAACACGCAAAGATAACAATTTATGAGAAAGTATCCCAACGATTAAGAAGTTTTAACTATCAAAAAATGCATTTTTCTGTGTTTTAGGCCAGTTTTGCCAGTGCCTGAGCAATCCGTTGGAGTGCTTTTCGGATGTTTTCGTCGCTCGTGGCATAGCTCATCCTGAAGCAGTCGGGGTCGCCGAAAGCATCGCCGCCGACGGTGGCGACATGGGCCTCGGTGAGCAGATACATGGCCAGGTCGGTGCTGTTGTTGATGGTAATGCAGGTGCCGTTGCTCTCGTAGCGCTTGCCATAGAAGCTTGAACACTTCGGGAACAGGTAGAAAGCGCCGTCGGGGCGGTTCACCTCCAGGCCGGGTATCTGGCTGGCCAGTTCCACGATGAGGTCGCGGCGACGCTCGAAGGCCTGGCGCATCTCCTCTACGCAGTCCTGCGGCAGGGTGTAGGCGGCCTGGGCAGCCTTCTGGCTGACGGAGCAGGGTCCACTGGTGTACTGTCCCTGCAGCTTGTTGCAGCCTTTGACGATCCACTGCGGTGCGGCCATGAAGCCGATGCGCCAGCCCGTCATGGCATAGGCTTTCGACACACCGTTGACGATGATGGTGCGCTCCTTCATGCCGGGGAACTGGGCGATGCTCTCGTGGTGTCCTATATAAATAATGTGTTCGTAGATTTCGTCGGCCAAGACGTAGAGGTCGTCATGTCGCAGGACGACCTCGGCCAGCGCCTGCAGCTCGTCGCGGGTGTAGACGCTGCCTGTGGGATTGCTGGGCGAGCAGAGGATGAGCATGCGCGTCTTCGGGGTGATGGCGGCCTCGAGTTGCTCGGGCGTGATCTTGAAGTTCTGCTCGATGCCGGCGCGGATGTGCACAGGTTTGGCTCCTGCCAGCAAGGCCATCTGCGGATAGCTCACCCAGTAGGGTGTGGGGATGATGACCTCCTCGCCGTCGTCGACCAGCGCCATGACGGCATTGCAGACACACTGCTTGGCACCGTTCGACACCAATATCTCGTCGGCCGAGTAGTCGAGGCGGTTCTCGTTCTTCAGCTTGGCCACGATGGCCTGCCTGAGGTCGGCATAGCCCGGCACGGGCGAATAGCGCGACCAGTTGTCGTCGACAGCCTGCTTGGCGGCCGCCTTGATGCCGTCGGGCGTGTTGAAGTCGGGCTCGCCCACGCTGAGGTTAATCACATCGATGCCCTGTGCCTTCATCTCGGCACTTTTCTGCGACATCGCCAGTGTGGCAGAGGTTGCCAACCTGTTAAGTCTTTCTGCAAGTTTTGCCATTGCTGTTCTATTGTTACTCGTTGCAGGGGTGCTTATTATCTTTTTTTTAATTTCAGAATGTACGCGCACGATAATGGTAGCCTCATTCATCAGACATTCATTTCGGCGATGCGGTCGACGATTTTGCGGTTGGTCTCGCCGATGACACGCAGGTCGTGATGCAGGCGCAGGCGGAACTTCCACATGCGGAAGTAGAGGAACAGGCCTACAGGCACCACGATGGCTGCCACGATGTTCATCCAACGGCGCTCGAAGGGCCGCGTGTGGGCCTTCACCGACACCACGGGGTAGTGGTTGAGCTCGGTGAGCACGAACTTGTCGCGCGTGTTCGAAAGGTCGTCGATGACAGCCTCCATCTCGTCGCTGATACGTTCTATCTCGTGGTCGGGCTCGTAGCGGAAAAACACCTTCACGGGGTTGGGCATGCGCAGGAGGCTGTGGTCGCGGGCGTAGGAGGCCACCTCCCGACTGATGCGGTTGAGAGCCGTGGCGTCGGCCTGGTAGTCGGGGTCGCTGATGATGACCTCCTTGCCGAAGACGTGGCGCTTCTGGCGTAGTCCGAGCAGCCGACGGAAGAACGTGCGGTAGGCGTCCATATTGAACACCACAGAGTCGTTGTTGGCCTTATAGGTGAAGAAGGCTGCCACGGGTATGAGCACGGCGGGCGCCAGGCCCTTGCCGAACCAGACGGTCCACACGCCGATGCGCGCCATGCGGTAGCCGGTGTTGTCGAGGATGTAGAAGATGATGTAGACGATGACCGATATAATCACGGGAATGCCCAGTCCGCCCTTGCGGATAATGGCACCGAGGGGTGCGCCGATGAAAAAGAAGATGAGGCAGGAGAGGGCGAGCGTGAACTTATTGATGGCCTCGATGTCGTGGCCGCGCAGGATGCGGTCGCCGTCTTCCGAGATCATGCTCTGGAAATCGAGTTCGCTGAGTTCCGACTGCACGGTGCTCATTGCCATGCTGACGGCGCGCGAGCGCTGGTCGTCGCTCAGGCGGTTGAGCAGCGTGTCGATGTTCATTGTCTTGGCCTCGGCGCGCTTCACGGCTGCTGTGGAGTCGTTGCGCGAGAGCGGCAGCGAGTAGTAGTAGCGCTTCTGCGCAGCGTCGTAGAACTGCCGGCCTATGCTGTCGTAGACGTGGTTGAGCGAGTCCTTGTCGTAGAGAATCTGCTCCAGTCCCTTGCCGCGGGCGTCGTTCGAGAAGAGCGAGGCATCGGCCACGTTGAAGTCGCCGTCGTAGTCGAGCACGAGCCGCTTCGTGGTGAACGTCTGGCGCTGATAGGGCACCGACGCCGAGCCTCCGAACTGCTGTGACTGCATGTTCTCGAACCACTCGCCGCTCCAGAGCGACAGCAGCAGGTGCTGCTTGTCGGCCGTAGACTGCAACATGCCCGAGTCGGCCAGGATAATCTGCTGGTCCTCGTAGCTGCCCGTCATGCGGTAGATCATGATGCCGTACAGATGGCCCGTCTCCATGTCCTTCTGCTGCACGTAGATGTTGCTGCCGGGGATGCCGTCGTAGAAGATGCCCTCGGGAATCTCCAGTTCGGGACTCTTCTGCTTCATCGAGAGCAGCAGCTGGCGCATCTTCACGTTGGCGTCGGGACCCACGTAGTTCTGGAAGTAGAACGATCCGAACGTGATGACGACGGCCACAACGATGAGCGAGCGCATGGTCTGCATGAGCGAGATGCCGGCGGCCTTGATGGCGGTGAGCTCGCTGCTCTCGCCGAGGTTGCCGAACGTGATGAGCGACGACAGCAGCAGGGCCAGCGGCAACGCCTGGGGCACGAGCATCAGACCCATGTACCAGAAGAACTTCGCCATGACCTCCATCGAGATGCCCTTACCGATGAGCTCGTCGACGTAGCGCCATAGGAACTGCATCATCAGCACAAACTGGCTGACGACAAACGTACCTACGAACAGCAGCATGAACTGCCGAATCATGAAGGTATCGAGTTTCTTTATTCTGAACATTCCTGTGTCTCTACGCTGAAAAAAATGAGGCACGGGCCTGCGCCCACGCACGTAATCGGCTGCAAAGGTACAAATAAGTGAGCGAAAAGCAAAGCAAAAACGAAAGTTTTTTACGCAAGACTTCAAGGCAGGATGTTTTAATTGAAAATAAACAACTAAAACGTCAAGAAACAGGAATCAATTCTCGATTTTAACATTTCCGCAAGAACACAACCATCTTGCACAAACAAAGGAAAATGTGCAATTCCTGACTATTTCCTGACAATTCCCGCCACTTCCCTACCCTCCCCGAAACAGCCGCGCGGCAGCAGCGGCGGCAAAACCTATGCTCCAGGTTTCACAGAGCATGCGTTTAGTTGCTACAGACCTATGCTTTGGACGATGTAAACCTATGCTTTAGAGCACAGAAACCTATGCTTTAGCGGGACTAAACCATAGGTTTACACGAACGAAAAGAAAGCTCCTTTGAAACCACCTGACAATCAACGACTTACAGACAGTACGTTTTTCCACGAAAAAGCAAGGAAGATAGCAAAGAAAAGGGCCGATGAGCCCTCGTTGTGTTAAAACGAATTGTTAACAACCAGTTCTGTTTTAACACTTCAAAACATACCAGCACCAGCGGATAGTGCATCGAGAAGAAGGGACCGACGCTGCTCACGCCATTAAAACAAGGTGCAAGCGTGCCCGTGCGAAAGTTCTCAGAGCCCGCTGGAATGATGCAGGCGCTCCAGATTGTCGTCCCAGATGTCATGCAGCAACTGAATGTCCTCAGGCGCAGCATAGTCGACGACGTGGAGCACATAGTCGCCCGTAAGGTCGCTCTTCAGCATTCGCATCTCCAGGAAAGCCTCGCTGTCGTCCTCGTCAATCCAACGCATGCGCAAATGGCTCTGCTTCACCATTTCCAGGATCTCGAGCTTGCGCGAGTCATAGTGCATGAGCGGGTTTCCCCAGGCCAGTGTGACAGAGTTACCATCCATCTGCACCTCGTCGGCAATCCAGCGTGCCAGACCTGCCGCAGTGCTCATGAGTTGCCAGATAATCGCCGGCGAGTTCGACTTCAACTCATATTCCAATTCCAGTCTTTCTTTCTTCATAAGAAACGGTATTTGTAGGTTGATTTTGTCAGATTATGTCGTTCTTACGGTGCAAATATAGTAAAATTTTTCGAATTACGAAGAAAAAGTTGCGAAAATTTTGGTGAATTAAAAATTTAATATTACCTTTGCACCGCATTTCGAGAACGACTGTCTCCGACAGCCCGATTTTTCGAGTGCATAGGTGAAACGTTACATGGAGGCGGGATAGCTCAGTTGGTTAGAGCGTCGGATTCATAATCCGGAGGTCGAGGGTTCGGGTCCCTCTCCCGCTACCAAAAGTAAAGACTCCTGCAAGCCGCAAGGTTTGCTGGAGTCTTTGCGTTTTGTGTGCTACAGGTGCTGCAGGAAGTCGGTGAGGCTGTCCTTCGTGTCGAGGCCGAGCTTCTGGCGGATGCGGTATCGGCTGATTTCCACGCCTCGTGTGGAAATGTTCAGCAGCGGGGCTATTTCCTTCGACAATAGGTTCATGCGAATGTAGGCACAGAGCATCTTCTCCTTGTGCGTCAGCGAGGGATAGCGTTCGTCGAGCAACTGCAGGAATCGGTGGTGCACAATGTCGAACGAGTTCTTGAAAGCTTCCAAGTCGTCGTCGTGTTCGATGTTCGTATCAATCTGCCCGATGAGTCGCGTTACACGGCGCTTGATGGTGCTGAGCAACTCCGATTTCCGCACCTCGGCTCCAGTGGGCAATGCGTTATTCAGGCTCACCGCCGTCTTCTTGATTTCCTGCAGCATCTCATTTTTGCGCACGATGTTCATTCGCGAGCGTACCAATTCGTCCTGACGTGCCCGCAACTCAAGCTCCAGTTTCTCCTCGCGCAGCGTCTCAATCTCTTCCACCTTCTCCTGAATCTCCTCTTCCTTCTCCTGCAGCTGCTCGTTTTTCTTGGCAACCAGCCGCTGCCGACTCTTCTGTGCATATCGATAGGCTACATAGGCAGAAGCCATCATCAACAAGACGTAGAGCGTATAGGCCCACCACGTTCGATACCACGGAGGCAGGATGACAAAACTGAACGACGTCTCCACAGGTTTCTGACAGCCTGTCATGATGACTCGCAGATGGAAGGTGTAGGAGCCTTCGTGCAAGTTGGTGTACTCCTTGATGCGGCGGCGAGTGTACGGACTCCACTTGTCTTCAGCCGAGCCTTCCAGCCAGTAGCTATATTGTACGGTTTTCGACGGGTCGTAGTTATTGGTGCTATACTCCAGTCGCAAGGAGTTGTTGCGCCAGGCAATCTTCGCAGGCTGCTTGCAACCATAGAACAATGTGTCGGCATAGTTGCCAATATAGATATTCCTGATGTAAGGACGCACATGCAACTCACCAGAAGCGCCTTGGGATGCAGGCAGAGAGATACGGGAGACGTCGTGAGTTCCCTGAGCCCCTCCGACAACCTGCAGCATGGCAAAACCGTCCTCAGTACCAATGATGGCCTCTTGTCCGTTGTCGTTGAAGCTGATATTCTCGAAGTCCTCCATCAGGCAATCGTTCAGGTAGCCATTGTTGTCCTTACCTGTCACCACGTGCAGAGTTCCATCGGAGACATACCACAGCCGGCCCTTCGAGTCCTGGCGGATATACGTGTAGGCGACGTGTCCTTCCAGCTGGTCTTCCAGCTTGGGGAAAGGCTCCAGGCGGTCGTTGGTGGAGTCGTAGCGAAACAGTCCGCTTCTGCTTGCCACAACCGTTTCACCGTTCACCTTTGCTATGCAAACGTTATCGCCCTTGGGCAACTGCGCGGAGTTGTAGCACCGCTGCGAAATGACCTTGCTCAGATCGGCACTCAACACGAGACGGAAGAGGCCCTTCTCCTTGTTGGCTACCCATACGGCACCCGAGCCATCCTCCACATAGAACGTCTTGGCCGACAGGTCTGCACCTTTCACTCGCTCGGCCATCTCCCATCGTCCCCCTTGTCGGCGCATGAGCTGCAAGCCCCAATAGGTTGAGACAAGGAGCACATCGTCGCGATAGCCAAGTGAGCGCACACCCCATACACCTCTTTGATGATAACGCGTGATGCGATCGCCATCGATCATCAGGAAGAAGTGCCTGCCGCCACAAAATAGCTTTCCGTCGATGGTGTCGATGCACAACACCTGGCTACCCGTGCCTTCAATAAAGCGGATGTCGCCCGACGCCATCTCATAAAGTCCCTGATTGCTACCCAAATAGAGCTTTCCGCGATATCGCATGCTACAGTTGCCGCTTCCCACGGGCGACTGCCGGCTATTGAGAAAGCGAAGTGGAGAGTCGAGGGGCACGCAGTCGATACCGTTGTCGAGTCCCAGCCAGAGGTTGTGCTCGCTGTCGAAGGCTGCAGAAAGCACCATTCGGCTCTGCAAGCCGTTGTCCATCGTGATTTGTTCGGCAACACCTGTCGCCAAGTCAAGCAGGAACACGCCATCGTGAATGGTGCCCAGCGCCAGCAGATGATCGCTGATGGCCGCACAGGTGAGTTGAGAGTTGAGAGTGGAGAGAGGAGAGAGGAGAGGTGAGAGGCGGTTGTTGTCGTAGAGGAACAGTCCGCGCTCACTACTCACCAGCAGGAGTTTGCCTTCATAGGGAAGCAGAGCCACGATGGGCGACGTCTGCTGAATGTCGATGCCGTGCAGCGGGGCAAACTTCTTCCCCATGAGCACATAGACGCCTGTGGCAGTTGTGACGTAAAGACGGTTGTAGACCACAGCTGAATAACTCAACCCATGTGGGTCGTGGATACGACTACGGGTGTTGTTGATGTAGATAGCTGTGTCGCATTGGAAATAGGTGTTGTCGCCTAAGTGATGAATGTTCCACACGTTCAATTGACCAATCTTATCCACCGACTCCGAGAGCCGCTCGTAGACCATACGCCCCTTTTCATTACGCACAAACCGGCCAAACTGGCCAAGGGCACCAACATAGATGGCGTCGCGAGCTGCATAGACCGACCTGACCTTTGCATTGCCAGGCAAGCTGTAGGTTTTCCAGTTCGCCCCGTCGAACTCGAGCAAGCCTTTGTTATTGGCAAAGTACATCCAGCCTTCATGGTTTTGGACGATCTGCCAATTCTGGTTGCCCGACCGATATTGCTGCCTCGAATAGTTCACAACAGCATGCTGCCAGGAACCATTTGCCATGAGGGGCGCTGACACGAGAAGCAGGCCGGCCGAGAGGAGGATTGTTGTGCATAAATGTTTCATGCTGCAAAGATATCGTTTTTTTCTGAAACTACCAAATACTATGAGATAGTTTTTTAGAAACTCACTTTTTTGAAATGGTTATTGATTATCAATACGTTACAATTTTGTTGAGAAACTTTTGATGTAGTCGTTGAGAAGAGCTATAGTAGTTGTGATGTAGTTATATCCTTGGCATGAATTAAGAATAGGTGTAACTTTGCGGCATCAAAACGAAACCAAACATCTATTATTATTTAATTTAAATCTTATGAAACTAAAAGCATTATCAACTGGTATTTGGCAGCCGCTCATCGTTGGCTGCTGGTTATTCCTTTTGAGTGCGGCAGCTTGGGCACAAGGTCCTCTCAGCGTGAGAGGTACGGTGCTGGATGCTACTACGCACGAACCTATGATTGGTGTCAGCGTCATCGAACAAGGCACTTCGAACGGTGCTATCACCGACATGGACGGCCACTTCGTCCTTCAGCAGGTCAGACAGCGCGCCACCATTCAGTTCTCCTATGTGGGATATCTCGACTTAACGCTCCCTGTGGCCAATGCCTCCGGCGAGATTCTGATGCGGGAAGACGACAAGACGCTCTCTGAAGTGGTCGTCGTGGGTTACGGCACGCAGAAGCGCGCCAATCTCTCTGGTGCCGTGTCAGCCGTAGAAGGCGACAAACTGGCCGCCAAGCCGACGAGCGACGTGCTGAGTGCCATGCAGGGCGAACTGCCTGGTGTGGCTGTGCTGCGTTCCAGCGGTGAGCCTGGCAGCGAGACCTCAGGCATTCGCATTCGTGGTTTCTCGTCAGCCAACGCCACCAGCGCTTTGGTACTCATCGACGGTGTTGAGGGCGATCTGTCGTTGTTGAACGCCGACGACATCGAAAGCATCTCTGTGCTGAAGGATGCTTCTGCTTCAGCTATCTATGGTGCCCGCGCAGCCTCGGGTGTTGTACTCGTGACGACGAAGAGCGGCAGCGAGGGAAAGGCGAGAATCTCCTACAACGGCTACTATGCAGTGAACACTCCCGGTAATATGCCGGAGCGCCTGCCTGCTTGGGAAGAACAGCAGTGGATTAACATCGGCCGCTACAATCAAGGCGGCAGCTACGAGTGGAACAAGGAGAAGACCACCTGGGTTGCCAACCCGAACTTCAACTACTACCCCAATAACAACAACGGCCGCTGGGAACAGTTCACCGCGACCAACTGGGTAGACGAAGGTACCAAGGACCACAGCGACCAGACCAATCACTCCATCTCTGTCTCCGGTGGCACGAAGAGTATGAACTACTTCGTCAGCGGAAACTACTTCTACAAGAATGGTATGCTGAAGTATGCCGATAACGCCAACACACGCGTGAACCTGCATGCAAAGGTGAACGCTGAGCTGAACAAGTATCTGCAACTGGGCGTCAACGTGCAATATCAGTCGAAGAAGAGCACGTCGCCCTCGAACGGTGCCGGCAGCATTCTGAACACGATGTACGGCGCCCGCGCACGTCAGTTGCTGTGGCAGCCCGAGGAGACGCCCAATTACGGTTCGCAGCCCTATAGCGGCGACTTGCAGGTGAACCCCATCGACATTCTGAAGAACGGCGGCACCAACGAAACCCACTATGAAGCATTCCTCGGCAAGGGCGAGCTGACCATCAAGAATCTGGTTGAAGGCCTGCGCATCAACCTCAGCGCCAGCCGTCGCGCCGGCTACTACAGCGGTCGCTCCGAGCGTCACTGGCTTGCTTGGTATGCCATGAACGGCACGACCATCCGTCAGCAGACCAACAATCCGAACTCGCTCTATCGCATCAAGAACAACGACTATCACGACATGTTGGAGGCTACTGCCACCTATGAGATCACTTCAGGCCTGCACAACGTGAAGTTGCTCGGTGGTACCAGCTATGAGAACTATCGCAAGGATCAGTTCGATGCAACAGCAAAGAACATGAACTCAAACGACTTCTATTCGTTTAACTACTACGATGCCGCCGAGGCTACGAACACCACGCTGGGCGATAACATCCAGCCCTGGTCGATGATGTCCTACTTCGGTCGCGTCAACTACAACTTCGCCGAGCGCTATCTGCTAGAGGCCAACATCCGTTACGACGGAAGCTCGCGTCTGGCTCCCTCCAAGCGTTGGAAGGCATTCCCGTCGGTGAGTGCAGCCTGGCGTGTGAACCAGGAGAAGTGGTTCAACCTCGACTGGGTGAGCAATTTGAAGCTGCGTGCTTCGTGGGGTCAGCTTGGTAATGGTGCCGTGCTGGGACTCTATGACTACATTCCCACCATCTCGCAGGGTGCCACCTATATAACTGAAAAAAGCTACTATCAGGCCAATCTCGCCTCGAAGGACAAGACTTGGGAGACTATCGAGACCACTAATATCGGTATCGACCTCGGCTTCCTGCGCGGACGTCTGAACGCATCGTTCGACTACTATTGGAAGTACAACAACGACATGCTCTCCCGCCTGCAGTTGCCGCATACCATCGGTATCGGTGTACCTTCGGTCAACGTCGGTAAGCTGAAGACGTGGGGTTGGGAGTTCGACATCAGATGGCAGGACCGCATCGGCGACTTCCGCTATCAGGTGGCTTTCAACATCAGCGATTCGCAGAACAAGCTCGTTGAGTACGACGGTGCTGACGTGATCACTGCCGGCAACGTGAGTCTGCTCGAGGGCTACGCCATGAACACCATCTGGGGCTATAAGACCGATGGCTACTGGTCGAGCAAGGAGGAGTACCAGCAGTACAAGGAGGCTCATCCCGGCTATAAGTCGTTCTCTGATGGTAAGGTTGGCGGCGGCGACGTTCGCTATCTGACACTTCCCGATGCCGACGGCAGCATCGACCACCAGGTGGGTGCCGGCGACGGTACGAAGGAAAATCACGGCGACCTGGTCTACCTGGGTAACTCCAACGGCCGCTACCTCTACGGTCTGAACCTCTCGGCCCAGTGGAAGGGCTTCGACTTCGCTGTGATGTTCCAGGGTGTTGCCAAGCGCAAGATCCTCGTCGATACCGAAGCAATCACACCTTTCGGCCGTACACACCAAATGCCTTGGACCATTCATCGCGACTACTGGACAGAAGACAATCCCGATGCCTACTGGCCCCGTCTTTACAACTACAACGGCGACATGTTCAACTTCCAGCCTTCCGATAAGTGGGTGCAGAATGCTGCCTACCTGCGTCTGAAGAACATCACGCTGGGCTACACGATTCCTGTTGACAAGCGCTACATCCAGAAGCTGCGCGTCTACATCAGCGGCAACGACGTCTGGGAGAAGTCCGACATCCTGAAGGTGTTCGACCCCGAAGCCGGCAACAACGTTGGCCGTAACTACTATCCCTTCTTCCGCACCTGGTCGTTTGGCGTGAATGTTACGCTCTAGTTTATAGTCTAAAGTTTATATAAAGAATAAAGATATGAAACGATATATTTTCAAATCAATGAGCGTTGCCGCCCTGGTATGTGGCGCGATGGTGCTGGCCAGCTGCGAACTGGACCGACTGCCCGAGACAACGCTTGCCGACAATAACTTCTGGCAGAGCGAGACCGACCTGCGCGGTGCTTGCAACAAACTCTATGTCGACCTGCCGGGATTCTCACACGACACCCGCGCCGACGACGTTATCGGAACGGCTGCCAACTCTACCTCAAGCGGCAACTGGAATGTGCCCGCCACAGCTAACGACTGGACACAGCCCTACCAGAAGATTGCCGTTTGCAACAACATCATCGCAAAGGGCGAGCAGGCTCCGCTGCTGGACGCTCAGAAGAACCGTTGGATGGCTGAGGCCTATTTCTTCCGCGCCTATCACTATTTCGACCTCGTGAAGAAGTATGGCGACGTGCCCCTCATCCTGAAGGCTTTCGACTCGACGAGTGATCCCGATATCAAGATGGGCCGTACCCCGCGTGAGGAAGTCATCCAGCAATGCTACAGCGACCTGGCTTTTGCTGAAGCAAACCTGCCCGACATCGACGACGTGAAGAGTGATGCCGACTGGGGCCGCGTCTCAAAGAGTGCTGCCCGAGGAATGCTGGTACGCATCGGCCTCTACGAAGGCACCTATTCGAAGTATCACAACCTGGGCAGCGATGCCAAGAGTCACCTGAAGGTGAGCATCGACGCTGCCGAACGACTCATCAACAGCGGCAAGCACGACCTGTACCCCGACTTCCAGAAGCTGTTCTACTTCGACGGTGAAGGTCGCCAGAACAAGGAGAACGTGTTCGTGAAAGTCTATGGTCCCAACGGTGCCAGCGGAGTAATCCTCCACAACAACTCTCGCGGACTGGAGAATGCCGTGAGTGTCACACGCCAGACAATCGACGAAATCCTCTATAGCGACGGACTGCCTCGCGAGAAGACCTCGCTGAAGGTGGAGGAGAAGATGCACAACGACGTATTCCTGAACCGCGATCCCCGCATGGCCCTGACGTTCTATCAGAAGGGCGAGGAAGCCTACAAGGCTGGCTACAACCCCTTCGGCAATCAGCACGGCAACGGCTACGGCATCAAGAAGGGCTTCATGCTCGAGGAGTGGAACACCGTAAACAAGGAGACTGTCGACAAGATGATTATCCGCTATGCCGAAGTGCTGCTCTCCTATGCAGAGGCGCTGTTCGAATACAACGGTCAGATCAGCGATGCACAGCTCAATGCTACTGTGAATAAGATTCGTGCCCGTGTGGGCTTCGACGTGAAGCTCACCAACGCTTTCGTCAGCGCCAACGGTCTGAACATGCGCGACGAGATTCGTCGCGAGCGCCACGTGGAATTTATCGACGAGAACCTGCGCTACGACGACATCATCCGCTGGAAGATTGCCGAGAAGGTGCTTCCCGTCACGATGCTGGGTCTGAAGTATAACGATGCCGACGAGCTGAGCACGCAGCGCGAGAACATCCAGAACCGTCTGACCGACGCCAACGGTATGTTCAACGGCAAGAAGGTGGCCGACCAGGGAGACATCTACGTCATCGAGCAGGCTAGCGCCCGCAGCTTCGATCCCAACAAGGATTACAAATATCCCATTCCTACCTACGAGATTGCCACTTCGGAGGGTAACGTCAAGCAGAACCCCGGCTGGTAATAGAAAAATGAATATAGACAATTGAAAACAGAAACATAATAAAACTGAAATATGAAACGTTTTATCAATATACTGATGGTGCTCATGGTCTTGATGACGGGTCTGACGACTCTGACGGCCTGCAGCGACGACGAGTGGGGAAACGACAACCCCGAATATCAGAATGTGTTTATCGTGGCCTTCGCCGACTGGGGACCAAAGAGCAACAACGACAAGACCTACACCGTGAAGCAGGGCAGTCAGCTGGAGGTGCCTGTTCAGCTGTGGTGTGAGGGCACGCGCTCGTTCAACGCCGAAGCTTTCGTCTATGTCGACACCAAGCTCGCACTGGGTCAGGACTTCCAGATTGTCGATGCATCGGGCAACGCCCTGCAGCCAAATAGCAACGGCGCCTACGTGCTGACATGGGATCTGCAGAAGCCCGATGCCACCAAGAACCACCGTCTGCAGAGCATCTTCGTGAAAGCGCTGAACGGCGCAAAGGGCGATGTGACGCTGATGACCTTCGACCCGAAGGACGTAGATGCCGACGGCAAATTGCGCATCTCCAACGGAGGCACGAAGGACGACGACACCCAATACTATGTGCCCAACAACAAGACCGGCCAGTATGAGGTGCGTTGCATCACGGTGAACTACAAGGTGAAAGTAACTATCAACTAAGCTGCTGCGCAGCGTTCAAAGCAGCATAGCTGCGTTCAAAGTTCAAAAGCAGCATAGCTGCGTTCAAGGTGCAAAGCAGCAAGCTGCGTTTAAAGCGCCGTGTAGGGGCAGTCCCCGTGTCTGCCCTTCACGTCTAAAGAAAAAACAATCATTGGCGGGG
>OCVV011358596.1_pt1 | contig 39217 bp, 40 predicted proteins | sample 1539721 | NCBI WGS metagenome assembly OCVV01 (sample SAMN02144230, study PRJEB22623) | gut metagenome | biome: sheep rumen | host: Ovis aries | place: New Zealand | reverse complement strand
CTTCACGTTCAATATATGCAAAAATGGAAACTTTTTCGGAAGTTTTCATTTTTGCCTTTCAAGCTGTCGACACTTTGTCGACAGCTTGAGACAGCCCCGGCTCATTTGAGCCGGGGCTGTCTTGTTGAACAGGGTGTTCGGTCAGAGATTGTAATACTTCTCGAATTCCGCGGGGTGCGGGATCTGGGAGAGCTCGAGGCACTCCCTGCGCTTGCGGGCGATGAAGTTCCGCAGCAGCTCCTCCGGGAAAACGCCGCCGGCGGTGAGGAAGTCATGATCCTGCTCCAGCGCGTCGAGCGCCTGCTCGAGCGAGGTCGGCAGGTGCTGCAGCTTGGCCTTCTCCTCCTCGGGCAGATGGAAGAGATTGCAGTCGTAGGGACCCCAGCCGTTCTCATGCGGGTCGATCCGGTTCTTCACGCCGTCGATTCCCGCCATGAGCAGCGCCGCGAAGCAGAAATAGGGGTTGCAGGTGGCGTCGGGGTTGCGGATCTCAAAGCGGCGCAGCTTCGGGGACTTGGCGTAGGCCGGGATGCGGATGACGGCGCTGCGGTTGGAGGTGGCGTAGCCGACGGTCACGGGCGCCTCGAAGCCCGGCACCAGGCGCTTGAAGGAGTTGGTGGAGGGGTTGGTGATGGCGCAGAGGGCGTTGATGTGCTTGAGCAGGCCGCCCATGAAGTAATGCGCGGTACGGCTGAGGTGGGAGTAGCCCTCGTCATCGGAGAAGACGGGCTCGCCGTCCTTGAGCAGCAGCATATGCACATGCATGCCGCTGCCGGCCTCGCCGTAGACGGGCTTGGGCATGAGTGTGGCGCTCAGACCGTACTTGCGGGCGACGTTGCGGATAATGTACTTGACGTTCATCGCACCGTCGGCCATCGTGGACATCTGGCACAGCAGGGGCTCGATCTCGAACTGGCCCGCGCCGCCGACCTCGGGATGGTGGTACTTGACGGGTATGCCGGCCTTCTCGATCTCCATGCACATCTCGCTGCGGCACTCGTAGCTGCGGTCGAAGGGCTTGGCGACGTGGTAGTTGCTCTGGAAGGGGACGACGTTGCCGCTGCCCTCGGTATTGCTGTTCCAGTGCGCGCCGGCGGTGTCGAGATGGACGCCGATGGCGTTGTGCTCCACCTGCCAGCCCACCTCGTCGAAGAGATAGAACTCAAATTCCGGCAGGATCATCATCGTGTCGGCAATGCCGCTGTCGCGCAGGTACTGCTCGGCGGCGAGCACGATGTTGCGCGGGTACTGCCTGAGAGGGCGGTTGTGCGGATAGTCGATGATCATGGCGTTGCCGATCATCGAGAGGGTGGGCACGGCGCAGAAGGGGTCGATCATCGCCGTGTCAAGGTCGGGGATATAGACCATGTCGCTCTTCTCCACGACGGCGTAGCCGTAGTTGGAGGCGTCGAAGCCGATGCCGTTTTCCATGGTCTCCTCGTTGAAGTGCTCCGCGGGGATGGTGACGTGGCGGAACTGACCGTTGATGTCGACGATCTTGAAATCGACCATGCGGATCTGCTGCTCCTCAATGAGCTTCATAATGTCTCTGGCGGTTTTAGACATGTTTTCCTACCTTCCCTGTCATAATGATTATATGATGGTGAAAAGCGAAAAAGCTTTTCGCCGCGCAGCTTTGCTGCGCAGCAAAACAGCCTTGCTGTTTTGCCATATACGCATTGCAAAGAACAGCAAATTCTGGCGGCGCAGAAAAACAGCCGGGAACTCTCAGAAGGAACGCCGCGCCTGCCTGCTTCCGATTATAGCAGAGCTTTTCAATTTTGTACAGAGAAAAGGGGCGAAAAAAGCGCGGTTTCCGTCAAATTGAACGAAATCTTCTTTTCTTCGCCGCCCAGGCATGCTCTTGCCCACCGATTCATTCTTGAATGAATCGGCGGGCAAGAGCAGCCATATTTCGCGGCTGCCGCGTGAGCGGCGAGCGAAATGGCGATAAACTATTCTTGCTGTGCCTGCACAGGCTGTCGGATTGATGCAAGAATAAATTGGAACATCAAGAATATGGTCTTGCGAGCGCCGCAGGAATTTTGTTTTTCCCTGTGGGAACTTTTTCCCGCAGCCTGCGTCTGGATCGCTGAGGACAAAAACCCGACCATTTTGCATACAGGAGGAGAGCCTTATGAAAAAGATCCTTTGCCTTGCCCTTGCCCTGCTGATGCTGCTCGGCTTCTCGGCCTGCGGCTCGAGCTACAGCGGGAACTACGCCGTCCAAAGCGCGCCGGCGGAATATGTCGCGGGGAGCTACGACTATGCTGCCGAGGAGCCCGCGCCCATGCCGGAGGCGGCGGAGTTCGGCGGCTTCTCAGACAGCGCAGCCAACGACGACCCGGCCGAGATCCCCGACGTCGATCCCAGCAAGATCATCTACTCCGCCGATGTGAACATCGAGACCACAAAGTTTGACGAGAGCATTGCCGCCCTCGAAAAGATGATCGAGGAGGTCGGCGGCTGGATCGAGTCCAGCAGCATCTCCGGCAACAACTACTACCAGAGCTCCCACGGCCTTGCGAGCAGCCGCGTGGCGAGCTACACCCTGCGCGTGCCGGGCGAGAAGTTCGCCGGGATGATGAACAGCTTCTCCAAGCTCGGGAACGTCCCCTATTCGCACACCTACACGCAGAACGTCACCGCGCAGTATTACGACACGCAGGCTCGCCTCACCGCCTGCCAGACCCAGGAGGCCCGGCTGCTGGAAATGATGGAGGTCGCCCAGACGGTGGAGGACGTCATCACGATCGAGGATCGGCTCACGGACCTGCGCTATCAGATCGAGCGCCTGCAGTCCAGCCTGAAAAACTGGGATCGCCAGGTGAGTTACTCGACCATCAGCCTGAACATCCAGGAGGTGCAGGAGTACACGCCCGAGACCCTGACCGAGCCGAGCTACGGCGAGCGCCTCGCCCACGCGTTTACGAACGGCCTGCGCTCCGTCGCCCGCTTCTTCAAGGAATTCCTTGTCTGGTTCCTCGGGGCGCTGCCCACGCTGGTGGTGCTGGCCGCCGTCGCCGCGCTGCTGATCGCCGTGCTGCGCCCGCTGCGCCGCGCCGCCTCCGCCCGCCGCGAGAAGAGACGCGCCGCCAAAGCGGAAAAATCCGCCGCCCGGCAGGAGCCGAAGCGGCCGGAGCAGCCGAGCGAGCAGCAGGAGCATAAGCAGTCCTGATCCGCCGCGCGAACTGTGACGCGCCGCGCTTGCGCGTCAGCGTAAAGCAGCATGAAGAAGCCTACGGTCATCCGGCAAATTCCGCCGGATGACCGTACTTTTTTATATGCGCAGGCCGCCCGCCGTCTGTTTCCGCGCACAGTTAACAAGGGCGGCGGCCTGGCTTGCAGATCGCTCTGCCCGGTGGAAGAGGGAAGATTTCGTTGACAGGCGATTGATATGAGGATATATTAATGTTTAGACAAAGCACCAGTCTGTGTCAGAAGCGACGGCCTGCCGGACAAGGGCAGGCCGTCCATCAACAAAAAAACAGAACGGGAGGATGCAAGATGAAAAGGCAGGTAAGAACCCTGGCGCTTGTGCTGGCCCTGGTGATGCTGCTTTCTCTGACTGCCTGCGGCGGAAAGGGAGAGGCCGAGCAGACGGCGGCGCCCACAGCCGAGCCGACGGCCACGCCGGAGCCGGATTATGCGGCGCTCTATGAGGACGCCATGGCGAGCTATGAGCAGGCCGAGAATCTGGAGATCACCGTGGGGATCGCCTCAAGGCGTACGCAGGCCGGCCACACGGCGGAGGAGACCACGCAGGGCTGCATCCGTTATCAGGAAAGGGGCGGCGAGGAGCAGACAATCAAGGTCGACGAGACCGTGATGCTGGGCAGCCGGCGCTATACCGCGACCTATCTCTGGGCGGACGACAGCGCCTACTGCAGCATAAACAACACGCGCTATTTCGCCTCCTGCGAGGAAGAGGATTTCCCGCTCACGCAGCTCCCTGTCTCTCTGATCGACCCGACGCTTTTCGCGAGCCGCGGGATGGACGCCGACGGCAGTCTCCTCTTCAGCGACGCGAAGGCTCTTCCGGAATGGGCGGCGCCCGAGGGCGCTCAGCTCCGGGGCGGCGAAGCGCGGGTGAGCTTCGCCGAGGACGGCAGCGTCGACACGGTCAAGCTCGAGCTGGCCTACAGCTTTGGCGGAGCGGACATTTCCGACAGCTACACCGTGAGCTATCGCGCGCTCGAGGAGCTGGACCTGATTTCCGAGCTGCCCAAAAACGCCAAGGGCTACGAGAGCATCGGCGATATCCGCGCGCCGCTGCTGCTGGCGCGTGTTTCCGAAACCCTGCGGCAGGCGGACAATCTCCGCGTACAGGGCAGCACGCTGGTCTACAGCGAGGCGGGCGCAGCGCAGTCGATCAGCACGGTGAACATCCGCTGCTGGGGCGAAGGAAACGCGATGCTGTTCAAGAACAGCGCAGAGTCGGTGATCCAGTCCTATTCGGACGGACGGGTCTATTCCTCCAACGTCGAGGAGAGCTTCCGGGACGGCAGCTATACCTTCATCCTGGACGGGGAGGAGAGCACGAGCAAGCTCCTCGCCTCCAACCTCAGACTTGCGCTGGAGGAAGAGCGCATGTCCTGCGTGCCCGACTGCACGCAGCTCACCGACGCCTCGGTCACCGAGGTCGGAGACTATTATCTGCTGGAGTTCAGCGGCAACGGCGATTTCGGGATCAGGCTGAAGGACACCGCCTGCGGCGAGCTGTTCTCCGGCAATCCGCAGATCCTTGACGAGAACGCCACGGGCTATACCACCAACAAGGCCGCCGGCTATCTCGCCTTCGAAAAGGCGAGCTATCAGCCCAGCGCCCTCAGCCTCGAATACGAAGGCGCGCATGTGATCCAGGATGCGCCATACTCGCTGAGCATGCAGATCAGCTACGACATCAGCGTCGATGACCCAGACATCTACGAGAGCATTACCGACGAGGCGCTGCCCGACGTGGAGCCCGAGCAGAAGGCGACGCCGGTGTTCTACGAGGTCAGCGATGAGGAGGGCCACAAGATGTACCTCTTCGGCACCATCCACATCGGCGACGACCGCACCGGTTTTCTGCCGCAGATCATCCTGGACGCGTTCGACAGCGCCGACGCGCTGGCCGTGGAATTCGACGACGAGGATTTCAACGAGCAGCTGGAGCAGGACGAGGAGTTGCTGAGCAGAGTGCGCGAATCCTATTTCTACACCGACGGCAGCACCATCTCCGGCCATATCGACTCCGAGACCTACAAGGACGCGCTGCAGATGCTCAAGGCGACCGGCCAGTACAATCCCAACAGCGAGTCGATGCGCCCCGTGATCTGGGCAATGGCCATCGAGAACGCCTACACCTCCGACGGCGGACGCCTCTGCTCGTCCAAGGGCGTGGATCACCGGCTGATGCGTCTCGCGCAGGAGAAGGAGAAGCCGATCCTGAACGTGGAATCCGGCGAGTTCCAGATTTCCATGTTTGCCGATTACTCCGATGAGCTGCAGGAGCTGCTGCTGCAGGAGACGGTCTACACGCCTCGCTATACCTACATCGCCGAGACGGAGGCCCTGTATGAGAGCTGGTGCCGCGGCGACGAGGCCGAGCTGATCGAACGGCTGGCCGCCATGGACGAGGAGGACCGCGCCGAGATCGACGAGGACGAGCTCGCCCTCTACGACGAGTACCACAGCAAGATGGAGCTCGACCGCAACGCCAACATGGTCGAGGTCGCGAAAGGCTATCTCAGCGGGGATCAGACCGTGTTCTTCGCTGTCGGCCTGGCGCACCTGCTCGGCGAGGGCGGTCTGGTGCAGGCCCTGCGCGACGCGGGCTTTACCGTTACCCTGATCAGCACCAGATAAGCTCTGCGTACAGCGCAGAAACCCCCTCTTACCAAGGGACTGCTGCAAAATGAGAAAGCCCTGGCTGCATCGTAGGGGAGGGCCTTGGCCCTCCCGGCAGCAGCAAGCTGCATGAATGGCAAAAATGTTCGGCGTATTCGTACAATCTGCGAATTCGCCGAACATTTTTTGCGTGTATACTGTTGCGCCGCCGGGCGGGGCAGAGCCGCCGCCCCTACGAAATCAGGCACACATTTTAGCGCTCATCCTTATTTTGCAACAGACCCTTACGCTCCTTTATACTCTTATCTGATAAGAAGCAGACAAAGATTTGCGAGTTGGATTTGTGTCAGGCGAGGCATCGTCCGCAGGGAATACTTTGTGTATTGCCAAGGAAGATAACGAAGCATGGCGCAAATCCTGCCGAAAAGATTGTCTGGTTTCTATTAGATAATAGTATTAATGTCTTTCGTTCGGCTCGTCGAAGGTCTCGCAGAAGCGCGCCGCGAAGGAGGGGCGCAGCCCCGCGCGGCTCAAATGCGAGGTATCGCCGAAGCGGAGCATGCGGAACACGGCAAGTCCCTCCTCCCGCTCCTCGGTCACGAGCTCGGTGAGAGAGCTCGGCTGCATGCAGCCCGCGTGCCAGAGCAGGAAGGGCGAGGCGTTCATCAGCCAGGCCAGCAGCGCGCAGCTCACGCCAAAGTGGCAGAAGAGCGCCGCCGTGCGGCGGTTGGGATGCTCGACGCGAAAGACCGCGCCCTCGCGCACATAGCCGCGCTCGGCCAGAAAGCGCTCGAACTCTCCTGTCACGTGCTCCCAGACGGCGAGGATATCCGAGTGCTTCGCCGCGTCGGAGCGTTTCCAGCCCTCGGGATCGAGCAGCTCCGGGTGCGCCGCGAGATAGCCCGGCAGCATGTCCCAGAGGATGCGCTTCGCGCCGCGAAATTCCGTAAAGGTATGCTCGCCGTAGGCCTGCCGGAGCTCCTGCGGACAAGCGTCCAGGTCGATGACGGCGGGGAATTCCCGCAGCCAGTCCAGCTCTGTCGGCCTCATGCCGAGTTTTTCGGCGGTGAAGCGCGCCGTGTCGCGCGCCCGGCCGAGCGGCGAGACACAGAGCTCGTCGATCCCCAGCTCGTCCGCGCAGGCGGCAAAGGCCTTTGCCTCCCGGAAGCCCTGCTCCGTGAGGGAATCGAGCCGATAGTCCGGATCTCCGTGCCGGATCAGCAGCAGTCTCATACCGTCTCCTCCTTTTTCATCTCTTCCTGTCCGGCGGAAAAGCGCTCTCCGCTCAGCTCCACGATGTCCGCCAGCGGGATCGTCTGCCCGCTGCGTGCCCCGTCGAGGAAGGTCAGCGTACCCTCCGCGCGGTCGATGCGCTTGACGCGGCCGCTGCGCGTGAGATACGCGCCGCCGCCCTTTCGACTCTGCCGGTGCAGCTGCGCGTCCGGCACGAACCAGGTGACCGTGACGAGCGGCCGGCGCGCATCGTCCCCGGCAAAACGGCCGCGCGCCGCAGCGCGGCAGTCCTCCTCGAGCAGTGTGATACGCTCGTCGAGCTCCTGCAGCTCCTGCTCGGAGAGCTCCCTGCGCGCATCCGTGGGGCGGGCAGTCTCGTCGATGGCGTCGCTGTAGCCGGTCAGCGCGTCGAAGGGCGAAAACTGCGCCGCGCGCTCGAGCATGCTCATGTGCGGATGCGTCTCGGAGACGGGGTGCGGCAGCTCGATGATATCGTCATAGGCGTGGGTCTCCTCATGCCCGACCCAGACATAGGGTCTGTTTCCCATGCGCGCCTCCTATGCCTTGTGGCCGCCGACTTCGCGGTTGCGTTCGCGGCCGCGCGCGCCCTCGCGGTAATTGGTGCCCTTGAGGACGCTGTTTTTTCCGTACTTTTCCTTCGCCTGCAGCATGGCGTCCTGCAGGCGCCGCTCGCGCTCCAGGGCCTTCTGCCGCTCCTGCCGCTGCTTTTCCTCGGCCTCCTCGTCCACGAAGAGGCTGAGCTGCTCGCTGCGCCCGGCCTCCGCCTGCCGCGCCTGCGCCTCGGGGAGAACGTTCATCGCCGCGATGTTCACGCGCCGCACGAGCAGGTTCGGGTCGACCTTTTCTTCATAGATCGCGAGCGCCGCCTCCACGATCAGGCGGGTCGAGGCCGTCGCCAGCGGGAGACGGCGGCCGCCGTTGACGTGTTTGGGCGCCGGGCGGCCGTAATAGTCCGTCGTGACCGGGCCGCTGTAGCTCTTCCCCCGCTCCCCGGCGAGGCTCTCGCGGTCATAGGAGATCGCAAGCTCGATGCGGTCCGTCACGAGACCCTTGCGCACCAGCTCCAGGCTCAGGTCGTCCGCCATCTCCATGACGATGATCCGGGCCTTTTCGTATTCATAGGGCATATGCAGCACCTGGCCGCTGCCGAGACTGTTGCTCGCAGGGCGATAGCGCTTGATGACCTCCACCGTACAGGGCTCCCAGCCCCAGGCATGGTCGATCAGCAGCTCGGCGTTCACGCCGAAGAGCTTGTAGAGCAGCTCCTCGCCGTTCGGCAGGCGCTGGATGGGGCTCTCGCCCTTGTTCGGCTTCTCAATGTGCGCGAGCACCGGCGTCTTCGTCACCGACATGCGGGCAATATCTCCCATGCTGAACATGCCGTTCTGCTCGAGGCGGCGGGCAATGCCGGGGCCGACGCGCCAGAAGTCCGTCAGCGGCCGGTGATCCCAGAGGATGCGCCGGTAGGACATCTCGTCCAGCGAGGCCATGCGCACGCCGTTTTCGTCGGCCTCCACGTGCTTGGCCACGATGTCCATGGCGACCTTGGCGAGATAGAGATTGCTGCCGATCCCGGCCGTGGCGGTGATGCCGGTCGTGAAGAGCACCTCGCGGATCATCGCCATCGCCAGCTCCTGCGCCGTCATGTGATAGGTCGCGAGGTAGGCGGTGGCGTCGATAAAGACCTCGTCGATGGAGTAGACGATCACATCCTCGGCGCTCACATAGCGCAGGTAGATCCCGTAGATCTGCGAGGAGATCTCCATGTAGCGCGCCATGCGCGGCGGCGCCACGATGTAGGAGAGCTTGAGCGCGCCGTCGCGCGCGATCGCCTCCGCGTCAAAGGACTCGCCGCTGAAGTCCGCCTGCGGATCCCGCTGCGCGCGCCGCAGCTCCTGCAGCCGCGCGGTATTGAGGGCCTGCACCTTTTGGACGACCTCGAAGAGCCGCGGCCGCCCCGGCACGCCGCGCGCCTTCAGCGCCGGCGACACCGCGAGGCAGATCGTTTTCTCCGTGCGGCTCATATCCGCCACGACGAGGTTGGTCGTCATGGGGTCGAGCCCCCGATCCGCGCACTCGACGGAGGCGTAGAAGGATTTAAGGTCGATCGCGATATAGCTTCTCTGTTCCATCCTGCGCCTCTTTTCAGGTCATTTTTGTGTGTTTACGCGCCGTTTTTCTCCACAAACCAGCGGCCGACGCGGCTGGGATACATCTGGTCGAGCCGCTCGAAAAAGAGCTTCCGCTCCTGGCCGCCGATCTCGACGGTATAGCAGTCCCCTGTCGGGCCGTTGCCCGCGGTGCCCGCAGGGCGCAGGTCGCGGACTCTGTCGATCCGGAAGGTCCGTCCGTCCGCCCAGGTGATCGCCGCGGGCGACATGTACCCGGTGCGGTCAAAGGCCGTGAGCACCTTGACGTAGATCCGTTCCGGTTTTGCCTGTGCGAGACGGCTCATGCTTCCCCCTCCTCTGGCTTTGCGCGGCGTCTGTGACGCCCCTCCGCGATATCTTATTCGGATAATTCTATAAATATAATAATCTTAATAAGATAATTTGTCAAGGGGCAAGGTCTTGCATTCCCGGCTGCTGCCAGCCACAAGGTCTTGTGTCCGCGCGGCGGCGGGGCGCTTGCCTTTTCGGCTCGATCGTGCTATATTCGCCTCAAAGCAAAGGGAAGGGGGCTGCGCGGCGAATGAGAAAACACTATCTTTTCAGCGGTCTGGTGCAGGGCGTAGGCTTTCGCTGGGTCGCGTCCCGGGCGGCGGCGATGTACGGTGTGAGCGGCTTCGTGCGCAATCTGCCGGACGGCTCCGTGGAGATGGAGGCCGAGGGCAGCGCGGCCGCGCTCGACAGGGTTCTGGACTGCATCCGCCGCGGGCGCTTTATTGAGATCGACTCCCTCACCGAGCGGGAGATCCCCGAGCGCGGCGACAGCGGCTTCCATGTCGCCGATTGAAACGAAACGGCTCCCCCGGGGCAGCGTCCCGGGGGAGTTTTTCACAGCGTGATACTAATATCTGATAAAAAGCTTTAGAAAGATTTCCGAGACAGAATTGCGCCAGACGAGGCGGCGAGGGCCACGGCGTTGCTCTCAAGCTCCACGCCGGGTTCCAGGTAGCTTTCGACCCCGGCCGCGTCCAGATACGCGTCCAGAAGCGCGGCGTTCCCCTCCGCGACGATCTCATAGCGTCCGTCCCGATACTGCAGGAAGGGGAAGGTTTGCGAAAAGCTCTTGCGGTGTTTATGAAAATGTGTGTCGATCATGCCGCGCCTCCTTTCCGCCGCGCAGGCCGCTCTCAGTCGAGCAGCGAGCGCAGTATTTTACGGATATGGTAGTTGCGCTGCAGCTTCCACAGCGCCTTTTTCTCGATCTGACGCACGCGCTCGCGCGTGATGCCCAGCTTCTCGCCGATCTCCTCGAGCGTGAAGCTCTTGCCGGAGAAGCCGAAGCGCGCTTCCAGCACCGTCCGCTCCCGCTCGTCCAGCAGCGCGAGCGCCTCGCGGACGCTCTCCTGCATCAGTTTCTCGCTCACGGTCTCGTAGGGGTCCCGCGCGTCCGGGTCGGCAATGAGCCTGCTGCGCTCCTCCTCCCCGTCGCTGTCGATCTTCTCGTCCAGGGAGAGCGTGCTGCGGGAGAAAATGAGCAGCGCGGTCACCTGCTGCTCGTTCATCCCCGCGGCGTCTGCGAGCTCCGCAGCCTTCGGCTCGCGTCCCTCGCGGTTCATAAACTCGCGGCGGATGTGGAAGATGCGGTTGAACCTCTCCTGCAGGTGCGCGGGAAAACGGATCGTGTCGCCCTGGTCGGTGATCGCGCGCGTCACCGCCTGGCGGATCCACCAGCTTGCATAGGTCGAGAATTTGAAGCCCTTGTCCGGGTCAAACTTCTCCACAGCCTTCATCAGACCGATGTTCCCCTCCTGGACAAGATCCTCCAGCTTGAGGCCGCGCTCCGTATAGCGCTTGGCGATCGAGACGACCAGGCGCAGATTGCACTTGATCATCTGCTCGTGCGCGAAGCTGTCCCCCGCGCGGCTGCGGCGGGCGAGCTCCCGTTCCTCCTCCGGCGTGAGCAGCGGATAGGCAGCGAGCTCCCGCAGATACATCCGGAAGCTCTCCGTCGCGCCCGCGTCCTCGTGTCCGGCGGGGAGCAATTCCGCCGCGTCATCCGCCTCGCCGTCCGCCTGCTGCTGCAGGCAGAAGCGCTCCGCCTCGTCCGCCTCGTCCTCGTCCGGGTAGTTCCTCGCGGCGTCCAGCAGCTCGTCCAGCAGCTCGCTCACCTGTTCGCCCTGCGCTCTGTTTTCCGCTTCGTTCCAGTGTCCGTTTTTCCGCCCCATTCTCGCAGCCCCCTTCAAATTTTTCCCGGCCGTGCCTTCGACCGTTCTCTTCGTCGGCAGTACGCAATGTGCAAATTTCGACAAATAATGGATTTTACAGACAGTTGTCAATTTTGTCAAGGGGTAATTTCCCGTTTTTCAGGCGTGCGGCGCGTTTTATTTGCGTTTTGGATGCGCGCATGATAGAATGAAAGAGCGCCGGCGGCGTCCGCCGGACGAACAGACAGGAGGGATCGGCATGCTGACGATCGGGATCAAAGGAAAGCAGACGGAGACCGTGACCGCGGAGAAGACGGCCGCCGTATTCGGGAGCGGGGATCTTCAGGTATATGCGACGCCCGCCATGGCGGCGCTGATGGAGAAGACCGCGCTGCAGTCTGTCGCGGGCGAGCTCGGGGAAGGCCAGAGCACCGTCGGCACCGCGCTGCAGATCACGCACAGCTCCGCCTCCCCGCTTGGAAGCGTCATCCGCTGCGAGAGCGAGCTTGTGGAGATCGACCGCCGGCGGCTCATGTTCTCCGTCGTCGCCTATGACGACTGGGGCGAGATCGGCCGCGGCACCCACGAGCGCTTCATCGTGGATATCGCGCGCTTCCTGGCCAAAACCGCCGCCAAGCAGAAATAAGGACCGCATGAAACGCAAAACCAGCCCGTGCCGAAAGGCACGGGCTGGTTTGATTTGTGTATTTGCGAGATTACTTGCCGGTGACGGCTTCCTTGAGCTTGCGGATGGCGACCTTGCCCGTGCGCTTGGCGAAGTTGCCGAGGATGGGCGGGATCTTCTTCTCGGAGACGATCATGTTCGAGCAGTTCGGGCGCTCGCGGAAGAGGTGGATAGCGTCGAAGTCGCACTTCGTGGTGCACAGGCCGCAGCCGATGCACTTGTTCTCGTCGACCACGCTCGCGCCGCAGCCGAGGCAGCGGGAGGTCTCCGCCTTGACCTGTTCCTCGGTGAAGGGCAGGCGCTCGTCGGAGAAGCTCATGGCCTTGGCCTTGTCGATGCCGGGCACCTGGCGCGCAGGACGGTCGTAGCAGTCGAGCGGGAAGGCGAGATCGTTCTTGTCGAAGGCGATGAAGTCGCGCCGGTTGCGGCCGATGGTGAGCGAGCCGCCGCGGACGTACTTCATGATCGAGATCGCGGCCTCATGGCCGGCGGCAATGGCGTCGATGGCGAACTTCGGGCCGGTGAACACGTCGCCGCAGACGAAGATATCCTCCTGAGCGGTCTGGAGCGTGAAGGAATCGGCCTCGGCGCAGCCCTTGCGGTTGCGCACGAGCGCGCCGGTATCCAGGCCGCCCCAGTCGATGGTCTGGCCGATGGCGCCGATCACGGCGTCGGTCTCGATGGTCTCAAATTTGCCGGTGCCGACGGGCTTGCGGCGACCCTTCTCGTCGGGCTCGCCGAGCTCCATGAGTTCGACCTTCACGGCCTTGACCTTGCCGTCCTCGCCGAGGATCTCCACGGGGGCGGAGAGGAAGCGGAACGTGATGCCTTCGGCCTCGGCCTCGGCGACCTCGTCGGCCGCGGCGGGCATCTCCTCGCGGCTGCGGCGGTAGAGCACGGTGGTCTCCGCGCCGAGACGCGCGGCGGTGCGGCACACGTCGATGGCGACATTGCCGCCGCCCACGACGACGGCCTTCTTGCCGATGGCGGGCTTCTCGCCGAGGTTCACCTCGCGCAGGAAGTCCACGCCGCCGAAGACGCCTTCCAGCTCCTCGCCGGGCAGATTGAGCTTGGCGGAATTCTGAGCGCCGATGGCGAGGCAGAAGCCCTTGTAGCCCTCGTCGCGCAGCTGCTGGATGGTAATGTCCCTGCCGATCTCAACGCCGCACTTGAACTCGACGCCGAGAGCCTTGAGAATGTCGATCTCTGCGTTCAGCACGTCCTTCTCGAGGCGGAAGTTGGGCACGCCCGTGACCAGCATGCCGCCGGGAACGGGGTTCTTCTCGAAGACGGTGACGTTCACATAGCCGGCGGTGGCGAGGTAGTAGGCGCAGGACATACCGGCGGGGCCGGCGCCGATGACGGCGATCTTTTCCTCAAAGTCCCCGTGGACCTTGGCCTTGATAACGGGCGGGATGTAGCGCGTGGCGGCGTCGAGATCCTGCTTGGCGATGAACTTCTTGACCTCGTCGATGGCCACGGCGCGGTCGATGTTGCCGCGGGTGCACTCGTCCTCGCAGCGCTTGTTGCAGATCGCGCCGCAGACGGCAGGGAAGGGGTTCATCTTCTTGATGAGGGCCAGCGCGTCGGTGTAGCGGCCCTGGGCGGCCAGCTTCAGGTAGCCCTGGACGGCGATGTGCGCCGGGCAGGCCGTCTTGCAGGGGGCAGTGCCGGTCTCGTAGCAGTTGATGCGGTTGTTGTCGCGGTAGTCCATATCCCAGTGCTCCGGACCCCACCAGAAGAAGTCATCCGGGAGCTCGTGCTTGGGATACTGAACCTCGCCCTTCTGGGTGCAGAGCTTCTGGCCGAGCTTCACCGCGCCGGCGGGACAGACCTCCACGCAGCGGCCGCAGGCGACGCAGTTCTCCTTGTCCACATGGGCCACATAGGCCGAGCGGGAGAGGTTCGGGGTGTTGAACAGCTGGCTGGTGCGCAGGGCGTTGCAGATATCGGGGTTGCAGTTGCAGATGGCGATGATCTTGTCCGGGCCGTCCATGTTGGTGATCTGGTGGACGTAGCCGTTGTCCTCGGCCTTCTGGAGGATCTCCAGCGCCTCTTCCTTGGTGATGAAGCGGCCGCCCTTCTTGCACTCGACCACGTAGTCCGCAACGGGGCCGGTGGCGAGACACCAGTCGTTCGGGTCGTCCGCGTCGCCCTCGCCGAGGAGCTTGCGGCCCATGCGGCACGAGCAGGGCGCGGCGGCGATCTTCTCCCACTTGTCAAGCCAGTGGCTGATGTGCTCGATAGGGATGGAGCCGGAGTTGGCGGGGATGGCCTTCTCCACGGGGATGACGTGCATGCCGATGCCGGCGCCGCCCTCGGGAACCATGGCGGAGACGACGGTCAGCGGCAGGAAGGTCATGCGCTCGAAGAAGCGCGCGACCTCGGGGTGCTCCTGCATGAGCTCGACGTTCATGTTGGAGTACTCGGCGGAGCCCATGACGAACACGGGCAGACAGTACTGCTTCTCATGCTCGGGGTTGATGTAGGAGAACTCGAGGATGCCGTTGTCAAGCATGATCTTGAGGTCGGCCTTGAGCTGCTCCTCGCTCAGTTCGGGGTTCATCTTCTTCATGGCCTCGAAGTTATAGGGCGTGCGCAGCTTCATGCGCAGCGCGATCTCGGCCATCTCATCGGTGGGCACCATGGCGGCAATGCCATAGTACTCGGGGTCGCCGGGTTTGACCTTGGCTTTGCGGTCTGTGATCTTCTGGCCGAGCTTCAGGATCTTCTCCCGAACCGGGCCCTCGACCGGCATGTTGAAGATTTCAGCGGTATCGGTGATGTTTTTTCCGGACATCGTTGTTCTCCCTCTCTCATCGTCGTTGTGTATTGTTCGGCATTTCGCCTCCCGGGATACAGGGGGGCAGGCGCCGCGGAATACGCGCAGGGTGTTATTTTCAGTATACAATACTCGATCCCGGTGCGCAAGTGACAAATCCCGTTTTTTTGTATGGCTTTCCGTTCACGATTCGCGCTGTTTCCGCACAAAGCGGTCCGCAAAAGGCTTGACCTTTTCGCGCTTTCCCGCTATAATGACTCCCGTTCATCGGAGGCACGCGGGGCGCGGGATCCCGCGGACCGGATAAGATGGCGGGCTGAGACGTCCGTTTCATCTTATCCTTTTTTGTTGTGGAGGTTTTTATGAGCAGAAAGAGCGCGCGTGCGCTTTCCACCAATTTCACCGAGGGCCCGATCCTGCGGCAGCTGGCGTCCTTTGCGCTGCCGGTGGCAGCGCGAGGCCGCCGCGCCGAAGGCATAGTTCCCGATAAACGACGCCCGCCCGGACGAAAACTCGTCCGGGCGGGCGCTGTTTTATACTGTATTATTCCTCGCGCATGCTGCCTGTGCGGCGCAGGCGCTGATGGAAGGAGAAGCACTCGTCGAGCAGCTGCGGGGTCTGGGCGCCGCCGGTCTCGCGGCAGGCCTTTTCAGAATACGCGCGCAGCAGCGGGCGGTAATCGGGGTGGGCACAGTTTTCAATGATGCGCTCGGCGCGCTCCTTGGGGCTGAGGCCGCGCAGGTCGGCATAGCCCTGCTCGGTCACAAGCACGTCCACGTCGTGCTCGGTGTGGTCAACGTGGCTCACCATCGGCACGATGCTGGAGATCTTCCCGTTTTTGGCGACAGAGTTCGTCATGAAGATCGAGATTGCGCTGTTGCGGGCGTAGTCCCCCGAGCCGCCGATGCCGTTATAGACGCTCGTGCCGTTCATCTGGGAGGAGTTGACGTTGCCGTAGAGGTCGGCCTCGACGGCGGTGTTCATCGCGATGACGCCCAGGCGGCGGATCACCTCGGCGCTGTTGGAGATTTCCGAATCGCGCAGGAGGATCTTGCCGCGGTAGCTCTCGAGATTGCCCAGCAGCTTGGCCATGCCCTCTTCGGAGAGGGAGAGCGAGGTAGCGGAGGCGAAATCGGCCTTTCCGGCGTCCAGCAGGTCGAGGATGCCGTCCTGCATGACCTCGGAATAAAAGCTCAGATGCGTGAAAGCGGAGGCCTTGAGACCCTTGAGCACGGCGTTGGCCACCGAGCCGACGCCCGACTGCAGCGGCAGCTTGTCCGCCGAGAGGCGGCCGGCCTTCTGCTCGTTGGCCAGGAAGGAGACGATGTTCGCGGCGATGGCGCGGCTCACCTCGTCCTCCGGGGCGAGGGGGCGCGGATGCTCCGGCCGCTCGCAGACGACCAGTGCGGCGAGCTTTTCGCGCAGGCAGCTCAGGTAGGGCACGCCGATGCGCTCGTCCACACGCGTGATGGGGATGGGTTGGCGCGCGGGCGGGTCCTGCACGCGGTAAATGTCATGGAAGCCCTCGAGCGCGGCGCTCTGGCAGAGATTCAGCTCCACGATCACCCTGTCCGCGAGGTCGATGAAGCTCTGCGAGCAGCCGACGCCCGTGGTGGGGATGAGGTTTCCGTCCTCGTCGATGGCGGCGGCCTCGATGATCGCAACGTTGATCCTGCCGTAGAAGCCGTAGCGCGCGTTCTGGGCGACCATGCCGATGTGCAGGTCGCTGTAGGCGACCTCGCCGCGGTTCACCGCCGTGCGCAGGGGCTTGCTCGTCATATAGGTCAGGCGGCGCTTGAGCATGCCGAGCTCCGCCCAGGCGGAATCCAGCTCCTCGCCGGTGGAGGCGCCGGAGATGAGGCTCACGCTGAGCTTGCGCTCCCCGCGGCGCACCTGATCGGCCAGCGCCAGCGGCACGGCCTTGGGCGTGCCGGCGGGCGTAAAGCCGCTCACGGCCACGGTGTCCCCGTCGCAGATGAGGCGCGCGGCCTCCTCCGCCGTGCGGAGCTTTTCGCGCAGCGCGCCGCAGCGCAGGCGCGCGTCGAGTTCGGCGGCGCTCATTCGATCGTCTGGGCGAAGGCCGCGGCCTGCTCGGCGGAGATGAGCTCCTTCCCGCAGGCGAGCGCCTTTTTGTTGATCTCCTCGGTGCCGGCGGGGATGTGACGCTTCACGGCCTCGAGCAGCACCTCATCGGAGAAGATGCCCAGCGCCGCGTTGATCGCGCCGACGGCCACGATGTTGGCCGTGAAGGCCTTGCCGACTTTCTCCCTGGCGCTGCGCAGAATGGGGGCGGCGATCACCTGTTTGGGATCGAGGCCGGCGGGAAGGCTCAGGCTGTCGTCGATCATGACGACGGCGCCCTCCGCGAGGGTCTTGGAATACGTGTCGAGAGAGGCCTGGGTCAGCGCCAGGAGGAAGTTCGGCTTCGTGACCTTGGAATACCAGATGGCGTCCCGGCTCAGCACGGTCTCCGCCTTGCTGACGCCGCCGCGCGCCTCCGGCCCGTATGCCTGGGACTGCACGGTACGGAGCCCTTCGATGACGGCGGCCTCGGCCATGATGACGCTGGCGAGGATCACGCCCTGTCCGCCGGAACCGGCGAACCGCATTTCATAACGCTTGCTCATCGTCTTCTCCTCTCACTTCTTTTTCCGGCACTGCTCGATGATCTTGGCATACTCTTCGGTGTACTCGGGGTAATCGTTGCGCGAGAGGATGCCGATGAGCTTCTTGCCGACGCGCTCTTCCTCACTCATGGTGTACCAGCGGTTGGTGGGGATGAGGTTCTCCTTCTGCCACTTGAGCATCTCCACGGCGTCGCCCTTTTTGTTCTTGCGGCCGTAGTAGGTGGGGCAGATGGAGTAGACGTCGACGATCGAGAAGCCCTTGTGCAGGATGGCCTGGCGGATGATCTCGGTGGTCTCGCGGGCGTGGAACACGTCGCCGCGGGCGGCGAAGGAGGCGCCGGCGCCGGCCGCCAGCAGGGCGATGTCAAAGGGGCGGTCCACGTTGCCGTAGGGCGCGGTGGTGGCCTTGTCGCCGTTGGGCGTGGTGGGCGAATACTGGCCGCCGGTCATGCCGTAGATATCGTTGTTGAAGGCCACGACGGTGAGGCCGAGGTTGCGGCGCGCCGCATGGATGAGGTGGTTGCCGCCGATGGCGGAGCAGTCCCCGTCGCCGGTGAGGACGATGACGTTGAGCTTGGGGTTGGCAAACTTGATGCCGGAGGCGAAGGCGATGGCGCGGCCGTGGGTGGTGTGGATGGAGTTGAAGTCCAGATACCCGGCGGCGCGGGAGGAGCAGCCGATGCCGGAGACGATCACGAAGTCGTCGCGGTCGAAATCATATTCCGGATCGTCGATGAGCTGCTCGATGGCGACGGCCACATCGCGCATGATGGTGCCGTTGCCGCAGCCGGGGCACCAGATCTGCGGCAGGTGGTCGATGCGCATATACTGATGGATCAGATCACTGGGCATGGCAGTTCTCCTCCATTTCGTTGAGTTTCGCGAGGATATCGGCGGGGCTGATAACGGTGCCGTCGATGCGGCCGAGGAAGTCCACCGGGAGCGCGCCGCCCACGGTGCGCTGCACCTCCAGGAGCATCTGCCCGTGGTTGTGCTCGACCATGAGGATGTTCTTGAGCTGCGGCAGGCGTGCGCGCAGCTGCTGCTCCGGGAAGGGCCAGACCGTGATGGGCCGGAACATGCCGACCTTTTTCCCCTGTGCTCTGGCCTCGAGGATCGCGGACATGACCGCGCGCGTCGTGCCGCCGAAGCAGACGATGGCGGTCTCGGCGTCGTCCATGGCGTATTCCTCGATGCGCACGATGTCGTTGACGTTCTTCTCGACCTTGTCGAGAAGGCGGGTAAAGAGCTTGCCGGCGATCTCGGTGCTGTTGGTGGGGAAGCCCGAGCTGTCATGGGCCAGACCCGTGATGTTGTAGCGCTCGCCCTGGCCGAAGGGCTTCATGGCGGGGACGTATTCCCCTTCCGGCACGAAGTAGCACTGCTTGTTCGCGCCGTCATGGAAGGACATCTTGCGGTGGTTGATGATGAGCTCGCTCTCGCGCGGCAGCTCCACGCCCTCGCGCATATGCCCCACGATCTCGTCCATGAGGAAGATGACCGGCGTGCGGTACTTCTCGGCGAGGTTGAAGGCGCGGATGATGAGCGTATATGTCTCGCGCACGGAGGACGGGGACAGGGCGATCACGGGATGATCGCCGTGGGTGCCCCAGCGGGCCTGCATATAGTCACCCTGGGAGGGGCTGGTGGGCAGCCCGGTCGAGGGGCCGGCGCGCTGCACGTCCACGATCACACAGGGGATCTCCGCCATGACGCCGTAGCCGATGTTCTCCTGCATCAGCGAGAAGCCCGGGCCGGAGGTGGCCGTCATGGCCTTTACGCCGGCCGCGGACGCGCCGAGCACGGCGGCGATGGAGGCAAGCTCATCCTCCATCTGCAGAAAATGCCCGCCCACCTGCGGCAGGCGCAGCGCGCTCTGCTCGGCGATCTCCGTGGACGGGGTGATGGGATATCCGGCGAAGAAGCGCATCCCGGCGGCGATGGCGCCTTCCACCGCGGCCTCGTTGCCCTGCATCAGAACAGCTTTTGACATGTCTTCGCCCTCCTCACTCTTCGATATTGACAAGGTAGATCGCGTAATCCGGGCAGCGCAGCTCGCATTGACCGCAGCTGATGCATGCTTCCGGAGCCTTGATGCTCACCTTTTCGTGCTGGATCTCCAGAACCTGTTTGGGGCAGAAGGCGGCGCAGATCCCGCAGCCCTTGCACCAGGCCGTTTCCACGACCAGTCTCTTTCTTCCGATCATATCGGTTCTCCTTTTCCCCCGCGCTGCACGCGCGGAACCTGCTCCTATTTAACACCATTCCCGGGCAAAAGGACAACACTTCTTTCCATGCTCTTGCCACAGGATTTTTCCTGTGGTACAATGCTTCACGGCAGCCGGCTCTCAGTCCGGCCGGAGAAGGGGGATCTGCCTTGAATTTCCGAAACCTCAAATATTTCCTGACCGCCGCGGAGGAGAAGAGCATCACCCGCGCGGCGCAGCGGCTCTATATTTCGCAGCAGTCCCTGTCCGGGCAGATCGCCCGGCTCGAGGAGGAGCTGGGCGTCAGGCTCTTCGAGCGCACGCCCACGCTCAAGCTCAGCTATGCGGGCGAGCGTCTGGCGCTGTTCGCGCGGCGCATCTGCTCGCTCGAGGAGGAGCTGCAGCGCGAGGCCGGGGAGATCAGCCAGCAGCGCCGCGGGCGGCTGCGTCTGGGCATCTCCTACACCTGCGGCCGGGCGATCCTGCCCTCGCTTCTGCCGGATTTCTGCGCAGAGCACCCCCAGGTGGAGATCTCCCTCATGGAGGGCAACTCCCGCCAGCTCAACGACTGGCTCTCCAAGGGCGAGATCGACGTGCTGATCGGCTATCTGCCCATCGACGTTCCGGGGGCGGAGGTGTTCCCGATCCTAAACGAGAGACTGTTTCTCGCTTGTCCAAAAACGCTCTCCCGGAGCCTCTTTCCGGACGGGACGATCCCCGGCGGAGAGGGGCGGCCGGATCTGCGCGCCTTCCGCGGCCAGCCCTTCATTCTGCTCAAGAAGGGCAACCGCCTGCGCGCGATCCTCGACCGCTACATGGAGAAGGCAGACTTCCTGCCGAACGTCACCCTCGAGACGGAGAATATCGAAACAGCCTTTGCGCTGGCAAGCCAGGGGCTCGGCATCACGGTCTACCCCGAGCTTTTCCTCTCCACGCTCCACGGCGCGGCCGACGCCGACAGCGCCAGGCTCGACTTTTTCCCGCTGCCCGGCTCGGAGACGACCTCCTCCCTCGCCGTGGCGCTCACGGAGAAGAGCTACCTCTCCCCCTCCGCGCTCGACCTCGCCGCACTCTTCAAGCAGCAGGCGCCGGGCTGGCTGCAGCGCAGCGGTGAGGAAAAAATGCCCGGAGTCACTTGATTTTTCGCCGTGCCGGCCTTACAATACTCCCATCTGAACAAGCCCTCGGGAGCCGGGTCATGTTTTTGACAGCGGATGCGTATACCATCTGCGGGACAGAATTTTTCCTGTCCCGCAGATGGTATTTTTGCAAGGAGGAAGCCGCCATGAACATCCGCTCCGAAAGCGCTGTGCGCGTCTCGCGCGTCAGCATCCTCATCAATCTCCTGCTCTCCGCCGGCAAGCTTCTGGCAGGCCTGCTGGCGCGCTCCGGCGCCATGGTGTCCGACGCCGTGCACTCCGCCTCGGACGTGTTCAGCACGCTCATCGTCCTCATCGGGCTGCGCCTCGCCGGGCGGGACTCCGACCGCGAGCACCCCTTCGGGCACGAGCGCATGGAGAGCGCAGCCGCGCTCATCCTCGCGGTAGTGCTGCTCGTGACGGGGCTTTTCATCGGCTACGGGAGCCTGCGGAAGATCCTCGCCGGCGGGGACGCGCTCGTCGTGCCGGGCGTCCCCGCGCTGATCGCAGCCATCGTGTCCATCCTCGTCAAGGAGGGGATGTTCCGCTACACGCGGCGGTATGCCCGCGCGCTGAACTCCAGCGCGCTCATGGCCGACGCCTGGCACCACCGCTCCGACGCGCTCTCTTCCGTGGGTGCGCTCATCGGCGTCGCAGGCGCGCGCATGGGGCTGCCGATCCTCGACCCGCTGGCCGGCCTCGTCATCTGCGTGTTCATCCTCAAGGCCGCGTTCGACATCTTCCGCGACGCGCTGGACAAAATGGTGGACCGCAGCTGCGGCGAAGAGACCGAGGCCGCGATCTGCCGCTGCGCGGCAAAGCACGCGGGCGTGTCGCGCGTCGATCTCATCCGCAGCCGCGAATTCGGCGACCGCGTCTATGTCGAGATGGAGATCGCCGTGGACGGCGGGCTCACGCTCGCCGAGGCGCACGGGATCTCCGAGGCGGTGCACGACGACATCGAGCGCTCCTTCCCGCGTGTCAAGCATGTGATGATCCACGTGAATCCCGTGTGAAGGAGCGATACGACAAAAAACGCCCTCGCAGCGTCAGCCGGGTCTCATAAGACAGTAATTGATAAAACAGGATCGGTACAGCTTAGGCTGTATTGATCCTGTTTTTGTCATGCGCGCAAAAGGGTAGCCGCGCAGCGGCGCAGGGGAAGTGCAGCGTCCCCTGGGATGGAGAAGACACTTTTTCTCCATCGAGCCTCTGCAAGAGCCCTCGGGGAGCGCAATGGCACTGAATTTGGCGTATAATTATGCGCTAACTCTTCGGGCATGGGGATTGCTTTCGCTTCTTCCAGCATTTTCTGCAAATGTCCTGACACCGCCGGCTGGCGAAACGCTACGGTCAGCAGCTCCATCACCTGATCGTCTGATAGCTTCTCCGGCTCTTGTATGAAAGCTTCAATCATACCGCCGCGCGTACAAAGGCGATGTGTTCTTTCATTCCGCGTCAGCCGCTTGATCTCGCGTTGCAGCATTTTGTCCTGCTGCTTGTAATAGCGAATACGATCCGATGCGATATGAATCGTTCTATTCATCTCGTCTAATAGTTCTGATCTTGATTTCATATAGAATCACCTCCTCCACTCTAAGGACGAAAAATCCGACTGATCTTGTCACATCAGCCGGATTTATACCCGTATTGATTAGGCGTTATTTAGTCTCTGTAGACATTTTTTGTGTACAACAATCCACCACTAAAGTCTGCTAAGGGGCACCGCGCAGCAATCTGCTCTCCAAGTTTTGCATGTAGTTGCTTCTCTTGCCCTTTAAGCAGCGGGACAGTTCGTTGTGTCCTATAAACATACCCTCCCTCTGAAGCATCGTAGCAATTCTGATACTTACTGATAAAAGCATGGTAGTTGTCTGCTAAATTGGGGTTATTTGTAAGCATTTTGGGGTACTTACGTGCTCCGATTGTTAAGTCACTCAAGTCGCACAGTTTTATATAGAATCCATAATTCGTCGTTTTTCCTGTAAAGGGTGGACGGGCATCTGTTACAAAGACGATATGTCCTCTAAAGTCTGTGCTACTGTCCGTAAGAATTGATGCGTCGCTTCCGATAGTCAAAAAATCGTTAATAACAGTCAATGCCTCTTCAACAACCGGATCAGCATTTGTTTCGATTGGTGCATTGGTTGGTGTATCAGCCGCTTTCTTTTTCTTATAAAACCCAAAGTACCAGACCAAAGCGATTACAATCAAAATAAGAACAAGACCCATTGTGTTTCTCCCTTCGTATTTTTAAAATTCATACGTGCTGATAACGCCTCGAGCTTAGAAGCAACTTTCGGCTACGGCTTGGAGTATATCCTCCATAATGACAGTCCAGCTATCTCTCACAATATTGCCTGATGATTTATCAAGCGCGTCTATCAGAGCTCCGTGAGAAGTACTTTTGAAAATCTGCATAAAAGTGAAGTTTCCTTCGTTGCTAAATGTTATGATAAAATCGCCGGCATGACTGGTAAATGCTTGTTTTGCAATTGTTCGTAACAAACCACGCTTCCCTTCTTTTTCAGCTTGCTTGCTAATTCGCATACACCCATCTGGATTACCCAAGCCAATGATTGCAGAGATCGAATCATAGGATAAGGTTTCGTGTGTAATAAAACACGGAATGCCAGCTTTTTGCGCGCTGTTCATCACCCTATTCTCAAACTCTTCATTGCCGGAGATATTTAATCCGTTCGGGAACTTGTAATCTTTCCACAAAACCAATGCATCACTATTTACTGCCATATGCACTCTCTCCTTGTTAAGCTTAAAATCTCAAGAGTTGTATTTTTCTTTTAATGCGTTCGTATAATTCTTATACTTAACGAAGGCCTCATAGTTTTTCCCAGTTTCGATTAGGTCAACGCAAGGAAGAACAAGTTCATAATAGATCTGTTTAAATGCCTTTTCCGAATCAGGACAAGATCTTATTTGTGCTACTATTACAGGAGCACAGAGATAGTACGCTTTAATCTCTTCATCACCTTCTGGCTGGGAACGAATATACCCATCTCGAAAGGAACGCAGAACTGTAAGCTCGTGGCAATTGTCAAGCAAACCCATTGCCTCAACACAGGCAGATGTTAAGAAGCAGCCCGGTTTTGGCCCTTCGGCACCAAAGATTTTGTGAACGCAATCCTCATCGATCCGGCCAATGCGGCGCAGCCCTTCATCATACACATAGCCGTCTTCGTCGATATGTCCATGCCGACGTAACCCTTCATCATAGATGTATCCGTTTTTGTCAATGCGCCCTATGCGGCTAAGATTTTCCGCATAGATATAACCGCTATCAAAATCGATCCTACCAATACGGTGTAAGTCCTCATCGTACATATATCCATCGTCATCAATCCGGCCTAACCGCTGCAGGCTCTCCGAATACATGTAGCCCATTTTTAAGTCAGGTATTCAAGCTGGAGTTGCTGAACTGTTGTCCTATAAAGGACATGCGCATTTTCGTTCTCGCCGCGTTCGATCATTTCTACGCAGGGCTTTACAAGCCGTTCATAAATGGAATCAAAAACAGTGATTGAATCAGCTCTATTTTTGATTTCTGTGACGATCTGAGGCGCGACAAAGTAGTATTCTGCTATTTCATCACAGCCTTTTGGAAGCGAACGGAGATAGCCTTCACGGAAGCGACGCAGAACTGTCAGCTCATAGCAATCATCAGGAAGACCTTTTGCCTCGACACACGCAGAAGTCAAAAAACATCCCGAAGAATCCTGACCTTTGTAGATTGGGCAGTCATCATAGTCATAGTTTCGGCAATACTTGTAGTAAATGTCTTCGTTGACATCCTTGCCTGACTTCCTGCACGCATAGTGATTATCGTACCAATAATAAGGGCAGCTCATATTCATACGCCTCCATACGAATTTAACATAAGTGTACTGCAATTTGCAGTAAAAGTCAATACAACAAAATGCGGTATGCTATTATCCAAGGAGATTGTGTTGTGTGGTGATAGTATGTACTCTCGCCTACGAGACTTACGAGAGGATCATGATATGAAGCAGCGAGAGCTTGCAGAATATCTGAACTGTTCCCAACAGGTTTACAGCAACTACGAACTTGGCCAAAGAGATATTCCTACCGATATCCTCATAAAATTATCAAAACTCTATAATGTCTCGGTCGATTATATTCTTGGAATTACCAACAATCCTAAACAGTGCAAATGAATCGCTCATGACAAAGGGTCTGTTGTAAAATAAAGATGAGCGCGTAAATGTGCGCCTGCGTTCGTAGGGGCGGCGGCTCTGCCCCGCCCGGCGGCGCAACAGTATACGCGCAAAAAATGTTCGGCGAATTCGTAGAGTGTACGAATTCGCCGAACATTTTTGCCATTTATGCAGCTTGCTGCTGCCGGGAGGGCACAAGGCCCTCCCCTACGACGCAGCCAGGGTCTTCGCATTTTGCAACAGTCCCTTTATTCAACAAAAGAGGAACTTTCTTACGAGCCCTCGCAGCGATGTGCGAGGGCGTTTTTGTGCCTGTTTCTGTTCTATTTCTGCTTTTCCGCCCGCCTTGCACAGCTCTGCGTGCAGGCAGCGCAGCTGCCCGAGCAGCCCGAACCGCAGGAGCAGCCCTTATGCCGGCGCATGCTGCGCAGCGCGAGCACGACGGCCGCCGCGATCAGGACGATCAAAATCCAGTCGATCCCGCTCATGCCGCCGCCCTCATCCGAGCCCGAGGGCGAGACAGACGAGCCTGGTCAGCAGCGCGGCGACCCAGGCAATGCCGCATTGCCAGGCGGCCACGCCCACGGCCCAGCCGCGCCCCAGCTCCCGCCGGATGGCGGCGATGGCCGCCACGCAGGGCGTATAGAGCAGGGAGAAGACCAGCAGGCAGGCCGCCTGCAGGGTGCTCAGCGCCGCCTGTGCGCCGCCCGCCGAGCCGAAAAGCAGCTCCAGCGTGCTCACGACGCTCTCCTTGGCCATGAAGCCGGTGACGAGCGCGGTGCAGATGCGCCAGTCGCCCAGGGCAACGGGCCGGAACAGCGGAGCGATCGCGCCGGCGACATGGGCGAGGATGCTCTGCTGCGAGTCGGAAACGAGGTTGAAGCGCAGGTCGAAGCTCTGCAGGAACCAGACCACGATCGTCGCAACGAGGATGACCGTGAAGGCGCGCTGCAGGAAGTCCTTGGCCTTTTCCCAGAGCAGCTGCAGCACGTTTTTGAGTGCGGGCAGGCGGTAATTCGGCAGCTCCATCACGAAGGGCACGGCCTCGCCCTTGAAGAGCGTGTTCTTGAAGAGCAGCGCCACGAGGATGGCCGTGACGACGCCGAGCACATAGAGCCCCGTCATCACGAGCCAGCCGGCCTTCGGGAAGAAGGCCGCCACGAAGAAGGCGTAGATCGGCAGCTTGGCCGAGCAGCTCATGAAGGGCGTGAGCAGGATGGTCATGCGGCGGTCGCGCTCGCTCGGAAGGGTGCGGGTGGACATCACGGCCGGGACCGTGCACCCGAAGCCCACCAGCAGCGGCACGATGCTCCGCCCGGACAGGCCGATCTTGCGCAGGAGCTTGTCCATGAAGAAGGCCACGCGCGCGATATAGCCGCTGTCCTCCAGCAGAGAGAGGAAAAAGAACATCGTCACGATGATGGGCAGGAAGCTCAGCACGCTCCCGACGCCCTCGAAGATGCCGTCGATGATGAGGCCGTGCAGCGCGGCGTTCACGCCCGCCGAGGCGAGCCAGCCGTCCGCCGCGGCCTCGAGCGCCTCGATGCCGGCTGCCAGCAGATCCTGCAGCCAGGCGCCGACGACGCTGAAGGTGAGATAGAACACCAGCGCCATGATACCGACGAAGACGGGCAGCGCGGTGTATTTTCCGGTGAGGACGCGGTCGATGCGCTCGCTGCGCTTGTGCTCGCGGCTCTCTTTCGGCTTGCTGATGCAGCTCTCGCACACGCGCTCGATGAATGAGAAGCGCATATCCGCCATGGCGGCGCTGCAGTCGAGCCCGCGCTCGCGCTCCAGCTGCAGGCGGATGTGCTCGAGCATCTCCCGTTCGTTTTCGTCGAGCCTGAGGCGGCTGAGGATCCGCTCGTCGCCCTCGATCAGCTTGCTCGCCGCGAAGCGCTTGGGCAGCCCCTGCTGCTCGCTGTGATCCTCGATGAGATGCACGGTGGCATGCAGGCAGCGGTGCACCGCGCCGCCGTGATCCTCCGGCCCGCAGAAGTCCTGCCGCAGCGGCGGCTCCTGATAGCGCGCAACGTGCACGGCGTGGCGGATCAGCTCGTCCACGCCCTGATTCTTCGACGCCGAGATGGGCACTACCGGCACGCCCAGCATGCTCTCCATCGCGTTCACGTCCACCGAGCCGCCGTTGCCGGTCAGTTCGTCCATCATATTGAGCGCCACGACCATGGGCGTGCCCATCTCGAGCAGCTGCATGGTGAGGTAGAGGTTGCGCTCGATATTCGTCGCGTCGACGATGTTGATGATCGCCTTCGGCTTCTCCTCCAGCACGAAATCGCGCGAGACGAGCTCCTCGGCGGAGTAGGGGGACATCGAGTAGATGCCCGGGAGATCGGTGATGCGGGTGTTGGGGTAGCCGCGGATGACGCCGTCCTTGCGGTCTACGGTGACGCCGGGAAAGTTGCCGACGTGCTGATTGGCGCCGGTGAGCTGGTTGAAGAGCGTGGTCTTGCCGCTGTTCTGGTTGCCCACCAGGGCGAAGGTCAGCAGCTCGCCCTCCGGGAGCGGGTTGCCGGTGCCGCGGGGGTGGAATTTGCCGGTCTCGCCGAGACCGGGGTGCTCGCTCTCGCGGGCGCGCCGCGCACCGGCCGCCTCCGCGCCCGCCGTCTTTTCCGCCTCGGCGGGCTCGACCGTGATCTTCTCCGCGTCCGCCGTGCGCAGCGTCAGCTCGTAGCCGTGGATGCGCAGCTCCATCGGGTCGCCCATTGGGGCGAGCTTCACCATCGTGAGCGCCGCGCCGGGGATCACGCCCATATCCAGAAAATGCTGCCGGAGCGCGCCCTCGCCGCCGACGGCGAGCACACGGGCGCTTTGCCCTGGCTTGAGATCCTTGATCGTCATAATAACGCCTCTGTTTTTCTTTGGTCTTGCCGTGATTGTATCACAGCTATGCGCGCAGTGCAACGGAAAGCGCAAAGCCTGTCAAAAAATGCCGCAGGTCTCCGCGCAGAGGCCGCGCCTGAGAACGCTCCCTCGCGGCCCCGGCCGACAAAAAACCGCATTCCTTTCGGAATGCGGTTTTTGTTCGATTTCGTACGGTTCTTGTACAGAGCCTGTCTCAGTCCAGCACGTAGGGCAGGAGAGCGATCTGACGGGAGCGCTTGATGGCCTCGGTCAGCTCACGCTGATGCATCGCGCAGGTACCGGTGGTGCGGCGGGGCAGAATCTTGCCGCGCTCGGACAGGAAGCGGCGGAGCTTGGCGGTATCCTTATAGTCGATAAAGGTGGCCTTGTCCGCGCAGAACTGGCAAACTTTTCTCCGTTTGCGGTTCTTCGGGTTGTTCTTATCGAAAGGCAAAGCAGTATCCTCCTATTCAATCAAATTTCTTGGTTTGGCAGACGCCGAGCCTTTGGCTCAGAAGGGCAGATCGCCGTCGTCCCCCTCCATCTCGGAGAAGGTGCTGGGCGCCGGGGCGCTGGAGCGGCCGGTGTCATAGCTGCCCGCGGAATTGCCGCGGTTGTCGCTGCCATAGCTGCCGTAGCTGCGGGTGTTTCCGCCGTCGCTGTCTCTGCGGCTCTCGCCGAAGTAGACGTTGTCGGCCTGGATCTCCCAGTTGGTGCGGTTGTTTCCGTCGCGATCCTGCCACTTGCGGCTCTGCAGCCGGCCGGAGACCACGATCATGCTCCCCTTGTGGAAGTACTTGGAAACGAACTCACCGGTCTGGCGCCATGCGACGCAGTCGATAAAATCGGTCTGCTTCTCGCCGCCGTCCCGTCCGCCGAAATCGCGGTCGACCGCGACGGTAAACGAAGCGACGTTGACGCCGGACTGGGTGCTGCGCAGCTCTACGTCTCGGGTCAGGCGACCCATAATCACGATGTGATTCAGCATCTTGGCACCCCTTACTCAACGCGCAGGGTGATGAGACGGCGCAGGATGCCGTCGGTGATGCCGAGGATACGGTCCAGCTCGGCCGGGAACTCCGGTCCGCTGGTGAACTTCATCAGCACATAGGTGCCCTCGGTGATGTAGTTGATCTCATAAGCGAGCTTGCGCTTGCCCATTTCCTCCAACTCATCCAGGGTACCATTTGCCTCAACAAGTGCTTTGAACTTCTCAACAACCGCCGCGGTCTCCTCCTCGGAGAAATTGGGGTTGATGATGTACATTACTTCGTACTTTTCGCTTGCTTTTGCCATGGTTGCACCTCCTTCTGGTCTAATGGCCCTCAGTTCGCCTGAGAGCAAGGATTTTAGCCCGCAGTGCGCGAGCCTTATTATTATACTGATTTTTTCGCGCTTGTCAAGAAAAAGTAACGAAAAAACGGAAGAAAAATTCGCAGATCTTCCCCTTTTTGCGAAACGCTCAGTCCCCCGTGAGCTCGGCGCCGGGATAATAATGTGCGAGGATCTCCCGGTAGTCCGCGCCGCTGCGCGCGAGCAGCTCCGCGCCGTACTGGCTCATGCCCACGCCGTGCCCGTTTCCCTGCACGGTGAAGACGAAGCGGCCGTCTTGGTATGCGAGCGTGAAGGCCGTGGAGCGCAGTGAGAAAAGCGTACGCAGCCTTGTCCCGCTGATCCGCTGTCCGCCGAGCACCGCCTCCGCCACGCGTCCGCTCGCGTCCCTCGTCAGCGCGCCGAGCCAGGTCTCCGGCTCGCCGCTGAGATCCGCCTCCGGCAGGGCGGAGAGAAGCGTGTCGCGGAAGTCCAGCGGCGCGCACTCCAGGCGTGTGACAAAGCCCGGCACGGTCTCGGCGCTTTCCGGGCTCGACACGGAGACGAGGTAGGGAAGGCTGCTCCAGACGGCACCGCTGTCCTCCGTGGCCCCGGCAGAGGAGGCGTGGAAGGCCGCGAGGATCGGTTCGCCCCCGTAGCACAGCCACTCCCCCGCGGTCTCCGCCGCGGCGGCGCGGAGCTTGCCGGCGTAGGTCTCGTAGTCTGCGCCCCAGCGCTCGCGCAGCGCGTCCTCGCTCTGCATGGCCTGGCAGCAGGCGGGCTGCGTGCAGACATCCGCCCCGGCGGCGGCGTGCTTGCCGGTCGCCGCGCAGTAGAGCGCGTAGCTGCGCGCGGCCACGGTCTGCGCCTTCAGCGCCTCCGGCGCGAAGGAGGCCGGCATCTCCCCTGCCGTGACGAGGTATACATAGTCCTCCAGCCCGCAGACCTGCACGCTCCCGTCCGGCAGCAGCACGCGGATCTCCCGCGGCGCGGCAGGCGGCGGGGAAGCCGCGGGCAGAGACTCCTCCGGCGCAGAGGACGGCTTCTTTCCCGCCGCTTCGGGCGGGGTGGCCGGCGCGGCGAGCAGCGGGAGCGGAACGCTGTGCCTGTCCCCCTCCGCGAGCGGCAGGAGCAGAGCAACGGCGAGGGCGAGCAGGGCGAGCAGCAGCGTCTTTTTCATGGCTTGCCTCCGTTTGGACTTGACGCAAGGGTGGAAAAAGGGTAAAATTTCATATGACGCGCGGGGCTCCCGCCGCGTCACCCTATTTATTTATGAAAGCGGTTCTGCTGTTATGCCGAAAAAATCTCTGGAACTTGCGCTCAATATCGCCGGCGGGGGCGCGTTCGGGATGTTCCTGCGCTGGCTGGAGGATCAGCTCGCCTTCAACGAGCTGGGTCTGGCGGAGAAAAGCGCCTTCCACATCCTGCTCTTGCTGTATCTGCTGGCCGTCGGGCTGACTTTTCGCAAGTTCTGTCTGCGCTATGAAAAAGAGGGTCTCTGTGTGTCCGACGAGATCGGCAAGGCCTTCCGCGCCGAGGAGCTTCTGTACGTGATCGCGCGGCGCGCGATCGGGGCGCTGATGGCACTCTCCGGCGTCCTGGTTCTCATGACTACGGAGACCGACAAGTATCCCGGCATGCTGCGCCTGCTCGGCATCCTCGCCATTCTGAGCGGCCTCTTCTTCATGCTGCTGCACGCGGAGCTGCACCGGCTGCGCCCCGGCGTCATGCTGATGTGCGTGCTGTCCCTGCCGCAGCTGCTGATGTTCGCGGTCTGGCTCATCTACACCTACCGCACCAACGCCATCAACAGCGTGCCCTGGGGCTACATGATGGAGGTCGCGACGGTGAGCATGGGTATGGTGGCCTTCTTCCGTTTGGCCGGCTACGCCTTCGGCGCGCCGAACTGGAAGCGCTGCCTGTTTGACTGCTGCTTCACGGCGGTGATGTTCCTCATGTCCCTTGCGGACGAGCGCTATCTCGCGCTGCAGCTCGTGTTCTTCTCCGGCGCGCTCATGCTGATCTACTGCGCCTGGGTGATGGTCAAGAACCTCGAGGAAGCGCCCGAGCCCACGCAGCCGCAGGAGGAAACCCAGCCGGATGACGGCTTCGAGCATCTGTGATCATACCTCGCGGCAGAGGCCGTTTGCCTCTGCCGACAGAAAAAGCCCGCTTCCCAAGGGGCATGCCCTAAGGGAAGCGGGCTTTTTGCGCTTGTCCGAGCTCGCCTGTGTCCGTCTTACTTCACGCGGAAGCTGAGCTCCAGCTCCACGGTCTCGCCGCCGGCGAGCGTGAAGACGACGGTGGCGCGGTAGCTGCCCTTTTCCAGACCGGCCGCCGGGCGGATGGTCCAGATCTCGCTGGTCGCGCCGGCCTTGACGGTGCTGCCGGCCTCGCGGTTGAGCGCGAAGGCGCCGTCCTCATCGCCCTCGATGGCGGCGCTCTCGATCACGCCGGCGACGCTGCCGCCGTTGACGATGACGATCGGCTCGGCGTCGGGACGGTCATAGCCGAGCTTCACGGCCTCGAAGCTTGGGGCGGTAAAGCTCAGCACAGCGATATCTGCGCTGACAGCCTCGGAGAGCTCCGCGCCCTCGACGACTGCGGCCGCCTTGACAGTGCAGCCGTTTTTGAGCGTGAGCGCGCCGTCATAGCGTGTGCCGTTCTCCTCGTCGGGCTCGCTTCCGTCCGTGGTGTAATAGATCTCCGCGCCGGCCGGAGCCGTGATCTCGAGCTTCTGCTCCTCACCGTAGGTGCCGGAGGCGAGGGACAGCTCGGGCGCGTCGGTCCGGAACTTGAGCGTCAGGGTGACGGCGGAGTCGGCTCCGCTGAGCGTATAGCTCCCGTCCCCGTTTTCCTCGATCATTCCGGCGTCCGCTTTGGCTTCGGTGATGCTCAGGCCCTCGGCGGGCGTGACGGTAACAACAGCGTCCTTGCTGATGTAGAGCGCGTCGCTGCCGGGTTCCAGGCCCTCGATCAGGCCATCGAACACGGCGAGGCCGCTGTAATCTCCCTCGGTTTCGAAGGGATAGTAGCCGTAGATCATGCTGTTCTCGACTTCGCCCTCGAAGGTATAGACCTGGGCGCCGTTGTTGTAGACGATGCCGCCGTTGTTGTACACGGTGCCGCCGTTGGCATAGACCACGCCGGCGTTGTTGTACACGGTGCCGCCGTTGGCGTAGACCTTGCCCTCATTGTTGTAAATGAGGCTGTCATTGGAGTAGACGACGCCGGCGTTGTTGTATACCGTCTCGCCGATCTTGCTGAAATAGGTGTCGTCCTCCTCCACATAGACGGGCTCGGCCTCGTTTTCCTCGTCTGCGTTCTCCTCCGGCTCGTCCTCGGGGGCTTCCTCTGCTTCGGCCTCGCCTGCCTCCTCGGCCGCGGGCGTCTCATCCGTCTCCTCGGCCGCGGGCTCCTCCGCGTCCTTCCCGGCGGCCAGCGCGGTCGCGGGGACGAGGCAGATCAGCAGCGCCAGCACCAGCAGGACTGCCAGAAGGGCTTGTTTGTTTTTCATCCCATTGCTCCTTTCCCGGTGATCGTTTCCGATTCCGTTTCTTGCCATATTGCCGTTTTGCTTATCGACAGTATTATAGTCCTCCCCTTCCGGCCTGTAAAGAAACGATTTTGTAAACATTTGCCTGTCAGCATCGCCTCATTATCGTTTTTCGATAAAAAATCATTGACAAACAAGATTTCCGGTGCTATGGTGATCTCACAAAAAGGAGGGATTCCAACATGGACGACTGGAAAAATTCCCGCAGCATCCGCCTCTCCCAGGCGGGTGTCCTGCTCTTCGCGCTGCTGCTGGCGGCACTGGACGTCGGCTGCTTCTGGATTTTGCGCTGGTATATCAATCTGCGCGGGATGCACTGGCAATCGGGCTTCGGCATGATGGCGGTGATCTATCTCGCGAGCGTGTTCGGCTGGGTCTTCCTCTGGAAGATGTGGCGGCTGCTCGGAAATCTCCGCGCCGGGATCGTCTTCGAGGAGGAGAATGTGGCGCTCCTCGGCGCGGTGCGGAGCTGCTGCGCCTGCGCCGCGGCGGTGTTCCTGCTGGGCTGCGTGTTCTATCTCCCCTTCCTCTTTGTCGCCGCCGCGCTGGGCTTCATGGCGCTCATCGTGCAGATCGTGCGGAGTATTTTCCGCAAGGCCGCGCAGATGCAGGCCGAGCTGGATCTGACGATCTGAGGAGGCGCGGAATGGAAATTCGGGTAAATCTCGACGTGATGATGGCGCGGCGCAAGATCTCCGGCGGGGAGCTGGCCGAGCGCATCGGCATCACGCCGGCCAATCTCTCCGTGCTCAAAACCGGGCGCGCCAAGGCCATCCGCTTTTCGACCCTCATGGCCCTCTGCCATGAGCTCGACTGCCAGCCCGGCGACCTGCTGGAATTTGTGGACGGAGACTGAAGAAAGGAGACAGCATGGACAGATATGATTTTAATTCTATGGATTCCGCCGCGCTGCCACCGGAGGAGAGCCTGCAGCATGCGGACGCGCCCTTCGCGGCCGACGAGCGGGATATCCTCGCGGCCTTCGCGCTCTATGTGCTGGCCTATCTCTATCTCTGGCACCTGGGCGACAGCAGACTCGTGCTCGCCGTCTTCGCGCTGGGCTTCGTCGGCCTCGGGGAGCTGCTGCATTGGGAACGGGCGCGGACGAGGGAGAGCTGGTTCTGGCTGGGCTGCGTGGGCGTCATCACCCTCGGCGCCTGCCTCGGGCGGCAAAGCGTCTGGGATATAGGGCAGCAGTTCCTTTTTCTGCACCTCGCGGCCGTCTACTGGCTGCTCAGCCGCGCGGAGCTGCTTTACGAGGGGGAGACCGGCCGCCTCATCCTCTTTGACGGCGCCTCCGGCTTCCTGCTCTACCCCTTCCGGCGCTTCTTCCTGCGCATCCGCACGCTGATCTTCGCCCTCGCCCGCCCCTTCCGCGGCGAGGAGAAGGGCAAAAAGGCGGCACTCCTCTGGTCGCTGCTGGCGCTGCTGGCAGCGGGCGGGCTGTTCCTCGCGGCGCTGAAGCTGCTCACTGCGGCAGACGCGGGCTTTGCCTCCCTGTCCCGCCGCTTCCTCGACCGCCTGCAGTTTGACGGCAGCTTCTTTCTCCAGCTGATCCTCAGCCTGCCTGTCGGCGCGTATCTCTTCAGCCTGCTCGCCGGGACGCGCCGCGAGGATCGTGAGAAGCTGCGGGAGCGCGGCGGGAAACTCGCCGCTTTTCTCGACTCGCTGCGCCGGGTACCGAACGCCGTCTGGACGATCCTCGCGCTGCTCTTCTGCCTGCTGTACCTGGTCTTCTTCATCGTGCAGGCGCGGTATCTCTTCGGGGCCTTCACGCGCACGCTGCCGGAGGGCTTCAACGTGGCCCACTATGCGCGGCGCGGCTTCTTCGAGCTCTGCCAGGTCATGGGCGTGAACTTCGTACTCTTCTGGCTCGTGACGCGCACCTCCCTGCGCGAAGCGCGGGAAAACCGCTTCTCCCTGACCGTCTGCTGTGTGCTGCTCGCGGAGAGCCTGCTCTTCGCCGTCGTGGCCTTCTCGAAGCTCGCGCTGTATATCGACTGCTTCGGCTTCACGCCGCTGCGCCTGCAGTCGAGCTGGCTGGTGTGCGTGCTGTTCGCTGGCTGTATCGCGGCGGGTGTGTCGCTCCTCAGCGGGAGGAAAACGCTGCGCCCCTGGGTCTTCTTCGCGTCCGCCTCGCTCTCTCTGCTCTGCCTGTTCTGATACTGACTTCTACGCTGGGGCATGCAGATTAGGAAGGCGAAGCCCTGACCTGCATGCCCCGTTCCCGCCCGGCTCTGCCCGGGCGGGCGTTTTTTGCCCTTCGGGGCGGCTTGTAACCTGTTGTTTACTTTTCGTTCGCAAATTTTCGACGATTCCTGCTATAATATCCCCCAACAGAGTCGCTCTGAATCTACTTGAGGGAGGATCCCCATGGTTCAACTGAAAAATGTACCGCCCGCCGGCGCCGTTGTCATCGCGATCATCGCGATCCTGTTCGTGCTGGCTGTGATCCTGCTCTTCCATGTCTACCTGCGCTACAAGCTGCTCTCCGCCAAGGCCAGCGGCGGCGCGGAGGACAGCAGGGGCTTCCGCGGCGCGCTGCTGCGGGAGTATATCGCCTCCTATAAGAAATACGGGCGCGACGTCAATACGCCCGCCATCATCTCCGACGTCATCAGCACCCGGCTCTCCGGGCTGCTGCTCTGCGAGCGTTTCCTGAACAACGCCGTCTCGCTCTTCGTGACGCTCGGTCTCTTCGGCACCTTCCTGGGGCTGAGTCTCTCGGTCGCCTCGCTGACGGAGCTGATCGGCTACAGCGACACCAACGAGTGGCTGAGCGTGCTCGACAGCGTGGGCGGCGGCCTGATGAGCGCCCTCTCCGGCATGGGCGTGGCCTTCTATACCTCGCTTGCCGGTGCCGGCTGCTCCATCCTGCTCACCGTCCTGCGCACCATCTTCAACCCCCAGGCGCAGCGTGAGCGGCTGGAGACGCGGCTGGAGATGTGGCTCGACGCCGAGGTGGCCCCCTCGCTGGAGACCGAGGCCGCCAAGGACGGCGCCGACCTCATCAACAAGATGGTCTCCGCGCTCGACGGCGCCGTGAAGGATTTCCGCACGAATCTCGAGCTCGCCGCGACGGGCTATGCCCGCGCCACGCAGCTCGCCTCCAACGCCCTCGGCGCCTCCAGCGAGCGCAACCAGCAGGTGCTCGAGAGCTTTGACGCCTCCGTAGGCCGCTTCAACGACGGCGTGCACGACTTCTCCGAGGTGGACTACAACCTGCGCGGCAGCGTGGAGCGCATGGATCTGGCAGTGCGCGATCTGGCCGCCGCGATGCGCGAGATCAACCGCCGCATGGGAGGCGGCAAGCAATGAGGCGCCGCTACAGCGGGCGGAGCGAGGGCTTCGTCCGTTCCGAGCAGGGCGAGCAGGGCTTCTGGCCCTCCTACGCGGACATGATGAGCGCCGTCGCGCTGATCCTGTTCTTCCTGATGCTGCTGAGCTACATCCAGAATCTCATCACCGGCAACAATCTCCAGAACACCCAGGAGACCCTCGAGAACACCCGGGCCCGGCTCCTCTCCACCGAGGAGAAGCTCGCCAGCACCGAGCTCGAGCTCAAGGACACGGAGGACACGCTCGCCCTCACGCGCAAAGAGGTGGAGAAGGCGGAGAATGAGCTCGCCAAGCTCACCATCGACCTCGACGAGGCCAAGCTCACCCTCTCCCAACAGGAGAAGGATCTGGCCGCGCAGGACAAGCTGCTGGCCGACCAGAAGGCGCTGATCGCCGACCAGGAGGAATACATGAAAGCCGCCTCCGAGGAGCTGCTTGCAATGCGCGGCCAAATGCAGACCGTGGCGGTGCTGCGCCTGTCGATCCTCGAGCAGATCCGCGACAGCATGGCCAAGGTCATGGGCAGCGAGGACAAGGTCACCATCGGCGAGAACGGCAACATCGTGCTCGACGAGAGCGTGCTCTTTGACTCCGGCTCCTCGGAGATCAAGGACGAGGCGAGACCCGCCCTCGACCAGCTCGTCAAGGTCTTTCAGACCTTCCTGGCCAACGACGAGAACGCCCGCTATGTCGACAGCGTCGTCATCTCCGGCCACACCGACAGCGAGGGCACAGACGAATCCAACCGCATCCTCTCCACCGACCGCGCCAATTCCGTGCTCAACTATCTCATGAGCGCGCAGAACCGCCGCCTGGAGAAATACGCCTCCTTCTTCTGCGCCTCCGGCTATGGCGAGACCCGCCCTGTGCAGAGCAATGCCACGCCCGAGGGCCGCGCCGCCAACCGCCGCATCGAGATCTCCATCATCCTCAGGGACGACTCGATCATGGACATCCTCGAGAGCTATCTCGATATCGACGTGCCCGCCTCCGTCACGGCCACGGCGGGAAAGAGCGGCTCGAACGGCACGCGCCCCTGATCCGGTGCAGCGCACAAGGGACTGCTGCATAATAAGGATGAGCGCGTAAATGCCTGCGTTCGCAGGGGCGGCGGCTCTGCCCCCGCTCGGCGGCGCAACAGTATACACATAAAATGTTCGGAGAATTCGCAGATCGTGCGAATTCTCCGAACATTTTTATTGTTCATATAGCTTGATGCTTTCGGCGCCTTGCCGGCAACGTGTTCCGGCAGAAAAGGCTTCCCGGCGGCGCTGCTTTGATTTGCGGGGCGGGATCGCCCAACGCGATATGATATCCGCGGCGCGGGCTCAGGCCATCGCTCGCTCGAGAACCTCGCGGCAGGCGGCCTTGATCTCCTCGTAGCCCATGCCGATGTGCGCCTCGAATACCTTTTCGCCGCCGACATAGAAGGTCGGCACGGCGTAATAGTCGTAGGCCTCGGCCATGGCGGGCTGCTCGGTCTCCTCGATCTTCGTCAGCGGAACAGCGCGGTAGGCGGGCTTTTCCGCCATAAGCTCCTCGAGTGCGAGCATTGCCTTGCGGCAGTAGCCGCAGTCATAGAGATGGAACATGAGCACGTTTTTCATCTTTATCTCTCCCTTTTGCAGTTTCTGAGACGATTGTAGCACAGCGCGCCGCGCTGCGCAACCGTGCGCCCCGCTCTTGACAGCGCGGTAAAAAACTCGTACACTTTTGTCAGAATGGCGCGAAATGTGGCAGGAGGAGATGGCGACATGCGAACAAGCAGCGGCATCCGGATCTGGGCGGGGCTCGTGCTGAGCTTCGCGCTCGGTCTCGTCATCTGGCACCTCAGCTCCGCCGGGGCGGCGGAGAGCCGCGTGGCCGCGCCGCCGATGGAGAGCGCGGCGCTCGAAGAGGTCGGCGAGCGCGTCCTGCCCGGAGACCGGGAGCTCCTGCCCGACGAGCGCATCGACATCAACCGGGCGAGCGCCGAGGAGCTGCAGCTGCTTCCGGGGATCGGCGAAAGCCTCTCCGCGGCCATCGTCCGCTACCGCGAGGAGCACGGCGCCTTCCTTTCGCCCGAGCAGCTCATGGAGGTGCCGGGCATCGGAGAAAAGCGCTTCGAGGCCATCAAGGATCTCATCTGCACAGGATAACAAAAAAGCCCTGAGCCGTTTTACACGGTCTCGGGGCTTTTCGCTGTCTGCCTGCGCTTCGCTTCAGCTGCGTTTTCTGCGGGCTCTTTTCTTTGCGGGCGCAGCTGCGGTCGAGCCGAGCTTGACGCCGTCGAAGGCGGAGAAGACCGCTTCGACCGGCACGCCGGCGCAGCGCGCGTACTCCACCAGGATCATCGCGCGGACGGTGTGCAGCGCCTGCTCGTCGAGCTTGCCGCGCAGATCCCCCATGCCCTCGGGCAGGAAGCCGCTGAGCTCGATGTAGGGCGCTTCCCCGCCGGGATTGAAGCGGGAGATCATCTCCTGCGGATAGACGCCGAGGCTGCGGATCAGCTCATGCGTGTTGGGGTTCTTGTCATAAAACAGGATGATGGACAGGTAGGTGTTCCAGGTCATCCGGCGGCTGCGGCGCTCGATGGCGCCGTAGGTCTGCCGGGACACGCCCAGCAGGTTGCTCAGATCGTCCTGCGAGATCTTCGCCTTCTTGCGCAGCACGGGGAGCTCCGGCGTCAAGAGGTCGATCAGCTGTTCTTTTTCCTGCTCGGTCATTCTCCAGCGGTTTTCTGCTTTCATGGTATATCGCTCCTTTGATGGGCTTCCCCGGCGGCCGCGATCCCTGCGAATCACCCGCCGTCAAGCAGTCGGTTTTTATCCCCGCTTGATCGAAAACAATGGCTGATTTTCCCGACGATCTCCGGTTTTTCCCCTTTTATGGTTTGCTTTAGTATACTTTGCCGCACAGCGCTTGTCAATCTGTTTTTTTGGAAAAAACTGTAAATCTGGCTGCTTTCCCTCCCTTGAAATTGTTTCTGCGAAAAATATATTGCTGCTGTAAAGACAATTTATCCCGCTGTGACACAGCGCTTCGCCCGCGGCTTCGCCCTCAAAAAGCACACGGTCATCCCCTCTGTGGGGATGACCGTGTGTTGAGACTGTCAAAAAACCAGCGAAACGGCGGGGGG
>OCVV011356418.1_pt1 | contig 39234 bp, 36 predicted proteins | sample 1539721 | NCBI WGS metagenome assembly OCVV01 (sample SAMN02144230, study PRJEB22623) | gut metagenome | biome: sheep rumen | host: Ovis aries | place: New Zealand | reverse complement strand
GCTGCGCTTCGAGCCTGCTATCGCTCAGCAATACTCAAACGAGCTTAGTATTGCGCTCGCTTAATCGCAGCCTTCATAATTCATAATTGGTGGTGAGGTTGTCGATTATAGTTCCTACGTTTAATTGTGCTGCGGTGTTGCAGGACATGTTTGACAGTATTGTGTGTCAGACGTGTACGGATTACGAGGTTATTGTGGTTGACGGGGCTTCGACGGATGGGACGATGGAGATTGTGTATGCCAATGTGGCCAGGTTCCCGCGTGGGTGTGTGCAGTATATATCGGAGCCTGACGGTGGGGTGTATGATGCGATGAACAAGGGTATAGCAGCATCGCATGGCGAGTGGCTGTATTTTATGGGTGCTGATGACAGGCTGTATGACAGGTATTGTCTGGATAACCTGTCGGCTTTCCTGGATGACAGTGCGGATGTGGTGTTGTGTGATATTCATTCGCCCAGGCGCGGCCGTTGTTCTTCGTCTTTTTCGTGGATGACGTATCTGCGTAATACGGTGCATCATCAGGGTGTGGTGTATCGTCGCCGGGTATTTGACAGGAGGGGGTATGACGTTACGCTACAGGTGATGGGTGATTACGAGATGAACCTGTATCTGTACCATAGGGGCTGCCGCATGAGGCGTGCCCGTTTTGTGCTGGCCGAGCATCTGCCGGGTGGGCTGTCGGGCAGTGTGCGGTGGATAAACTATAGCGAGGAGACGAGGGTGCGCAACCGTTATCTGGGCAGTCCTGTACTGCGGATGCTTTGTGCAGCTGCAGGTGTCCTGAAATTCTCTGTAAAGCAATGTCTGTGCTGATTTCCTTCATTATAGCGTATCACAACGAGCCGCGCTGGATGCTGGACGATTGTATAGGCAGTATCAAGGCACTGGATTTGCCGGCGGAGGAGCGTGAGATATTGGTGGAGCATGATGTGGGGGACGAGGGGCCTTCAGTAACGCGTAACCGTGCTATCGAGAGGGCTCGTGGCGAATATATACAGTTTGTTGACTGTGATGACTGTCTTTTTCCTGCCAGTTATGCTCGTATTATCAGTTGTATCAGGGAGAAGCGGATGGATATGCTGATGTTCCGCTTTTCGGTGACGCCCGGGGAGAGGGTGGGGCGGAACCGATTGTCCAGGCGATGGAACGGGGCGGAGTTCCTGCTGCATAATAATCTGAGGGCTGGGACTTGCATGTATGTCTTCAGGAGGGGGATATTGGGGGATTTGAGGTTCTGCCCGGGGATTTTTCACGAGGATGCGTTGTTTACTCCGCTGCTGATACTGAGGGCGCAGAGTCTGTACGTGCTGAAGGAGAGGGCGTATTTCTACAGGCAGCATGGCGGAACGACGATGAGTAACCGTAATCCGGAGTTCCTGGCGAGGCGCATGAATGATGCGATAGTGGTGCTGAAAACCTTGCGTGCCGAAAGGGACAGGGCTGAGGGTGTTGCCGTGGGGGCTCTGCGGCGGGTGATTGACCAGCAGGTGATGTCGTTGCTGATAATGGTTTGGCAGGCTGGCATGGGGCTGGGGGGATTGCACAGATATGCCTGTGTTTTGCGAAAAGAGGGATTTATGCCTGTGCCGTTGCATTACTATAACTGGAAATATTGTATATTTGCATTGCTAAGCAGGTTGTTATGAGATTGTCTGTCATCATACCGGTGTATAATGTGGAGCGGACGCTGGACCGTTGTGTGGAGAGTGTTCTGGGTCAGGATGTACCTGATATGGAGGTGATACTGGTCGATGACGGTTCGCCGGATTCGTGCGGTAGTATGTGTGACGAATGGGCAGACAGGGACGGTCGCGTGCATGTGGTGCATCAGCGTAATATGGGGCTGAGCGTTGCGCGTAACACAGGGCTTGACATTGCTGGAGGCAGGTATGTTACGTTTGTAGATAGTGACGATTATCTTGTGCCGGGCACGTTCCTGCCGTTGCTGGAATTGCTGGACGGAGAACAGGATGTGGATATGGTGGAGTATGGGGTAATGCAGGAATGTAGCAGACGCCTGCCTGTGGTGCTGCACGATGGTGTTTACCGTTCGGCGCGTGATTATTGGCTGGATACGATGGCGTGGAACCATGCCTATGCGTGTAACAAGATTTATCGGGCGAGTGTGTTTGACGGATTGCGCTACGCTGCGGATAGATTGTTCGAGGATCTGATGCTGCTGCCCGAATTGTTGGGTAATATCAGGTGTATCGCTACGACGGATAGGGTGGGGTATGTGTATTGTGACAATCCCAGTGGTATATCCAGTACTGTGTCTGTGAATTCGCTGTGGCACTTGTTGGGTGCCGAATTGCATGCTTTGGTCTTGATGCGAACAATGCCCTGGCAGCGTAATGCGCCGAATCTGTACCGTGCTATATGCTGCAGGGTGTATGATATTATTCGTGTGGGTGTATTGGGGATTAGTCTATGATGTACGGAAGGTTTTTAGCTGTGGTGTGTGGGCTGGTGCTCTGTTTACAGACGGTTGCCCAGATGCACAAGATGTCGCCCTATGTGCGTAGGGCGGCTATGGAAGCCGAACGTCTGGACGGGGGGATGAATGCAAGGTCGCAGGGTGTGGCCGAAAGGCGTATTGTGGCTTTTGTGAAGACTGTGGATAGGGGGGTGCTGAGGCGTAATGGCTGTCGTATCCTGGCTTCGTGGGATGATATTCATATTGCGGATATCCCGATGGGTAGGTTGCAGCAGCTGGCGATGAATCCAGCCGTTCTCAGGATCGAGGCGGGGGAGTCGTGTCGTCTGGCGAATGATACGGTCAGGAGTATTGTGGGTATTGCAACGCATCCGGAAACGGGGTTGCCTGTCAGGAGTGTGCGTAATGCGTATGGCTTGACGGGCAGTGGTGTCGTGCTGGGTATTATGGATGTGGGGTTTGACCTGACGCATCCTGCGTTGTGGAGCCGTGATATGAATGATTACAGGGTCAGGGCGTTCTGGGATATGCTGGATTTTACCGAGGGGGGCGAGGCTGTGACTGGCAAGACGGACGAGGGCGAGGATACGGTATATGTGGGCAGGCAGTATGTGGGCAGGGATGCTGTGCTGGGCAAGGGTTGCTCGGCTGATGCTCACCTGATAGGCCACGGGACGCATACGTTGGGAACTGCGGGTGGTTCGGGGCAGGAGGGCAATGGCTTGTCGATATACGAGGGTATGGCTCCGGATGCTGATTTGTGTGTGGTGTGCAATCTGGTGAGCAGTAACCGCGAGGTGGTGCCGTCTGAGGAGTTGTACAAATATACGACTGCTACCGATGTGTTGGGTTTCAAGTATATTTTTGACTATGCACAGAGTGTTGGCAAGCCTTGTGTGATAAATTTCAGCGAGGGTTCGCACGAGAACCTGTATGACAGTGAGTTGTACTCTGAGGTGCTGTCCAGGTTGGTGGGGCCCGGGCGTATATTGTGTGCCGCTGCCGGAAACGAGGGTGCGCGGAATACTTACTTTATGAAGGGTGTGGACGCGGACAGGGCGGGGGCTTTCCTGACTTCGTCGTCCAGGCATGCGTTTCAGGTTATGAAGTCGCTGAATTCTGTCAGGGTGGAGTATGATTTCTACGAAGGGGGACAGAAGGTCAGGGAATGGCAGTATGACACGGGACAGCTGGTGGATTTTCCGGATAGTGTGATGACAGATACGGTGGAGTTTGGCGACAGGAAATATGGTATCATGATACAGACCTATCCGTCTGCGTATGGCGGAGGCGAGAGGGCAACGGATGTGTTGATCGAGAATCTGGTCGAGGACAGGATTGATGTGTCGCTTCACCCGATTGCGCTGATTGTAGGTGCGGTTGATAGCGAGGTGGAGGTCTATGCCGGTGCGGGGTATTTTGCTGAAAGTGCGTGTGATCCTTCGCTGACGGGGTTTACACGGGATCATAACGTGCTGTTCCCGGGTACGGTGGACGATGTGATATGCGTGGGTGCAACGGGGTATAGGAGTACTGCCTACAATTACGAAGGCAGGTTGCTGCGTTATGCGGCTTACAGTCCTGGCGAGCGTGCTGCGTTCAGCAGCGTGGGGCCTACGATGAACGGAGGGGTGAAACCTGATGTGATGGCTCCCGGAATGGTGGTCGTGTCTGCTTCCAGCAGCTATATGATAGAATGTCAGCAGGACACGTGGGAACAGCATACTCGTTTCTTTGATTACAACGGTCGTACTTACGGGTGGTGGCTGAACAACGGAACGTCCATGGCGGCTCCTGTGGTAAGTGGCATTATAGCGTTGTGGCTGGAAATGGATCCGCAGCTGACTCCGGCTCAGATCAGGGAAGTGCTGGCCAATACGTGTGTGCATACGGCCCCGGTATTGGATTACCCTAATTGTCAGTATGGCTATGGGGAGATAGATGCGATGGCGGGTGCTGACTATATATGGAACGTAATATCGGGGGTCATAGATATTGAGGATGGTGGTCAGGATAATACTCTGGATGCTTGGTATAGCCTGAGTGGAAACAGGGTGGATGTGTCTGCGATGGGGAGGGGTGTGTATGTAAGGAGGGTGAACGGTCGTACGTACAAGATTGTAAGATAGGATGAGAATATTGCTCCTGGGTGAATACAGTAATGTTCACAATACTCTTGCGCAGGGATTGCGAAAACTGGGTCACGAGGTTACTGTTGCCAGCAACGGGGATTTCTGGAGGGGGTATTCGCGTGACATAAACCTTGCGAGGGAGGGAGGGTTGGTCGGAACGCTTTCTTTCGCGTGCCGTCTGTTGCCTGCGCTTTGGCGGATGAGGGGGTATGATATCGTCCAACTTATCAATCCTGTGTTTCTTGAGTTGAAGGCTGAGCGACTGTACTGGGTATTTGACTATCTGAAAAGGCATAACGGGAGGGTTGTCCTGTTGGCTGCGGGTGATGATTACTATTATCCTGAGTTGCATACGCGGCGGATGGTCATGCGGTATTCGGACTTTTACATAGGTGACGAGGAACATTGCTGTGACTATGTCAGGACGCAGACGAGGGAGTGGCTGTATGGCGAGAAGGGAAGGCTGACGCGTTATGTGGCTAAGCATTGTGATGCTATCGTGGCATGCGCGTATGAGTATTGGTTGCCTTATAGTCTGAGCGAGGATACTTCGCCCAACGGAGAAAGGCTGAGGAGCAAGCTGGTAAGCATACCGTTTGCGTATGCCGTGCCTGATATGACAGTCAGGAAGGTGGAAGGCAGGGTCAGGGTATTTATCGGAATCAGCAGGGAGAGGGCCGAGATGAAGGGTACGGATATAATGCTGCAGGTTGCCAGAGACTTGCTGGGCCGCTATCCTGACAGGATGGAACTGCTGGTTGCAAATGGGGTGTCTTTTGACGAATATAGCAGGATGATGGATTCGGCAGACGTTCTTTTGGATCAGATATATTCGTATGGGCCTGGTATGAATGCCTTGCTGGCTATGTCCAAGGGGATTGTGGCTGTAAGCGGGGCTGAGCCTGAGCATTATGAGCAACTGGGGGAGTACCAGGTCAGACCGATTGTGAATGTCTATCCCAGTTATGGGGATGTGTACGAAAAACTGGAGCGGCTGATACTGAATCCCGAACTGGTAAACAGGCTGAAGTTGGAAAGCAGGGAATATGTGGCTCGAAATCATGAGTATGTCATGGTGTCGCGCCGGTATGAGGAATTGTACGGTAAATTGCTGTGCAGGGCGTAGTTATCTATCGTACGATAACGCGCAGGTGCCGTGATATGTCGCTGATTGTTGCCTGCATATCTTCGTCGTTGTCGAAGCGGGCAAAGACGACTGCTGCTGAATCGTCTCCGTTATGTGTCAGGTTGATTTTTTGTCCTGGTTTCATCAGTGGGGTGACCTTGATTACGGATGCGCGGAATGTATCTGACATCCACAGGTCTTGGTATATTCCGTCCTGTTGTGGGTAGGGGCGGTAGTACATGACGCAGTTGTGACCGTTGTTGTTACCGAGGAGATGGTTCCATTCCGGTATTTTGTCTCCGACGGCTTCGCGGATTGTGAAGGTGTCCTCGTCAAATCCATAGGCTTCTTTTTCAAGGTATGGGATGTTGCACCCTCCGTTGCGTGGACCCAGATCGATGAAGTAGATGCGTCCGTCTGTTCCGACAATAAACTCGACGTTGCAGGGGCCGCTGTTGAAATGGAGTAGGGTGAAGAGTCTTTGCAGTTCGTCAATGGCATGGTTGATGGTTTCGCCTGAATGTCGAGTGGGTGTGCTGAGGGATACGGGAACAAGTTGCGAAAGTCCTGCAACGTGGTGCTGGTCGGCAAAGCCGGCAAAGATGATTTTGCCGTCATGCACGAATACGTCACCGTCAACCTGAGGACCTGATTTTTCGATGAATTCTTCGATAATTATGCGTCCTGCTGTTGAGTAGGATATTGAGGTTTCCCAATTTTTGCTGATTTCGTCTGGCTGGGAAATGCGAAAGACTCCGCGGCTTCCTGCCGAATCGACGGGCTTCATTATGGCTGTAATACTGCCATTGGCCTGACGTTGCTTGTTGCGGAGATATTCTTTTGCGTCATTTGGGTCGTCAAAGCTGTCTGACCAGGGAGTGGCGAAACTGTTTTTCCGCAGGAAATCGCGGAACAGATCTTTGTGCGTGAGTATATTAACGGATTGGTATGGATTTCCCGGCAGTCCCATTTGTTGGGCAACGTACGAGGCTGTCGTTGCCAATGCGTCTGAGCTGTAGGGTACAATGCCGTCAATCCTCAGTCGCAGGGCTTCTTTCAGTACGGCGTCAGGGTCTGTTATGTCTGTCTTGCAATAGTGGTTGGCAATGAAGTGTCCGGGGTTGTCGGGGTGCAGGTCGCTGCTGATGACGTAATAGCCAAGTCTCCTGGCGGTCATGATGGCTTCGGCCTGAACGATGTTGCCACCGAGAATCAGGATTCGTTTCTGCTTCATGGACATACGTTTATCAGCTTTAGGGTAAATACTGTTTTCAGTTGCAGGTAGAATATGCCGAATGTCGGTAGCATCATGAAGCGTGGCTTGAGTACGGTGCTAAGGGGAAGCCTGGTGTATGTGAAGGTGTCATATACATCCCTGAGCTTGCGTATGGCTTGGCGTTGTTCCAGGGGAGTGAGGTGTTTTTTGTTTTTCCAGTAGAAATAGCACATGCTGATGTATTCCTTCCATCTGCGTTTCTCCAGCCGGAGCAGTATTTTGTCTGGCACCTTGCGTTCCTCCAGCTGTTTCTTGAGAAGCAGGCGGCTGTCGAGAATTTCCATGCGTCTGGCGCTTATCTGGTGTGTGACGGAATACGGCATCTGGTAATAGTAGTATCTGCCTGTGCCTAATTTGACGTATCTGGCATTGAGAAAAATCAAGTGTGTCACGGTTTCGTCGCTGTGTTGACCGTATTGGGCAAGTGCGGGCATGTTCTGCTCCAGCGGTGAGCGGGACATGCCGTTGGGTGCAAAGTCGTACAGGATGCTCCAGTAGCATGCTTCCTGACCGGTCATTACCTTGGGTACCTGTGGATTGGTCCTGAATGGTGTTGTTTGGTTTGTGGCGGGGTCTTTAAGACAGAGGTCGAAGGTAACAAAATCCAGATTGGGGTTGTCCAGAAAGTCTTTTATACACAATTCGATGGTATTTGCGGCGATTTCATCGTCGGCATCGACCATTGTCATGAATTCACCGCGGGTATGTTTCATGCCTTCGTTCCGTGCTGCGGGGGCTCCGCTGTTGACTGGCATACTGAGGGCTATGATGCGGCTGTCGCGGGCCTGATATGTGTTAATTATATCCTGGGTATTGTCGGTCGAGGCATCGTTGATGATGATAATTTCCAAATTGCCGTATGTCTGGGATACGAGGGAATCCAGGCATCTGGGCAGAAGATTGGCGGCATTGTATGCGGCAACGATTATGGAGACAAGACCTTGGGTCACGGTGGTCAGGATTATTTTCCTTGGTTGAACTTATGTACTGAATATATTGTGCACAGCAGGGTCAGGGATATGCCGCATACCCAGTATTGCCATCCTTCCAGTTCCATACATATGGTATATGTAGCGAAGAGGAAGAGTGTGAATATGGTCAGGTCCGTGAGCCGTCTGGCTGAGAAGCGGATGCCGTATTTCCATCTGGATATGGTCATTACGAGGAGCATATCCAGGAAATTCTGTAATGTCAGCGCTATTCCCATGCCCAGGAGTCCGTACATTTCGTAACCGACGAGTACGAGCAGTATGTCGATTGCTCCTACGGTATTTATGAACAGGAAGGTTTTGTTGTCCCCTGCTGCAAGTGACATGTATGCGTTGGGCAGATATATGGCTCGGAACAGCAATCCGATTGTGGTAACCTGGGCCATTGGGACAATGCTTGCGAATTTGCTGCTGAGAAGCAGTGGCACGATGAGCGGCAGGGCAACAATCATTGCTGCCAGAAGTGGGGTTACCAGCATAATGGTGACATCCTGTTGCTTGAGCAGGGTGTCTGTCCTTTCCTTGATATTTGCAAAAACTCCGGACAGTCGTGGAAAATAGTCTGTTTCCATCGCAGCGAAGACGAGTCCTGCGTATGTCATGGTAAGGGTGTATGCTGCATTGTAGAGTCCTACGACCTTGAGTGAGGCGAAGTTGTTCAGGTAGGCTTGGATACACATTAGGGATGCGTGGCCGATAATACTGCAGATGACGAAATTGGAGCCTACGGTCAGGGCTTTGTGGCCTTCACGCAATTCTTTTCTGGTATATACCAGTTGGAAGCGTTCGGCTTTGCTGCTGAAGGCGAGTGTAAGTATCATGCTGGCTGCACAGAATGCCAGTATTGCGGGCAGTACACCTTCGATTCCCCAAAAGTAGTAGATGGGAAGTGTTATGAGGATTCCTGCGGCGACGTTCAGTACGGATAATGATGCCAGTGATTTTAGCTTTCTGAGTCCTTTCAGTACTGCCAGCTCGCCACATGTTATGGTGCTGAAACCTATTGCGGGTGACAGCAGTATGTATCCCCATGTGTGGCTTGAGTCGCCAAAGGTGAAGCGCGAGAGGGGTGCTGCGAGCAGCATGCCTGCAAGGACACCGGCAAGGGCGAGGAGAATTACCCACGAGCGCAGGACTGCGACCTGTATGGTAATATTGCTCCGGCAGAGGGTCTTCTGGTCGTCGCTGACGGCTTCTGTCCATTTTTCGTAGGCTGCAGATACACCTCTGACGCCGCTGACGTCAAGTCCCAGGTTGCTTGTGCTGTGGACAAATTCGCGTGTTTCGTTGTAGATGGAATATAGTCCGATGCCTTCTTCCTCGAGCAGCTTGGCGACAATCTTGGTGCGGACAAGGCTGAGGAGTATGTTTAACCCTTGTACTCCGCCAAACAGGGTGTTGGCTTTCAGTATGTTTTTATATGTTGGAATCATTCAATGTACAAAGATAAGGAATATTTTTGTATTTTTGCAGTGGAAATGGACAGAAAACGTATTGAATATATTGACTTGGCCAAGGGAATGTGTATGTTGCTTGTGGTCCTTGGGCATTTTCAGGAGAAATATGGGTGGGTGCAGTTTCAGGAACTGAACTTTACCGTGTCGTATGTGCGTATGCCATTGTATTTCTTTTTGAGTGGGATATTCTTCAAGACTTATGACAGTTTTCGGTATTTTCTGACAAAAAAGGTAAATCATCTGCTTGTTCCATATCTTGTGTTCCTGATTCTGGGATTCCTTACGTTCCGTAATTTCCCTATATGGTTCCTGTGCAGCCTGTTTTATTCCAACTTGTTGTTCTATGGCTGTATGCGGCTGGAAATGTTGTGTGCCAACAGGTATGTCTTGCCGATATTGTGTACGGTGCTGTCTGTCGTCGGGTTTTTCCTACCTGGCGGACAGGGTTGTGACAACCAGTTGGCAGAGCAGGTGTATTATATGGAAACGGCTATGACGTGTCTGGGCTTCTATTATGCCGGATATGCCATCAGGAATTATTCGGACGTCATGAGGCCGGACAGGAAATCTGCCGTACTGTATGATATCCTGATGATTGTGATGTGTATTGGTGTGGTGGCTTTTGTGGGGTGGTACTATGATTATGCTGATACGGGGTTCAGGCTGAACTTTTATGGCTATTCGATAATGGGAATGTATGCAGCTGGGCTGGCGGGGTGTGCGGCTGTGTTTGTGTTGGCAAAACGGTTGAACCGTATCCCGTACATATCGTTTATAGGTCGCTACAGCATAATTGTGCTGCTGACTCATTTTCCGTTGATTTACTATGTGGGAAGGCTGTTGCCGGATGAGGGGCTGTTGGCTGTCGTGCTGGTCTTTCTGCTGGAGATACCGGTAATATTGGTGGGGAAACGTTATTTCCCTTATGTTTTTGCTCAAAAGGAGCTTATACCGTTGGACAAGGCAGAATCATAGTGTGATTCTCCATTGTTTGTAGGTAATGCCGCGCCCACCGAAACCTTCCTTCTGCTCTATGAGTTTTTCGTTCAGTATCCAGCCTCCCTGCTCGTTGCTGGTGCCGATGTCGAAATAGGTGTAGCCCAATGCTTGGTATCTGTCAATCAGTACGCTATACAGGAGGTCTATGGCTCCGTTTGTCTTGCCTGTATTGTCTGCGTGTGCATATTGGACGTGTATTGTCTGCGTGTTTGTGGCATATACTACTGCTCCGGCATGTGCAACGTTGTCATTGTCCATGCACAGGTATATGTGAATATTGTCTGGGAACCTTGCCTGTAGCATCTTCATTTCGTCCAGTGTGTGAACGGGCGTTGCACCATATTTGTCCCTTAGATTGGCTGTCATAATAGGCCAGAATGTGTCTATGTCTGCATTTTCTGTTATGTGCATGCCTGCTTCCTGGGCCCGTTTTAGACATCTTTTTCTCCGGCGTTCCCATGGTATCGGTGGGTTTGTGTCCAGTTTGACCGTGCAGGACAGGTTGCAGCAGGTGAGTGTGGCATTGTTCCGCCATAGCCAATATTCGTCTTCCTGTGATGGGTATTGGCTGTATATTGACGGAATCTGTTTGTAGTACCATTGGGTAAATCCTTGTTTCCTTAAATATACTATGGTAGTGGAAAAAATCTTGCCGACTTCCGTGGCGCGGATTTGGGTGGTCAGAACCAATCCACCGTATGTAAGACCCTGGTGGCTGTACAGGATGTGGTTGTCTTCGTTGGCGGGCATTATGGCGGTTAGCCTTCCCTTGTCATCGTAATACATCAGGGAATGGTCAGCGAACCGTTCTGCGTGGTAATCCATGTAGTCGCGCATGAACAGGAAGCTTGCGTTCTTTGCTTTGCAGACAAAGGCATCCCACTCGGGTTTCCTATCTCGTGTATATCGACAGATATTCATCAAAGTTGCGGATATAGTCTTCTTCGCTGTATGGATGGCTGGCAAGTACCAGGCATAGGGCGCCTGTGGTAAATTCGCGTTCGTGTGCCCATATGCCGGGCGGAACCAGCAATCCGCGGAACGGTCGGTTGAGCAGGACGCTTTTTTCGTGTGTGCCGTCGCTGAGATATACTTCCAGGGCTCCGCTTGCGGCAATGATAAATTGCCAGCATTCCTTGTGTGCATGTGCTCCCCGGTCCTTGCCGGCAGGTACGTCGTAGATGTAGAATACGCGGTTGATGGCAAAGGGTACCTGGACGTGCTCGTAGAGGTATGTCAAACTGCCGCGTGGATCTTCTTCCTTGGGCAATTCTATTAGCTTGCAGTCGTCTATAGTGTATGTCATTAGGAGCAGTATTTGATGTTTGTCACAGGCAGGATTTTACACAGGCGAAGCCTACAAGACGGTCGTATCGCCCTCCCAGGTCGCGGAAGTAGATGAAGGTCTGGTACTCGTTCTCGGTCTGCCAGAAGTCTCCCATCGTCTTTTTGGTCGATCCGTCTTCCAGTATATATTGGTAGTTGTAGAATCCCTGTTTCAGCATAATGGCAGCTTCGTAGCGTCGTTCTGTCTCGTTGTACTCCATGCGGCAACTGGGGTCACATTCTCCGTTGCTCCATTGTCCGTTTACATAGACATTGCCGTTAAGTCTTGGGCTTTTCAGGGCGAAATGCACGATGACGTATTCGGATTGTGTATTATTGTCTGTCTGGTTTTGTGTGCGTGGGTAGAATGCTCCGTTTTGGTCCTCGGCGGACAGGTAATTCAGTTCGACTACATTTTCCCATAGCGTGGCGTGGAAGAAGGGGTCGTACCATCGCATGTTGTCCACGTTCATGCCGCTTACGTGGACATCCAGGATTTCGAATTTATGATACTCGTTTCCTGCTGGAAAAATCAGGTCTTGGCGGTGGGTCCATTCCAAACCGGTGTTACTGCGAATGTTTGCCGGTATGTTTGTTACGGTGCGCATTGGCCGGCGGTTTTGTGTCACAACGGTGTGAATCTGACTGTTGGGATCTGATACATCAAGCTGTCCGTAGCGCATGGCAAGTGTTACTTGTTGGTGAGAGTTGTTACAGTCTATGTCTGTGTTGGAACTTACATCGCAGAAGATGCCGACAATGTCCTCATATACCTGAAAACGGCTTTCCAGAACAGGTCCTTTGTCCTCGTTGCCGTCCTCGAAAACCTGCAGGCGGTAGTTGCCGCTTAGCAGGACGGAGGTGTTGGCGTTGGGAATGGAGAATGAATAATGTGTGTATATCTGGGTGGTGTTGAAACTGGTGTGATAGTCTTCAACGGGAAGATTGTTCAGCCCTCCCAACCATTCACTTTCGAACATGTCGTCCGATGTCTGCCAGTCCCATGTGCAGTGTTCCAGACGATAGATGTAGCGGTGGTAGTCGTGACTCATCTCGTCCCATGAGAATGTCAAGTATGACGAGCTGCCCAGTTTTATAACGGCAGGAAGCAGTGGGTTGCTGTTCTTTGTGACCTGCAGGGTCTTGATGTTCGGGTCATAAACCATATTCTGGGACAGAACACTTCCTGTTGTTGATATTAACAGGAGTGAGGTAATCAGCCGTATTATGGTCTTGACGTCTTGCATTTGCTTGGGGATGTGGTATTATTTGCCTTTTACTATTGGCAGATGCCAGTGGAACTTTACGGCAAGGCATCTTACTGAGATTACAACGATGCTGGATATCAGTGCATTTACGGCTTCGTTCAGCCCGCAGGAGTAGAGTATGGCATAGACAATGCCTCCGGCAACGCATGCCAGGGCGTAGATTTCCTTGCGGAAGATAAGCGGAACCTCGTTAATCAGTACGTCACGGATAACACCGCCTGCGGCACCTGTCATGGAACCCATTGTAATCGCAACCCACATGGGAAATCCCATCTGCAGGGTCTTCTCAATCCCGACGACGTTAAACAGGGCTAGTCCTATAGTGTCAAAAATGAACCAGGTGTTTTCTCTTCTTACCAGGTGCTTGCTGAAAATATGTACAAAGACGACTGCAATTGCGCACCAGATAAAGTAGATGCTGTTTTCCATCCAGAAGGGGTGGATGTCCAGTAATATATCACGCAGGGTGCCTCCACCGATGGCTGTGGCCATACCTACAATCCATGCACCGAATATGTCAAACTGTTTTGCACTGGCAAGCCTGATGCCGGACAGGGCAAAGGCAAAGGTTCCGATAAACTCGATTACCAGGAATGATGTGGGAATGCGTACAGTTATGGCAAGGTCCGTAAATAGCTTGACCAAATCCTGCCAAATGATTTCCATAATTGCAATTGTGTTACGATATTAAGCCGATTTCATTCCATTCGGCGGCGACACGCTGAGCATCTGCAGATGCCTGTTCCTCGCTGACATCATAATTTGCCAGCAGGGCGTTCTTCAGATCCTCGACTGTAAACTCCTTGCCAACGACTGCCTTCCACATATCTGCGGCAGATTCGTTCAGGTTGATTACTTTGGAAAAGTCTATGTTCTTCATTCCGTATGCGACAATGACATACTCGCCGCATACCTCGCGTAACTGAAATCCTTCCTTGATTTTCATATTTTGTAATTTGTTATACTATAGCTCGGTATATCATAAGCAGATATTTGCGATAGGGTAGCAGTTTCCGCCATCGTTGGATATTCCTGATTAGTTTGGGGTCATCTGCGTTGATTGTATGTGTAGGACGGATGTATTGTCTTACCACTCCGCATACATCACTTATTTTGCAGTGTTCGGTGCCAACAAGGTTTCCGTCGCCCATTAGGGTTATCTTGTCACCGTCCATTTCAATGATTCGGTGCAGTACGAAATGTCCAGGTGTGATTTCTGCCAGTACGGCGTCGCCTATGCTGAGTTCATTGGGTGCATCCAGCACGACCTTGTCCCGCAGATGTTCCAGAAACGGGCGCATGCTCCATCCCTTGACCAAGATGGTTGCTCTGTTCCCTTCGCGTATGGCATCGCGAACGGCTCCTAACAGGATGTTGTTCGGGATTTCCTTTCGGGGACCCGTACTGACGGTGCCGTTTACATGTCTGTACTGTATGTGCATAGGCCACAGTACAATCTTTAATGCAACGTCTGTAATCCTTCGTATAATAGTCCGGATTCTCATGTGAGTGCTATTGTGTTGTGGCACAGGTGTGCGGCTTCGGCATTGGGCAGACATCCCAGTTCCCATGTGTTGCATGTGCTTACAAAGCGTGTCACGCTGTCGCACACTCCGTTGTAAACGCGTTCGTCCCATTTCATGCTGCTGCAGGCGGGCAGGAGCATTGCAAAAGCCTCGACCGGCTTCAGCTTGCGAATGCTATTTTCGGGTTTCTGGCGGATTCGCACTATTCCTCCGATAGGTGCCTGTACGTTGCGATAGCATGGTGTCTTGCCGCTCCAGGGCGAGCCAAAGGCAACGGGAATACCGTCTATCATGCGGATTACTGGGTTGTCGTCGTTCATCAGGTCGCAACCGGGGATGTTGTCGTACCACAGACGTGTGTGTGTGCTCTTGCCTGTTCCGCTGGGTGCTGTCATCATATAGGCTTTCCCGTTCCAGCGGATTACGCTGGAATGCATCAGTATGGTGTCTGATTCGGCTGTTGCAAATGCGTACGACATCATCATGCAGTTGTTCAGACCAAAGTTTTGCTGGTTCCATGTACCGTTGTACAGGCGTACCGTGCATTTGCTGAAATCTTTGTTGCTCTGCATTCGTGAGCATAGGTGTCCGTTTATGTCGCTGACTTCAAACTGGTATCCTCCGTCATCGCTGAGATATACTCCGTGGTTTGTGCCGCCTACGTCAAACTGACCGATTTCCTTGCCGCGCAGTTCCCATTCCCAGGTTGTGGAAGCGGTTACTGTAAGTATGGCATCACCATTACCTTTCCATTCAAAAGGCTTGAAACCGGGAAGCAGATTCAGTATATCGACACAGTCATCTGCCTTGATGTCTATGATATGGTTTGCTATTTTAAATCGTTTCATGCTCGGTCCATTCTTCTGGAGTAAACTTAAATATGCCTGCCTCCATCTGTCGTATGTTCAGGCTGTTCCTTTTTTTGTGGAATTTAATGATCTTCAGGTATTTCTTTTCCAACTTGTTTTTTTTCTTGGAGAAGAATACGGTGCATGTGGTGTGGGGCCGTCCCATTTTCTCTTCCATGAAAACCTGCAGTTGCTGGGAATAGATGCTACGATCGTACAGAAATCCTGTCTTGGATTCGATATATACGGGATCCATGCGCTGAACGTCTGTTATGTATGCGACGGAGTCTGTGAAGCTGGCACTCAGACCGAACATATACACCACGCGTTTCTTTGGCTTGGCATTTATCGCGCCTGCGGTTACAAGGGCTATGAGCAGAACAATGGCAATTTTCTTGATCATCTTATATGCTATATAAATACAAAAGCGGCGTAAAGATATAAAGAAAAGCGCAATTTTCATTGCGCTTTTCCTTATTTTATGTGTTAGGTGTTTACTTTTCGTCCAGTTCTATGGCGAATGCTATCTTCCTTCCGCTTGGTGAGAGTGCTTTAATCCACAATGTGCGGTCGCTGCTTTGGTTTGCAGATTTCACGGCTTCTTCCCAATCTTCCAGGGTCTTGAGCTTCTTGTCGTTGGCACTCAGTATGATTGTGCCCTTGCTCACGCCATTCTGCTGCATCTTGCCCTTGCGTATTGCGTTTACTGTCAGTCCGTAGTCGATTTCCATCAGTTTTTTCTCCTCTTCATTTACCTGACGCAGTGATACACCCAGCTGATCCATGTCAACTTCCTTCATTACCTTGGTAGAGCCCTGACTGTTACGCAGTGTGACTGTCGTGGTCTTTTGCTTCTTGTCACGCAGCCATGTTATTGCTACCTTGTCACCGGGACGATGCTGTGATATGGCTTCCTGCATCTCTGCCATCTTATGTACTTCCTTGCCGTCGAACTTGATGATTACGTCACCCTTTTCCAAACCGGCTTCTTCTGCGGCTGAGGCAGTAGATACTTTTTCAACCCATACTCCGCTCACGGTACCCAGGTCAATTTCGTTTCCCTTGGCTTTCTCAGCATCAATATGTGCGCTTACGTCACCACCCTGTACGCCCAGCACGGCACGCTGTACGGTACCATATACCTTGAGGTCGTCAACTACCTTGTTCATTATAGTGGTCGGGATGGCAAAGCCATAGCCGCTGAAATTACCTGTCTGGCTATACAGCATTGCATTGATACCTACCAGTTCTCCCTTTTCGTTTACAAGGGCACCTCCGCTGTTGCCGGGGTTGATTGCGGCGTCTGTCTGGATGAAACTTTCAATGCCGTTTGCTCCCAGGCTTCGTGCCTTGGCTGAGACTATTCCGGCTGTTACCGTGCTTGTAAGGTTGAAAGGATTGCCAACAGCCAGTACCCACTGACCTATTTTCAGGTCATCACTGTTGCCTATGGGTATTGTCGGAAGGTTTTTGCCGTCAATCTTGATAAGGGCAAGGTCCGTATTCTCGTCACAACCGATGATGCGGCCCTTGAATTCACGGTTGTCGTTTAGTTTGACCAGAATTTCGTCAGCTTCGCCTACTACATGGTTGTTTGTTACGATATAGCCGTCGGCTGAGATGATTACTCCGCTTCCTGCACCGTGCTTGTCAGGTTGCTTGTACTCGCGTTTCTGCGGCTGGCTCTGGCGACCGAAAAAGTCCCCGAAGAAGTCGGCAAAAGGATCCTGGTACGTGATGGTCTGTGTTTTGCCGGCCTGTGTTACCTTGATATATACCACGGCATTTACACTGCTTTCAGCGGCTTGTGTCAGATCTACCAATCCAACTGCCATAACTGTCCCATGACCGATTACCAAGGTCAGGAACAACATAACGATCTTGATTGTTTTCAACATATTATATAAAGGTGTTTAAAAATTCGACAGTGCAAAAGTACATATTTATATGATATGTTGTTCTATTTGTATTCTTGTTTTAACTTTTGATATATATAGTTTTGGCTCTTTTAAACTTTATTCGTAATTTTGCCCGCAGAAAAACAAACAGTGGCTCGGCTTGTCGTCGGTCTGTATAATCAGACAGGAGGAAAGTCCGGGCAACATAGGGCAATCCGCTACCTAACAGGTAGTAGTCAGCAATGGTTAGTCCGTGTAGAAGAAAATAACCGCAGAGTTATCTGTAAGGGTGAGAAGGTGAGGTAAGGGCTCACCAGGCGTATGGTGACATGCGTGCTGTACACTCCGGATGTTGAAAGTTCGCGTATACCGGCGTTCCGTAAGGAAAAGGGCTGCCCGCCCGAGCTGGAGGGTAGAACGATAGAGACCGATGGTGACATCGGTAGTAGATAAATGACAAGCGGTCCCGGTTTTGCGGGATGCACAGAACCCGGCTTATAGAGCCACTGTTTTTTTTACGCAGACGTTGTAATATTATTGTGCTGAGTATGAGTCTGAAGGAAAGGATGGAGTATTGGTGGCGAATGAACGAGGAGCAATGTTCCCCGGTTTCGCGTTTCGCCCTTCGCATATTCAAGCGGTTGTACATTACGGTCGATCATTTCATTTCCAATAATCTTGGTTCGTACGCTTCTGCATTGACCTACAATACGACTTTGGCTGCTGTCCCGGTATTAGCCATTGTTTTTGCGATGGCACGAGGTTTTGGTTTTGATAAACTTATAGAGAATCGTATTCGCGAGGGACTTGCCAATTTTTCGCCCGAGTTGACGGATTCGGTACTTTCTTTTGTGGAGAGCTATTTGCAGCATACCAAGAGCGGAATCTTTTTGGGAGTTGGCCTGCTGTTGCTGTTCTATACATTGATAAATCTGACAATTAATATAGAAACGGCCTTTAATACTATTTGGCAGGTCAGCAATTCACGCAATATTTACCGACGTGTTACTGACTACATTTCGGTATTCCTGCTGCTGCCGCTATTGCTGGTAATAACCAGCGGTATCAGTGTTTTTCTTCTGAACCTGAGTAATTCGCTTGGCTATTCCTTGATATTGAGCAGCAGTATTAAATTCCTGATTACGATTTCGCCATTTATAATCACCATTATTGTATTTACACTGCTTTACAAGCTGATGCCTAACACGCATGTACACTGGACAGCGTGTGTTGGCCCCGGTATTATTGCGGGTATTCTGTTTCAGGGACTGGAGTATTTTTATATCCACTATCAGATAAAACTGTCAGCATACAATGCTATTTACGGTAGTTTTGCGGCTATTCCGTTGTTGCTTATATTCCTGCAGTTTACTTGGTACATTTGTCTGATAGGGTGCCAGTTGTCCTATGCAAACCAGACTGTAAGCGAGTATGCTTTTGAACGTTCAACCCGTGGAATGAGCCGTCGCTTCAGGGACAGTCTTTCGCTTTTGCTGGTGAATTGTGTTGCGCGGCGTTTTGCAGAGGGTAAAAGCCCTATGAGCCATCGTGCCCTGACCCGTGCTACACGTCTGCCGGGAGCTTTGGTGAAGCAGTTGCTGGACGAACTGGTAAGTGTTGGTGTTCTGGCGATTACTCATAACGAATCCGGAACCGAGGTGCTGTATCTCCCTGCGATAGATATTCATCGTCTTACGGTGGGTATGGTTATAACAAAATTGGACAGGCACGGTACCGAACTGGCTTCGGATAATTGGATAATCCGTAATCCTGAATGGCAACGCCTTCGCAATCTCCGTTATGAACATAAGGATGATTTGATAGCAGAAGTCTGAATATACAGATTACATTACAAAACAAAAGGCAGTTCCTCGAAAATTGGGACTGCCTTTTATTTTGTAACGTTGCCGGAAACTGGTTGTCAACCAGCTGAATGTTTAGCTCTTCTTGATTGCAAATACCAGGGCGACGATTGATGATATCAGACCCAGGATACTGGCTCCTGCGCCAAGAAATGTGTAAAACGAACTGCTCTTGACACCAAGGCTCTTGTTGGGCTCGATGTATATGAGGTCGTTCTGTTGAACATAGAAGGCTGGACTTGTAAAGATATTGACATCTGTAATGTCCAGGTCATACATCATACGTTCGCCATTGTTCTCGCGGAACAGCTTGATTTTCTTACGCAGGGACATTTCGCTCAGGTCTCCGCATTGTGCCAGTACATCAATAATTGAGTTGCGCTCACTAGTCAGGCTGACAACTTTGGGACCTTGGACGGCACCGACAACAGTTACGCGCGCATTCATCAGTCTTACGGTTACTTCGGGATCTTTGATTAAATTCAGTTCCTTTACTTGGGCCTCGATGGCACGTGCTGCTTCCTCAGTGGTCATGTGATTGACAAAGACTTTGCCTACCGCAGGCAGAATCAGATGCCCGTCATTGGTAACGGTAAAGCCGTACGAGTTGCTCAATGTACCATTACTGTATGTGCTTGTTGTCTGGCTGTTGGAGCCCATGGTAACGTCCTGTGAGAAAATAGTGAGCAAATCTTTATCGGGACATGTAATCTTGACCAAAACCTGGTCAGCCGGTTTTAGACGCATCTCGTATTGTTGTGCAATCTTTTGGGCATGTGCATACAGAGAATCTGCACCTTGGAAATAAATCAGTTTCTTTCTGCTTACACAGCTGGTAGCCATCAAGGTTGCCAAAAGGATAATGATAATAGATTGTAATTTTTTCATTTTGTTGATTTTATGTTTTTGTATTCTTTACATGCTATATCTGCCACCATTTGCGCTTGGGCAGTTTGCTCCTGTGCTTTGCATCAGGTCTGATTTCTTCGTTCAGGACCTGTTGGTATGTGAGGTTGTCATGTATCATGCGGTAAATGGTTCCCCAATCTGGCAAGCCACCGACATTTCGGTCATCAATCCACACATCAGCCTTCAACTTGCGGGAAAAATGATTGTTGTTCTCACGTTCCTCTTCGGGGTAGTCCTTGTTAACGGCATAGAATTCCAATCCACGCTCACGACACCATTCCACTGCCTCGTCCAACAATTCGTCCTCACGCACGCTCCAGAGAATCAGTTGATGCCCTTCCTCGCGTAGCATTTTCAAGGTCTGTATGGCGAATGGTATTTCGCGCCCTATCTTAGGATATTCGTGCGTGACTATGGTGCCGTCAAAATCTACTGCTATAATCATATTTATTTTGCATAGGAAACCGCGCGTGTCTCGCGGATTACCGTTATCTTTACCTGACCTGGATAGGTCATTTCGTTTTGGATTCGCGTTGCGATGTCGCTTGAAAGCTTGTCAATCTGTTTGTCGTCAATCTGATCGGCACCAACAATTACACGCAGTTCGCGACCAGCCTGGATTGCATACGTCTTGGTTACGCCATTGTAGCTGAGTGCGATGTTCTCCAGATCTTTCAGACGTTTGATGTACGCTTCGACAATTTCGCGACGTGCGCCTGGGCGGGCACCGCTTATGGCATCGCATACCTGAACGATAGGAGCAATCAGCGAGGTCATTTCCATTTCCTCGTGATGCGCTCCAATAGCATTGCAGATGTCTGGCTTTTCCTTATATTTTTCTGCAAGTTTTGCACCATACAGGGCGTGCGGCATTTCCGGCTCCTCGTCAGGAACCTTGCCTATGTCGTGCAACAAGCCTGCACGCTTTGCCTTCTTGGGATTCAAACCTAACTCGCTCGCCATAACGGCACATAGATTGGCTGTCTCACGTGCATGCTGCAACAGGTTCTGGCCATACGAACTGCGATATTTCATCTTGCCGACAATTCTGATCAGTTCAGGGTGCAGGCCGTGTATTCCCAAGTCAATAGTTGTCCGCTTGCCGGTTTCCAGAACTTCTTCTTCAACCTGTTTCTTGACTTTGGCAACAACTTCTTCGATACGCGCAGGATGGATTCGTCCGTCTGCCACTAACTGATGGAGAGCCAGACGGCATATCTCGCGCCGTATTGGATCAAATGCGCTGATAACAATGCTTTCGGGTGTGTCATCTACGACGATTTCAACGCCTGTAGCCTGTTCCAGAGCCCGGATATTACGCCCTTCGCGTCCGATGATGCGGCCCTTGACCTCGTCATTGTCTATATGGAATACGGTTACGCTGTTTTCAACTGCAGTTTCCGTAGCAACGCGCTGTATGCTCTGGATGATGATTTTCTTAGCCTCCTTGTTAGCGCTGATCTTAGCCTCATCTATAATCTCGTTGATGTATGCCTGTGCATTGGTGCGGGCTTCGTCTTTGAGTCCCTCAATCAGTTGTGTCTTGGCATCCTCGACACTCAGACCACTGATTTCTTCCAGTTTTGTACGCTCCTGGTTAATCAGGTCTGCCTGACGCGCATTCAACTCGTTTTCCTTTTGCTCCAACATCGCCTGCTGGGTTTCAATGCGAGCCCTCATGTTCTCGGTTTCCTGCTTGCGGCGATTCAGTTCATCCTGGCGCTGGTTAAGGCTCATCTCACGCTGCTTGTTGCGGTTCTCTGCCTGTTGCAGCTGCTGGTTGCGCTGTTGTACTTCCTTGTCTAGTTCATTCTTCTTGGAAAGGAACTTCTCCTTAACTTCGAGCATTTTCTTCTGTTTGATGACCTCTGCTTCCTTTTGGGCCTCTTCCTGCATGCTCTTTTTCTTCTGCGGTACTACTTTGAAGTACCATACGGCCCACCATACGGCAACGACGGCGAGTCCGACTGTCAGTCCTAATACTATATCAATCATTGTGGTTCCTTGATAATTAGTTTATGTTAAATGTTTAAAATAGAAAATATATGATATGTTATTTCTTTTCTCCCAGCAAAGTCTCAATTTCTTCTACCAATGGTTGTAATGCTGACACAAGCGGAGCGGGATCTCCCTTTTCCTGTGCATGGGCCAGACGTACGGCAATATCCAGCATGGACATAATCATATAGCGCTCTGTAGCCAGCCCCTTGTATGTGTTGGTGTAGAAGGCGTAGCGCTCCTTCATTATCTTCTCGGCTTCTCGGTACAGGTGCTCGTTCTTGCGCTGTACAGTCATGGGCAAATCCCATGAACCAAACCGTATGGTGATATTTTGTTTTTCGTTATCCTCTTTCATCGAATGTGTAGGTAAAATGTGTTTTAGGCTTTGATAGTTGCAATGCATCGGTCCACCGAAGCAATCATCCGGTTAATGCGTTTGCGCGTCTCGTGCAGGTCATCGTCATCAGCCATGTCTATCAGGCGGGCAGCCTTCAGACGTGAATAGTCGGTGCGCAGTTGTTGGTTCTCCTCCTCAAGTGACTTTACATACTCAACCTGCTCTTGCAGTTTCTCCTGCAACTTTGCTATTTCGTCCTGCTGGTTGCGGTAACTCAGAATTAACTGGCGTGTTCGTGTCTCCAGCCGCTGCAGAATGTTGTTGACTTCCGGTTCCATATCTTATTCTTGTGTTTGAGGTCGTTTCTCCTTCTTCGCAAGCATTACGACGGTATGCACATATTCGGTCATCCATGCTTCGCTATATCCCAATGCTGCCTGATACTTGCGGACTGCCACACATGTACGTCGTACCCCTTCGTCTTTCCAGTTATTGTTTGTCATAATCTGGTGGATTTGCTTCTCGACCATGTTGCGCATTGCCTTTCGGAAGAATCCCGGGAGTCTGAATTTCCACTGCATCAGATTACCCATGAGCATCATCAAGTCCTGACTGAATCCCTGGAACTGCATCAAATATGGTTGTACGTCCTGTATTGTTCGACAACGTTTCTTGATACTTTGGTCAATCTCCTTGAAAAATGTATCGCTAATGCCGTATAAATTGGCAGTCATCTTCTGACATTGTTTCTTTTCTGCCAACCCCAACTTGTTGTTTTGAGTCGGAACATGGTAAGTTTGTTTGAAGACACGCAGGTCGGGCAAAATGGCCAAGTTGTTAATTCCTATCTGTGCCGCCAGCGCAGCTTGGTAATATACGCGAATCAGAAGCATAAAATCTTCCATTCCGCCTACATTATTCTGCTCATCATTCTTCTTCCTGCCAAACAGTCTGTTCAGTATGCTCATAGTTGTATTCTGTTTCTGTATTTGAATTGCTATTTATCATTCCGGTTTCGTTCATTCCGTTATCATCGTCCTCCTTGTTGTCAAAATCCGGAGTCCATATCAGCGGCTGTTCTATTTCGTAGTTGCCGACATTCCACAAACTGAGTGAGCCTGTTATCAAGTTCAGTGCAAGTGGTAATCTGCTAAGGATCCCTTTGTTGATAAAGTTCCCGACAGGTCGGAAAACCAGACAATTTACAATGCGTCCGTTCCTGTTGCACAGTTTTGCTGAAATAATGGCAGGACCGGCACTATGGCGCTTTGTGACGACAAATGCAACCGCTATGGCAATTGGCAGTATAGTGACAGAGACTGTTATACCCACTGTCAGGTTGACGATGCGTTTTAGTACAATGTTCAGCCAACTCGCGTTAGAGTGGATTTTCAGTGTCCGCATAAACCACTCTCTAAGGATGACAATGGCGATGGCATTTATTCCTACGAATGTACTAAATGCGAGTGTCTGTGCTCCGGCAATACATGTTACGAATATTCCGCACGAATTTACAATCATGAGGTCCAGAAAGCATACTGGCAGGGAATAATTGTCTTGTTGTTTTGTGTCTGTATTTTGCATCATGCGACAAAGATATGAAAAAATAGTGAAAGTTTTGCGAATACTATCTATATAAAATTACGCGTGCGAGATTTTTTTGCCTAAATATATTGCTCATGTGAAAAGAATGGCATATATTTGTACGCTAAAGTGATGTTAAGCGTATAATAAATCAAAAATAAATAGGAACACAGATTATGGCAGAGTTAAATGAAAATGATTTTCAGAACAGTAACGGAAACGGTGAGGAAGATGTCAAAAGTTTCTTTACCTTCAAGACTTTGTGGACGCTATTTTATCTGAACTGGTATTGGGTAATATTATCGCTCATCATTTGTATGAGTGTGGCGTATGTCTATCTAAAATACACCGAACCGACCTACTCGGCCAGCATGAAGATTTTTATCAAGGACAGCCAGGGCAGTAGCAAGGGGCGAGGTATGATTGGCAAGAACCTGGACGAGTTCGGGATGATGAGCATGTCTGATGGTTTTGACAACGAGTTGGAGATTATCCGCAGTGTATCGGTTTCTACCCGTGCAGTCAGACAGCTGAAATTATATGTCACCTATGTAGGAGAGGGCCGTATTACCGACCGTGAGATATATAAGACAAGTCCGATTCTAGTTGACCTTGAAGAGGACCGTCTTGACAATCTCGAAAGGCCAATTCGACTGGAGATTACCAAGAGAGGCAGTGGAATTCATGTCGAGGGCAGGTTTGATAAGAACAACCCCGACCTTGTCACATACAAACAGGATATCCAGAATTTTCCTGCACAGTTGAGCAGTCCTTTTGGCAAATTGATATTCCAACGTAATCCCGGATTTTCAATGTCGGACAAAAAACTGTATGTTACCATAAGTAACCCTAAGAGCGTTGCTCGCGGATATGCTTCGCGTCTGAGTGCAAACTCAACATCCAAGACAACTACGGTTGCAATTGTCAGCTTTGTTGATACAAAGAAGGAACGTGCCATCGACTTCCTGAGGGAGCTGGTTAGCTGCTACAACGATGATGCCAACGAGGACAAGAACGAGGTTGCGCGCAAGACCGAGGAGTTCATAGCCAACCGTATAAACATTATCCGTCACGAGTTGGACAGTACCGAGATAAACATGGAGACCTACAAACGCAAGAACGAGTTGGTTAATCTTGCCAATGATGCTCCTGCAGCTTTGGCTCAGAGTACCAGTTATCAGAAAGAACAGGTGGACCTTCAGACTCAGATATCCCTGGTACGCTCCTTGATGGACTTTATGGATCAGCCTAAGAATTATTTGCAGATTATACCTGCCAATCTTGGTTTGACAAATGTGTCTCTGGTGCACATGATAGATTCCTACAACGAATGTGTAATGAAACGTCAGCGCTATCTGAAGGCTTCCAGCGAGGATAATCCAACGGTGATTCAGGTTACGCAGCAAGCTGAGGATCTGTGGCCTGTGATTCGTGGCAATATGAATAGTATTTACCGTGATATGCAGGTTCAGAAGAACAGTGCTGACAGCCAGTATGGAATGTATGCCGGCCGGGTAAGCAAGACACCGACACAGGAACGTGTGCTGACAAACATAGGCCGTCAGCAGGATTTGAAGGCTGGCTTGTATCTTACCTTGCTGCAAAAGCGCGAGGAGAATTATATCCAGTTGGCAAGTACAGCGACGAAGGCACGTATGATTGACGAGCCTGTTTCCGGAGGACGCGTTGCACCTAACTCAAAGGTTATTTGGACAGGTGCATTCGCAATCGGTTTCTTCTTCCCATTGGCATTGTTTTTCGGCCTCAGTTTCTTGCGCTACCGCATCGAGGGACGTGACGATGTCGAGCGTCTGACAAACCTGTCAATTTTGGCAGACATTCCGTTTGCCCATGAATTGGACGAGGAGGAGCGTGCTGTCGTTGTTCGTGAGAATCGCAATAATATGATGGAAGAGTGTTTCCGCGGATTGCGTACTAATCTGAATTTCGTATTGGAGAAAGGAGAGAAGGTCATAATATGTACATCATGTATTCCTGGCGAGGGTAAGACATTTGTGGCAACTAACCTGGCTATGTCGTTGGCCTTGCTGGGTAAAAAAGTTATCGTTGTAGGTGTCGATATCCGTAAGCCCCAGTTGATACGACTCTTCGGTTTGAAGGCCGAACAGCGAGGTATAACCAGTTTCCTCGTTAACTCGGAGCCAGACTACGATTTGCTTATGAATCAGATATCACCTTCAGGACTTAATCCTAATCTGGATGTGTTGCCGGCTGGTGTCATTCCTCCTAACCCTGCAGAGCTGTTGAGCCGTCCTTTGTTGCAAAAGGCGGTCGAGTACCTGAAGGGCAAGTATGATTATGTGATATTGGATACACCTCCTGTAGGTCTGGTATCTGATACGCTGAATATGGGTCATTTCGCCGATATGACAATTTTTGTGGTACGTGCCGACTACAGTCCAAAGGGCAATTTCCAACTGATAAACGAAATCGCCAAGAAGAATAGGTTGCCTAAGTGTAACCTTGTATTGAACGGCATGGACTTGGATAAGCGTAAATACGGCTATTACTATGGTTATGGCAAGTACGGAAACTACGGCAAGTATGGCAAGTATGGCAAGTACGGAAACTATGGCTATGGTTACGGTGTTTACGGAAACTATGGTGTTACGGACAAAGAAACAACTGCTCTGAATGAGATGTAGTAAACATCGCATTTTGTCGGTGCTGTTATTGTGCACTTGCCTTTTCTCTCATGCGTATGACGGGAAATGGCAGGTGTACCCTTCTTATACCCATGCTGCCCAGGTCGTATGTGGTGGTAATTATGTCTATTCCGTCATGACAGGGATGGGCCAGATAGACATTTATATAACAGGTCAGCCAAAAACCTCGGGTAATCTGGTACGCTATGATTTGGAGGATGGCAGCATTCGTACTTACGACTGTCTGAATGACCTTAATTCCCAGCACATCAATACTCTCAGTTATAACGAGCTTTCGCATCGGCTTTTACTTCTGTACGACGACGATAACATAGACCTGCTTGACGACGATGACGAGGTCATCAATATGCCGTTCCTCAAAAACAGTACGCTGGCAGACAAGGAAGTCATTTCAATCTGTCAGTGCGGTACCGAGGCATACCTCTGCACCAACTGGGGATTTATCGATGTTGACACCAAGGAGGCTGTCGTGCGTGAGACGAATAGGCTCAACACAAAGGTTAACTGTGTTTCACTCGTTGATGACGTCTATTACATAGGTACAGATGTGGGCCTGTACAGTGTTGCAAAATCCGATGTCAGGGAAACCAATAGATGGAAGTTGTTGAAATCCTGTGTGGTCAAGGATATGACTGTCTTTGACGGCAGAATATATGCTGTATGCGACTACAATGTATATTATATAGAATTGCAGTCCAAGAACAGTGAAGTGCAACCTGCATGGTTGCAGATGGTCAGGTTCAGACAGAACGGTAATACCCTATTGATGGATAATAAAAACGGTTCTTTCGCATTCTTCGTAAAGGGAAGCAATGAGCCTGTGACATTCAGTTATGCAAATTCATGGCAGTCCTTTGATGTAGTGGATTCCAGAAACGTCTTTGTCGCAGACGGCATGAACGGTGTTATCAGATACGTGTATGACGTAGGACAGAATACTTTCGTTACTGACCAGGAAAGCTTGTTTACAATCAATTCGCCAACCAGGGATACATTTTATAGACTGAGCTATGCAGGAGACCGTCTTCTTGTTGCCGGTGGCATAAATACTCAGGAGGCCATATACTTTCCCGAAACGGTGATGATAAAGGAGCGCGGACTAAATTCCGATGGCAGCGATGACAGATGGATACATTTTGACGAGGCAGGTGCTCGCTCGGCATATCCGCACTTGTCACATTATAATGCAGTTAACCTGGTTCAGGACCCCGAGGATTCCAATCACTTCTATGTCGCCGTATATCGTAACGGCCTGCAAGAATACCGTATGGACAGCGAGGGTAGAGTGAAATTCGTGAAATTATACAATTATGAGAATTCTCCCTTGCAAATTATAACTGTAGCAAAAGAAAGCCCACAAAAATACGATTATTGTACCTGTGACGCTCTGCAGTATGACAAGAATGGCAACCTGTGGATGGCAAACCAGCAGACAGATACGATAGTCCGATTGTTACGACCCGACGGGAAATGGGTCGGACTCTATTATTCCGAGTTTGCGCAGGCATCGAATATATATCAGTATCTGTTCAGTTCAAGCGGAATAAATTTCGCTGTTTCGGGATACAGCGGTCCCATAGGTTTCTTTGGCTTTGATACCAGGGGAACCCTTAATATCGTGGATGACGACTATCACATGCTGCGCAGTACTATAATCAACCAAAACGGTACGACATATACTCCCAACCAATTCTTCTGCATGACGGAAGACCATGACGGAGAGATATGGTGCGGTACCAGTGCAGGACTGTTTGTCATCACAAATCCCAGCACTTGGTTTGACGATGACTTTACTTTCCACCAAATCATACGTAACCGTGACGATGGCAGCGGTTATGCGGACTATCTGCTCAATGGCGTGCTGGTAACGGCAATAGCTGTGGACGGAGCAAACCGTAAATGGGTTGGTACGTATAGCGACGGAGTATATCTGTTCAATGACAACGGTCAGGAAACCATATATCATTTTACTGCAGAGGACAGCCCGTTGTTAAGCAATTATATTCAGAATATTGCCGTAGAACCTTATTCAGGGAGAGTGATGTTCGCCACCGACAAGGGCCTGTGCAGTTTTGACGAGGGGGTTACTGCTCCCGAGGAAGAGTTAAAAGAGAATAACGTCCTGGCCTATCCCAATCCTGTAGAGCCGGGATGTACTGTGCCAGTCACTATAACAGGATTGACAGACGGTGCCGAGGTCAAAATCCTGTCCAGTGCAGGACAACCTGTTTGGGGAGAAAAGAGCATAGGCGGTCAGGTTGTGTGGAATTGTTGCAACATGAAGGGTAATCGAGTATCCAGTGGCGTGTATCATGTAGTAGCGTATGACAAGAACGGAAAGAACACTGTCGTGACACGCATAATTGTGATGAAATGATTACTGCATCGATTGTAACATACAATAACAATGTACTTGATTTGGAGGCTGTACTTCGCAGCCTTCTTATTTCGCCCGTCCAAAAGGTATGGATTATAGATCACAGCGATGTCTTTACCAGATTGGAGGGTGAGCTGAACGAATATATGCGCAATGACGAGGAGTTCCGTAAACATATCGGGTGCGGATTTGTCCTGAAATACGTCAGGCATCGGAACAATGGCTATGGTGGCGGTCACAATGTAGCCATTCGCGAAGCCATTTCCGAAGGCAGCGAATACCATCTTGTAATAAATCCGGATGTATGGTTTGGTCCCGAGGTAGTTCCTGCTATATGGAAAGCAATGGAGAACGACCACAGCATTGCCCAGATAATGCCAAAGGTGTTGTATCTGAATGGCGAGGTACAGTACGTCGCCAAACTTTTGCCAAGCCCTCTGGATTTGATAGGAAGGTTCTTTTTCCCCCATTTCCTGATAAGGAGAAGAAATGACCGGCACGAATTGAAGCATTCCGGCTATGACAAGGTGATGAATGTCCCGTTCCTCTCAGGCTGTTTCATGTTTTTAAGAATCAGCGCATTACAAGAGATTGGCCTTTTTGACGAGCGATTCTTCATGTATGCCGAGGATATAGATATCAGCAGGCGTCTGCATTCAAGGTACAAGACACTTTTCTACCCCAAGGTTACGATATATCACAGATTCTCGCGTCTGTCATATCATAGTTGGCGTATATCCCTGATACATATATGCAGTGTTATTAAATATTTCAACAAGTGGGGTTGGATATATGATTCAGAAAGAAGGCGCGTGAACAAGGTTTTGTTGAATGAAATATTCGAAGGTTGTTCAGATGAGAATTAGATATAGATTCCTGATATCTGTTATCCTGTCTATTTTCGCGGCAGGAGTCAATGCACAGGTATCACGTCTCTTTGACGATGTCCAATACGGAGGTAGTGTCCGAGGTACAGCCGGTGCAGACGATAATGCTCCATTCTGGTTTACGAATAACAAGTATGGTTTGGGGGCGATTGATAATTATACCGTACTTGGCAGAGCATATCTAAAACGTGATGCTGAGGCGGATTCACTGCGTTTCTGGAAAATAGGGTACGGAATAGATTTGGCAGGCGGCTATGGACAGCAAAGTTACTTTAATATCCAGCAGGCATATTTGGACGTACAGTGGAAGATGCTGGGGCTAAGTGTCGGACAGAAAGAGCGTGCTCCTGAATTGAAGAATGTTGAACTCTCAACAGGTGGAATGACTTTGGGCATGAATGCGCGCCCGATTCCTCAGATACGTATAGAGATGCCTGATTTTTGGGCCATTCCAGGTACACGTGGAATATTCAGCTTCAAGGCCCATCTGGCCTATGGGCGGTATATGGATAATAAATGGCAAAGAGATTTTACAGCCGGAACCGATAATCTCTATACACAAAACAGCTGGTTTCACTCCAAGGCATTGTTCATAAGACTTGGCAATCGCGATTTATTTCCGCTTGAAGTTACCGGAGGATTAGAAATGGCATGCCAGTTCGGTGGAAGAGGCTTTAATGTTATGCCTTATGCAGGCGGTCTTCCACTTCAGGACGTCAGCCTTGGCGGAACTGTATGGAGCGCCCTTATTCCAGGTCTGGGCGGTGATGTCAATGACGATGCCTTTACAAATGCAGCAGGTAACCACGTGGGCTCTTGGCATCTGCGACTGGACTGGAAGGCCAGGAAATGGAATCTGGGACTGTACATGGAACATCTGTTCGAGGACGAGAGCCAGATGTTCATGCAATACGGTTTCTGGAAGGATATGTTGCTTGGCGTGGAGGTAAACCTCCCAAAGAATCCCTTCCTCAGCACCATTGTTTACGAACACAATGGAACAATGCATCAATCCGGCCCGATATACCATGATGCCACCCCCGAGAATAAACAGCAGATAAGCGCGGCAGACAGTTATTATAATAATCATGTCTATGGCTCATGGCAACACGGAGGATATGTTATGGGCAACCCGACATTGTTGTCACCGTTGTATAATACATATCTTATGGGGAACAATACACTGCACCAACATTTCAATCGTGTAAATGTTCACCATATAGGTTTCAAGGGAAACCCATGCAGCCAGATAACATGGCGCATCCTATATACCCACGAGAAGACTCTGGGATCATACGAGCGACCTACCCGAAATCCTCTCTGTGGTGATTTTCTGTTAATGGAGGCAAAGTATAGTCCTAAGAATGTCAAGGGGCTTAGTATTACCGTCTCATACGGGCACAATGGAGGAGAGCTGCTTGGAAATAGTAATGCCGGCATGCTGACAGTTGCATGGGACGGTTGGATTAGAAAAACAGACTGGAGATGAAAAAGATATTGTATTTTATAGTTCTCCTGCTTTTTACTTCCGTAATAGCAAGTTGCAACAAGCGGGACTGTAACGGAGACTTGGATGGTATGTGGCAACTTGTCGAGTGGAAAGATCCCGAGGGGGCTGTCGTCGCTACAAAGGAGGATATGATATTCTATAGCGTTCAACTGCAAATGATGAATTTCAAAAAGCTTACGCCGCCCGAATTCAATTATAATTCGTCCTTCAGAAAAATGGACGATGGCATACAGGTCTATGACCCGATACAATACATTGGTGGAGGTCACGATCAGATAATGGATATGTCTGTATTAGGTCCCGTAGGCGTCCCGGCTGATGGTATTATTAAGATAGAAGGCCTGACATCACAGGATCTGGTGCTGAGCAGTCCGTCAAAGGGAATATTGAAATTTAGAAAATACTAGTTTGATTGAAATATTTAATACCGTTTAATCGTTATTAATATATCAAGTCGGATACTGGTCCATGAATGTATTGTTTTATATCATATTAGCATTTCTGTTTTCAGCAGTTTCTTCGGCATATATATTGCCACGAGTATTGCGTATGTGCCATCGCAACGGTATTTACGACATTCCAAGCCTGAGAAAGGTACACAAAAGCAAGATACCGCGCATTGGCGGAATCGTATTTGTTCCGACAACAGCCATTGGCATGACACTTACACTGATGCTGTATGTAGAAACGACTGATGTAGCAGATACCATCAAGACCGGTACGCTTTTTCTGGGAGTGGGTCTGCTGTTCATCTATCTGGTAGGACTGCTTGATGATTTCTTCGGTCTGTCAGCAAATTTCAAGTTCGGCGTCCAGTTTGTAACAGCAATGGTATATCCCATTGTGGGATTGTATCTGGACAATCTGTACGGATTGTTAGGTATATACGAACTGAACAGAACAGTAGCATATATACTGACGGTTTTCCTGGTTATGTTTGTCGTCAACTCGGTCAATACGATAGACGGGATAGACGGATTGTGTTCAGGCCTGAGCGTAATAGCACTCAGCGTATATTGCTATTTTTTCTACTCTATACACAATTACATCTTCTGTTTCTTCTGTGCAGCCTTGATAGGTTCGATAGCAGTATTCATGTATTACAACCTACACGGTAATCCGGAACGCGGCACTAAGACATTCATGGGAGACTGTGGCAGTCTTATGCTCGGATACACCCTGTCCTATCTGGGGATTAAACTCAGTGCCTCAAACGAGTTGGTTCCACCTCCACAGGCAGGTATCCTGATACCATTATCAGTCTTGTTGATTCCGGCTTTCGATTTGGTACGCGTCGCAATTGGCAGGATAATGAAGGGAGTACATCCATTTCATCCAGACAAGACACATATCCATCACCTGCTTATGTTCAATGGATTCAGCCAGCGTGCAGCTCTGATAATACTGCTTTTTGCAGACTTGGCAATCATAGTGCTGAACATGACTCTGTTCAATATCGGATTACAGATTTCCTGGATAGTCATGCTGGATGTTGCCCTATACGCATTATCCATCTGGGCATTATACAGGACCATGCCTACAAGCAGTATGGAGCAGATACAGTTGACATACACTTATAATGACGACCCCATAATCAAGCAGGAGAAATGTCAGGTCAAGTCCTATGTCCATCCGGATTTTTCTGATTCGGAAATCATGGTGTCAATCATTGTTGCTACCTACAATAGCGCGGCAACCATTGCAGATACGCTGGAGAGCATCCTGCGACAGACTTATCAGAATTTCGACGTCGTGCTCTGCGACGGGCTTTCGCAGGACAATACATTGCAGGTTGTCGAAAGCTTCAGGGAACGTTTTGGCGAACGCCTACGCATATACAGTGAAGCAGACAATGGTATATACGATGCAATGAACAAGGGTATCATGCGTGCTACCGGTGATATCGTAGGCATACTTAATTCGGATGACTTCTATACCTCTGATGATGTATTGGAAAGTATCGTAAGTATGTTCAAGGAAGTTCCCCTTCTTGAGGCTGTCTATGGAGATGTCCATTATGTAAAGCCAAACAACCTGAATCGGCCCGTACGCTATTACAGTAGCAAATGGTTCCGTCCCCGTTACATGCGGATGGGTTTCATGCCCGCACATCCGTCATTCTATTGCCTAAAGGAACTTTATGCCACCTATGGGCTTTATCGCCTGGATTACAGCATTGCAGCAGACTTTGACCAGCTGTTCCGCCTGCTCTTTGTTCACAGGATACGTGCCCTGTATATACACAAGGATTTTGTCACCATGCGTACCGGCGGTGCCAGCAATTCAGGCCTGAAGAGCCACCTGCAGATAGTCAGGGATCATGCCAAGGCAATACACTCATACGGATACCAGGTCAGCTACACCCTGTTTTCATTCAGATATATCTACAAGAGCATCGAAGTAATCTGTAGTAGGATAAAATATCTTTTCGGTAGATGAAACGCATATTGATGATAGTTCCGCTTCTGTATGGTATTATGTTCTGCAGTGCCAGGGAATACCTGTTCATGAACGGAAGTAGTGACTATTCGATTGTCATATCTCAGGATGCCAAAATTACTGAAAAAACAGCAGCGCAGGAACTCCAATACTATCTCGGAAGAATTTCAGGTGCAAAGCTACCCATTGCAACCCAGGCAACAGCCAGAATGATACGTATAGGCTGGACTCCTGATTGCGGAAAGCCACGTCCAGAGGATGACGACCAGTCTTTCCGATATTTCACGAGGAACGGAAATCTGTATATATATGGTGGTGGCGATTTAGGCTCGATGTATGGCGTATATGCATTCCTGGAGAATGAACTCGGAGTAAGATGGTACACAAGCGAATATACCAAGCTGCCCAAACGTAAATCATGGAAACTGCCATCTCGTAACGTCACCGAAAAACCATTTATACAACGCAGGCTTGATTTCTATTATGATGCTTTGCATAATCCGTCATGGTGTGCACATAACAGGCTGAATGATATTCATGGCATCATGGACGGCAAATATGGTTGTTATTCTGGCTATTGGGGAATACACACCTTTTTTACCCTTATACCTCCCGAAAAATACTTTATTTTCCACCCAGAATATTTTTCATTCAGAAATGGGAGAAGGATAAATAATGGACAGTTATGCCTGTCCAATCCCGAAGTGCTAACACAGCTTGTCAGCAATCTTCTGTCAGTAATCAGACAGAATCCAGGATACTGGTGCTACGATGTTTCCCAAATGGACAACGAGGATTACTGCCAGTGTCATAGATGTCAGACTCTTGCAGAAAAATACGGAGGCCAAAGCGGTGTTATGATATGGTTTGTCAATAAGGTAGCGAACCAGGTAAGCAAGCACTATCCCAATGTCATGATAGGAACATTTGCCTATATGTACACAAGACATGCACCGGAAAACATAATGCCTGAAAAAAATGTTGTTGTCCGATTATGTAATGTAGAGTGTTGTTTCTCCCATCCATTGGAGTCGTTGAATTGCAGCTACAATACGGCTTTTATGAAGGACCTGCACGACTGGAGCAGGTTAACCAATCATATATATATATGGGATTATGCCGCAAATTTTGTGGAATATCATACACCTTATCCCAATTTCCGTGTTTTGGGTTCCAATATCCGTACATTTGGAGAAAACGGAGTCGTCGGTTTGATGGAGGAAGGCTCTCATGATTCACCTTGGAGTGAATTTTCCGAACTTCGTCAGTGGATTCTGGCAAAATTGTTATGGAATCCAGATGCAAACGTAGATGCACTTGCACGTGAGTTCTGCCTGGACTATTACGGCAATGCAGGAATGGATATTTTTGATTACTGGGAGAGCGTACAGAATCAGGTTACTGATGACACACATATTCATTTCAATTCCAGATGCAGGGATATGTGGTATTCCGACGAGTTTATCGAGGAATGGATTGTCAAACTGGAAGATGCAGCAAATCGATGTGAAAATGATTCTGCAGTCAACAGGCGCGTAAAGCGTGTACTTACCCAGCTGTATTTCGTATATGTGTGTCGAAACTATGCAGCATCAATGGTCAACGGACGATACCGTGCCCTTAAGACGATACTTAGGGATGATCCGGCAATTGTACGAGAGAACAACTACGATTTGGACAGGTACCTGATATCTTCGGGCTACACATGACTGACATGGTTAGCCGTTTCCTTATGTCTGACAATACCTCTGTTAGTCTTTATCTGTCGCAAATCAAAAATCCACGGAAGGAAACGATTAAGGAAATAGGTGGCACACACAGCTGTTGTAATGGATATCAGAAAAACAGATATCAGTCCAACCAGACTGTTATAATGTATCATCCGATTTAGAGCCATTCCAACAACAGTCGGAAGTGCACCGCTCATAAAATAAATACCGATTGTATTTCTTCCAATATAGTTTAGTAGCGGCAGAACGGGTAAATATTTGCACAATTCAATAAGAATCAGAGTGCCAATCAAGCTTATGGCGACCCCGGGAATGTTAATGTCCTGCATGGATATCAGGACGTGAAAGTTACCTGGCCAAAACCAGAGGATACCTGTATATAAAAAGACAAGTGCCAGCAAATAACGAAAATTAAGGTACCTGACAATGTTTGTTTCATATCGCCAGTATAATCCGCCCAGGATTAGAAAAACAATGGACAACAAACCTTGCCTGTATTGCCATGGGAAAGACATCGTTACATCAGATGATGGATATAGATAAATCAAACTAAGCCCTGATGCAAAACAAATGCTACAGAACAAGACATAGAACCATATGTTTTTTACCCTGCTTAGCAGCATGACTGCAATCAGCAATTCCGCAATAACCAATGCTGAGGTAAACCAATACGTACATCCGCCAATTGTCTTGACAAACAAATCTTGTAAGTCATATTCCTTGTTACGCAAAATATGTGCAGGGACGAATTCAATTAAAGAGAACAGCACTGATGGTATTACAAGGCGGAAAACAATATTGTGAAATAATTTTCCGGTATCCCCATTACCAGAAAGTTGTTTCTTGAACAAAAGATAGCCAGATACGAAAAAGAACGAATTTACATAGAAAGGGTGAATGAAGACGTTCAGGTTATCCATCATATACCCATAATACAACTGGCTATGTACCAAATACACAAGTATCATGGATATTGCCTTTGTATAATTTATCCACAAGATGTCTTTGTTGACTTGTTTCTTTTCCTTCTCCATCTCCATTGTTATACTGTGCGGTACCTCTTTATAAAAGCTTTAAGCAAGGAAGCAGCTATTCTTGATGCATAGAATTTGAAATCATTGTTCTTGATGTCTGCAAGATACATGCAAAAGTATATCCATGCAAGTGATACAGCCATTCCTATTTGTTTTCTTGCAGAAAGTTTGGCACGCGAGGCAGAATCCTCTCTTTTCCTAACGCTATATACAGCATCCTCTGGTGCCAGTACAATATGTTTAATATTTTTTGTCAGTTGAGTAATAAATACAGAATCTTCACCCAGTGACAGATTTGTTTTGAACCTGTTCTCTCCAATCAATTGCATTGGCAACGATTTTCCACCGACAGCCGATAGGAGACGACGTCCGGAGAAAAGTGTCAGAGGCCTGTTCCTGATTTCATCCCGCGCAATATCATAGGCATTAGTGAGATTTGTATGGAATTCTTCGCCAGTTACATCGTCAAACAATCTCAAGCGAGCAGCGACGACAGTATCCTCAGATGAAGAATTTACCATTCCCCTTACATATTCAGGAGAAATGATATCATCGTCATCGACAAACAGGACGTATTCTCCACATGCTATGTCCAGAGCCATATTACGGGCATTGGAAACACCCGGGGCATCCGTTTGTATAAGCCGTACATTCTCCTTTACTGGAGCATTTTTCTCAATATATCTGACAAGTTCCTCCCTATACGGCTCACAGCATCCGTTCAAGACGATAATTAGTTCAAGGTCGCATGCAGGGAACGTCTGTGCAAAGATGGAATCCAGACATTCGTACAAATAAGCCCTGGGCTTGTATGTTGGTACGATGACACTTGCTTTGTACATGCGCATAGGGATTTATTTCAAAAAGTCATAGGTTGGAGCCAGAGATTTGGCAGATGCCGTGCATTTCAGCGAACTATTTTCCATAAGCTTCGTACACAAGCATACAAACTCCTGTGCATTGGCAAATATGGGGTCGTAATTATAGAAGCTCCTGCAGTATTCCAGTGAAGGATGACTATATATCATTGTCCGTTTTCGGTTTGCCACACATTCAAAACTGACTCCGCTGACCTGACCTGAGAAAGATTCAGGGTAGGACAGAAGTATGATGTCTGACGAGGCAAACACTATTTTGTATTCCTCGAACTCAATCATCGAAGGAAGGTATGCAATATTTTTATGCACAATCTTTAGGTCGTCATCGCATTCCTTGAGAAGTATTTTGATGTCTTTTTCTTCGATGAAACGCAGGACATTCCGGTCCGAAAGAACATCATCGATAAATCTCCTGTTAATTTTTGCAGAAGGATGGAAGATGGTCAATCCATGGTTCCTCGCGGCATCAGCATTAGTGTCAGTGTCGAAAGCATTAACACATCCATGAGGAGAAATTTGATACGACGTAATACCAACTTGTTCCAGCATGTTTCCCATGTGGCTGTTAAATACAAGAAAAGTGTTTTTCCTGGCAAGACTTTGGCACAACCGACATTTCAGACTACTTTCCATTAGCCCTGCCGTCCTATGCATGAATATATACATGCCCTTGGCAGGAGGTAACATCCAAAGCGAAATCTCGTCACAATATCCTATAATGACATTACTATATTTCCCAATATTTACTTTCAGCCTTATCAGCAACAGTGTTACAAGGAATGCCAGACGATTGATGACTGGATGACCATTGCGGTATTTCAGGACAGTCGGGATGATATAGTCATACATTTCAATGGGGTAGGGCAGACGCTCATACATATACCTGTGCAAGACTAAACGAACATCAGCTCCAGTCGCCTTTAGGGCATCAATCTGAATACGGTTGAAGTTAACGTGTCCAACCTGAAGGTCATAGTCTATATAAAGAATCTTTTTCATGTGAACAACTGGTATCCGTTTACAGTATAGTGCAAATCTTCATTACGTTTTCCAATTACCCGGGCAGGTATTCCACCGACAATTGCGTAGTCGGGCACATCCTTTGTAACCACGGCACCGGCACATACGACAGCTCCCCTGCCTATATGTACGCCAGACAGTATGCTGCTGCCAACCCCAATCCATGCATAGTCGTCAATATGGATAGGCTTATATATGAAACAGAAGTCCGGTGACCTGTAATTATGTGTGCCGGTAAAAATGTTGACCCTGTGGGATATTGACACGTTGTTGCCAAGCACAACCCGTCCCCTTGCGTCTATCGTGCAATCGCGGTTAATGTGGCAATGCTCTCCCATTTCTACCAGGTTGGCATTCATGAAGTAAGTATCCTTGGAAATGAAACTTTCACAGCCAATTTTCATGCCAAGCATTCTGAATACCAAACGTCTTATGCTCCAGAAATGGATGTGAGGCAGGACGCTGTTTACGACAAATTCCAGAAGGAGGGCACGTATAAGGGTATATATCCAAGTATTTACGAATACAGTCAGAATCCACTTCCGTGCAAAGAACAACCACGCTTTGAGTGAAAAACCGTCCTCTGTTGCAATACGGTAATTGAACTTTATGTTTTTGTATAAATCGGATGATGTACCTTCTTTCTCGTACATCTGTACAACATTATTGATTCTTTTGAAACGCACACCCCCCTT
>OCVV011189535.1_pt1 | contig 39234 bp, 51 predicted proteins | sample 1539721 | NCBI WGS metagenome assembly OCVV01 (sample SAMN02144230, study PRJEB22623) | gut metagenome | biome: sheep rumen | host: Ovis aries | place: New Zealand | reverse complement strand
TATTTAAAATATCTTCTTGATATTTTTCCGTTTTTAATGGAAATTCAACAATAAAGCTTGCCATAATATTCACCTCACTTTCTGATATAACATTCTCTTTTTCTAGTATCTCTTCTTCTGACTTTCTACATACACTTTTTATTTTGTGCTATCCATCTCACACCTAAAGGAATGGTCTTTTCGCACAGTTTTTTGTAAGCTTCCTGATTTCCTTTAGTGATAATCCGTTTCCAATCTTGCTCTTACCAAATAATCCCATTTTGTCGTTCCTCCTGAACTTCGCAATTATCAAAATATTTTTTTATATCCATTCCCCACGTGGCCCCTTCAAAAAACTATTTTTCCCTTTTCCTTCGCATCAGCAAAAATATTATCATTTTCCATCTAGTGAATTTTCATTATCTTTTTGTGGGTGTTCTTCTGACCAATTTTCTATGATATTGAAAATTGTATCGAAGAGACACGCTTTATTTTCGTTTTTGTCTTTGACATTAAACGGGCAATCTTTACAAGCAACGCCATGGCAGGTATTTTGGCCTTTAAATTCATCGCCTCGTAGCGTGTCAAACAACCTAATTAACGTTTTTCCATATGTTTCTTCATTCATAATCCTCAGTCTCCTTCACATTATCAGCAAAAATCTTATCAATATCATAGATGGATTCCTGCAGTTCAAGCTGATTGATATTCTTCATTTCCTGTTTGCCTTTTAAAAAGTCATCCATGAAATCATAGAAGATTTTGAAATCTTCACAGATATAGTCAGCTATACTTTCTACATCTTTGCAGTCGTTGCTGATATAAGCCATCACATGGTCTGCTATGTATTCCTGTTCGCTCTGATGCAGGGCAAGCTGAATTTCAATATATTCAGCAAAGACAAGCAGGTCATCAGACGCTTCAATATAGCCTGCCTTTTCATCTGGGTCATCCATTTCATCAATGGCTGCTGCAAATAATGAGCAGAGCAGGTAGCAGTCGGCAAGCACATGGAACATCTGTTCATTGTTCTTTGCCTGTCTGTAGACGAAGGCGGGGTCTGCATCACACTGAGGGCCAAGCTGCTTTTCGGCATCCTCAATAGCTTTCTTGGTAGCTTCAGCATAGTCTGTTGTAAATCTTGTTCCAATGTTAAGGCCAAGTTCAGCGTCCATGCTCTGTGCATTGCTAAAGATGTCAAGAATCTTTTTGTCGTTTCTGATGTACTCATCAGGATTGATTCTCGTGCGTGCTCGTGTCTCAGAGAGCAGTGCTGTATTGTAGGCTACGGAAATGTAGTCATTATATAGCTGATGAACGATATCTTCTTCATCTATATGATTTCTGTTTCTGATTCTATTAAACAATCCCATTGTTGTTAGTCCTCCTGGTTTTTATTGATTACATGCATATTATAGCATAATAGCAAAAATCATGCCACCTATGGAGGAACGAATTGCATTTAGACAGAAAAAAATCCACGGGAATCAAATCCCATGGTCTTTTACAATCCCCACCAGTCTCCATATGCAATTCGATGTGATACTCGGTCAATTAGAAAAGCAACAATGAAGGAAAACACAAGTATGCCAATTATTTTAGAAATAAATGTAACGGCGTCATCAAAAGGCCTGTTGCTGATATCCTGCTTGTTCATCTGCCTGAGAGCTGCTGCATAGTGTCTGCTTTTAGCAGCCCTGACGACAGACTTATCCGTTATTGCTTCCTCCTGATAGGACTTTAAAATATCACGGATGTTGTTGCTGCTTTCCTTTTCGTCTTTCATAGGGCCGCACAGTCCTAATCCTCTGTTTGAGATGATGATAATCAGGGCATCCTTTGTTTTGATGTGCCAGCTGTTTCTGACATGCCTAGCATAGTCATCAAGAGTGATGTCTTCAGGCACCTCCTCCGTGACCAGCACGTATGGTGTGACTCCAATTTTTGTAAACTTCTTGTCCAGCTGCCTGTTGAGCTGCTTCCTTTCCTTGCTGGACAGCTTGCCTGTCGTATCGGTGATGATGTCTTCACTTCTGGCAGGCATCTTTGCTGATGACTGAGACAGCGACGGGACAGCCATCATCATGACTGTTGCTATGATGCAGACAGTCTTCCTGATAATATTCTTCATGATTATTATTCCTCCAATTTCCTTAAAACATATATATTTAAGCATAATGGTGTATAATATTAAGGAAAATGGAGAAAAAATGAAATTATTTTTGCACAAAAAAAGACTGGAATAGATATCCAGCCGTAGGTATTACTGGCACTCCAACGACGCATCTAGACCCTTCCACGGCAGGCACGGCAACACCGTGCTCTGTCTTCAGACCTCCAATGGAGCAGGCTCCCAAAGCTATAAAAAAGCCCACGGGCATTGAATCCCATGGTCTTTCACATATGCATCTATTTCAATATCCAGACTCGGCTTCCAGTAAGCTTGTATCCGACAAACCATACAATGATGTTGCAGATGAGTCCCAACAGCAAGCATCCAAGGATAACGATGATTGCCGACAAAGTCCATATACCAGCCTCTTTGAAAAAATAACTAACTGGGTGCTCACTGATATCCTGACTGTTCATCTTCTCAATAGCTTTCTTATAATGCTTCTTCTTAGCTTCTTTTGTCACGGCTTCATCTTTCAGAGCATTAGCCTGATAGTATTTCATGACATTCTCTATGTTATTACTGCTCTTTTTCTTTGCATCCATTGGTCCGCATAATCCAATGCCGTCATCAGAGACAACAATGATAACAGCATCCTTTGACTTCATGTTCCAGTGGTTCCTGATATTCTTGGCATAGGTGTCAGGGCTAAGACCATCTGGCACATCTTCCGTCACGACTACATATGGCGTTACGTCAATATTGGAAAATTGTTCATCCAGTTTGGTATTCAGCAGGTCTATGTCTTTACTGGACATTGTGTCCGTTGTGTCTGTAATGATTCCATCGCTTCTGACTGGAATCTTCTGAACTGTTTTATTGTTGCCTGATGTGCTTGTCGCTGGCGTATGCCTGAACGTTGGCTGCATGAACGATGCCATTTTAGCAATCAGAAATATAATTATAAAATATATGATAATTTCAGCAACGACTGAATTTGATTCTTCTTTCAATCCTTTTCCTCCTCTGATTCATGAAACAATTATAATTAATCATAATAATGCAAGATATTAAGAAAAACAGAGAAGAAAAATGAATAATTACGCAAAAAAGAGATTCCATAATTGGAATCCTTTTTCTTTGACAAAATCTAAGACACATAATGACCGAACATGACTACGACAGGCCCGCCATAAGGTGGGATGCATGTCTGGAAGCAGACAGCAGTGTCAGCATCATAGCCTTTGGCTCTAATGCCGTCATTAATATGCTCATATGCATCTTTATCGTTGTAGTTGGCAAAGACGGAGCCATCAATGACGACCATGCGTCCGTTGATTGATACAACATCACCACGGACAAGACTCTTTATCTGCTTGCCCATTCTGGTTCTTATATCAGCGGCGAAATAGTTGCCGTATGTGTTGACCATGTTGCCAGCATCAACATCAGCCTGTGTACTGCCATGGCTTGTCCAGGAATAGCGGACGCCAAAAGTACGTTTTGCTGTGTCCTGTTTGACAGCTTCCTGAGCCTTCTGGTTGTCTTCTGCAATCTTCTTCTCTTCAGCTGCCTGAGCTTTTTCAGCCTCAGCTTTCTTGGCTCCCTCTTCAGCTTTGATTCTGGCTTCATATTCTGCCAGTCTCTTGGCTTTGGCGGCGGCTTCAGCCTCAGCCTGTGCCTTCTTTTCAGCCTCATCAGCATGACGCTTTTCTGAAGCCATCCTCTGAAGCTGAGCTGTCTCATTTCTGGCATCATTCAGCTCATCAGAGGAAGAGTAGCTCACTACAGGAGTCTCCTCAGCCTTTACGTGAGACTTTTCTTTCGGATTCATGATTGCTACGCCAGCAATGATGGCAAGCGAGCATGCTCCAGCAATGCCAGCCATTTTTAGCATGGCCATGCCTTTTGATTCTTTTGTCATAAAATATTTGTTTGTCATAATATTCTCCTTTCTCTGTCTTGCTTTTAAAAGACAGTCAAAACAAACACAGATAATTAATCATAAAAAGATGGCTGATGATGAATGCTACAAATATGTAGCACCATATCGAGCCGCATATAGACAGCAAAAAAAGACCGCCATAGGGGACGGTCTATCAATACTGCAAATATGTAGCATTCCTGGCGGGGCTTATTAAATTTCTACATCCAGTCTTTCTGCCAGCACATCAGGAGGGAAGATTTCTGCTGCAAATCTTGCAAGGCAGTAGGTTATCTCGTCTGCTGTCAGATTGTTAGCCATGTAGAATCTGATGTTGAAGATGCTGTCCCTGTGAGGCATGAAGGTGAGATTGGCATAGAAGCTATTTGTGACGCTCAGGTCTTTGGCAAGGTAGGAGGTGATGTCTTCCTCCTTATCAGGGAAGTCATCCTCGTCTCTGACGGCTTCCATCCAGGCAGTCGTCAGGCTTCTGAGGTTTTTGATGAATGTGTTATAGTAGAATGCCAGTGTATCCTCTTCTTCCTTTGTCATGTCATCATCATCAAAAGAAAAATAGCCATCAATAGCCTCTGCCGCGAATTCAAGATATCTGTCCATTAAGTCCATATAATCCTCGACAGGATATTCTGCATCCCATGAGACTACGCATGATACTTCAGGCATGCGTTTCCTGTTGTCAAACTCGATTTCTGCCAGCAGCATGCTCTGCCATGGCAGCACGAATTCATAGTTCATTCTTGGACTCTTGCAATATTTCTTTTCATTATTATTCATATTTTGTTCCTCCATAGATATATATAATAAATCACAATAATATGAATAATGGGGTAAAAAAGAGCAAAAAAAGATGACAGCCCAGTTTAATGAGCTGCCATCATCAATGCCACGTTCTCAACGATTGTGGCATAATGCCCCTTTAGTCTCTGCCAGTTATGGCATTCATTGATTAAAAAGGCTTCCTTTCTGCCGTCATCATATTTGATGAAGGCATAATTTCTGACAAGACCGTCTGTCATGTAGACAGTCTTATTATTCAAATTATATTTATAACATTTCATGATTATTCTCCTTTCTCACCACTGATTGAGTGATGCATGAAACATACATCTATAAATAATCATAATGATGAGAAGAAAAAAAGGATTGCAGACAGCTCTGCACAAGTGATGGCAATCCAATGTACAAAAAAGCAGGCAGGAGTGAGAGCGTATCCTGTCTGTTCGGATATAAATTAATCAAGATTCAGCTTATGTTCCCATCCCAGCTCTTTCATCTGCATGATGCAGGCTCTGAGCATGGCAAGGTCAAGTTCTGCTGTCGTCTCAAAATGATGCTTCCTCTTGTAGAAAATCACATAGTCATGTGTCTCTGGACTTGAATAGGACACATAGTCCTTGTTGTCCGTCTCCTTGATGAAGCCTTTGCGCTTGAATCTGCTTTCTGCTGAAATGGCAGGCTTTGCCTGTATATCTGATTGTGTCTTTTCCATATTTATCTCCATTGTATCTGTCTATTCTTCTTCTTCGCTTCTGTTCGTGTCATGTCCATCGTCCTTTCTTGGAGGAGCATCAACTACCTCATCCAGCCTTGAGCCAATCCTGTCTGACATTTCCCTCATGGCTATGTCAAGATGAGCAAGGTCAATGTTGTCATCCACCTTTATCTGGTGCTCCATGAGACCTCTCACGAGGTCTGACAGCTTGCCATAAAAGCCGATGCAGTGACGCCTGTCGCCCTTGTCACCGTGTCTTGTCTCTACGATGATGTAGTTGTAGTTGTCTGTCTCGATGGAGTAGGTGTCATCTATGACAAAGCATTTCATAGCTTATCACCGTCCGTTCGGTATTCTATTGCCTGATGGGAGCTGTCATCGGTCGTCCTGAGCATCAGCCTGATGACAGGCTGATAGGTCTCCCTCATGTCCTTTGGCTGGTAGTCCCTGAGATAGTCCCTGATGTCCTCGGCTACTGACTTCAGGTTGGAAAGGTCACTGCCTCTGAACCTGCCTCCAATGTAGCTGATGAAGTCACTGGCTGAGAATCTGTTGTTGAAGCTGTCATCCGTAATGACGATGACATCAAGCTCTGCCGCATGCACGCCAAGCTGACAGATAGTCGTGATTCTGAATGTATAGTATGGATTGAAATTATGCATAAATCATCACCTCATATATAATTAATCACAAAAGGAGCGGAAAACATGCAGGAATGGCAGCAAATGACAGAAGAATTTTTAAGAGGCATGACGGCGGGGCGTGTCTGAGCGTGATGAAGACGGTACAGGAATTTGCATATTCTCCTTCCTGACAGTTATAAACACGGGCATATCATGCTCTATCATGCTCATATGCAAAAAAACAGCCAGCACAATTATGCTGACCGTTTTCTTCTAATGATTTGACGCATAGATATGCTCAATGACATCAAGAGGCGGGATGTCCATGGCATCGCCACGTATAAGCGTGCCTGTATTCTGCTTCCTGAACTTCATGGAGCGGCTGTCTCTGTGATAGGCAATGGTAAAATCTCCATAATGATAGAGGATGACATTGCCGTCATCACTGGCAACAGTCAATCTGCTTTCAATATCCTGCATTGTAAAATCTCCTTTCCGATATTAGAAATACATAGATATTGAATCACATCGATATCATTTGACATACTGATGCAAACTGGCATCCATGATGTCATGTTCCAGCTGTCTCATGGTCTTCCTGTCCTTCTGATAGACGCCATGTCCGATGAGGACGGTGTAGCTGCCATTGTTGCTTCCTGTAATGATGCTGTAGCTGGAATCATCTGGAAGAGTGTACATGATACGCCTGCCTCCAATGGCTGGCAGAACTATCTTGCTGGCACCTAGGCTGATGAGCCTGTCATCAAGATGGCTGGCAATGCCGTCAGCGTCCTTCTTCGTCCTGGCAGTATAGAGCACATAGTTGACATTTCCTGATGACGCCCTCACCATGGAATCGGCATTTCCTCCCTGTGCATCCACATGATGATTCACCTTATCTGGAAGCATGTCAGCCTCCTGCATCACCTTGACAAAGACGGAAGAGGAAATGGCAGGGGATATGACAGCAACGCTGCATGACTGGAAGATGACAAGCATCAGTGCAAGCGAAAGAATGAAGGTCTTCCTGCCTGGCATTCTGTCTGCCTTTTGCTGTGACAAGTCACACTGCTGTGATTGTGCTGTCTCCGTCTGTCTGGTTTTGTCCTGTTCTGTCTCTGCCGTCCTGCTCATGTCCTTGCCACCTCCTGCATCTCTGCAATTTCTAGAAAATGTTCTAGCTAGAATGATAATTAAGCACAAAAGAACACGGAAAATGATGCAGGGAAGGGAAATAAAAGTGCACAAATCAATGGAACATGAGAAGATGAAAAAACAGCAGGACGACATGAGCCATCCTGCTAGCTGTATATGATTAAATTTGTGCTATTTCTTTTATTTGCGATTCTGGCAATACGGAATTTTTTAAAAAAGCTGGCTGATATTTCAAAATTTCATTTGCCTTCTCAAGTGCATCATCGTTTACGGTTACATACTTATAATGATTTAGGTTTATTGTTCCATCCTCATTTAGAGTGGCTTCGATAAAACGATACTCATTCATTCCCGAACATAATATAGTATCTATCAAGAGTTTTCTTGTCTTATCTGGAGACATTCTAATAGATTTTAGACATCTTGATATTTGAGTTTCATAATCTAACAATGTAATTATGGTATCGAATCCATCCTTTTCCAAACTATTTGCCAAATATAGTTTCATACAACATATCCTCCTTTTTCTCTCTAATCATTCTTATTTTCATTATCTTCGGACTCATCACCATCTATCAGCATCCTGATGGACTGCATGGACAGGTCGCACTGTGTCAGCTCGTCAGCAATCCTCCTGAGCTCCTTTCTCATGTTCTGCTCATCTGGAATATCCTTCTTGTATGACATTTTATGTTCTAACGCCGCCCATGTATCCATGGCAATCGTCCTGACCTGTATCTCGATGATGTAGTCACCCGTTCCGTCAATGCTTGGAAAGCTGGTATGCTTCCTGATAATGATGTGATAGGAACGGTAGCCAGATGGCTTGACGTTGGTGATGTAGTCTTTCTCAAGCTCAATCTCAGCATCGGGAATCTGCGTCTCCAGGATGTCAACGACATCATAGACATCGCTGATGAAGTCACAGACGATTCTGATGCCTATGGAGTCCGTTATCTCCAGCAGGGCGTTCTCAGCAGTAGGGGATATGCCTTTTCTGATGCACTTGTTCCTCATGCTCTCGCCGCTCTTGACCCTGCCAGAGATATGATGGTACATGCCTTCCAGGTTCCTCTCGACCCATGTCAGCATGTCATCCTTGCAATAGTGCAGGTATTTTTCGTAGCCACCATAGATGTCATCATCGTAACAGCTCTTCAAATGTTGCAATATGCTCATCCTCCCAGTCGTGTCCCATGCAGTCATGCGTCTGCATTTCCTCTACATAGGCATTGTACTTATCAACCATTCCTTTCTTGATGGAAGAAATGTCACAGCCAGGAGAGAAGCTTGCAATGGCATTGACGACAAAGATGATGTCATTGCCGAAGATGAAGACGTCACATGCATCAGATACTGCAGAGAAGTCCATATTATCAGCGTCGTCTGCAGAGGCATTGCCTTCATAGAAGATGAAGATGAAGTCATCCTTGAAGGCATGATTGTTGAAGCGGGAAGGCTTGTAGACAACCTTGATGACGCCATCCGTCCTGACATAGCCGTGCTTCTTGTAGTTCGTCACCTCAAGATAGGAAGCAGGCAGGTCATCAGCCGTCATCTTGGTAGGATAGAGGCGAGTGGCACGGGATGCATAGAGACGTCCGTCAGGCAGTTCTGAGGTATAGTAGACATATCTGTCAGCATCCACCTGGATGCCCAGATTTCCGCATTTCTTCCTGAAGGCAGGCAGGTCCTTCTTCATGACATATCCAGCCATATGCATGCCTTCCATCATGTACCCGCTGGAGAATTCTGGCAGTTTCTGCCTGATGAAGTCATCAGTCAGGCCGTCTGCACGAAAGATGCGTACAGGCACAAATAGCTCATCGTCATGAATGTCTGCTACTCTCTTCATTGATGTATATTCCTTGTAATAGAAATCTGCAAGTTTCTTCTTTGCCATAATGCTTTCCTCCTGTGTTTGATATTTCGTTCCTTTAATGGATACATTGATATTATAGCACATTAAGATGAATGACTCAAATGATAGGGAATTATATAGTGAAAATTTGTTGTAGTCTTAAAAACGTAAAAAAAACAGGGCCGTCAAGGGAGTAGGGAGTCCCATGACAGTCCTGTTTATGAATCCAAATTCTCCGATAACCGTGGAGCACGGTCTCATGAAAGCAAGGTAAATACTCCTTTCGGACATGCTTCACATGAGAAGTCACGCAATGCCACTAACGTGACTTAAATAAATAATCATATACATACAAAAAAGTCAACCCCATGCAAACAAAAAAAGAAGACGTAAAATATTACGCCTCCTGAAACATAATTTGTTCTTTCTTGATGAGAATCAGCTTTTTCCCAGAAAGAATTTCCAGGTAGGGCTGACTCATAAAGCTGACAACATGTCCAATGCCATCAGCATTGATAGTTCTGATGGCGTCGAGATTGCTGTCATAAAATGAAATCTGTTTTTTCTTTGACATTCTCTATATTCCTCTCTTTCATTAAGCAATAGATACATTTAAGCACAACTTGCTAAAAAAAGAGGAAGGAGGGAAGGGAGAGAGCCTGATACAGATTATCACGGCTGTTTCACCATCATGCAGACAAACAGCATTGCATCCCTTTTCAGTTCGCACTGCTCGTTCCACTTCTTCATCAGCTCTCTTGTATCGAATCCCCTTGGCGTGATGACGGCATAGCCATGAGGCGTCCTCGTATATGAGACATCTTCCAGTCCGCTCATTGTTCTGACATCTTCAATGAATTCCTGCAGGCTGTCTGCATCATCGCAGTCAAAGTCGAAAAGCCATCTTTTTTCTGCCGCACAGTCAGGCTGCATGGCCAGCGACACAGCCTTGGCATCCATCTTAAAAAGCATGTCAGCATCATCTGACTCGACAAGAGCCACAATCAGCTTTTTCTTCGTCTTCTCAAGGTCTCTTGGATTGACTGATTGATAGAACCTGCAGACCTCTTTGTCCTGCCCGTCATTAACAAATGCCTCAAATGCAGGCATCAGCTCATCAGGCGTCTTCGTGCTGAGAAACGTCCTGCTCCGTTCCTTGAATTCCTCAATGTCTCTGTTGTCCTTGTTTCTCGCAATGAACATATATGCGTATGCCTGTGTCTTCTCTTCTTTCATTGGCTATTTCATAAGTCTCGTTCATGACAATTTTCATAGTCATCATCTCCTGTGCATTTATATTATAGTACAATGATATTAATCATTCAAATTATAGAAAACTGAATTCATCAAAAAAAGAAAAATGCCTCACAGAATCTGCAAGGCATCATGCTGTCATCAGCATGGCGGCATGTCATCATGATTTTTGGCATCGTCCACGCTTTCGTCCTGAGCATGGCTTTGCACACCTTCTCCAATGGCTCTGAAGACATCATCAGCATATACCCTTACGTTGCTTGCAACAAGAGCCATGAATGGCATAGCTTTGTTTAAGTTGCCTGCAAGCTCTCTGACATCCGTTCCCATGACCAACATTGCTAAGATAAACTGGGAGTTTGAAATGTAGCCTGCATCAATGTACCATCTGCGGTCGTCTCTTTTGAGCGATATGCAGAAGTCGTCAATATCATTCTCAGACATGCCTTTTACGAATTCCTGTATGGCAGCCTCAAGACCCTCTCTTTCAAAGATGGTGGAAGCCATGACCATCTGAGCAATTGCAATATCCAGAGCTGATTGCGGGGAAATCCTGTAGTTGCATTTTCAGAAAGAGCCAAAGCAGCACTTATCATATATTCATAAACGGCTAGCATGAAATCCATGGCATCTGCTTCAGCCTTGCCTCTTTCCAGCGTAAATGTACTGCCTTTCTTTGTGACAGACAAGGCTGTATTCTCAGCCCTGTCACCTTCCATTTTCTTAACTATTACGTCTATCATAAATGTTTAGCGGGGAAACCCACAGGCTTGCCTGTGGGATGACCACAGTTTAGACTGTGGCATGAACCGCCTTATACCTCCTTTCCTCAATGAGCATGTTCTTGCGCATTTCCAGCATCCTGAGATTCTTATATCCTACTGATGCGTTCACCTTGGTGCCGTCCATAAGCCTCAGGTCCATCCAGCCTGTAGAGCGCCTGCCGTAGATGAAGCACTCAAGCCCTTTCCACTTCACCTTGTCAAAAAGCCTGAAGCCCTTTACTTCATATGGTGCCTGGTTTCGCTTGCGTTTTCCGCCTCTGATGAAGTTCACCTTGTGTATCTGCCTGTTGTGGCATCTTACCTTCCTCTGGAAGTACACCGTGCCATCAGAGACGGCATCAGGATGGCCGCTGATGCATCTGGCATCTATGAAGTGCTCCTTAGGCAGGCCGTGACTGATGCGCGTGTTCTTTGTAATGTAGCCATAGGTCAGATGCACGTCTGGATAAGTCTCCTTCAGCTTATCGTAAAATGCCCATCGCATGATGCCCATGAATGCGGCATCTCTGAATGACATCCCTCTATGGATGGTTTTTGGTAGTTTCACCGTTCCATTGTGATAGCCTGTATGGCAGGTCTCGCACAGCGTAATCAGGTTGTTAGGCGCATCGCCGCCAGTCTTCCTGCTTTCAATGTGGTGAACGTTCAGAATTTTGTTCCCTGACTTTCCATGACAGCACTGGCATTCATGCCCGTCACGGAAGAGGACATACTCACGCACGTTCCAGAAGCCCATCTGCTCGCCTTCCTGATACTCCGTGCCGCTTATGGCTGGGTTCCTAATCTTCTGGATGTCGAAGGACGCCACCTCCACGATGATTCTGCTGACTGGCAGGATTTCGTGCACCCTGCGAACAGCCGTCAGATGTGTATCTACCTTGTTCTGGACAGAAGGCGTTAGCCATTTATCTTTGCGTTTGCGATTATTGAAACGGGACTCACGGTATCTGGTCTTGCGACTTCTTCTAGCCTTGCGGTTCTGTCTGCGGGCAGAGAGCAGGCTAACTACGTCGTTTCGCAGTTCTACATCGGACTCGAACAGCACCTTGTCCTTTGTTGTCGCTGAAAGACCGATATGCTTGCTTCCACTGTCTACGCCTAAAGTGACCTCCTGCGTATAATTTGTTGTTTTGTATAACAGCTGTATTGTAAACGGACATCTCCTGACCACTCTGGCCTTTCCGCTTTTCAACAGGATGCGCACCTTGGCACAGTTCTCTGTCGGCATGAGCGGTTGTCCGCTGATGTTAAGTACATATACCATTTCTGGTACCTCCTTGAAATCCATAAGGGATTTAATGACTCGCCCCGAAAGGCGGTAAGTGTACCATCGCCAATGTTAATGAGAGGTTTATGTGCACAGCACTGTTCCTATACCTCAGAACTGTTTAACCATGCGCCTTAGAGCTGCAGACTTGGTACTACATCCGCAGGTAACTATGCATTCTCTCCTAACGTAGCCCCTGTTTCAGGGCTTAAGCTACTCACTAAGGGTTGCTATGCAACCCCACAGGCTTGCCTGTGGGTATTAGTGAGCTTTTCCTGCCTCCTAGCTGACTAGCCCATTGCCGTTACCAATGAATCTGTCAATGCCAGGCATATCATCATCAGTAATATCTTCATCATCGTAGTCGTCATCATAGTCATCGTCATTATCATAATAACCATCTCCTGATTCATAGCCATCAATGATGGACTCGTACTGGTCACAGATGTCATCGATAAATTCCTCCTGTGCGTCATAGATGTTGCTGATGTACTGGACGCCCATATCTATCGCCATGAGCACGCCCTCGTTAGGATTTGATGCATTATGAGGAATGAACTTCATAGGCATCTTCGCAAGACATAGATTTGTAAGAGCAATGAGCGATGAGCCGTCCATCTTTTTATTTTCGTTATCAAAGGAAATGGAATACATGATGTTCACATGCTCAAGCCCCTGCTCTCTGAAGAATGAAATGGAGAATGGCTTGACTGACGATGCATCCTTGCCAGCCAGCCTGCATGCATATTCGATGGCTTCCTTGTCCCCCTGCGTATCAATGACAGTGGCAAATGATGACAGCATGCTTGTCATGAGCGAGAAACCGAATTCTGCTGCCATCTCCTCACCTTCGGCTGGATTGTCAGACCCTGCAATGGAGGAAATGATAGAAGCCGCTGAAAAGCACATGTCAAAGACCTTCTGCGATGTTATCTTCTTTCTTGACTCAAAGCTGAATCTGCCTTCAGCAGGAATGACAGTGACCTTAAGTACAGGTCTCTTGTTGCCTGCTTTCTTCGCTTTGCTGTTTGCTGTGTTGTTGGTGTTGCTGTTTTTCTTGCTCATGTTCTTGCCTCCTTGCAATGTTTATTTCTTATGAGTCTAGAATTTGTATTCGATGTGAGCCACGCCGTTCTCCACCTGGAGCTTTCTTGAGTCGTGGATGATGTCATCCAGCTTCGTGCACACGCTCTCCCAGATGTCGAACTGCCCGCCGATGCAGGCAATGCAGAGCTTCATGAAGGCTGGCGTCATGATGGCGTCCCTTTCCATTGGCACCCACGTATTGTTCATCTTCCTGAACGTCAGGATGTCTATTTCCTTTTTTCCAAGCCCGTAGCTGTGAATGGCCATGTGCATGGCTCTGTCATATCCTCCTGTGCGGTAGGCTTTCACCAGTTCTGGCAGTTCTTCCTTCAGCTTCCTGCTGGCTAGCTTGATGCTGGTCGGGCTGACCTCTGGTGATGTCGCTACACAGCATCCAAGCCATAGATTCACGAGAATGGAAAAGGCATCACTGCTGTCGAATCCTGGAATCCTCTTTGTGTCGGAAATGCGGAAGCCTCCCATGTCGTCATAGAGGAACCTGACGGTAGGGAGCCTGTTCCTTCTGCTGTCAGTCATGATGCGTCACCGCCGCGTCAATCAGCATGTCCCTGACGACTGATGCTGGAATTGTACACATGATGGCGTTGCCAATCTGTGACAGGATGACCTCTCGGCTTCCCTGTCTGATGTACATCGTGTCTCCTCTTGCATAGACACGGTAGATGTTGTTGTCTGTATAGGTGGCAATGTAGTCACCTTCATGAACGTTTATGTCCTTGAACTTCATATAAAACCTCCTTGGTAGTATTCTTTTTATGTACATGTATATTATATTACAAAAATTAGATAAATGCAAAAAATAGCAGTGCAAAATGATATTGCATTGCCTTTTTTTGCTGATGTCTGTCAGGCATCCTGTTTCATCGTTGCGTATGGGGCCGTCTGCTGCATCCAGAATGATGAGAATGCCTCATGCAGCGTGTTCACTGGATTCTCGGCATACTCATAGAGCAGGGAGGCAACAGCCATGGCGTACAGCCTGAAGGTGAAGCTGCCGTCCTCGATTCTGTAGGATTCCGATTCCCTGTACCGTCCGCCTTCGCTTCTTTCGATGACCAGCTGTTCCTGCCTGATACACGTCTCGCCCATCTCTTTCTTCAGGCATTCCATGACGTCTGTCATCTGGCGTCTCTTGTCTGGCGTGTCCTGCATGCATCTGATGAGCCTGGCAGTCAGCTTCTCCAGCTCATAGTAGCTCTCGCTGATTTCCACTGCCCTGATGTTGCTGTAGTCCATCTGCATGTTTGCCTGCCTCACCAGGTTGAAGTTGAACAGGCCTGTCAGCACCTCGCTGTTCAGCTGGCTGATGATTTCCGCCCCAGCCTGTCTGACGTCATTGGCTACGACTGCTCCTGCACTCTGGTCATCGCTGTCCTCAAACCTGATGATGTGATTGAACCCCGTGCTCTCTGAGCAGTGGTAGATGAGCTTGATTCTTCTCATGCTTTTCTCCTCACTCTTGCTGTCTTGTTGATTTCTCTCATTTATCCGGCCTCCCGTTTTCCGTTCTGTAGTCGTCAAACCTGATGTCCCTCAGCAGTCTGACGCTCCTGTATTCTCTGTTTGGCATTTCTGCCTGCTTTTCTGACTGATGCGTGTCATCATCTGTATTTGTCTCTGCGAAGGTCTCCACTGGCTTCTGGCTCTCCATGTGGGCATAGTGGTACAGCTCGACATCACGTCTCAGCCGTCTGCCTGTCAGCATCTCCGTCCTGAAGCGCTCAAGATGCGCTGTGCCTGCCAGCATGATGGATGCCAGCATGCCTGTCAGCAGGGCAAACACGCCTGCTGAGATGCCGTCACTGACGCTGATGCAGTATCCTTTTCCTTTCCTGCTGATGGTCATCCTGCCTGGATGCTCCCAGTCCTCATCACATGAGACGGCTCTTGCTCTGCTGATGGCTGTATCAGCATCTCCCATTGCCTCGTGAATCATGTACCTGATGCCATCTGCTAATTCCAGGCTGTCCTCCAGGCTGTCCCTCCTGGAGGCAACGTTCTCTGTGATGCATTCCATGATGGCTGACATCACCTTTGCTGCCTGCTCATTGCTCAGCCTGCGTGCCCTCTGCGCCCTCCATTCTGTCATGCGTCCTCCGCCTGAAGACGGCTGATAGCTGAGCGTCATGACGACTGTCAGCGGGTTGACAATATTCCTGTGCATATTTATCATCTCCATTATATATTCATTATTCATATGATTATTGTTTTATCATAACCATATCAGCTCTATTTAATCACAATCAGCATGGCACGCTCGTCATCAGGACATTCCTCACATCAACGCCGCTGTCTGCCAGTGGATTTCCATCATCTCCATGCTGCCGCTCTTCATCACTGTGTCAGTTTTCACCATTGACCGCTCATCAATGTGCAGGCAGCAAGGCACGCTCATCACCAGGACAACATCAGTCTCTCCGCCGCTGCATGCAAGTGGTCTGCATCATCGCATGCCACTCTCCATCACAGTGACAGTCCTCACCGTTGACCGCTCGTCACAGTGATAGCTCTCCTGACGCTCATCTGCTGGAAGATGGTCATCATTAATGACGCTGATGACATCAGGATTTCCAATAATTCCATATGCTGATTATGATTATCATGCATCATATGCATCATGATGATGGCATGCATGACGGCTGTCCTGAAGATGGCAGGTGATGGGATGTCAGGCAATGGTGATGGAATTATGAATGACGGATGTCCGTTGCCGTGCTGATGCTGGCCGTCCAGCCGTCTGTGATGCTGTCAGGCGGAATGACATCAGGCATCTCATGCTGACTGATGGAATACAGATGCCGTCACGCTGATGGATGTCCAGCCGTCCTGGCTGCATGCTGTCAGGGTCGTCACGGAGACAGTGATGATGTCTATGACCATGTCTCCGTCTATGATATCTGTCATCAGGAACGACAGACCCGTCCCTCCTCACCCTCATGCATCGTGTGCATATTTTAATGCTGATGAATCATATGCATATCAGTTTGTGCAAGTGGACACGAGGGAGGGTGAGGGGGACAGAGTGGACGCTGCATCTGTCCTTGTGATGAATGTCACTTATGCAGCTCATCATATGGAGAATCTGTTTCATGGAAGACTGTCATTTGGAAGACATAGGCATCTGGATTTCCTGAAATGCAAAAACAGCCATCACTGGGAAAGCTGTCATGATAGGGCGGCGTCTGTCCTGTCGGCATGTTTGGGGCCGAGGCTAAAGTCGCGGCACATGACTCCGTCCAGCTCGGCGTTGCTTCCGCCTCGCCACCCTGGGAAATCTGTCACGGAGATTAATGCAACTGCATCTGGAAAGCAGACATCATAAGAACATCACTGTGACAACAGCAATGAAAGGACGGTGGCTGGGTCTGGCTTGCTATGAGTCGAGGCAAGCCATCCCCAGCTCGGCGTTGCTCCCGCCTCACCGTCCATGGGATGCTATCATCTGGAATGAAACAAATACTTGAACTACGGCATAAAGATAAAAACCAGCATTCGGGGAGACGACACCATGACGGGCGGCGTCTGTCCTGTCGGCATGTGTGTTGAGGCTAAAGCCGCAACATATGCCTCCGTCCAGCTCGGCGTTGCTTCCGCCTCGCCGCCTCTTTGTTGTTGGACGTTTTGCCTGTCTAGCATGATGGTACTGTGATGTTCATATTCCAAAATGCACAATATTTCGCATTCAATAGGAGACTGTCATAGTGATGCTCCTGCATCATTGTGATGCCTTTCTGCACATGTCTCTATTAAATAAATACTTGAGTGACAGAAGAGAAGAAAAAAAACACGTGAAGGCCGTCCTGAGACGCACAATCCCTCCTCCATGCAATTAAATAAATGCTTGAGTCTCACGCCTACGGCGTGCAAATCAGAAAAATCCGACTGCAAGGGTGGGCGGACACCATGAGGCAGAAGAAGAAAGACGTCACCAGTGACAACATCAAAGAAAGACGAGAAGAGAGAAAAAAGACAGACGGGCAGACATCAGCCAAGAGAAAGAAGTCTGTGTGAGACCTTTAAAATAAAAATCTAAATATTAAAAACATAATATGTCATATCCTTGTAGTATGACATAGGGAGGTCAGTATGGGCATACTGACATTGTGCAGTCAGCATGAGAGTACTGACTCTATGAAGCACCTAAAAAATACTGATTTGGTGATTTCTGATAAAAATCAATGAATTATGGTATTTTTGTTGATTTTTTTGAAAATGGTAAGAGCGATTAAAAAACTGCCAAAAATCATGAAAATAAATGAAATTTCTGTGAGGTTTTCTGCCAAACCTGATATATATATCTCTAGGGGGAATTTGTTAATTTGCATAATTGAGAAAGAGGGCAGAAATCGGGTTTGCCACAATACCTAAAGAGGCGAAAAAAGGGAACGTAAAGAGGTGAAAACAGGCTGAAAGAACAGGATGAAATGGAGGGATGAATGCTAAAAAAAGAGGGAAAGGATGCCGTTGAGACCGTTCATGAGTCAAGAAACGGCAATCAAATGTAGACAATTGCGAGCTCAGTAAGGCTCATTATTCTACACAGAAAGCGAATTCAAGAAGGCTTATTCTGCATAAAAAAAGCAAGAAAGCGAAGAGAAGGAGATAAATGTAACGGAAAAAATAGATGCAAAATAGACACAGAATAAATGCAAAACAGGTACTGGATAACAGTAAATCAGAGCGAGAAAACGGACCAGCAAGGAGCCAGAAACGAAGTAAAAAACGTAGTTAGCGAATGGTAGAACGGCGTAGCAGAGAAAAGAGTGCGAGGAGTAAAACGAAGTAAAACGGAGTAGAACAGGGTAGAACGGAGTAAAACGAAGTAGAATAGCATAAAGTAAAAATGCAGTTCACAAAGGGTAGAACGGTGTAGCACGGGGTAGCACGGAGTAAAACTGAGTGCTAGCAAGTTGTAGAGCAGTGTAGAACTGAATAGCACGAAGTAAAATGTAGTTTGCAATGGGGAGAAAGGAGTAGAACAGCAAGGGAAAACAAGCAATAATGCAATTGTGACTGTCTGTACAGAACAAAAAAGCATCATACGCCCACCGTGCAACAGATTAGCAACAGGAGTAGATATGATGCAAAAATATAGAGATTGTGCAACATTATAGACAATAAAAAATTTGCACAAATTGCAACTAATGTAAGTCATCAGCCACAACAAGTGCAAATAAAATAGCGTTTTGTAAAAAAGAGGTGACCATATCACCTCCGAAGACCGATGTCTTCAAAAATGGCACCACGATTCATGCCGTTACCGTGGGCATCCCACGGCCTTGTCTGCCGCATCTTTGCGAACAGAAAATCTCCTTTTTAGAACAAATCCAGACCACATGCCTTAGGACAAGCCTATCCGCTACGAGTCAATCCTGTTCATCTCCTGCATCATCCATTACTGCATGACACGGTGCGATGAGAGTCTTCAGACCACCAGATATATGTCAATCTGCCTGATGAGGTCGTTCATACTTCCACTTCAGACTCGTCTTCATACTCCTTAGGAAGCTCTACAGCATAATGCATCAAGGCCCCACCATCCCATCAGGTCACGTCCGTATTGAAAAGTCCAGCCAGTGCCAGTACACATCAATTCCGTCCATTTTCATCTGTGACAGCGGGGTAGAGCTTGATGTCTTTCAGTTAGCTGTGCACACCAACCAAAAGAAAAACTATGTGAGTCATCTGACCCGCTACGGTCATTTGATTCATGTATATATAATCATATTATTGTGCGTTGTGGTGAAAAATAAAAAATAATATAGACAGGATACGGTTTGAACCTAAAAAAGTATTTTAAAATTAAGCGGTCTTGATGACCGCAGCATCTCATGCATCCTGTCATGATTCCGTGCTGTCGATGCAAGGCGAAAAATGCCACAGCACAAAGCGTTAAACATCTGCATTACAGCTTCTGCAGATGACGGACAGGTCACAATGATACCTGGCAGCAGACTTAAAGAGCAGCCAAAGAAGACAAATTGGCTTTGATGTTGAGCACAAAAGGCAACAGCTCAGTCCAGGTACTGTGACTCTGACGGAATGATATTTGGGAAATATATATTGTCTGTCCGTCTTCATCGTCTAACAAAAACAGTTTAGCAAAAAGTCTCAATGCTGGCAATTGAATGTTGGATTCCTGTGGTTAAATATGCTCAAGCAATCTAAAAAAGATTCAGAGAAACATTCGGGAGGACAAGAAAATGCATTACAATGGTAATGATTTCAGATATAATAGGAACTCGGAAACAACATGCTATTTTCCATATGAGCAAGAAAGTACAGAGTATGCCGCTGGTACAAGTGGCACTTATATGCCAGGAAAATTGATAGTCAATAATCAGGAAAGAGAGAATGAACCAATGTCATTCACAGGAGTGGTGATGTGTCTTGATGGCGTGCTGGCGTTTGGAGACAGCCGAAGCACACTAAAAGACGAGTTTGGAACACCTAAAAAAGAAAACGACACGACAAGGAAAGTCTTCAGAATAAATGATTTTATCATGACGGCAAGTGGAAGAAACACCATCTATGTCAATGGACAGAACACAACAATGGAAGATTTCATTGAGAAAAACAAAGAAAGATTCAAGACGCCTTACGATTTCATAGATATATTCTGCAGAACAGTCAGACCAGCAAATGGCGCCTATTATTTCAGATTTGGTGTCAAGAATAATGACGAAACAGGCATATTAGCATTTGATATCATAGATGGCAAAGTCACCTATATTCCCAAAACAACATGTGTCGGAGCTGCATTCTATGATACATTAGCCGTCTATACAAGAAGCTTTCAATATGATGTAGATATCTCAAGCAAGACAACGCAAGAAGCTAAGGAAACTATTGAGGAATGGATGAAAGAAAAAATACAGTATGTTGATAAGCACTATGCGTACAACTGTGTTGGACTTCCAGTACAGACAAAAATATTAAAATAATCAAAATAAACAGTAGACATGAAATGTGTCTATTTTTTATATAAAGTATTTTTCATGATTAAATATTTCTGAATAATCTAAAAGCAATTCAGGGGGATAATAAAATGTATTACAATAATGAGAATTTTAGATATAATGCAAACAGATATCCAGCATACTGTTGCTATGGACAAGGACTGACATGCTCTGAGCCTGACAATACAAGAAAAAAAGAGAACAAAAAAGACGGCAAGCAAGCAACGGAGATAAAGAAAGGCGGGAAAAATGAAATGTCGTTTACAGGAATGATTGTATGCACTGATGGAATACTGGCATTTGGAGACAGCAGAAGCACTTCAATAGACATCTTCAACACGCCACAAAAGCTGAATGACGATACAAAAAAAGTATTCAGCTTCAATGATTTCATCATGACTGAAAGTGGAAGAAACGTAGTGGAACTTTACGGAGAAGAGAATAGCACGATACCATTGGCAAAATTCGTAAAAGAAAGAAAAGAAAGGTGCAGGACGCCATATGACTTCATTGACATCTTTATGGATGAAGTCATTCAGTCTGGTCCTTATTACTTCACGTTTGGCATAAAAAGCAATGATGAATATGGCGTCATAGTGTTTGAAATTATAAATGGAAGCATTGCATATCATGCTAAAAAGAAAGGACTCTATGCAAATGCACATGACACAACGGCTGTATATAGCAGGGAATTTGATGAGCTTGTAGAAAAGAATAAGGCAGATGGAATTCGTATAAATACAGATACGGCAAAGAAGGAGATAGAAAGCTTGCTCACTGCAACGATTCATTTTGTTGACGAGAGATATGCCTACAATGTCGTTGGACTGCCATTACAGTTTGCTGTATTGAAATAGATTAAGCAAGATTGAACAAGGAGGCTTTGATGATACAGGGTCTCTTTTTTAGCTTTGCTTTAAAGAGCTTCTGCAGGAATTTTTATGATTAGATATCTGCTGATACATATCATACAGGAGGAATTAGCAATGCAACAACATCATATAGCATGTTATAATAGCATAGAGAAAATAATGAGTGCAGGTCATGAACTACATGAAGGCATTGCTTCAAATCCAGGAATAGGCAGTCATGAAAGAAAAATCATGGCAATAGAACCAAGCAATGCAGTGATGATACATGGTATTGCATCTACATGTTCAGACCTGAGAGAAAGAGAAAGGATTGAAAACATCATGTCATTTACAGGAGTGATAAACTGCAGTGACGGCATAGTGGCGTTTGGAGACAGCAGGAGTACACAATATATCAGCGGACAGCCAGTCCTGCAGAACGATGATACAAGGAAGGTATTCAACTTGCATGGATTCGTCATGACAGCAAGCGGCAACAATACAGTTATTATTGATAAGAGACATGAGATAAGGATGGAAGACTACATCAGTCAGCACATCAATGAATTCTCAACGCCTCTTGAATTCATTGATGTGTTCTCTTGCGTGTATATGCCACTAAATGCACACTACTACTTCTGCTTTGGAGAAAAGAAAGCCAGCCATTACAGTATATGTGCCTTTGAAATCAGCAATGATGGCATCATCTATCATCCTTCAATGACAAGAATAAACTCAGCCTACAATGATAACACAGGAGCATTTGCCAGTGATTTAAGAGAAGTTTGCGACAGCAATCAAGCACTGACGACAGCTCAAGTGGAAGAAATAATCAGAAAAATCATAGAGACGAATGTCAGAAGAATGGAAGAATTAAAACTCTACTGTCCTGTTGACACGCTTATACAAATTGAAATATTAAAATAATAGACAGTTAAAAAGTGCAAATAAGGGCAAAAAGAAATGCATCCCAAATGGGGTGCATCTTTTTTTATGCTGATTCATCTGCAATCAATCAGAAAAACGAATGGAAGAAATTTTATACATACCATCGTTAAGAACACAGTCTGAAGCACATCTGTGTTCATTGTATGAACATTTATGGATGTAATTAAGCATGAACTGAAGCCATTCATATGTAGGTTTATAAGAATCTTCATCCTTATAATGTTCAATATGCTGTAACATCTTCTCAATTCTTATAATATGATTGTCATGTGATGAGAAATCACTGAAGAAATCATAAGCACATTGGCTGATTTCGGATTCATTAAGACTGTTTATATTGAGATGATAATCATAATTTACAATGACATAATTGATGTCTTCTTTATTCCCTTTATCATTTTCATCATCTTCAATATTATTATTGCAGACTGCTAAATATCGATAATGCCTGAAGAGATATCCATTCAGTTTCCTGCTGAGCGATAAAAATGAATGTTCATTGTTGTGAATGCACTTGACCTGCACAATAGTAGTCAAACGTGTATTCTCAGGGCATAATACCATTCCATCTACTTGTTTTGCATTACGAAAATCAGATAATTCGACAGGAAAGAATGTGTCCCTGTGTTTGATTCTCTTAAACGCTGCAATAATTGCAAGAGAGGCAAGCTCATAATTATATGTTATATATGGCTTGTTGCTGGTAATGTCTTTTTGAAGATTTGCTAAATCTTCAACTAACTTTTCAATACATTCATATTCATTAATTTTCATCATATTATTTTTTTGTTCCTTTCTTGGTTTATTTCCTATTATTTATATAATTCATCAAGCTTGCTATGAATTAAGTTAAGAGCTTCTTCCTTTGATTTACCATCATTTTTAAGCTTTTCGAGGTCGGCATAAAGCTGTGAATTACCGTTGTTTTGAGCGGCAATACGCTTTTCGTGAAAATGATTTGCAGTGATGGTATTGAGAATATAATTCTTGAAGCTTTCAAGTTCCTGATAGATTTCTTCATGAGAATAGATAGTAAGATTTTCCATCTTCTGCTGAAGAATTAATAATCTCTTTCTGGAATTGGAAATAATCTCTTTACTTGTGTCAATGTCTTTGATATTAGCAAAGCATGCTTTGACATACAAGAATCTGGTACGGTCTGTTGATGAGCCTGCAATTTCCCCAGTTTCTTTTTTGATTTCTAAAGCAAAGACATAGATGTCATTAAGTACATCAATGGTCTTTTCAATGGATTCATTTCTCGAATCATGCTTAGGATTGATTATAGAATTAAAAAGTTCCTTGACTACAGGCAACTTAAAAGCTTCCCTTGTGAGGGTAAAATCAGATTCCTTTCTTTCATAAGCATAGCCAGATTTCTTATCACGTTCACGAATGATGTTCTTTGCATTGCCTTCAAAAAGGTTGGCAAAGAATGTATACTTGAACAGATTATTATCAAGATTATATTCCTTTAGGGCTCTTTCAATTGGCATCATGAGGAACATGCCAGCATTGACTGCTTTTAAGAAAGCGGCAGCAGAACAATCAAGACCATTTCTTTTCTTATAGCAGTAAATGACGTTTGCCAAACATCTTTCAAAGTTGCGCTCGAAGCACTTGCCTACATCACTGCTCCAAGTGTTGTCGTTGTACTGATAAATAAGAGAAATCATCTGCATGCATTGCATAATCTGCGTGTCAAGACTTCCATGATAAATGTTCTTGTCGATAAGGGTAATTCTTAGCAGCTTTTTATCGTAGAACATTGCACCTTCTGCAATAGTTTCTTCGACAGGTTCACCAGAATCTACAATGTAATGACAAGCATGAATGTAAGAGTTGATAGTTGAACCATCAATAATCTTGCCAATAGTATTCTTTCTGGCATCATCATCTGTTTCATCAAGAAGAGCCTTCTTGATATAAGCTTTAGAATCTTTGATATTATGCAGAACAGGTGTTGACTCCTCTACATACTTGTCAAATAGTTCAAATGTCTTATCAAGACAGTCCCAGCTCAACACAATAGCCTGAGATGACGAACTGTTTATGCCGTTTCTGATAATAGATTTAGTTCTTTTGCTGTTACCAGTGATAGCATTATTTAAAAATTCTTCGATGTTGTTTCGATAAGAGGCAACGTTGTCGCTCATAAAGCGCTTATTGTTTGCCTGAATCTTTAAATCTTTACTGTAAACAGACTCGTTTCCAATTTCGATGGCATTGTAAACGTTATCTCTTTTGAAGTCGTATGGGCCACCAATGTCTTCGGAAGCTAGCGAATAAGCTGCAGCATTTCCTTCAATGTAATCCTTAATTTCTTCTAATGTTTTCTTTTCCATAGTCTTTTTTTCTCTCCTTCTCTAAGTTTGTTTGGCACTGTACGTACAGTGCGTTGACATGAAAAAATGCATTCATACAAAAAGAAAAAGAGCAGACAATGGAGTGTAGCTGTTGCAAATAATCAGCGTAGTATTTGCAATTCTCCTGTCTGCTCTTAATACAGCTCGTATAAATACATGGATATTTAATCATAATAATGGAAATAGAAAGGCAAATGACGGATTGAAGGAAGAGAAAAAAGGGAATAGAAAACAATAACAGACAACAACAGACAACAAAAAAAGGCCAGCAAAGGACTGGTCAGCAGGATGCATAGCCTTCTGTATTGATTGATTGTGATGACTGCATGGAGGCGAGAGCAGTCTCCTGACTCTTGCATCCCATCCACGTTCTGGCAAGCTCGGCATCAAACATGGTATCAAGATGACTGTCAATGAAGTCAAAGACGTTTGCAACAGGCATCCCAGGCTTATAGCATCTAGGAGATGTCATAGCGTCATAGACATCAATGATATGGATGATTCTTGCATAGGTGTTGGCGTGCTTATGCGTGGAAGGATAGCCTGAGTCATCCACATTACGATGATGGAGGAGGATAGCATCACACACATCATCAGGCATGCCGATGCTTCTGGCAATCTCGTAACCGACAATCGGATGCCTCTTGACTTCCTCAAACTCATCATGAGTGAGCCTGCCAGGCTTTTCTATGATGCTCTTGGGGACATCAAGCTTGCCGATGTCATGAAGCAGGGCGGCTGTAGTCAGTTCCATGGCTTCATCTCTTGGCATTCCAGAATATGCTGTATAGAGCATACAGTACTCCATCACCCTGATGGAATGTTCATAGGTCTCTGGCAGTTCTTTATGCAGTATCTGCAGATATCTGTCTGCTGCTGGACGTGCCTGACTGATGGCTGATGCCTTGTCTGACTGATTGCTTGCTGTATCCAATGCTCTTCAACTCCTGATGCATGAAAAAACAACATAGATATTTAATCATATGAAGAAGTGATACGGGAAGAATGGTCTATGGGATTGATGCTTTAATTGTTTCTAACATGATAATGCATGCATTACAAGCATGCTCTATACGTCTTAAATTTGTCTTCTGCCATGCATTTGGCCATCAGAGATGTCGTTTAAAGACATCTCTATATGATGAATACAGAATACCTATAGAGGATGAGTAGTGTGGAGGATGATGGAACAATGACAGAGTGAGGTGTATTTATGATACTGAAACATTTGGAATACCAATAAAGGGAATTATGATTATCATCACTGAGAGACTAGAAAACCATATATCAACAGACATGAATTGCAGTTATCATGATAACCAGCATCACATAAGCGTGATAAACACTGCATCCTATGAAAGAGAATGATATCATCAGGGAGAATATATCTCACGATGATGATACCAGGAAGATAGAACACGCTTTGCTATCATCGTCTGACATCACAGCATGAACGAATACTGCATTAACGTCTGTGATGTCTAACAATGGTGCATGGTCGTTACACTCCCATGCACTAGACCATATGTCTGTGTCAGACGTTTAGTGCCCTATATAACATATGTTCTAATGGAACTTTTTCCCCGCCTCTATTGGTATACAATATATTGTTGTACTATATATCATAAAAACGTTTCGTGTGGGAAAAAGCTCCATTTAGATTTGTGGGTGCATTATCGTTTAGCCTATTACATACCACAAATCGCTAGTGGACAAAATTCCCCAGCTCTATAGGTATACTATATATCATATTGCTATATATTATCATCAGCATTCAGCCTTTTTTAGTCTATCGATGCTACCATTCTTCCTTATTTTTCTTTCATCACGCATGAATAAACTATAAAATAAATGTAATTTACCCTCGAATAATTGGCATTTCAGACATTAATGTGATAGAATATACATGTAATAATTCTTTAGACTATCATGATTCAGGGGGCAGATATATGGCATTCAGTCAGGTGATTTCCAATCTATCAGACAACAGATATATCAATAATATTGAAATCAGAGGCATCAGGGACGGCAAGGTTGTGCTGGACTATGTATGCCATCCTGATGAAGTCGATGATTATATGCAATTACTGCATCATAAGGATAAAATAAATAAGATGAATCTCTATATTTCTCCTAATACATTCAAGAATGGAAAGGGGAAGAATGCCAGATATTCAAGCAGAAGCATCATTGCTTACAATAGCATTGTGTGTGACATCGACAATGCATCATGGCATGGAAGACCAGAAGACAGCGATGCTGATGTGCTTGAGGAGCTTTTTAGAACCATCATCAGGGACTGGGATGACAGCATGCCACAGATTGCAACCATCGTCAAGACAGGGCGAGGCGTGCAGGTATGGTGGATGCTGGAACCAGCATCAGCAAAGCTCAAGAAGCAGTATGCCGATGTCAAGAAGGCACTTTTCTCTGCTTTAGACAGAATCATCAGGGATTATTCAGACTTTGATGGCTTTTCCATTGATGCCAACAGCTACAAGGAAGTCCAGATGATGCGTTTTCCTGTGTCTGGAAGCTTCAATATGGCAAATAGCATGCCTGTCACATGGCAGGATGTCAGCAATGCACGCTATTCCATTGATGAAATGATGGCAATGCTGGGCATTGAGAAGACGCTTGACCACAAGATGAAGAAGGTTAATGCCATTAAGAAAGCGAAGAAAACAAAGAAAGCCAGAAAAGGCAAGCCTCAGATGCCTCATGCAACTTATGCTCCTTATCATATGAAGATGGTGCATTTTATTGAGAATCTTGTAAAAAGAAACAGTCACTGCAATGGCAGACGCAACAACATGCTAATGATTTACTTCTGCATGAATGCTCAGCTCTATACCATCATTGACGCTGAAGGCAAGACATTTGCACTGAATGACATGTTCAGCGAACCTCTCACAAACGCTGAAGTGACTTCAGTCATCAAGTCCTGCGAACAGAAGAATGCATGGACAAGAGAAAGCAAATACGGTAAGAAAGGCATCATGAACTTTGCCAAGAAGACGGTATTCAGACTCATCGGAGCAACGGACAGTGAAAAGGCTCTCTATGAATCCAGCATCACAACATACAAGGAAAGAGATGCTATCAGAAAGCAGGAAAGACAGGTCAAAAAGGAGCAGAGAGACAAAAAGATTGCCTCTACATTCCTTAAGACACGTAACAAATCAGAGACAGCCAGAATCTGCAAAGTAGACAGAAAGACAGTCAGAAAGGTGCTGATTGCCTACTTCAAGCATGTCAAGGCAACCATTGTCAGCCAGTGCAAGCGGTTCAAGACGAATGCTACAAAGAAGCTGACGAACTTCCTTGCCAGACTGACATCATCTGAGGGCATCATCACAGATGCTGTCATTGCCTTAGCTGAAAGAATTCTCAGCACTGATGACAGCCATATGGATGATTTGCTGATGGCTATGCAAGTCTGATACAACTAGATGTGAGAATTATTGTGTTATCATAGGCTGTTGTGCTTGCTTTTCATGCCCTCGTTTTCTTGCTGATTTCATGAAATCATGATATAATGAATTCATGAAATAGAGAAAAAAGAGGTATGCAGGATGAAAGACAATCAATCAAAGCATGACGGCACGTCATCAAAGCAGCAGGCAAGAGATACAAGAATGGTACCTGTACAGTTCTATATGAAGGCATGCGACAAGAAGAGATTAAAGATGTACTGTCTTGCCAATGATATTAACATGACAGACTTAATGAGGGATGTCATTAACAACTATTTGAATTCAAAGAACGTATAATAATACTTTTTAAGATGGAGGGAATAAATCTGTATGAAGGATAAACTAAAATGTGCATCATTCTTTGCTGGTGTTGGAGGAATTGACTTAGGTTTTGAGCTGACTGATGCCTTTGAGACGGTCTATGCCAATGAAGTGGATGCCTATCCAGCAAGAACATATGAACTGAATTCTAACATCAAAGTGGACTGCAGAGACATCAGGGAAGTTCAGCCTGATGAAATTCCAGACTTTGACGTCTGTCTTGCGGGATTTCCATGCCAGTCATTCAGCGTAGCAGGATACCGACAAGGCTTCCATGATGCAAAGGGCAGGGGCACATTGTTCTTTGAAGTGGCAAGAATTATTGAAGCCAAGAAGCCAAGCATTGTCTTTCTTGAAAACGTCAAGAACCTTGTGACACATGACAACGGCAATACATTCAAGGTCATCTTAGAAACACTATCAGAGCTTGGATATCATGTAAAGTACAAGGTACTCAATGCTATGGAATATGGCAACATCCCACAGAACAGGGAACGTATCTATATTGTTGGCTTTCTTGATGAAGAGCAGTATAATAGATTTAAGTTTCCAGAAGCTGTGCCATTGACAACGAAACTGGACGATATCATTGACTTCCATACAAAGATGGATGAAAAGTACTATTATACGCCAGGCAAGTACAAGGGCGACATCTATGAAAAGCTGGTTGAAGCCATAGATGATGACAGAGCTATCTATCAGTGGAGAAGACACTATGTACGCAAGAACAAGTCAGGAGTAGTGCCTACACTGACAGCAAACCAGGGGACAGGAGGTCATAATGTCTGCCTGATAATGACGGATAACGGCATCAGAAAGATGACGCCACATGAATGCTTCAACACACAGGGATTTCCTGAGACATTCAGACTGCCATCAGATATGGCTGAATCCAGACTCTACAAGCAGGCTGGAAATTCCGTATGCGTATCCGTCATCAAGAGAATTGCTGATGAAATCGTAACAGCAATCAGCTAATCATCTTATTCTGCACAGTTCTGGAAAGACTAGGAGATGCAGGTGTCAAGGATTTCTTGACAACTGCATCTGATGAAAAGACTAGCAAATGCAGGTGATAATAATATGTTTTATGAGAAGCAGCCTTCAGAGCAGCGTGAAAACTACAAGCACATGCTTGCTCTGATAGGCAGTCTGTCTAATTTGTTTGCTGATTCAGACAAGCCGATGCTGTACTACCGTGCCCATGAGAATGCCTTTTGCAGATATTTTGAAGCTGAAAACCTGTCAAGGGAAGACTGCTCAGCTGATGCCATGAAAGGTCACATAGGCATCGGGCTGAAGACATGGGTTGGAAATGATGACCAGAAGGTAGCAGAATTTGGAAAGCTGAGACCTGAGTATGAAAACCTTTCTGGTCTTGAGCTTGTCAGAAAGATTGCTTCATACAGGAACGAAAGAATCCGAGTCACAAGGAATATGCATGGCATTCAAGAAATGTTCTACCACATTGTCAAGAGAGTGCCTCATGGCATGCAGATTTATGAAGCAGCCTTCGATGAAATAGATATTGACAGTATCAAATTAGATAAAAAAAGAGGAAATGCAAACAATACATACTTCACTGATGGCAGGCACACCTATCATTTCAGCATGTCAAAGAACACGCTGTTCATGATATTTGATGATATGGAGATGCTTGATGCATTTGATGTCAGTATCATCGAAGACCCGTTTGAGGCTCTGAAAAAGCTGGATGCAGCCATGCAGGATGCACCAGCCACGGTTCATCAAGAAAAGATGTCGTTCACAGATACGAGACCAAGACTATGCCTGCGTCTATATTCTGTCGAGAAAGAGGAAAACAAAGAACATGGAGAGGGAAAGTACGGAACAAGGAAAGAGGAAATAAGAAAGAAAATCAAATGTGTTCATGAAAGAAGCGGCATAAACCAGTGGAACGCTGGCGGACGGGCACGGAATTCAGACGAGTTGTACATTCCCTATCCTTCAGAAGACAGAAAGAGAGACAAACACTTCTTTCCTCCAAGAGACGAGCCTTTTATCATCATTCTGCCAGACGGCAAAAAGATGGAAGCAAAGGTGTGTCAGGATGGTGGCAAGGCAATCATGAGCAATCCGAACAAGGAGCTAGGCAAATGGCTGCTGAGGGATGTCTTTGGTCTGCCAGAAAGAACGGTTGTCACATACGACATGCTGAAGGTGTTCAACGTGGATAGCGTCATGTTTACACGCATAAAGGATGCTGATGATGGCAACAAGGCTGTATATGGAATAGATTTTTGTCCATTAGGCACGTATGAGAAGATGTATAATCTGCCTGATATTGATGACTTAGATAATAATTGATGTAAAATGGTGCACATAGATTGCATCATTTTTTTAAATTGACCAGTCAATAATTTGATGCAATAACATCAATATACTATAATAAACATGTAAGAAATACAACAAGGAAAGAGAGGAACAATATGCATACATTAGTTACAATCCTAGCAAAAAAAGAGCACAATGAAAGCCAGTCAGCATTCCGTAAAAGAGTAGGAGAGGAATTTGCTGACAGATTTGCAGACGGCTCAGTCTTTGATTATGTTGATACAGATACGGCTGGCAGATGGTCAGATGATATTCATAATAATGTCATCTTTGAAATGGCTGATATCATGATTGAACTTGAAAAGTTGCAGAACGAGCAGAAGGTGAAGATATCTAAACTGCTTGATGCTATTGAGAAAGCGTTAAAATCAACAGACGTAAGAGTGGCAGCATCACTTGCACAACAGCATGATGAAGACCAGGATAAATTTGGATGGTATTTTCTTAACGAACTATCGGACAGAATGAATGGATTCTATACATTGTCATGTCCTGAATTCATTTACCTTGATGATGAGAACAGCATAGTTACTGATGATATCATGCAGGATGTAGAGGAACATCCAGATGAGTACGGTATCCTGTTTGCGGATTGCCATTTCTAAAAACAGAGGAGGATTAGCACATGAGCATGTCAATAGCATCAGGACAGATGGAAATAACAATCGTCACTGAAAAAGAGAAGGAGTTTCTAAAAGCATGGGAACTGATTGCGGATGCCTTAAACGGTAAGGCGTATCCAACATGGATGGAGTACAAGCCCAACTTTCCATGGTATTCGCCTTTTGATGGATACTGCAGAGGCTCCTCTGAATTCCACGCTCTTTGTGATGAAAGCTATGCCAATAACGTCTGTCATTTTGGAGAATGGCTAGAAGACAGCATTCTTGATGATGACGACAGACGCTTTCTTGAGAGGCTAGGATTCCGCATTGAATATACCTATGCAGACTACAGAAAAGGTGATGAATACATGAACTGGGGCACAATGACAAACACACATGAAGCTTATACGCCTCTGTCTCATACAGACACAAGAACCATCAGAAGAAAGCGTATTGAAGCTACAGAAGAGCACCTAAAGGAATACGAACTCGAAGATTGCTGAAAAAAGATAAAATGAATACAAATAATAGAGGAGGAATAACATATGAACATAATCAATCCAATGAACGAATGGAGCATTGCCATTGCATCATCCGAAGACATGCATGATATCTACAAATGTGGCAACGATTTTAATGATATAGCGGCAAATCATCACTATGCCTGTGAATGCATCATTGAAGCCATCGACAAGATAGATGGAGTGCCACAGGTCATCAAGGACAGATACAAAAATCTGCTGATTGTGGATTTGGATAGCCATGATAATGAAGACTATAATAAAATCAAAAAGATGTGTGCAAGACGCATTGATGAATTGCACAAGAAAGAAAAATTCTAATATAGGAGAAACATATGCATAAATACTTAAAGGAAATAGGAATAAAAGACTCGCCATGCTTCCCATCTCTAAAGCCTAAGGAAATAGCAAAAATGGAGCATCCTGAGCCAAAGAATGCGAGCAAGAAACAGCTCAGGGAACATAAAAAACTTATCAAACGTGATATCAAGAATATCAAGGAGGATATAGATGAACATGGTTTCTCAATCTATGAAATCATGAATATGGACTTCACCAGTGCCTGCTATATCTATGAGCATCTGATGTACTATCTTGAATATACGTCATTCACGGATATTGCAGGATATAATATTCCAGTACTCAGAAAATGCACTGATGACAGCAATCAGGACAGGATTTATGATACCTTTTGGGAAAGTCACACATTCTATGAATGCATCAGAATATGCACTGAATATCTTAAGTTCTATATTGTCTATTTTGACAAAAACGATATCAAGCAGGAGCAGGAGGCTTATGAAAAGCTTGCAACAGCATTTCGCATCTATGCTGAAATCGTGCCTGCATTATGGTACTGATAATCACAGGAGGGTATATGAATGATTGGACATCCCAAATATGATATAAATGATACTGTAGGATTTGATTTTACAGACATGGACGGCAACAAGACACATGTTGTCGGAAAGGTCTATATCATCGATGCCTATGGTGTCTTTGGAAATGACAGTGATGTTTTCTATGACATCATGACTGAAGAATGTTTGTTTAAGCATGTCATAGAGACATTATTAACAAAAGAAGGCAAATAGAATGTGTCTCTATGACATGCATGTGTCTGGCATATTTTAATTTTATTTAAAAACACGTCAAGCCAGACACTCAGCATGTGATAGAGACTTTATATTAAAAGAATTGTGCACCAGCACATGTCATAGAGACCTTACCGACAAAAGAAAGTGAATAGAATTTGTCCCTATGACATCCAGCATCAATCCTATAATTTACATTCCAGGAGGGATATATTCCAGATTCGCAGTTTTCTATAGGAGACAGAGTGGCCTTTAACATCACACTGAGAGGCACTGATAGCATGTGCATCATCATGGTGGAAGGCGTCATCTGCAATACAAGCAGCTATCATTCTGGAGCCATTTACTACAGTATTAGGTCAGACAATGGCAGATACTATCCTTGCATGTCTTCTGACCAGCTCAGGCTTATCAATTAATGCAATTCGCCTCTCAATAAGATGCGGATAAAGGCATATAATGATATAATATATACAAGAAAGGAAAGCGATGCTAATACGCGTCATGGGAGGTTGAATATTATGAGCTTGAAAAAACAAATCATTGAGACAATGAATTATCTATTTGCATTATTATTATGCTTTGCTGGATGCTTTATCGGAGCTGCAAGATATGGCTTTAGTGCATCAGTATCATTATATTATGCATTAATAATGTCTTTATTCATGAGCTTGATTATATCAGTCTATATCAGACGAGATAACAAAAAAGAGATGAGAAAGGCTGCCAAGTATGCAGAATATATTGAAAAAAAATATGGCAAGAAGAATATGCAAATGCAGAAATCTAAACAACAGGATATTGATAATGCCATCAATGCCATTGACAAGATTGATGTTTCTCATATCAGTGCAAATGACGATGATGAAGATTAAAGAGGACACATTGATGTCTTCTTTTTTTATGTGATGAATGCCATCATATGATTTAATATGGGCGAAATAAAATAAAATTAAAAAACAACAGGAGGTATAAAATATATGGATTTGGGATTGAAACAGGCTATAGAACTTATGGTCGTCATCCTTTTAGTCGCTCTTCTGCTCGTGATGACTGGCAATCTGGCAAGAAAGGACAGCAAGCAAGGAAAGACAGAACATAGCAACTTGTAGAGTGGTGCAAAGGCAGTCATACCGTCAAAGCTACAGGCCATCTATGAAAAAGCTGAGGAATATGATGTGAAGAGTGAAAACTATGGCAAGGCTGGAGGTTTAGCCATGGGAACAGAACCGCAAGATAGGACATTGCTGTCTCATACACTGCAGACACCATACAACAAAGGCAACAGATACATTGTCAGCTTTGAAGCAAAAAGCTATGCAACAGCAAAACATATCACAGCACAATTTGGAGAAGTTGAGGATAAGACACCATGGTCACTAAAATCAAAAGAAGAGGAAGAAAGACTGGAAAAGATATATAATAAACAAGTACTGTCAAGAATAGATGATAGTGCATTCGATAGAGTTAATCAAAAGACATTCAATATCTCTGACACATGGCAACCTTACAGCTTTACTATTGAAATAGGAAATGCTGATGGCGGTCAGACGGATTTCAAAAAAGAAATGAAGCTCACATACAGAGAATCATTGCAGAAGACAGACAAAGTAGGCATCAGAAACGTCAAGATTACAAAAATCAGATGATGATATAGCTGATATGAATCGTGCAAAGTTACATAAATAAATTAAATAAAACACTATAAAAATATATAATATTGTATAATAAAACAATATACGCAACTAAGAGGAGACCATGCGAGCCTCCTCTTTTTTGTTGCTGTTTTCTTTTAGTTATCTATTTTCAATATCCTGTCCTTGACTACATCCACTATCCATTTGCCTTTCATCCAAACCTGCTGTCTGTACATGGAAATGCCATTAACTGTTACAGGCTTGTCATCGGAATCCGTTCCAGAGCCTCTTAGGAAAATATCATAATCCTTTGACTTTGGGAAGTTAGGAGCACTGATAATGTTGCCTTTCTTGTTGGTCATAGGTCTGCCATGCTTATCCGTCTTAACGACATCTGTCAACGTATTTGTGAAAATAAGCCGTCTAACTTCATCCCATACAGGACGCACGTGATGCTCAATCTGTTCATCGGTAAAGTTATATCTGATGAATCCTTTGAATCTGTTCTCATATAATGATGCATCGCTAGATGGCTCTTGCAGGATGATAAAGAGAAACTGTCTGTTAGCAAAGTAGTCATAGAGTGTTGAATCTTCAAAGGCAATGTCGGGGTCAGACCACTCTTCAAAATCTACATCAAAGAGCTTCATGTCTTCGGTGCGTCCTCCTTTGCTGCTTAGTGTGATGGTCTTAGGTGTCAGCCCCATCTTGGCAAAGATTTCTACATCCTGGAATCTTTTAGCGTTGCCTCCAAACCATCTGACAACGACCTGTTGTGCCAGTTGCTTGGCAGGAGAGGATGTTATTGGAATGCCTAATGACTGGCATGCCTCATCCATACGTTCGTTATAATGCATCTGCCTGATAGCATCCAGCTTGCTGTCAATATCGTCAATGCTGGCATAATGCTCTGGCAGTGCAGACAGCCTGTCGCCAAAATGCTCTCTGACTAATGTCGTCACGAAAGCCCGCTTTAATCTGAACCGTGGGCTGTGAGGCCATTTAGGAGCCGTATCAATATAGGTCAGCTTTGGTCTCAGTTCGCTTGAAATTCTTGGATACTGTTCTTCTGGTACATCATAGTCTGCCTGAATGTCGGCAATGAAGTTCCTGACAATCTGCCAGTCTCTTTCAAGACCATGCATTTCGTCCTCGCTGAAATCATGGAAGTCATAGTCCTTGATGGGAAATCTGGCATAGTCAGCAGCCAGCACTGTGGTCTTTGAATCATAGAGATAGTACACTATCAGCATATGAGCTATCTTATGGTAAAAGGCACTCTCTGGAAAGCACTCATGCACGATGGCTTTGGGAGAGACGGCCGTAATGCTCATCGGTTCCTTGGCTACAAAGTATTCCTTTTTATTCTCATTCTTGATTTTTAATCCAGTGACCTTGAGTTCCGTGTTGACATCATCCACAACAAGGTCTGGCTTCTGGCTGTTGTCAGCTGGATAGCCTAGTACAGATTGCTCAATGACATCTCCAGCGATGCCTGTTATTTTTGGATGCGTAATAGTTTTGTCAAAGACATGATTGACATCGACTTCTCCTAATGTCTTGTCGATAACGCTATTAAATATAGTAATGAGTTCCTGTTTTCTGTAGTGATGATTGCCCTGCATTGATTGTTCTCCGTGTTTCGTCATAAATTTCTATCTTCATTATAAGGCTGAAAACAATTAGATACAATCGGTATTGATAACTAACTATCGGCAAAAAAGGACAGGAATGATATCAGCATATATCTTCTTGCCGATAAATTCTCTGTCCTATTAATTAATCTTCATTTTCTACGATTCTTGAAAGGGCAGGCTCGCACCTTGCAATGATGTAGGTCACTAATGCATTGCCCATCATGAAGTAGCGTCTCTTGAGAGGCATGCCTGTATCCGTCCAGTTGTCAGGAAAGTGTTGCAGGCGTTCAGCCTCAACAGGCGTGATGAAACGTATTCTGCCTGTATCCAAATCCTTGACGATATGCGTGCTTCTGTTGACGGATGCCTCACTGGTCAGCATTGTCCTTCCTGGCAGATGAATATCATCGGTAGGAGACATGCCACCCTCACTGTAGATGTACTTATGTCCGTTAGCTGCTGTTCGTTCTACCTTCTTGCTCCCTCTGAGATGCTGGAACTTTGCCAGCTGTTCTTCTGTAAGATAATAGGACGCATCTACATTATGTTCCATGATATCCTTTAAAGGCACACCAGTCTCAACAATAGGATTCGTCTTCATGGTTGTAACCATGCCATTCTGACACACGCCCGTGTTCTCAAAGTTCATGGCAAACCTTTCTGTCATGTCAACTGTATCTTTGTATGCCATAAGGTCACAAGACAGGGCATGAGAGAGAGTGTCATCATGTACAAGAAATTCACCAGCAAAGAAACCAGAATAAAGAAGAATATGTTCTGCGTTTCTGTCGCCCATCTCTCTGCTGTATTTTGTATTACGTCTGTAGGCAAAGATGAAAGTCCTGCGTCTTCTCTGTCTTGCTCCGTATTCAGCGGCATTGATGACTCTCCATTCTACGTCATAGCCTAAGTCATGCAGTGTTCTCAGCATGATACCAAAGTCCCTTCCTCTCTGGGCGGCTGGAGACTTGAGCAGTCTGTCTACGTTTTCTAGCAGCACGAAAGGCGTCTTCTTGGCTTCTAGTATTCTTGCAATATCCCAGAACAGGACACCTTTCTTGCCAGTAATGCCTTTTTCTCCATGCAGGCTTCTTGCTACTGAATAGTCCTGACATGGAAAACCGCCCATCAGCAGTGTATGAGCAGGAATCGCATCAGCATCAACATGAGAAATATCAGTATTGGAAACATCATTGCCAAAGCGTGTTCTATAGCAGTTATAGGCATGCTGGACCTTTGTGGATGGTTCGTACTGATTTGCCCATACAAAGTTCCATTGTCCATTGCTCTCATCAGCTCTTCCAGATGCATCAAATTTTGTCACATGATTTATGCCGACTCTGAAGCCACCTACACCAGCAAAGAGTTCGATTGCTGTCTTTTTCATCATCTCTTCCTCCTCATATCTCTATCATTATTATACAGGTTCACTTATTCTATCACAAATTTATGAGCAGGTGAATTTTCTTTTTTGCGATAAACTATGATTAATTATAAGCGTCATTTGTAGCACATATTGAGCTTGTGTGCAGAAAGGAGACATATATGAATGATGAATATATGGGGAAGAGCTTAAGAATGAGAAAGATGGCTCTATATAGAGTTGAGCATTTTTCATTTCTTGATGGAAGAGACATATTTTATCGTGACGAATATCATAAGATATTTGGATTCGGTAAGAGCCTTATCATCACTTTCCACTCTTAATTTAAGAGACCTTTTTAGGTCTCCTTTTTTTTGCTGTCTGCTTATATTTTGAAGTTCAAAATATAATAGAATGACATAAGATGTATTATGCGAAGTAATCCCAGTCTAAAAACATCCCCTCTGAAATATAAAAAAGGACTAATATGATTACAAGTCCAAAAATTCATGAAAATATTTTAATGTGCTATATTTGTACTTTCTTGTGAATTCTCTGCTTTCAGTAAGATTATTAAGTACAAGTTCACGATAACGATTAATATATTTTATTGCTTCCTTATGAATTTTATTTTTATGCCTGATAAATTCATTATATTCATCAGTATCGATAAGTATTTCATTACCAATAAAAGAAAAATCATTAATAATGACAAGTTTTGAAAAATCAATTCCAGAATGATGAGTACAGCTTCTTGCAGTGTGTCTAAAACGGTATCCAATATTATGATTCATATTACTTCTAAAAGGAAGGCAGATGAGACCGTTTATGTTTTCTATATATAATACAATAATATTATATCCACGTCCTACTTTTGTTAATAGTTCTGGATATTTTTGTGAATCATAGTAATCATAGAAGGAATTGCTAAGCTTATATATTTTGGAATCATTTATTTCTGTTATCATGTTTAAATACCTATAAAAAATGGCGCAAAACATCAATGTATTTTGCACCATTATCTCATATGCATCGCTTGAGCTTTCTTTTGTTTACCGACCTGCCTTGGCTCTCGCAGGTCATCATCGCTTGAGCTTTCTTTTGTTTACCGACCTGCCCTAGCTCTCGCAGGTCATCATAAGATGCATATATTGACCTCTTTTAGTCTACAAATATATTATCACACGATAGTATTAAAAGCAACATTAATTAAAATAAGAATATTACAAAAATGTTATTCATTTATCTTACTATTGATTCTCTCATTAACTTCGTTCTGCAGTTCCTTCTGCAGCATCTTTTCTGCCGTTCTCAAGGCGTCTGTATGCACTTTCAGAAAAATAAAGTCATGAGCCTTATCATAATTGACAATCATCTGCAATCCTGTCTGCACAGAATCTATAAGTTCTACAGCTTTTTTGATTTCCTCAATATCCATTTTCATCAGCCTCCTGGCATACAGCCCTGATACTGCTTGATGCCTGTCTCAATGCCTGATACATCACCAGCATCCATGCTGT